>QFCS01004972.1_pt1 | contig 50103 bp, 39 predicted proteins | sample 3576561 | NCBI WGS metagenome assembly QFCS01 | reverse complement strand
GATAGCCCTTCTTGTTCAATCTCTCGAATCACTTGTTGCTTAAAGCTAAGACTGTACCGAAATACCTCCCTACGACCTTTTGACATCATTATCCTGTTTTTTTGTTAACTTAATCTGTCAACCTATATCAGGACAAGACATTTTTTCCTCATACCTCATACCTAACACCTAACACCTAAAAGCTAACGGCTATCATCCACAAGCCTGAACAATCTCCCTGATCTTCCCTTCATCCAATGGTTTGGAATAGATCTGCTTAACGGTGGGATAGGTTTTAGCACGTTCAATATCTTCAAAGTAAACAGAAGAAGTAAGCATGATGATGGTGATATTTTCAAAACCTGGTTGTTTGATACGGTTGAATTCAGCGAGAAAATCCCAGCCATCCATGATGGGCATATTGATATCCAGCAATATCAGGTCGGGTAACACTTCTCCAGTGTTACTATGCGCTACCAGGTAATCAATGGCTTCTTGTCCATTTAAGGCTATATCAACCTTTGGTCCACCCATAAATAACCGCAGCATTTCTTTACTAAGAAAATTCGTCACATCATCATCATCTACCAATAAAACATGCATTGGTGCTTTAGTCATATAACCCCTTTTTTTTCTTTAGGAATACATGAAACATGGTTCCTTTATTCACGATACTCTCCACGGCAATCTTTCCTTCAAGGGCTTCAATCTGGTTCTTGATGATGTACAAACCAAGCCCTTTTCCATCTTTGTTATCATGAAAACGCTGATATAGACCAAATATTTTGTTGCCGAATTTTTCCATGTTAATACCGAGTCCATTATCCTTTACATAAAGGATAATAAATTCCCCATCTTCCTCTGTACTTATCTGCACTTTAGGCAATCTGCCCTCCTTTCGGTACTTAATCGCATTAGTCAATAAATTCAATAATACGCTGTGAATGATCTTCCTCGAAAAATACATTCCTGGGGCTTTTGAAAAGTCTGATTCGATGGTTACTTCATTGAGACGGATATCTTCCGAAATTAAATCCTGCACTTTTTTCAGCTCTTCCTCAAATTGCAGGTATTCCTCTCTATCGGCCTTATTACTTCTGGAGGAAAGAATTTCATTGAGGTCATTCAAAGTGGCGTGTAATCGGTTAACACTGGTTTCCATTTTATCCAGGAAAATAGTATTACGTTCAGACAAATTACCACGGTCGAATAAATCGAGCAGGTTGATCAGGTTGGCGACAGGTGCACGCAAATTATGCGATGTGATATAAGCAAATTGTTGTAATTCGCTGTTACTGTGCATCAGTTCCTGTGTAAGTTCATTTAGTTCAATTTCTTTTTGTTTGATTTCATCTACATCTAAATGAATACCCGACAAACGTATGGCATTGTTGTTTTCATCGCGCATAGATGCCTTACTCATGGTTAATATCCATTTCCACCTTTTATCTTTCGTGCGCATGCGGATCATGGCCTGGTATGAATTGGTCTCACCATTCAAATGTTGCTGCAACAGTTGCATGATGGTTTCTTTCTCATTGGGATGAAGCAGGCTTTCAAATGTTTCAATGGTATCTGGCAATCCATCGGGTTCATAACCGAGCATTAATTTCCACTGGTTATTATAATAAACCTCCCCGGTTTTGATATTCCAATCCCATATACCCAACCCAGCCGCCTCGGTGGCCATTTCCAAACGCTCTTCGCTAATCTTTAATAATTGCTGGGCATTGGCTCGTTCCGCTATTTCTTTTTCCAGTTCCCTGGTACGTCTGCGTACTGCATTACGTAAGGAGAAACCATAGAGGATCGATAAAAGCAATAAAGTAAGTACGGCTATGATTACATAAATAATATTGCGTAAATACCTGGAAGTAACTTTTTTGGTACCATCATAAAGAAATCCATTCAAGTCAGGTTGTTTTTTTATGATGCCCAATTTTTCATGTACATCTACAATATGTCTCCACCTGCCCTCGTTCATATGACCTATTTCAACCAGGTCGGGAAGAATCAGTTTGCGCATGGCTTCTGCTTCCACCAATAAATCATCCTTGGTTACACCTCTTTCTTTAACACCGGGTAATGTTAAAATATAATCGGCGATTTCGCTTGTATGACTCATCGCATATTCCCATCCTTTAAAAGTGGCATTACGAAAACCGGCAATTGTTTGGGGATCAGAGTCGGCTATTTTTTTTCGGGTGAAAAGAATATCACCATAAAAATCGATCCCATAATTTATGGGTAATATAAAAGAAGGTTCAACACCCATTTTAAGCAGTTGATTAACTTCAACCGTTATGTATGCGGAAATTGCATCGGCTTTACCATTAACCAGATCGGTATTGTTCCAGGTATGAGATAGTACATGTAATGAATCGGGATTGATCCCTTCTTTCAGGAAAACCGCTTTTAATTCTGTCCAGCCCTGGTCCTCAGAAGCCATCAACCTTTTGCCAATTAAATCGGATGGTAAATTGATATTTCTTTCTTTGACCGAAAGAATAGTGTAAGGTGAATGCTGAAATATGGCCCCAAGGGCAACCACAGGCTCGCCTTTGGCATATTGAACCACCAGGTCGGACCCAGTAATGCCAAAATCAGCCCTTCCTGCCAATACTTCCGGCACAGCCGCATGAGTAGGATCACCGGGTATCAATTTAACTTTCAACCCTTCCTCTTTATAATACCCTTTATATTCTGCTGCATAATAGCCAGCAAACTGAAACTGATGCCACCATTTAAGCTGCACACGCAAAGAATCATCAGCGGCCAATGTTTTGCCACAGAAACACAGAATCACTAGTACTAGTATGTAGTATCTACTTAATTTCATGCAGGTACTCAAAGATTAGCTTATCTCAATATACAGGATTCTGGCTGTAATTGCAGCTTTTGTTGAGGGGGTGTGAATTGTGAATGGTGAATTGTGAATGGGAGGCATACTGTCCGGGGAAAATTGGCTTCAAGCTTCAAGCCGCAAGCTGCAAGCCTTGATGGGTGCTTTTTATAGACTTTCTGCTTCTAATGGAATTAAAGGTAGGGTACCGAATTAGAAAATTTAAAGTCAGTTGCTTAAAGAAATATTGGGTTGGAGTAAATGCACAATCGCTATTAATAGGGGCGTGAATTGTGAATTGTGAATTGTGAAAATAGAAACCCCTTTATTGACCATTGACAATTGACAATTCACACCCCCCATTCACAATTCACAATTGACAATTCACACCCATATTGACCATTCACCATTCACAATTCACACCTCACACCTCACTCCCCCACCCCACATCTCAGCCATTCCAAATACTGCCCGGCATTGGGGGTGTAGCCGATGGGGTGGGTTAATAATTTTCCTTCGGGGGTGATTGCTACGTAAAGGGGTTGGGTTACCTGCTTGAAATGGGTAGACTGAAAATTGGCCCACTTATCTCCAATTGTTCGGATGGATGTTGATCTTTCTGATACGGGTAGTGGCGCTTTATCATCTACATAGAGTGAGAGTAGTATATATTTTCCTTTGAGCATGTTTGCGATGGCTGGTTTGCTCCAAACATTTTCTTCCATCTTCCGACAGTTGACACATGCCCAACCCGTAAAATCGATCAGGATGGGTTTATTAGTTGCTTTTGCTTTTTGAATGGCCGCTTCGAAATCATTTATTATTGGTGAGAGCTGTTGATTCGTTGTGTTTTCATTTTGTTTGTATACACTATAATGTGTGGGTGGTGGGAAGCCACTCAGAAAAGATAAACCATTATGACCTTTTGGACCCAATGCAGGAAGCAGGTAAAGCGCGAACAATATTATACCTATCGCTAATCCAAACCTAAACTTACTGATCTTCCTTTTCCCTTGCCTATACCATTCGCCCATATTCAACAGGTAAATACCCATGGCGATAAATATCAATACCCATATCCCGATAAAGACTTCCCGCTTTAAAATACCCCAGTGCATGACCAGATCTGCATTGGATAAAAATTTAAAGGCAAGTGCCAGTTCAATAAATGCCAATGATTTTTTAAATGTCTCCAGCCAGCCTCCCGATTTAGGAAGTTTCTTTAACCATTGCGGAAAGATGGCGAATAGTCCGAAGGGCAGCCCCAACGCGACGCCAAATCCTGCTAGTCCTGCCGTGAGTAACCATGCCCCTCCAGATAAAGTGCCCACCAGCAATGAGCCCAAAATCGGACCTGTACAGGAAAAAGAAACAATCACCAGTGTGAGCGACATAAAAAATATCCCAGTTTGTTTAGATGTTCCAGTTGCCAGAGAACTGGGCAATGAAATGGTAAAGAGTCCAAAGAAGGATAGTGCAAAAAACAAAAAGACCAGAAAGAAAATCAGGTTGAGGGGAACGCTGGTTGCGATATTATTGAGTAGCTCTGGTTTTAATCCTTTTACCAGATGGAAGGGAAGTGATGCGGCAATATAAATCAGGAAAATAAATCCACCATACAACACCCCATTTTTTATCGCCTGTTTTCTGTTTGATGCCCGATGCGTAAAAAAAGAAACCGTAACAGGTATCATCGGAAAAACGCAGGGCGTTAATAAAGCGAGTAGTCCACCGGCAAGTCCAAGTAAAAATATCTTCCATGCAGAGGAAGCCTTTGTTCCCTGGTTTGCTGAACCACAATCATACAATGGATTAAACAAATCCAGGTTAGTCAAGTCAATAACGTTTGCAGCATCTACCTCTCCTCCTTCCAACGCTACTTCAAATGGAAATTCAAAAGAAAGAAACTGATCATCTTCTCTATAAAAACCATTCATACGTCCTTTTAAAACTTTGGGGACTTTACTATTAAAAACGAGTTCCGCGCTTAAGTTTGTTCCTGTTTTGTAAACCCTGCTTTTGTCGGGCGGGAAAACGGGATCAATTTCTTCGATACTCGCTCCTGTTATTTCAGAAAGTTTGCCTGTTGCATTCAGCAGTTCTATTATCGGTCCGGTTAATGCCAATTTTTTATTAGTGGCATAAACAACGGTTGACTTGCTTCCTTTTATTTCAATGGATAGTGTATATTCTTTCTCCGACTTTGCTTTTGCCTGTACGTTAAACGATAATTGCGCTTGTGCAGAAAATGCTGCTGTTAGTAACAGCAGCGTTACGAGAATTCCTTTGTTCATCCTATTTTGCTTTTTTTGCCAGTCTGTAAATAGCGCCAATACTCAGGGTGCTGAATTTTCCCTGCAGTGCATTATTTGATGGATCTCCGATTCGTGAAAGTCCATGGCGATAACGTGCTGACAGACCGAAACGGTTGGGAAGGTATTCAAGGGTTGTTTGAAGGAACCATTGTGTTTGATTAGTGTGCTGGTAAATATCCTGTTCTACCCCATTCGTTTTTTGGTACCCATTAAGTGCCAATGATAATTCCGGGCCTGCTTTCATCATCCATTGTCTTTTTTTACCCAGGTGCAGTCCGAACTGTAACGGTAAATCCAATGTTGCCATCCTTATACCATTAGCAGTATTACCTGTTCTTAATTGGGACAATGCTATCTCCGGATGAATAAAAAAAGCTTTACTAACCGGCACACCAACGACAAAATGAATTCTCCAGCCCTGTGCTGCGGATAAATATCCCGGGGCATTTGCTGCCCTTAATATGGCATACTGACCTGAAGCTCCTATTGCAAATACTGAAGCAATACCATTGCCTTTTGCATCACCGGCCCAGTTAAAACTGAATTCATTTCTTTCTCTTTGTGCATGGATATTGCTAACCACTGCAAGAAAAAAGAAAGTTGTGTATAGCTGTTTCATTGGTTTAGTTTTTAAAAAGTAAAGGCAGGGTATAGAAATACCCCGCTTATGAGTGACCTGCATGAATCACTCATGGCTCAGATTGTTGTCAGACATGTCTGGTTTTGCTGCTTTTATTTTTTTAATTTTTATATGCGTAAGTAACCAGCCATTTTTACCTTCAGCAAATGGCGGTCTGCCCAATTTGAATGCGCTATCAGCTAAAACACGGAAGATGATACTATCGCCTGCTTTACAATTTTTGAAAATCGGGAATGCATCAGCAGACAACTGAGTAGAATCAAAATGCATCCACTCTGTATGTCCGTTTGCCCTACTATCCCTTAATAAGGAGTCATTGAAATACTGTTGTACATCTATTTCTAACCATTGTCCATATTGCACTGTACTCCCTTTTCCTTTCGCTGCAATACGGTATTCCATGCCTGCTTTCCCTTTGGTAAAAGCATTGTTATCGCATGCTGTACAAAAAATAAAAGCCAGCACAAATACCCGATAAATGATTTTCATGATCCTGCTTTTTTAAAGTTCCAGACAAAACTTAAGAGCCATAATTGCTGTTGCATATTCACATTCGATTGTTCAATGTATTGTTCGCCTGCAAACTGTTGTACTCCTTTGTTCTGGTCCAATAAATCAAAAGCACTTAACCTTATTTCTGCCTGACGGTTTGCTAAAAAATATTTTGACAAAGCACTGTTCCAAACTGTTACCTGGTTTGCCTGTAATCCGGACTGTGCAGGGTTGTTTGCAATAGAGAGATCACTGTTAATTAATAAACCGCCTGGTAATTCGTACCGAAGGTTCATCCCATAATTTGAGCGTAACAATTCAATTTTCCGGTTACCGATGGTGTAGTGTGTACTGGAATAATCAATATTTGCTTCTCCTTCAATGGAAAGCCCGGCCAGCGGCTCACAACGCAGACTTACAAATGGAGTAAGTGCAATTTGCTCCTGCACATTTTCTAGTTGATTGATGATACTTTTATCTCTTTGTGCCCTTATTCTTTGACCAAGGCGAAGCATTCCTGATTTTTCAAAAACGGGTATACTATAATTGATTGAAGCATTGACATCATATATCCCATTGATGTTGACCATCTGCTGTTCCTGTACACCGCCTTGCAGTAGTTGTGTGGAGGGCGTTATTTTATTGGTGGTAAGGTTAAGTCCAAGATCCAACATCAGGTACCTGGCGGTTTTTCTGTCGGCTTTTACATAGGAGATATTCCAGCTATGGTTAAAAGAGGGACGTAATGCAGTGTTCCCTTTTTTTATGAGCAGGGGATTTGTAGGATCAATCAATGGTTGTAGCTGATCTGCACTTGGCTGCTGGCTCCTGCCTGTATAACGGATGAAGAGCTGGGTCTGTGTATTTATTTCAACCTGCATAGAAGCCCTTGGCATCCAGTTAACCGTTGTTTGGTTCACACTATTTCCTTTACCACTGAGTACTTCGTTTTGCTGTAAAGTGTAAAGGCTCGCCAATCCTGCCTGGTAACGAATTTTTTGGTGGGAAATATTTATACCCATGGCTGCCCGATGTGAGCTATTGGACGACAGAAATTGATTACTCGTGAGTGAATCATACTGGTCATAAAATCCTGTTGCCGCATTATAATTATAACTAGCCCTTGTTGCCTGGCTATTTTGTTGTTGATAGGTATATTGAAAGTCGAGGATTTTACCCTTTGCGATGGGCTCTGTATAAAATGCCTGAATACCGATATTATTTCCATCAAGGGTTCTGGCAGATTGCTGGTCTAACTGTTGGAAACTGCTACTGGTTTGCAATGCCCGATCTTCATCAGTGTTGCTGTCATTATAGCTAAACCCAATCACGGCACTCCTGCCCGGTTTCTGAAAACGACGGCGATAGGAAACTGATCCGCCCAATTGTAACTGGGTAGCGCTTTCTGATTGTCTCCGGTGCACCTGATTAATCAGTGATTGTATACCATTTTTTTCAGAACGCAGTACGGAACTATCGATCGTATGTTCATCCGATTTTTGAAGAGATATATTGGGACGGAAAACGATGGATTGCATACTATCTGTCTGCCATTGCAATTCACCCCGGAACTGGTGTTGCAATTGTGCAGTTTGTTGTGTTTGGCTACTCGCTTTATTTAGGATTGAGTCTGTTAAAAAATCTCTACGAATGCTGTTTCTGAGTATCCGATTATTAATATCACTCATACGGTAACTAAATCCGCCGGATATTTTATTTGAAAAGCGGTTGCGGTAATTAAACATCGCTTCCCTGTTCTTCTTATCACCTGCCGAACCTCCCATCTTCGGTAATTCGTTGAAGCCCTTGAAAAGATCGTTTAGGGTATTTTCATTTAGGCTCAGGTTTAACCACTCGTTGGGAAATAATTTTTGCAAGCTACCACCAACACTATACTTTCCACCGAGTGCCTGGGCACCATATGCTTTTCCTACGAGCATATTGCGCATGTCTTTTTTCATCCTGAAATTCAAAGCTTTTGTGCCACTGAAATCTTTTATTCCGGAGAATCTGCTTTCGTCACTTTGCTGATCAAAAGCCTCGACTGCTGCGAGCATATCAGCGGGGAAATCTTTGGTGAGCAACTTGGGGTCACTGAGTAAAAATTCTTTCCCATCTACATATATCTTTTCTACTTTTTGTCCTTGTACGGTCACATTACCATCTTTATCCACCTGCACTCCAGGTAGTTTTTTCAGGAGTTCCTGTACGGATGCATTGGGACCAAGTTTATAGGCAGATGCATTATATACAATCGTATCTTTTTTTACCAGCACAGGAGGTATAGATGCTTTTACTACCACTCCTATTAATGAAGTGTCTGGGGCAGGTTCCATTACAAGTGCATCCAATATCAATAAGGTATCTGTAGAACTTACTACTAATTGTTTTTCTAAGGTTGCGAAACCCAGGAATTGAAGTTGCAGTATATAATTACCTGCGATAACCCTTCGCAACTGAAAACCCTGGCGGGTGCTTCTTGTCTGTCGTAGAACCGCGCTATCTTTTGCTCTTTTTAATTGAACGGTGGCACCTTCCAGTGGTTGTCCGGTAGCATCTTTCACACCTGCCTTGATAACGGCCTGCGCTGAAAGCTGATTCAGGGAAAAGGTGAAAAGTAGTAGTATGAAAAATATATACTTCATCATTGTTTTTAAAATAATCGGCGGGTAATGAAAATTACCCGCCTTTGGGTGGCCGAGACCGCCCAGAGGGTACTTGTAATACCATGCCCCTGTGCTGCTCAGGTATTCACAGGCTGAGTTGCTACTTCCTGCAGGTGCATGTTGATTACAGGAAATTTTTCCTTCTTCTTCCGGTAGGCATTTGTTTCGATATATCTGGCTACTACCTTGATCCTATAATGGTCTTTTATAAAATAACCGTTGCTGATGCTATCCAGGTGTTTTTTTGCCACCAGTATATTATCACCGATACGTTCGAATAGTTCTGTACAATGCAGACTTCTTTCCCATGCTGTCAGGATGCCGAAAACAACCACTACATTTCTCCCACAACATATCCTTGTATAACCCGGCACTTTATCACGTTCTAAAAAATCAATCTGTTCCAATGGAATTTTATGATAATGCCATTGTGATTTAACGATCAAACAATCTGCCAGTAAGGTATTATTGGCAGACTTCAACCCTCTTTCCAGTCTCAGAAACTGCGATGGACGAAAGGGTTCTCTCACATGAATGGACACCTGGTGATCGAGGTGTTCCGGATAGCAATCTCTCCTGCCACTGATTAAACCAAAGGAATGACTGACCCTGAATTGTTGCAGCAGGTGTAATTGCCATTGACTGGGATGTAACAATACCAGGTCAAAAACTTGTTTTGCAGCTTTTTCAATGTTCTCTGCTTCTGTTTTTCCGTACTGCACTTCATAACCATGGTTGCTAAGCCATTCTCCCAGTCTTTTATAATCTGTAAGCTGGGCGGTGATGATCAAACACTGTTTTTTAGGGTTCATGTTTTTATTTTAAAAGACCGGGCATCCTGGAAAGGAACCCGGGCATGTGATTTCCCAAACCACATGAGAAAACTACTCTTCTTTAATTAGTATGAAACTGTAATGCCTCCCTTGGCAATAAAGGTTTACGCCAGTTATTTTCCGCAGAACGGATCGCGATGCTCCATTCTTCATAGCTGGCATTTGCATACAATGGTTTTAATGTTTCAATGGTTGGTTTGTTCATTCCCATCAGGTCATGTATTTCAAATTCGAAATACACGATATAGTGAAGTATACGCTTGCGTACAGACATCAACTGTACCCTTTCGGCATCATCCAGTTGCGGGAATACATTCTCAAGCACTTTAATACCTACTGCAGCTTCCATCACCAATTCTTTCATCGCATGGAGCAGCTCCAGTTCTCTAACCGCAGGGTCGGATGCCATATTCACTAACTGGGCCTCCAGTTTGTATAAAATATTGCGGATCATACTAAAGGATTTTCAGCAGTGATAGATTCGCCGATCAGTTGGTATTGAATAATATCCAATACACGGTTTATCTGCGGCAATTGATTGTATCGTGAAAAAGAAAAACGGATATTAATCATTTGATCTGCATGGATGGCCGCCATCACTTTAGATGTTTTACCACTATTGCAAGCGGAGCCAGCACTCACAGAAATTCCGGCGATATCCAGTTCCAGCAATAAATGCTTACTTCTTTCAATATCCGGCAAACCCATATTCAATACGGTGTATAAACGATGATCGTTTTTACTGCCATGCCTGATAGCACCCAGTTTTTCGAGTCCTTCCTGTAACAAGGTACTTAGCTGCTGAATATGATGGCTATCCTGCTGGTAATACTGCATGGCCATTTCAAAGGCTTTGGCCATTCCAACAATACCTGCTACATTTTCTGTTCCTGCACGCATACCATTTTCATGCGAACCACCTGTTTGTATAACCTGCAGGCCGAGGTCCTTGCGCATCCATAACATACCTACTCCTTTCGGACCATGGAATTTATGTGCCGACATGGTCATAAGGTCCACAGGTATTTCCGACAGGTTCATTGGAAAATGACCCATTGTTTGTACGGTGTCGCTGTGAAAAAAAGTTTTGTATCGTGAACAGATCGTACCTACTTCCCATAAATCGATCATGGTACCGATTTCATTGTTGGCATGCATGAGTGATACCATTGTATGACCATGACCATCTGCCAGATAAGATTCCAGTTCTTTCAAATCCGGGCGACCTTCCCTATCAACATTGAGTTGTACGAATTCTATCTGCCCTTGCCAGGTCAAATCACAAAGTGTATTGTACACACTGGAATGTTCGATACGTGTACTGATGACCCTGGTTATTTTTTTTGCTTTGATCAATCCGCGTAAAGCCAGGTTATTTGCTTCGGTACCACAGGATGTAAACACCAGTTGTGATGGACTGGTATGCAATAAGCCTGCAATTTTTTTGCGTGCATTTTCTACCGCCAGTCTGGCAATACGCCCTTCCTGTCCTGGTGAAGAGGGATTACCAAATTGCTCAGTCAGGTAAGGCATCATGGCTTCCAGCACTTCCGGAGCAATAGGTGTAGTGGCTGCATTATCGAGATAAATTCTTTTCATCATTTTGTTATTTAAAGAGCGCCATTCCTGGATGCTAGTTGCTCAAAAAAGCATTCCGTTAAGACTGCCCTAAATAAGTTCTTCATTATAGGTTTTCTTTCTTGTTTTTAAATACCTGTCACGAATAGGAATAAATCCGCCCCTGAATGCAAACCCTTTGTAAGTAATATTATGTACCATGTGAACAGGTACGGCCAACTGATCACTGATCCTATCCATGCAATTATCCGGCAACAATTGCAGTATGGTAGTCAGGTTTGCATTGACCAGGTGATCCCCTTCTGTGGTATGAATTATTACCTGACCTGGCGGTATTTTTTTTATCAGTAAAATTGTATGTACCCGTATAATCTGCAGCCTTCTGTTTTCCATTACGTGGATGCGTTGCAGATCTTCCAGACTTTGTGGTTTTATAGTTGCTATTATTGACTGTAATACCTTGACTGAATATGGCAGGTTCCAGTAAGGAATATTATCATCATCGTTAAAATGTTCCAGTTTATCCAGTTGTGTTCTTACCAATACCAGTTTAGGCGGTTGTTTTGTGGCAAGTAATAGTTCAGCGATTTTTGGATGATAGAGACGTACCGGACAAAAAACCAAAAGGAATCTGTCTTGCTGTAATGCTGCTCTTAGTTCATACAAATGAACTACCCTTTGCACCCGAAAATATTTTTCAAGTGCCTTGACTGCCAAATCAGGAAAGGGTTCTATAATGAGCATTTTATCCATTCAAATCAGGCTCCGATATTTTTAATAGCCGGGTCTGTGGAAACAGACCCGGGAGTGCACTTCTTTTTTTAAACCTAATGCACATGAGAAAATGATTATTGCATCCTGCTGTGTACCGGTTTCAAATGCACACATTGCAGGTTGAGTTTTGTTGTCAGTTGTTTTATCCTTTCCGCATCCATCGGTGCATAAAATGCCGTTATCTGGCGCTGATCGGATCTTATGTTCACCCTATGCGCTCCCTCCTTCATTAATATCCCAATCAGCACTCCCTCATTACAACAAGTATCGGTGTTGATACAGATCTGCTCATTTGCTACCGTAGGATAGCGCAACCCATAGGGCATCAGGTATGCTTTATGGGGCGACTTGCATGACAGCAATCCGGCAAGTCCTGCAAGTATCCATTTATTGTACCGCAAGGGAAAAGCTTTGTTTTTTGGGTGGCAAACATTCACTGTCGTTACAAACCATGTATTCGATAGTTCCGCTTATATTGGTTTTAATTTTTCGCTTTAGTTTAAATACCTGTACAAATTCTACTGTGCCATCGTAGTATTTTACATCCACCCCAAACACTTCTTCTCTTTTGGTAATCATTTTACCCTGTTCTTTTACCTGCTGCTCCAAATCAATCATCGGATTCTTATTGAATGCTATGGAGGTAGGAATAGGTCCACCCTCTGGTGTTGACTGTGAATAAATATGCCAGGGCTTATTCACCGCAGCTTTAGCCGACCATGAATACAGTCCCTCACTTATTTTTTTTACACTAAACTGCCATTGCACCGGGTTTTGCGCATTGCTATAATACGCGAGCAATAAGCATAAGCTGATGAATAATTTTCTCATACTTAAGGTTTAAAAAAGGGGACTCGCCTGCCCATATTATTGTTTGGGTTCGCCCCCTGGTTCGACCAAGAACCGATTAAAAGATTAACACAACCGTTCCCAAAATGGGAGCTGTTTGATAATGTATAGACGCTTGAGAATGGGAAAGGGAGTATTGAGGGAGGAGATTTTTTTTGGGGGGCTAGAGGTTAGGTGCTGGGTACTGGGTGCTGGGTACTGGGAAAAACCTATCTAATCGCACGGGATTGTTCAATTAGGGAGTGTTCAATTAAATGTGTCAGTTAATGGCTAATGGCAAACCCCTAATACCTAGCACCCAGTACCTAGTACCCAGTACCAAAAAAACCGGGCATCCTTAAAAGGAGCCCGGCTCATGCAACTAACGATTACAAGCATGAAGAAAACTAACATTTTATAAATGACTGATGGCAACAGAATTTGTACACCCTGCTCCATCAATTCATTCTCATTTCTCATAAGGAAAATTCCGCGACACTTTGCGCATCATTCTTTCCATCAGCTCATTGGCATTGGAGAAAACACCCTCATTCATTTCTTTATAAAAACGCCAGAGCAGCATACCATCTGCTCCATTATTTACCTGCATGGTTAATGCACCCGATCCGGTCTTGGCGCCGATTCCTCCGAAGAGTAAAGTTTTAACGATTGCCCCTCCTTCACTACCTGTCTTCTCATAAGCATAACTGCATTTGATAACCGCATCCACTCCCAATACATTGGCAATGGAATCCGGAAGCACTTCATCGAGCCGCTCATAGAGTCCTGCTTTTTTCAAGAGTACATTGGTACGCTCTGTTTCCTGGAAACTCACGGAATAGTTTTTCGATTTTCTAAGCAGATAAGTATACATACCCTGTTGCATATTCACTCCCTGACTCGCTTCATCCGCTTTGTTTGCGGATGCATCGTAGCCCTTGGGAATTTTCTTATAGGTGATGGTCACGCGGAAAGGAAGAATAGCCACTGTTTTATGTTTGGGAATTATGCTCTTTAACTGGGGTGATTCAAAAATTTGTTTATTGGTTTCCTGTACATAACAGGAAAGAGAAATAATCAGGACAAAACACAGTAAGATAGTTTTCATATAGTCAGGGTTTGGTTGCACGTATATTAATTATTGGAATTACCTGAACCAGCAATTCAGTAACAGGGTTAACACAATCATCAGTATGCCAAGCCAGAGTGGATTTTTGTACCAGTGTTTCTCCACAACTGTTTCTTTGGGTGTAAGACTGTAAACCAATCCCACCAGTGCTTCATTTGATTTTGGACGGGTACAAAGACTAACTACTACCGTAATCGCAAAACAGATGATAAAAGCAATCGAAGCCATCCAGAAAGCCTGGCCGGTACCGGAATAAAAATGATGCAGTTCAGTAATCCACCCACCCTTTCCCTCTGCGGTACTTAACCCATGGATCAATGCGGCGGAAAAAGTACCACTCACCAGTCCATAAAACGCACCATGACCCGTAGTTCTTCTCCAGAACATACCCAGAAAAAAAGTGGCGAACAGCGGCGCATTGACAAAAGAAAAAACCAGTTGTAATAAGTCCATGATAGAATTAAAGCTGCGAGCTACATAAGCCGTAGCGATGGAAATCAAAATACCCACAACAGTAGTGATCTTTCCTACATAGAGATAATGCTTGTCGGATGCCTGTGGGCGGATATGGGTCTGGTAAATATCAAAAGTAAAAACGGTATTAAATGCTGTTACGTTTCCTGCCATACCACTCATAAAAGAGGCGATGAGTGCAGTAACTCCAAGACCCAACAGTCCGGATGGATAGAGCTTTTGTAAGAGCAGTGGAAGCACCATATTATAATCCGTATCACCACCTGCATTTTTCGGAAGTTCAAATCCAGCGAACTGATCCTGCAAAGCAAGCAGTATGATACCCGGCAAGATCACAATCACCGGCATGAGTATTTTTGGGAAACTCGCGATGATCGGTGTAAGCCTTGCCTCACGTTGGTTACGCGCAATCATTGCTCTTTGCACTACCAGAAAATCCGTGCACCAGTAACCAAAAGCAAGTACAAAGCCAAGACCAAAAATCATACTAAAAGCATCTACTCCCATGGGGTTATTGGCCGCATTGCCCATCCCCTTCCACAGATGCAGTTTTGCATCATCCACATGCTGTATGATACCATTGATGCCACCTGCTTTTTCCAGTCCTATAAAAACAAGCGGCGCAATTCCTATCACAATCAGAAAAAACTGCAACACTTCGTTGTAGATGGCACTGGTAAGTCCACCCAGAAAAATATAGACCAATACAATCAATGCTGCAATCCAGATAGTAGTATCAAAGTTCCATCCAAGAATCACTTCCATCAGCATGGCAAGTGCATAGAGTGAGATACCCGAAGAAAAAACCGTCATGCCTGCAAAGGAAAATGCATTGAATGTTCTGGTCTTTTCATCAAAGCGAAGCTTCAGGTATTCAGGTACACTACGCGCTTTACTTCCATAATAAAAAGGCATCATGTAGATACCCAGGAATACCATTGCAAATGCCGCACCCAGCCAGTAAAAATGGGTGGTATACAAACCATATTTGGCACCACTGGCCGCCATACCCAACACTTCCTGTGCACCGAGATTAGCGGAGATGAATGCTAGTGATGTTGCCCAGAGTGGAATGGTTTTATTACTCATCAGAAAATCATTTCCACTCTTAACTCTTCGCTTCAGGTATAACCCTATACCCACTACTATTAAAAAGTAGATTGCTATGATGAGGTAATCAATAAATGCTAATTGCATACAACTCTTTTTTTATAATGAATACCAGATAAAGCGCTTAGTTGCGCAGCAGCTGTTTCCGGACTGATATCCCTTTGTGCTTCGGCCAGCATTTCATAACCTACCATAAATTTTTTCACGGTAGCACTCCGAAGCAGTGGCGGATAAAAATGTACATGCCAATGCCACCAGTTTCTCTTGATACCATTGACAGGCGACTGATGAATCCCAGAAGAATAAGGGAAAGAAATGCCAAAGAGGTTGTCGTAGCGTGTGGTTATTTCTTTTAGTATGGCAGCGAATGATGCCTGTTCTGCACTGGTCATGGCTTCAATAGTTGCTGCCTGATTATGTGGTATCACCAAAGTCTCATAAGGCCATACCGCCCAGAAAGGAACCACAACGGTAAAATGTTCATTCGAACAAACGATGCGTTCTCCTGCTTTTTGTTCCTGTTTTAGATAGTCCGACAACAAACTGCGGCCACAATTTTCAAAATAATTACGCTGCATTTTATCCTCTGTGGTTATTTCAACAGGAATAAAATCACCTGCCCATATCTGTCCGTGCGGATGTGGGTTGGAGCATCCCATTATCGCTCCCTTGTTTTCAAAAATTTGTATATAACGGATCTGGGGTATCTCACGCAAAGATTTGTGTTCTGCTATCCATTCAGCCACCAGTTCATTCAACTGTTGTAAGTCGAGCTCAGGTAAACTCAAATCATGCCTGGGAGAAAATAAAACAACACGACATCTTCCGCTGACCAGTTCGAAATTAAACAGAGACTGAGGTTCGGGAAATAATGTCTCCGAACTGTTTAATATGGCAGCAAAATCATTGTCAAAAACATAGACACCGGGATAAGCAGGGTTTTGTACCCCACTGGTTCTGGTATTACCAGGACAGAGATAACAATCGTTTTGATAAGCCGGAATAGCTGGTTCATCCAGTGATTCGGTTTTTCCCAGCCAGGGTCTTTTAGCCCTGTGTGGCGAAACAAGTACCCATTCGCCAGTCAGTTGATTCAGTCTTCTGTGTGGATGGGAGGCTAATAATGCAGCAGTCATGAAAATATTATTGCGTCGAAAATTGATAACTGGATACGGTTCGGTAAACTTCTTCGGGTTTTAATAGGGTTGATGGAAATGATGGTTGATTCGGACTATCAGGATAATGCTGTGTCTCCAGACAAAAGGCTGTCCTGAAATCATCCATACCCTTACGTAGTTTGTTCTTTGATTGCATAAAATTGCCAGAGTAAAACTGTAGACCGGGTTCTTCAGTATAGATATCCATAACGATACCAGAGAGATCACCCACTACCTTTGCAGCATGTCGCATACCATCTCCATCAAGCACATAATTATGATCATAACCAAGGCCATAGATAAGCTGGCTATCCGTTTCATGAATACGGCTGCCAATATTTTGAAGCATCGTAAAATCAAATACCGAATTAGCCACGGGTGTAATAAGTCCTGTTGGAATCAGTGTTGAATCTACCGGTGTATAATGCGAAGCATTGATTTGTAATAAGTGGTTTTCAATAGTACCACTACCTTCTCCGTTTAAATTAAAGAAAGCATGATTGGTAAGGTTCACAATTGTAGGTTGATCCGTGGTTGCTTCATAAGCCATTCGTAACTGGTTATCATAAGTAACGGTATAAATAACTTTCACGTTCAGGTTACCGGGAAAACCTTCCTCTCCATCTTTGGATAGATAGCTAAAAATGAGTGTGGAATCTCCCACTTGTTCTACCTGCCATTCTTGATATTGAAATCCATTTTTACCGCCATGGAGCGTATTGGGTCCGTTATTCACAGAGAGCTGGTAAGTATTCTTGTCAATGGAGAACTTTCCATTCGCAATGCGGTTACCATAACGGCCGATGGTTGCACCAAAATAAGGTTCTGTGCTTTTGGCATATTGCGCAATTCTGTCAAAGCCCACCACTACATCCGTGGGTCTTCCATTTTTATCCGGTACTACAAGACGCATCAGCCTGGCACCTTCTGCACAAAAGAAAGCTTCCATACCCCTTTTATTGCAAATGGTATATACGCCTTCTTCCATCGTTTTTTCCTGGTTGCAACTGCATACAGTTACCACTGCCATCAGCAGGATCAATAGATTACGCATAGACATGTTTTATGGGTGATGCACCATCTGAGGTTTCAGCGATATAAGCGGTTAATTTCCTGCCCATTGCTTTTTCATAAGCTGGTGCGAGTTTTTCCCAGAGTGGTTCAATCATTTCATCTTTGATGATATTGATGGTACATCCGCCAAAGCCGCCACCCATCATCCGGGCTCCAAGCACACCGGGCTCTGCAAGTGCCGCATCTACTAACCAGTCTAGTTCTGGACAGCTTACTTCATAATCATCCCGAAGACCCTTATGGGTTTCCGTCATTTTTTTTCCGAAAGCTTCGAGATCACCAATTTGTAAATCCACACAGGCCGATTGCAGTCTGGCATTTTCACGGATCACATAAGCGGCTCTTTTGCGAAGTGTTGGATCATCAACAAAATCATACAATATGGGTAATGTTATATCACGTAAGGAGCGGATATTGTCTGTATGCTTTTGTACTTTCTCTACCACTGCTTCACATTCTTCCCTGCGTTGATTATAAGCGGAAGAAGAGAGGGAATGTTTGACATTGGTATTTAACAACACCATTTTATAACCCTGTAAGTGGAGTGGCACATAGCTATGGGTATGCATGGCGCAATCCAGTTTCAGTGCCATGCCTTTTTTTCCAAAAATGCTGGCATAAGGATCCATGATACCACATTTCACCCCGGCAAATTTGTGTTCAGCCGCCTGAGCAATAAAAGGCATACTGAACCTTGAAAGCTGTAAGGCAAATAATTGATCGAGTGCCAGCAATACGGCACATTCCATGGCAGCAGAGGAAGACATACCTGCCCCTACGGGAACATCTCCTTCAATGAACATATTAAATCCTGTAATGGATAAATGTTTTTGCAAAAGCTGATCCACAATACCTAAGACATAATTAGACCAGTGTTTTTTTTGTGGACTAATTCCACTCATGGTAAATTCCAGCTGCTCCTCAAACTGGCTTGCATAAAGTGATATTTGATCATCTGATCTTTTGCTGATATGCACCTGTACATATTTATTGATCGCAGCAGGCAATACAAATCCATTGTTATAATCCGTGTGTTCACCAATCAGGTTGATGCGGCCAGGTGCACGAACCGATAAATAATCAGTCCCAACTATATTTTCTATTATAGTGTTCATTATTGATGCTGAGCTATTGCTTCTTTAAATTGTTTTAACTCTTCCGGTTTTAAATTGCTGCCATATTTTTCAGTATAGGCTTTGGCCGTCGGTACAAAAGCAGCCCAGTCTTTCTGGTTATAGGTATGCACGGTTTTGGCACGCAGCAGCATTTCTTCACCTACTGCACCAAAAGGCTTTACCTTCTCAGCAATTTCATCCCAATTGGGTTTGGCCTGTGCATTGGGAACAGCCGGAGCTATCAGATCCGCATACACCATATTCATCAGTTTAACATGCAGTGGCCTGTTAGTATTCTGCTGTAAATACTGGATCAATGGTTGAAAACCGGGGTCAGTTACTTTTTTAGTGCTCCCTTCCAGAAAGGCGAGATCATCCACACTATAAGGTTTTGAAAGCATGGATATATAAGCCTGCCCGAACCTTTGTTTGCCTGCTGCATCGTTGTTTTGAATCGCCAATTGTGTAAGTACTTTCAAAGTCTGGTCATCACGTTTACCATTCAGGTAAGACTGCATGAGATTCGCATATACCTGTGTGGGTTCTGTGAGGTCTGCATTTTTAACCGACATTTCGAGGAATCGAGAAATCTCCCCCACTCCAGGGTTCAATGCTCTATGAATCTTACGCAATTCCTCAAACGGTATCTTAATAATCTCCCTATCATAAGTCATTAATCCGTTTTGCTCACCTTCCACATCAAATGGCTGTGTGTAGATAGAAGCCGAGAGCCCTTCTTTCTCCAGTAGTTGTAAGTGCTGGTTCATCACCTGGTATTTGGCTTTGAGTGCGGCTGGTGTTACATTGATATAACCCCAGGCACTGTTCGTGTTCCACTGGTGACCGGGGATGAATACACCGATACCGCCAAACTCGCCCAGCACACGGGCTTTGCCTGGCATGGCAAGCGAATTCATTGGATCAGGATAAGAATGTACATCGGTGATATCAGCAGATACATAAGCGTTTGGTGAAGGGCTGCGCAATTTTTCATTTACGTAGAGTATCTCACCGCTATGACCATTCACCAGTCTGGTAGGGTCCGTTTGTTTTACCCATTCAGTGAGTCTTTGCTGATCATAGGCACCCCATTTTTCATTGAATAAAACCCAGGTTGTGATAGAGGGATGGTTATAGAGTTGGGCCATCATTTCAGCACCTTGTTTCTCGAATATTTCTTTTGCTCCTTGCGGCAACCTTGGGTTGGGCTGAACAAAATCCTGCCATACCAGCATCCCAATTTTATCAGCATGATAGTACCAGCGTGCAGGTTCTATTTTAATATGTTTACGAATGGTATTAAAACCCATCGCTTTGATGGCTTCAATATCAAAGCGCAATGCTTCATCGGTGGGTGCGGTGTGCAAACCATCTGGCCAGAAACCCTGATCAAGTACACCGAGGTTAAAATAGGGTTGGTTATTCAGAAAAATCCGTTCATGCCCCTGTGCATCTTTCTGCACGGAAACTTTGCGCATGCCGAAATAAGACTTCACCTGGTCATTACCCATTTTGATGTCCAGGTCGTAGAGGTAAGGATCGGCAGGAGACCAGAGTCTTGCTTTTTTTATGGGGATATTGATGAGCTGATTAGCATTACCTGTTGTGGTTTTACCATCAAGGGTAATAGTAATAGGTTCATCTGTAGTAGCACCTACTTTTATGGCTACAGATGACTTATCTATATTGGGGGTGATGGTTATTTGTGTGATGTATTTTTCCGGAACACTTTCCAACCAAACTGTCTGCCAGATACCCGATGATGGTGTATAATAAATACCAGATGGGTTTAATACCTGTTTACCTCTTGGACCGATACCAGCATCAGAGGGGTCATACACTTTTACAACCAGTTCGTTTTCGCCTACCTGGATATATGGCGTGATATCAAAACTAAAAGCGGTATATCCACCTTCGTGACCACCAATGGCTTTTCCATTCAAATAGATCCAGCATTGATAATCTACTGCCCCAAAATGAAGAATGGTCTTTTCACCGGTATTGGATTTAAGAGAGAATACTTTTTTATACCAGAGTCTTTCTGCTGGCTTTAGCGATTTTTTCACACCAGAAAGTGATGATTCCAATGGATAGGGTACCAGTATTTTGCCTGCATAAGCAGGTGTAGTTGTAACTGAATCTGAAATAGCATAATCCCAGAGCCCGTTTAAATTAACCCAGCTTGCCTGTCCGTTAAGCAGGTTGTTTCTGGTTAATTGTGGACGAGGATATTCATTTAAGGCATTGGTGGGTGATACCTGTTTTGCCCATCGGGTGGCGATGGGGATGGTTGGTTGTTGGTAGGTTTGGGCAGTTACACAAAAAGGTAAAAGACTCAACAAGAGCCATCGACGAAGACGGTACATAGTGCTGTTTTATGAGAAAAAATGCATCCACCCGTTTGGTTTATGAACGAGTGGATGAGAATAAGACGCTTGGGAAGGGGGTGGGGAGTATTGGAAGGAAAGATTAATTGATTTTTGCATCAATTGAATCCAATTTCAACGGAATGCCTAGTCTGTTTGCGCGGAATACTCACTTATATATCATTTTCATCACGGGTAAGAACCGCCGCCGCTTGCTTCGGCGGCTTAAAGGAACTGGTTTATGCCATGATGTTTTTTCAACCTGTATTTTAATAGTGGTTCACCCTCGTAATACCTGGTGCCGGACTTCCTCCTATATTACCCCTAAATACAATGGTTACATTTTTGAACCTCGGAATAGCGGAAGTGCCCGATAAGGAAATAGAAACAGAAGACAAGACTGTATTGGGGCTTGATGCCCTTCTCACCTGGAATGTATAATTGGTTACATTACTTGTTGCAGGGAATTGTTTAAAATCGGTGATATCCTTAAAAGCTACATTACTAAATTGATTGGTAGTTGTGCTAGTAGATAATGTCACATTCACCGGCGTGCTGTTGGGCGACATATTTACAAACCGGATACCTACCACACTATCAGTATAATTCTGCCAGCTTTCTTTCACTAATATACCCTCAGGCACAGCAGGCGTACCACCAAGGAACAAGGTGAAGTAATCACCTTCTGCCACTGCCACAGATTTATTGGAATTATAATAAGGACTTAAAGAATCTGTTGTTGGCCACACATATATATCAGGATTGCCCGGCAGAAGCCCGAATGCACCGGTAGTACCAGTAACGGTGCTTGAATTGTTAGAAATAGTGGTGCTGGCGCTATTTAAGCGAGCCGTGCTCCCTCCCGTGACGGTGTTAATGATTCTGATTGATGCAAGAGGAGTAGTCTCTAAAACGTCTTTCTTGCAAGACACAAAAATTCCGATAAACAAAAGCAGTAATGTTAGTTGGGTTAAAGGTTTCATTATTTAAGATTTATTATTATTTAATTATGCTTCGTTCTTAACAACAGTATCTTTTTGTTTGGCGGTCTTATATTTCCTTTTTATATCCTTCATCATAAACACAGCGTACACGGTCTGCACTACCAGCGATAAAAAGGATGACGTCGCTATAACTATTCTTGTCCATACATCTGTATTTGCAATGCAAGCCTCATTTACTAAACTTAAAAGAGTCATGCTTATGGGTCTTTAATTTCGTTATCTAATTCCAGCCCCGTTTCAATTCCTTTCAGTTTTGCAGGCACACCCCTTGTCATCCACACAGGCGCAGGCGCTCCTTTCAAATAATGGTCAAAGAACTGGGTACTTCGGATAGTGAGATCTTGTTTGTTTTTCTTTTCTTGAAGTGTATGCCCTTCGCCATCATATTGAAGTAGCCAGACCTTCTTGCCTTCTCGCCGCATCGCGATGTACATTTCCACAGCTTGTTCAAACGGTACTGCTCCGTCTGACTTACAATGAAAAATCAGCAATGGCGAGGTCACCTTGTCCACATTCAAAATAGGGTTATCCATCATAAATTGCTGGTTGGTATAGATATAAGAGTTATTGTCTGTTGGGCGGACAGAGCCATCAGTGTAAACCAGCTGCAACTGTGAACTTACCCAGTCACTTACTCCTGCCCCTTCCAATGCGGCAGCGAATTGAGTAGAATGTGTAATGATATAATTGGTATACCCCCCTCCCCGGCTATGGCCACAAATGCCCATCCGTAATCCATCTACGTAAGGCAAAGTTTTTAAATACCTGCCTGCTCCCTCTACGGTATTCCAGGCACTGGCGGGGCGTGGGCGGGTTGTAGTAAAATGAATATCTGGTCTGAACACAAGATATCCTCTGCTTACAAACCAGGGAATGTCAATATTGCCTGCCGTCTGAAGTTTTGGAACAGGATATTCATGCAACAATTGGGAAAATTGGTAATAATAGTTGATTATTATTGGATATTTCTTATTCGGGTCAAAGTTTTCAGGCTTGTATAGAACTCCCTGGCTCATGGTCCCATCCATTTGTTCGAAACGCATCAACTCCGTGCTCGACCAGTTTATTTTTTCCTGCGGCCGAATATATGTAAGGGGCTGATAAGTTTTTAAATCCCGGGTTATAAAATAGTTGGGTGCTTCTTGTGCACTTTGCCGGGTAACGAGCCATACGTCTGCATCACGGGCCTTCAAAAGGGGGCGGGAGTTTGGCTCTTCACCATTATTGGGCTGTATGCCCGACCAATCCAGCACATAGGGCCCCATAAATAATTTTTCAGGGTCACCGGGCCGGTTAAGCTGCTTGCGGTAAAATCCATTCTCCATATTTTTCAAATCGAGCGCCGTAAGTAATAGAACAGTTCCGGGAGCAAATACCCCTCCTGCTTTACTGGCATTATTTCCTGTTCCCTCAGTCAGGCGTAGTTTAATATTATTTCTGCGGCCATAGCCATTTGTCAGATTAACAGGAGCAGTCCGGCCTGCAGGGTCAAGCTGCCATATATCATAGGTGTCGTAGACCAGTAGTTTTCCATCATCCGGCAGCCAGCCTAATATACCCGTAAAAGAGTTGTTTTTAATGTCCTCCGAATCAAATGACATATCCGAGCCAAGATATACCGGCACCGATGCTGAAATGTTCACACTTTGGCGGGTTCGCCAGTCAAAGGAGAAATAATGTCCCTGTTCCTGATCAAACCACACAAGGTAATGTCCGTTAGGCGAAGGTATTGGCTTCAGGGTGTTTCTTAATGCTCTTCTCCAAAAGATCAATGAATCGTCTTTAAGAGAATGTAGCCAGATACTGTCATAGATAAGTGATTTAGGTGAAATCAGTCTGTCATGTACTAATTTTTTTATTATTACTACTGCAAAATCTCCTGTAATCAGCCTGCTAAAATGTTTGGTCCTGGCTATTTCCCCTAATTGGACAATTTTTCCATTCGAGGTGCTAATCGCTGCTTGATAAGTTGGTATTTCCAAAAGGGGAGTCGGAATTTTTTTCCCCTCATTGTATAAAAGCTGTTCTGACTGTAATACTGTATCCTTGTAATGCCAGATATCTACCTGCACGGCGTCTTTTACCGGCTTCCTTTTATTTTCTGCAGTGGACTGCATGTTGAACAGGATATATTGGTCGTTTGTGCTGAAGGACGCCCCACCGGGCATTATCCGCAAACCTTCCAATTGTTTGTAGCCATCTTGCACAAGTACTTTCGCTTGTTTCATGCCATTGGTCCAATACCCAATAGTGGAAACAACTTTATTGCTGATTCTTTGTTCTGACATATACAACAACTTATTCTCATCTTCATTTAGTTTGATAGCGGTTAATTTTATAGTAGAATCCTGTTCCTGCCAGATCGTATTTTTTTGCCCATCCGTAAGGCTCATGCGCAGTATTCGTTGCCCGGAACTGTCCCTGCAGGCTGCATACAATAAGCTACCTTTTTTGTCCAACTGGTATTGGCTAACGTTGCTCAGGCGCTGTACCTTTCCGGTGCTAAGTGGGTGTAACAACAATTCAGAATTAACAAGTCTGCAAGCCAGCCAGCGGCCGCTTTTGTCGAACATATAGCTTTTGACGCCATCTAATACCTGCTCTTTGTTAGTTTCTAAATCCAATAGATGGAGTGCCGATGGATTGCTTTTAGACTGCCAGGCAACCCATTTTACCTTGCCTTCTGAGCTTTTTCCATCAGTCTGAAAACTCGATACAGATGCAATCTTTCGTAAAGCCCCACCCCCCAGCGGTAATAAAATAAGACTGTCTTTCGATGGATAAATAAACCAGCGACTATCCCCGCTAAACTCTCCGGTTTGTCTTCCGAATATTTCCTGCTTCCAGCTTCCATCGGTTGCTTGCACTATCGTCTGGCTTCTCCCTTCCCCATTATTAATCTGATAGGAGCAATATTGGCCATTATCACTGATCATAACTGTGGAGGATTGGTAGGGCATCAGTGACTGCCAGTTATCCAGAGCAGCAAAATCTATTGGCTTCTTCTGCCCTTGCGAGCCCTCGTCACTATACAGGAATTTTTTATCGGCATCCGGCTGAGAATATAAGGTGAAACTGCTGCTTATAATTGCAGCAACAAGTGTTACTCTTAAACTATAAAAAAACATTACACGAAAAATTAAAATTGAAATAATAGTTGTTGTGATTGCCTAATCAATTACCATGTGGGCACTCCTTGCTTCATCTTAGAAATGACAACCTCATAATTTTTCACTAAATAATCATTTTTTAATTCTTTAGCGGTTTGTATAGCCCGCTCCTCCCAATAAATTGCCTCCGGAAGCCGTTTGGTCTTATAAAGGAGATTTGCATAAGTGTCAGCACACAATGCAAATTGAAACACATTTTCGGGACATATTTTTACTGCCTGCTCCATCCACCGGGTTGCCAATTGCAAAATGGAAGTATCATTGACAGATAAAAAAACTTTCCATAAGTTGCTGTTAATTCGCTTAATAGATCGGGGTCCTTCTGTAGATATAGGGTCAATGTGATATTCTGCCAAAGCTAAAAACAAACTTTCTACCAACTTTTTCCTATTAAAATGAGTTTCATACCATAATATTTGTGCTTCTAATAGATTTCTTTTTGCATAGTCGTCATTGTATTTAGTTTTAATAGCCTCATAGAGACCATCCCAATCTGCCTCAATTAGATTTTCCTTTCCCCCAATCATCCTTGCTCCCCCAAACTTTTTACCAAGAAATGGCTCCGCAATTTCTCGCTTAATGATTTGGTCTATGAAACTTTGGGAGTAGCCATTTTGCCCCATAATTTTATCCACCCTTTTCCCTTTTAGAAAAAACATTTTATAGAAAGGAGAGGTGCTTGTAAGTGCATGTGCTGTCAAAAACTCTATATTATCTTTTGTATACCATTTCTTTTCTCTTACATTCTTCAAATACTCCCGATAGTCTTTGGAAACCGCTTTAAGAACATTTGCGTCTTTCATTTCCTGTGCTTTTTTAAAAAGCAGGGGCATCGTCTTATAATTTTTTTTACCTTGATTATATTCGTCTAAAAGGATAAAATATTCTTCGTTCGGATCGCTATACTTTCGTCCCGGCTGCAAAGCAATATTTGTTTCTTTTACAAACTCTGTAACATCTTTAAATCCGGTTATCAAATGGCTTACCTCTCCTTGAGGAGAAAGGAAAACGTAGGTAGGAAATGATCGAACATGATACTGTTTCTTCACCATAGCGGCATCATCATACCAGGTCTGTACCCATGCAGCATCTGATTTTGTTTTGTCCATCTGCACTTTTACAGAAATAAAATTATTATTGAGTATATCCACCACTTCAGGTTGTGGAAAGGTTTCCTTATCCATTTTCTTACAGGGCTTACACCAGGTAGCAAAAGCATCTATAAATATGTACTTGTTTTCCTTTTTGGCCTTTTCTTTGACCTCCTTCCAGGTTAAACCGGCCACCCAATCAATGCCCTGCGCTTTGTTTATATTAGATACCGATGAAAGCTGTTGCGCATATCCAATTAATGGTAAAAAAATTGTGAAGACTATTAGTCGTTTCATAATAATTAGTTTAAAATCATGTACAACTTTGCTTGCCAGACAATGAAGCCATGATTATTCAAAATTGTGTCCTTATAAATTTTTATGTTGTATGGTGATAATTGCGGAACCTCACCTCAAGTGTCACCATAGACTCACATCGAATGCTTTAGTGTCAATCAGCTCTACAGAGTTAGTTCATCATACATGAGTCAAAATCACACCCCCATAGCTCTACCCGCATTAAAAACAATGATTCGATCATTCATTCACATTCCTAATAACCTGGATTCTGCGTGAGGTTGACTGCATTTTCAATGTCCCCCAAAGGAATCGGAAACAATTGCTGATATGCCCGCCACGGCACAAGACCTTGAGATTTTATAGGTGTAGCGACTGACATTACCTGATCCAATTTTCCCGACCGCTTCAAATCAAACCACCGATGCCCCCATTCACTAAAAAACTCCACACGCCTTTCGTTTAATATCTTATCCAGCAAAGCAGTTTGCGATATACCGGGTGTCACTACAGATACAAGTGGAAGTCCCGCTCTTTTGCGTATCACGTCCAGATCAGCAATTCCACCTGCCAAGTTATTTTGTTGGGTCCTTGCTTCTGCCCGAATCAGATACTGTTCGGCAAGGCGTAGCACCATTGTATACTCGGTCATCGCCTGGAATCCTGTCCCGCCTGTAATAGCTGTATTTTGGGTGTTTGCCTTATACTTGAAAGGATAAACCACAGTGTCAAAGTTATTTGTGCTGACTAGATAAATGGTTGTGTCAAGCCAGTTACCGTAAACAGCCCTTTTATCACCGATTTCAAATGCCGCCTCCAACGATGAGCTTATCCAGACAGGAATAGACGCAGAGGGTCCTGTGGGAGGAACAATATATAGTCTAGCGTCCCGGGTATTGAAATTATTATCAATTGGCTGTAATTGCCAGATGGCTTCCCTGGAGTTCTTCAGAAAAACACTATTCAGGTTCGTGGTATCGTACAATACGCTATGACTGATCACTTCTGTTGCGGTAGCTTCAGCCAAGTCATACTTTTTTTTATATAAATATACCCTTGCGAGAAGGGCAGATGCTGCCCATATTGTAGGTCGAACCCTTTCTACAGATACCTGCTCTAATGTGGCATCAGGATATTTTTCGGACAAAAGCCCTTTCGCAAAAATTAAGTCGTCAATTATCAAATTATATATCTCATCCACCGGACTGCGGCTCAACCTACTGTTGATAAAAGGGTCATTTCCCGTAACTAAAGGTAGCTCACCGTACATATTGACGAGATAGAAATAATAAAACGCTCTTAAAAAACGAGCCTCCCCCATCAACTGCTTACGCACTAAAGGAGACAATACCTGAGCGGCTGGATCTTCTAATCCTTTTATTGCAGCATTGCATCTGAAAATCAGATTATATAGTGGTGCCCATGACTCATGCCCCACCTCCAGGGAAGCATTAGCAGATAAAGTATTTGTAAAATACCCCTCAAACCTGGTGTTAGCCGCAGCACCAGAAAACAGGGTAAATTCATCAGCGGCCAACCCGGTATAAAAACCAAAACCATTAGACCCTACAAAAGAACCATTTAAACTGGACATCGTGACATACATACCATTTACCATTGATATGGCCGACGAATTTGTGGTGAATAGGTTTTCCTCCTGAATGGTCCCAGGTCGGGGTCCGACTTCTACAAGCTTTTTACAAGCCACAAAAAGTAAAGAAAACAACATCAAAAAAAAGCCGGACACAAAAACATTTTTATTTGCATTAACTGTTATCATTGTATCGATTAATTTGATTCATTAAAAAAACAATTGCATATTAATAGTCCACATTTGTAACGGGGGCAATCTGAGTGAACCCATACCTGGCGTTTCCGGGTCAAGCCCGGTGTATCCGGAAATGGTTAGAAGGTTTTGACCTTGAAAACTGAGCTTTGCAGATTGCAGACCAGCCTTTTTTATCCATTGATCAGGGATCATCCAGGAAAGGGCCAGATTTTTGAGACGAATATATGATGCCCGGTAGGAGTATGCCTGACGGGAATCTACAATATTATTATAATATGATGTAGTAGTGGTAAAAGGGGTGAAGTTGGTTTGATCACCAGGTTTCTGCCAACGGCCAAGTACCGAAATTGGCTGATTCGATGCTGTAGAAGAAATAAATCTGCCAAGTGCAGAGGTTTGGCCAAAATAATAATAGTCACTGGTTCCAAGTTGACGTGAAAACTGAAAAAGAAAATCGAGTTGCAGCCCTTTAAAAGAAATGCTATTACTAAATCCTCCATAAAAATCCGGAAGCGTCGATATAAATTCAGTTCGGTCGCCATTTACAAGCGATCCGTTAGGAGAAGAAGTTGGATTGCCCTGGGCATCATAAACCAGTGAACTACCGGTGGCTGGGTCGATTCCCCAAAATCTATAGGCTCTAATAGTTCCAAGTGGTCGTCCGATATATACCCCTGAACCTCCCCCATTCGCGTAGCTCGTTTTCTCAATCCCTTCAAAAGCCAGAAGTTTGTTTTGTGGAATAGTAAAATTAATGCTGCTTTGCCAACTAAGAGTTTTTGACTTTACCGGGGTACCCCGAAACATAAACTCCCAGGAAGTATTCTGAATCAGAATCGGCATGTTCATAGTAATACCTGTAAAACCAGTTAAAGAAGGCAGCTGCCATTTATCAAGTTGATTTGAACTGCGATTCCTGTTATAGTCAATTCCTGCAAATATCCTGTCTGATAAAAAACCAAGTTCAAGCCCAATGGATAATTTCCGGACTTCTTCCCACTGTAGAGATGGATTGGGAACAGCACTTGTTGTAACCGAATTTATTCCCTGGTAAGGAACATTAGCTGGTAAGGCACCATATGCTGATCTGTATTGATAGTCACCAATATTGTCGCTTCCGGTAACTCCGTAACTGGTGCGCAGTTTACCATGTGTGAGAAAAGGAAGAAATTCTTGTAAACGCTTTTCATTGGTCCATATCCATGCACCTCCAATACTGGCGAAGGTATGATACTTGTTAGCATCACCGAATCGGCTGCTTCCATCTCTGCGGACATTGAAGTTCAGAACATATTTATTGGACAAGTTAAGTCCAACTCTTCCAAATAATGCTGCATAACGATATACGTTTTCGCTGGATAATGATTGTTGTGGTGTGCCATTACCCAATGCTGACATAAGCAGATCACTGCTGAAATTGTTTGCTTGAAGAGTTAAAGATTCTTGTCCCCTTTTCTGCAAAGCACTACCTACAAGCGCATCCACTAACAAATTAGCAAACTTAGCTTGGTAAGTAATCTGGGGTTCAACAATCCAGTTTTCCCGTGATGCACGGTTTAAAAAAACAGATCGGGAAGCGTTTGGCCTTTCCTCCGGAGAATAAAACTCCAGCGGCGTTCCTCTAAGAGCTGAGTTACTAAGTTTATTATATGCCAAAGCTGTTTTAATATTTAATCCGGGAAAAACTATATAACTCAATGTCAGGTTACTGATCAGATTCTGTGCGTTATTTTCCACATTCCTGTACGCCAAATGGGACAAGGGATTGTCCCATGTCTTTGTACCGGAAGCATTTGTCGCCCAGTTTAGTGAACCATCGTCATTGTATAAGGCCGGTGCGACAGGCGCCATGTTAATAAATCTTGTTAAGTCCTCTGCGGGAAGTAAATTTTCATTGACAAAATATGAAGCGGAAAATTGTGTTTTAAATCGCCTGTTGGATGAGGATGACCCCAAACTCATGTGTAAGGATCCTGAACTATTGGCAAAATCACCAGGAAAAACATCAGTAACCCGACTATATGTTCCGGATATCATGTACTGAGCTGCGGCTGTACCGCCGGATATACCAACGCTAAAATTCAAATTTTGCGCAGTTTCACCGATTAGCGTTTTTTGCCAGTCGGTATACCGAGTCGTGTCCCAGAGCCTCAAGTCATTATTTGTTGCAGATGTAATAGTTAGTCCGTCATTGCGGATCGCCTCGTAGCGCATATCAAGATACTGACGGGTATCCATTAAATGTAGCTTTCTTGTTACCTTTCCCCATCCTTGCTGCATTCTTATATTTACTCCCACACGACCTGGTTTTCCCTTTTTTGTAGTGATAAGAATAACGCCATTTGCACCCATGCTACCATATATTGAAGTGGCATCCGCATCTTTCAATACATCGATTGATTCTATATCTAATGGGTTTATAAAACTTAATGGGCTGGCTCCCTTAATTGGATTACCTGTTGGAGCTCCGGTACCATCTGCTACTAAAGAGGTCGGATATGGAACACCATCAATCACAATTAGTGGTTCACTCCTTTCATCGTTTATATTGTTCTGCCCTTGAATCCTTATCTGAACGTGTCCATTTGCCATCCCGGTGGTTTGGGTAACTACAAGCCCTGGCACCCTTCCCTGTAGTGCCAACAAAGGATTCTGAACAGGCTGGCGCTCAATCTCATCAGCCTTGACTGTTGTTGTATTACCTGTAGCTAATCTCTTGCTCGTCTGTCCATAAGCGATTAGCTGAACTTCATCGAGCGGGCTATCTTTCCGCTTCAACGTCAGTGTACGTACGGCCCGCATGCTCGTGGCCAATAATTCTCTCTTCTCAAACCCCACATAACCAATCTCCAACACCGCCTTCTCATCCACCCCCTTCAATATAAAATACCCATCCGCATTCGTCTGCGTGCCGAGTTTCGTTCCTTTAATCATCACACTTGCTCCCATCAAAGGATTCCCATCCTCATCCGTAATCCTCCCACTTACATCAATCGTTGGTGGTGGTGCGGGTACATCTTCTGCACTAACCACCCCTTCTTCCTTTGTCGTTTGCTTTTTAATTTCCTTCGGACTAATCACAATATATTTTTCCTGCACTTCATACTGCAGCGCTTTACCCGCCACAATCTGATCCAGCACTTTCTCCAACGCCTCATCCTTTACCTGAATGGACACTTTTTCCTGGTCATTTAATATGGTGTTAGAATAAAACACAATCAAATTGGTTTGTTTTTGGATGGTCTTAAATACATCCAGCAGGCGTTGTTCTTTTGCTTTGATCGTAACCTTGTACTTCTGTGATCGCGCCATGGTTTGCGAAACACAGACAAGGGTCAGGATAAGCAGCGCACTGCGTAGAAGAATCGCTAATCTTGTCATAAAGCGTCTAAGTTTTGGGTTATTACTTAGTCGCCGGATGATTGACAAATGGGTGACAGGAATTAACCATTTTTTTACGCAGACTTCATATTGGAGAAATATGGTAGTCATAAGGGTAGGTTTAGGGAGATATAAATAATAAAAAAAGGCGGCTTTTGCAAGCTTTGGCTTCAAGACTTGCAGTTCAGTAAAAAATTGCTACGAGTTGTGCGGAGTGACTGTTAATGATATAAGCGAAGGATTGATGTGCGCGAGTATTAATGGAACACAGATTTTCATGATTTTCAAGATCTATCATGATAAATCTTGAAAATCATGAAAATCTGCGTTCCATCATACGCAATAATTGTCAGCTCGTATTTTTATTTCCTACTTAGGACGATCTTATTTCCGTCAACCTTATAGCTAAGATTGGCAGCAGTACAAACACGGGTTAAAAACTCAGTAAGGTTTTGCTTTTTCTCTAATGCACCACTAAAATCTATTTGTCCGATGGCAGCATCTTCAAATACAAAACTCAAACCAAACCATCTTTCCACCGTATAATTAATCTGTTTGAGTGATTCGCTGTTGAAATAATAATAGCCCTTGATCCAGGCCAGCGTATAATTTTCATCGAAACTTTTCTCCATCAGTTTATCTGCTTCTATCCTTGCGGCTTTACCGGGATTAAGCGTTATATGTTGGTTGCTTTGATCAATACTCGCTTCTACCTTACCCGTTACCAGCGATGCCTGCACCGGTTCATTTGCATATGCTTTGATATTAAAACTAGTGCCGAGTACTTTCACTGCCAGTTGACCACTATGCACGATAAATGGTTTACTTGCATCATGCTTCACTTCAAAATAAGCTTCCCCGGTGAGTTTTACTTCTCTTGTATTGCCAGTAAATGCCAGCGGAAATTCCAGCTTGGTTGCCGCATTGATCCACACTTTGGTGCTATCGCTTAACGTGAGCTGGTAATCGAGCCCCTGTGGTACTTCAATAGTGGCTGTTTTAGCTAATGTAGTCAAGGCATCGTATTGCAGGGCACCACCATCGTTGGTGAGCTTAACATCACCTGCCATAAAACTACCCTGCTGGTTCTTTTCAAAGCTGGCCGTTCCATTGTCGGTTGAAAAAGTAATGCCTTTTTTCAGGGTATTGGCTGTTGCGTCTGTGATATTGTTTTGATCGCTGTTATTATAAAACCCAAAATAGAAAATACCCGCCCCGGCCATCACCAGCAACAGTATGGGGAGCACCAGTAAATACCTTCTTCTTTTCTGTTTTGTCCTGGCTTGTTCATTGATTCCAAAAAGCACATTGTTCCATGCTTTCTCTCTGTCTAAATCCTGACGCAACTGCGCATGTACCTGTTGTAGCGCTGTCCACCTGGCCCTTACATCTGCATCCGCTGTTATCATTTCGTCGAGGAATGCATCTGTTTCCGGTTCAGCATTACCTGAAAGACGTGCAATGATTAAATGATCAATATACTCCATATCTGCTTGCATACACTATAATAAGCTTAGTCGTTTAATAACCGGATGATGGGTGACAGCAATAGCCATAAATATAATTTTCCGTTCATTTTATCTTTCAGTTCCAGCATCACCCTCCTCAATTGCTCCTTTACGGTATTGATACTGATACCCAGTTCATCTGCCACAGCCTGGTATTTTTTCTTCTTAAAATATACCTGCACAAATATCGCCCGGCGCTGTGCTGGCAGTTGTTCGATGATGGCATGTAAGGCTTTTTCCATCTCTTCCCTTTGCTCCAGCGTTGACTCTTCAACAGCCAGTTGCTCCTCACGGTTACGATATGCTTCGAGATGGTGGCGGCGCGATACATCGGAACGTATAAAACTTACACACTGGTACAATACCATGCGACTGAGATAGGCAGAGAGCGACTGGTCTATGTTTTTGTAGCGCTCTTTGGTCCAGAAGTCTATAAAAACCTGTTGTACAATGTCTTCCGCCGTTTCCATATCACCCCCCAGCTTCAGTGCGGCCTGCTTGCACAAATGGACATAATACCGGTCGAAGAGATTACGGTAAGCCTGCATATCGCCGGCTTTTAAACGGGATAATATTTCTTCAGTGTCGGGGGTCATGGGGTTAAAAAAGAAATGACTGTCACCCAAACGAAAAAGTTAAACGACAGTATCATACTAACGCCTGTTAGACAAACAAATATAACAGACGCTGCATCAACAATATACAAAAAATTTCGCAAAACTGAAAACCTTGCGAAGCGGTAAATCCATGCCTGTAACTGTTTGCAGCAGATTGTTTCACGACCAAGCACTTTACCTCATGACCAACTGGACCGACATCTACAACCGCTGGCACCTGCCTATGCAACGCATAGCAACCTCCTATTTACAGGATGCCTTTTTTGCCCAGGACATAGTACACGATATTTTTCTCCGACTACTTGAGAAGCAGCTTTCCCCTCAGTTTATGGAACATGCAGAAGCTTATCTGCGCACAGCAGTGTATCATAGGTGCATTTCTTTGTTGCGTAAAAAAAAGGAAACTATTTCTATTGATGCATTTATTTCAAATACCACCGAAGAAACCGTTTACTTTCGTGAATTAACCATACTACACAACCAGGCCATACAAAGCTTACCCCTCCGCGAAAAAGAAGTATACATTCTCTCCCATATCGCTGGCTATAAAAAAGAAGAACTGGCTTTGTTGTTTGGGTCTTCTGCTAAAACAGTGAAGAAACAGTTGCAGGTTTCGAGGAAGAGAGTGAGGGAGAGGTTGGGGAGGATGGTGGCGTAGGGGGTAGCTGTTAGCCATTAGCATTTAGCTTTTAGGCAACCTTTTATATTTAAGTAAACTATTTTAAGGTAAGACATTTACACTATTAGCTATTAGCTATGATCTATAAGCGATACCTATGCATCCCACTCAGTCATTGAATCGCATATAAATACATCAATATTTTTTTGTGCGTAGGATGGAACGCGGATTATCATGATTGTCATGATTTTTCATGATATTAATATCACTTACATTTATTACTCAAACATGAAAATCTGTGTTCCATTATTCTTCAAAATAAACAAGACTTCCACCCACCCACTCTTTATCCTTATTATATCGCACGCCAATCATTTTTCCTTTGCTTAGTCTTGCAAGGTTATTAGTGGCGATGGGTCTGGCATCACCTTCTTTCCAGAAATAAAAAATACGTAGCTCCGCTTTAGCAGGATCATCGGGGGTTTGAATGATATCAGCATATTTTACTTTACGCTGCAGTATCCAGTTCTCCGGGTCTTTTACTTTTTCGATATCCTCTTTTGTAACATCGATGATTACTCCTTGTCCGGCGAAAGAAAACAATGGTTTTAAAACATATTGATCCAGGTCGGCAGGTATTTCTTTTAGTTCACTGAGGAACCATGTTTTAGGCACATAAGGATGATCTATAAAAGGTAAAGTGTATTTACTGATGCGATAAAACCAGTTGGGGTGTGGCACCCATTCTACATCCAGTTCTTCCAACAATAATTTTCCTTTATCCTGTATTGTTGTGGATTGTTGTTGAAGGTCGTCGAAGATGATGCGGTTATAGATGCGTTTTACTTGTATTTTTTTTCCTGATGCATCCAGGTAGAATAACTGTTTGCCTTCTTGTATTAATTCGGTTAAGCAAACAACCGGAATACCGGTGTACATACTGGTACAATAAAAATCGATTTTGGTTTTTTGCTGATGAGGTAGGATTTCCAGCAGAATTACGTTTTCAGCTTCATGCGTTCCTAAAAGAATTTCTCTTAAAAGTTTTGTATAACTATCTTTTGTAAAGCCGCTGAGGTAGGTACTATATCCATCCGGAACAGAAAAGTGTCGGCGTGTAACTTCATCCTGCCATACCTGGTATCCAAACAATGTTGGGAAACCCTGCATTTCAATAAGCTGTGGTTCATATTCCCCTTTTTCATTTTCACAGATACCAAAATCGAAAGCAATAAAATGGGTATGTGCATTTTCATTAGGTACGCGCACATTCTCCGGTATGGCATGAGAAGTGAGTGTGTTGAAGTTGAATTGCGTAATTACATCCACAATACTTTCACAGGCAGCCAGTATTTTTTCTTTAAATGGCTTATCGATGAAAACAGGCGTTTCTGCCACCCTGAATTCAATTGCTCCCGGAAAAAGACTGTTCAGGTCATTTAAATAATCCTGGTATTTTTCAACACTGAATTGTTCATTAAACGCTTTTCTAATCGCTGGTACCATATATAGATCATGTTAGGTCTTTGAAAATATAAAAACCTTTTGATACGGAGAAGGTAATTATGAGGGGGGGCTGGGTGCTGGGTGCTGGGTGCTAGGTATTAGGTGTTAGGTGTTAGGCGTTAGGTTTTATGGTCTGGTAAAGAAGATTTTTAAGTGTTTCAATTTTAGTAGGTCCTTCGTCGAAATTTCCGGCTTATGGCCGGAATGCTCCTCAGGATGACGATCAAAGCAGATAATAAAGCTGTTGTGATTGGCAAAGCCAATCACAACAGCAAGTTCTCCCAACTTGCATTTGTCATCCTGAGGAGCATTCCGATCTACGATCGGAAATTGCGACGAAGGAACTATAAGTTACACCCGGATATATTCTACTAAAAATAGGATGGTATCCATTAGAGTTTAGGTGCTAACTGCTATTAGGTGTTAGGCTTTACGGTCTGGTAAAGAAGATTTTTAAGTGTTTAAATTTTAGTAGGTCCTTCGTCGCAATTTCCGGCTTATGGCCGGAATGCTCCTCAGGATGACGATCAAAGCAGATAATAAAGCTGTTGTGATTGGCAAAGCCAATCACAACAGCAAGTTCTCCCAACTTGCATTTGTCATCCTGAGGAGCATTCCGATCGTAGATCGGAAATTGCGACGAAGGAACTATATGTTACGCCCGGATGTATTCTACTAAAAATAGGATGGTATCCATTAGAGTTTAGAAACTAACGGCTAATCCCTAACACCTAACACCTAATACCTAACACCCAGCACCCAGCACCTAGCCCCCCACAGCCAGCATCAAAAAATTAGGCAACACCGTCTGATAAGTATACCGGATTTTCCCGGGGTCCTGGAGTTGGTCGACCATGCTTTGCCATTTGGCTTCTCCATGGTTTTCTATGACGGTTTGTTTTTTGTCGTCGCGCGTGAGGTACATGTGCATGCCTGTTGCATCTGCTTCGGGGTGAAATTGTGTTCCGATGAAGTGGTCGTTGAAGCGTATGGCCATTACTGCCCTTTCATAGGGCACATGTGGCCTGTTTTTTTCGATGGCAAGTATACTTGCCCCCATTTGATGCAGTTTATGAATATCGGGTTCTATTACCTGATAATCGCGACTGTCAACGGTATAAAAAGGATCTTTCAATCCATCAAATACTGGCTCGGTATTTCCTGCATCCAGCATATGAACGGGGAAAACACCAAATGCGGTTGATTTTCGTTTGCAAACATTGCCAATTTTGTAATGCCTGCAAACCAACTGAAAACTATGGCAAATAAAGAATACATGTTTTTTATCTGCATCTTGAGCGCTATGATTCCAGGATTCAATATTATTCAACCATGTAAAGTAAGCCGCTTCCCATTCCGTACCTTCTGTTTCAAGCGGCGAGCCGGGTCCACCGCTGGAAATATATACATCAAATGAAAGATCTGGCACAGCCAGTTCTTGCCTCACATCAAATGTTTCATAATACAATTCAATCCCCCTCTCCTCGCACCATTGGTGCACAATTTCACTAATACAACGCATACCCTGGTTGGCATGACCCTCATAGAGATCAAGTACAGCGATGCGGATATTTTTAGGGTTAAGATGCATTTGGGGGGCAAACATAAGAATCTTTGGATAATGTCAGATGTCAGATGGCAGATGGCAGATTTGTTTTATTCTGAGCGTGTTAAAATTCTCTAACATTCCAAATTTCAAATCTGCCATCTGACATCTGACATCTGCTATCCCCTCAGAGGTAGCTGAGATTCGTTTTCGGTGTCAAAGCCAGTAAACTCTGGTACATCAATTTTATCGTTTCTTCTATATCAGATTTATGCAGCATTTCTACGGTGGTGTGCATATATCTTAATGGGATGGAGATGAGTACCGATGGACATCCATCATTTGCATAGGCAAAGCTGTCGGTATCGGTGCCGGTGCTTCTGCTGAGGGTTCTGAACTGTACCGGTATTTTATTTTTCTCTGCAACATCTTCTACCAGTTTCAGGAGTTTATTGTGAATGGCAGGTGCATAAGCTAACGATGGACCTTTACCACATTGAATATCACCTTCAATGATTTTGCTGATCATGGGTGTGCTGGTATCGTGGGTAACATCGGTGATGAATGCTACATCGGGCTTAATTCTTCTGGCGATCATTTCAGCACCTCTTAAACCAATTTCTTCCTGCACGGCATTCACAACATATAATGCAAAAGGCAACTGCTTTTTATTTTCTTTGATCAGTCTGGCTACTTCAGCAATCATAAAACCACCAATGCGGTTATCGAATGCACGTCCGATATAGAAATCATTGGCCAGTTCATCAAAGCCTTCCTGGTAAGTAACCACGGCGCCGATATGAATGCCTAAAGCTTCCACTTCTTTTCTGCTTCTTGCACCGCAATCCAGACAAAGATTATCCACTTTAGGTTGAGGCTCTTTTGCTTCAGGATTACTTAAACGGGTATGAATGGCGGGCCATCCGAATACGGCTTTTACAGGACCTTTTTTTCCATGAATCCAAACACGCATAGCTGGTGCAATCTGGTGATCTACACCACCATTTCTTTTCAGGTAAATCAATCCTTGATCGTTGATATAATTTACAAACCAGCTAATTTCATCTGCATGAGCTTCAATCACTACTTTGAAGGGGGCAGTTGGGTTAATTACGCCAACAGCAGTACCATAAGGATCAGAGAAAAAACTGTCGGTATATGGTTTAATATATTCCATCCACACTTTCTGTCCACCGCTTTCAAAACCAACGGGAGAAGGTGTATTGATATAATTTTTTAAGAAACTGAGCGATTTTTCGGTAAGGATTGATTTCGATTTCGCCTTGGTTGTGCTCTTTGACTTAGCCATACTATCTTTTTTTAGAATGAGTAGAAAAGGTTTATCCCTCTGTTTATGCAGCAATAAAACTACCTGCAATGCCACAGAGGGCCTTTAACAGCATCATGCCGTCGATGATTGCAAGATAATAGAGAATGCTTTTACGACGGTGCATATAATAGGTGACAATTATCAACATTAAAAAGGGAATGGTGTTAACTGCTATCCGCAGCGGGGGAAATCCGTTTGAAATACCATAGGTTAATAAGGTTGCCAGTCCAACAATAGTGAGCGGCATAATGATATAAAAAAGCGTTTTCCGAAGTCCATACCGCACTACAAATGTCTTAAGCTGAAGGTTATGGTCTGTTGCATAGTCTTTGATATCGAACAGTATACATAACATCGTTATATACATGCCATTTTTTACAAATAGGAGGAAAGAAAAAAAGGCAGGCTCATAAGATTGGTTCTTTTCCAGTGCCGCAAAAAAAGAGGGGTATATGGTAACAACGCCTGCCCAAATAAATCCTATCACAAAGGGTTTGATCCATCCTTTGGAACGCAGACTCGATTTTTTGATAAAGGGGAGATGATCGCCATAATACCAGATAGCAAGCAAGGGGAAGCTTGCGAGCAGCAGCCATTCCCATGGATTGATCTTAAGCAATTTTGATTGCCAGTTGATGAGTTGGTAGATGGCTATCGCCAGACAGGTTACAGTAAGTATGATTTGAGAATACTGTATCCTTTTTTTGTTGGCAGTATACCATTCACTGCGAAGATTACTTACGCTGGGGTTTTCTCTGAGGTAGGCATAAGTATAATACAGTACTGTGGAGGAGAAAAGAAGAATATAGAACAACAGATTGTTTAGTGGGAATCCTTGTTGCAGGTTTGCTTCAATGGCAAGTGCCACCACGCAGCAGCCATAGAAATAGTTGCCAAAAAAGAAATGCTGAAAAAATCGCTCCGTTATTTTCAATAACCACAAATTTTGGACAGTCATGCCCCGTTAGCATACCGTCTATTTCACGATGATGATATCAGGAGAAACAACAGTGTCGCTCACATTTTTGGCTTTATCTCTTGTCCAGAAACGGAAATAACAGGTGTCGGTTTTAGAGCAGGACGGTAAAACGGTATAATTGCTTCCTGGTACAAAACCGGTACTGTAGCCAATTTCAAAAACCCCTTTCAGGTTGCTGGTAGCGGTGAAATTGGGTATTTTGGCGCGGTCGCCGAAGCTGGCACAACCATTCACCCGGGTAATTTTCTGAACCCAGATACTGTCTTGCAGATCGCCTTCTTTGTCGGTAAATTCAATGGAAAAAATGATAGCCGAGTTACTACCAAATGTTTTCCCGTTTACGCTTTTAAACGTCAACTGTGGACGGGTAGTATAAGTATCTTTTTTGCAAGCGGTAATACCGAGTATAATTGCGCTGAATATCAATAATTTTGCCTTCATTCGTTCTGCTTTCTTATCAAATTTAGTTAAAACATTACAATACATGGGTGGGTTGCCTTTTGATGTTAACAATATTTTCTCTGTTTCGGCAGATAGTTTCGATGCAACCTGTATGGAATTGTACCAATACCAGTACCGTCAGAACCCCGTATATCGCAAATGGTGTGATATGATCGGGAAATCACCGGCTACTATTCAGACACCCATGAACATTCCGGCGTTGCCTGTATCATTTTTTAAGCAGGAAACCATTCTTACCGGTGTGCCGGCTTCTCATTATTTTGAAAGCAGCGGCACCACACAAACAATCAACAGCAGGCACTGGGTGCCCGATTTAGGAATATACCGGAAAAGTTTTCTCCAGGCTTTTGAGCTGTTTTATGGTTCGGTGAAAGACTGGTGCATACTGGCTTTATTACCTGCCTACCTTGAGCGACAGCATTCTTCGCTGGTGATGATGGCCGATGAATTGATCGCATTAAGTGAACATGAACATAGCGGGTTTTACCTGTATAATCATGCTGAGTTGAATGAAACACTAAAGATGCTGGAGCTGAGGGGACAAAAAACTTTATTATTAGGTGTAACATTCGCCCTGCTTGATTTTGCGGAGCATTATCCGCAGCAACTGAAGCATACGGTTGTAATGGAAACCGGTGGTATGAAAGGAAGGCGACAGGAAATGACCAGGGTGGAAGTGCATGAAATACTTCAACAACAACTGGGCATAAACCAGATTCATTCCGAATATGGCATGACAGAATTATTAAGCCAGGCCTATTCCAAAGGGAATGGATTGTTTGCCTGTCCACCCTGGATGAAAGTATTTGTGCGTGATGAAGAAGACCCACTTAGTTCAGCTACTACTGGCAGAGGGGTGATACAGGTGATAGACCTGGCTAATATCTACAGTTGTGCCTTTATTGCAACAGAAGATCTTGGTATGGTATATCCAGACGGCTCCTTTGAAGTATGGGGAAGATTGGATAATAGTGATATAAGGGGGTGTAGTTTGATGGTGGTTTGAGTTGGGCTGCTAGCTGCTGGCTTCTAGCTGCTAGCTTGATTAGTGCTTATTTTTATGCTTTCTGTTATTAATGGAATAAATGTGCAGGCACGCGTTTGATGGAACACAGATTTTCATGATTTTCAGGATTTATCATGATAGATCTTGAAAATCATGATAATCCGTGTTCGATAAGAGACAATGCATTTACAGCAATCTATTATTTCTTTAACAAGCTGATTTTAAATTATCTCCTCCCCTTTTATCCCATTAATAGAATAAATAGGTGGGAACCGAATTAATTTTGTAAAACACCTGCTAAAGAAATATTCCGTTGCACTTCTTTCCCCGGAGGGGTTACACATTCCCGCATAGAGGACGATAATGATTTTATTGTAGTTAACAGTTACGGATATATGATATGGTTTCGCTAACGTCTTCCTCAATACATCTACAGAATACTAACATTACTCCAACACTTCAAAACACTAATTCGTGTTGTGGTGTGTTGTTGATGTGTTGATGATGTGTTGATGATACGAGTAAATCATTGATAATGAGCGAATTAGAATTTCGTGTTTTGTACTGAAAAATTGGGCTGATTGGCTGCAAGCTGCGGGCCTGGATTTGTGCTTGTTATACACTTTTAAGGGAAAAAATACGGGCCTGCGAATGGGATAATTTAAAATGAGCTGCTCAATAAAATATTTGATTGCTGCTAACGCAATGCCTGATATTAATAGGACACAGATTTTCATGATTCATCATGATAGATCTTGAAAATCATGATAGTTAGCATAAACCATCATTCTTATGGCTCCCTACCCCGGAGGGGTTATACATGTTAGCACAAATCATCATTCTCATGGCTCCCTACCCCGGAGGGGTTGCACATGTTAGCACAAACCATCATTCTCATGGCTCCCTACCCCGGAGGGGTTGCACATGTTAACACAAACCATCATTCTCATGTTTCCCAACTCGGAGGGGTTATAAATTTTCGTATAGAGTGAGATAATGATATTAGTGAAGTTTACAAATGTGTACATACATTATGTAGGCAATAGAGCATCTCCATTGAACAAATAATGTTGACTAATATTGATGTCCTTGTTACCCCTCCAGGGTAATAAAATTTCTTTTGGGGTTTTTGCTAACATGTGCAACCCCTCCGGGGTAAGGAGCCATGAGAATGATTTCTTGTGCTAACATGTGCAACCCCTCCGGGGTAAGGAGAAATAAAATGACATCTTGTGCTAACATGTGTAACCCCTCCGGGGTAGGGAGACATAAGAATGATTTCTTGTGCTAACATGTGCAACCCCTCCAGGGTAAGGAGAAATAAAATGACATCTTGTGCTAACATGTGTAACCCCTCCGGGGTAGGGAGACGTGAGAATGATTTCTTGTACTAACATGTGCAACCCCTCCGGGTAAAGGAATTCCTCCTATTTATGTCATAAACACAAGGGGCTTGTAATTTCAAAAATGCGCTGAATAGTAGTCTAATTCATAAGTTTTTGGCAATTTTTTACTATATACAAATTTCCCCGTTCATCAATGGCTTCATCTTTACAATCCCTTTCTAAAATTTACTTTGGCAGATAGCGGCGTCGCTATTATATTTGCAGCCCTGAATCAGATAGTTCGCCTTTGGCGGACATCCTTTCCACTGCCCAGGTGGCGAAATTGGTAGACGCACTGTGTTCAGGTCGCAGCGCCTTCACGGGTGTGCTGGTTCGAATCCAGTCCTGGGCACTTTTTTTAGCTTTTTGGTGTTAGGTATTAGGTGCTAGGTATTAGGTCAAAACACAAAAAGCTAATTGCTAAAAGCTAAAGGCTAATAGCCCCTAACGCCTCTTACTCCCCAGGTATTTATCATGAATAATCGTACTCATCGATTTTCCGTAGACTTTACTTTCTACCCATGAAATCACATCGAGGTAAGCGAAGGCCCTGGTTTCGAAGCGACTCTTTTCGTAGTGTTTTATCTTTTTCAGAAAATCTTTCAAGGCTGTTTTCACTTCTTTAGCTGGCATCTGGAAGGAGTTACGCAGGAATCGGAACATTTCTTCTTCTACCACCGTCAGGTTCTCCATTTTGGCCATGAAACGATAAACAGATTTTATCAGAGAAGTTTCAATCAATTCAGCATTTCCTAATTCATAGTGTGCAATAAGGTGCAGCAGACGGGCATAACATTGTAAATCGTTGCGGAGGTCTACATGATCGTTGATGATACGTCGCAAGTAATCGATACAGGTATCATAATCGCCACTACCAAAATACAGTGTGGCAATTTTATAGTTAAACACCAATATCCGATGCTGATCTATAAACAGCATATTCTCCGCAATCTGCGCTTCAATCTGAGGAACCAGTTTTAGTCCTTCAGCAAAACTTCCCTGCATCAGGTGCTGATTAAGTTTTGCACTGGTGATATAGATAAAACTATGTACCCGGAAAATATCGTGCTGGTTGGGTAAATCGGTATCGGCGAATGACTCAAATTTTGCCAGTGTTTCTCTGAACTTTTTATAATTGCGAAGATCAAAATGTGCATTCAGCAAATTGTGTAGTCCTTTGATGTAATGCCCTGTCTCAACTTCAATCATAGCCGGTTCTTTCTCAAAGAGATTTAGCCATTGTTCGCTGTAGCGATAATACATCAGGAAATCCTGGCGAATAAATGCATACCAGCAATAGCTTTGATAGAGGTACAGTTTTTCATAGAAGCCATCCATCTGCCATACATCTGGTGGCAACTGTGATTTAAAAAACTCTTTGATACCTTTTTCTTCTGCTTCATTTCTTGCATGTCCATTTTTCACGTACCAACTATACAATTGCAAAGCCAGGTTTGATAACTGGGTAATTACCCGTCGTTTTTCATTTACCTGGTTCGCTTCAAGGGTCAGTTGTTCTGCCCTATCCTGCATACTGCGGGTAATATGCAGGGTTTCTATTTTCTTTTCGAGGGAAATGATCTGTATCAAAAAACTATCCTGGTGATACTGATGGGCCATATCTTTTGCCCTATCGAGTATTTTAAGGCTCTGGTGGTATAAACCTTTATTATACAAAATACGGGCATAATCGAGCTGTTCATGCAACTGCATATCAATACTCTCTGCACTTTTCAGCAAGCGGAGGCTCGAAAGCAGTTGTTTGTATAAATGGGTCTTCAGATTCGCCAACTGTGGCTTTTCAATGCCTGCCAGTTTTTTGAGGAGTATTTTTTCATCAAACTCAACCATTTTCTCCAATGCATCAAAAAGCTGGATGATTTTAAGGTCGTCTTTGGCCGAATTTCGTTTGATATATAGTTTGAAATGTCGTTTTTCCGATTTCTGGAGCGACTTTATAAGCTGAAACAAAGGATCCTGCGAACGGTTGGGCATCATATCAATTTTAACCGGAAACCCAATAAAATCGGGCATTCCAGACAAGAAAAACCATTTTTAACGTAAAAAAACAAGGTTAAACTTGTCTTTTTTACATTTATTCTTCATGTTACTTTTACATCAGATAAGCAATCGTATTTCATACGGCAAGGCAATCGAAGAGAAAAGACAAACAATCGCAATCAACGCAATAAGCGTTCAAAATACCGGGAATAAAATCCCAAAGAGTTTTCGTATGGCAAGCAATCGTAGAGGTCGTTCCGTTTCCACGGAGGGACCCTTTTTTTTGCAATATAGGGAATTTTGGGGAAATGGAGCGAGGACCGAAGACCGAAGACCGAAGTCCGAAGACCGAGGACCATGGACTATGGTCCTATTTTTTCCCTGGCCCATTTCAGGGCGATTTCAAGTTGTTCTTCCCGGGTAAGCTCACTATTATCTAATACCACGGCATCTTCGGCTTGTCTGAGTGGACTAAACTCCCGGTTGCTATCCACATAATCCCTCATTTCCAGGTTTCGCTTCACTTCCTCAATGGTTATGGCCGGATTTTTCTCGTAGAGCTCCTTGAACCTCCTTTCTACCCTAACAGCGGGGTCGGCGGTAACGAATATTTTCAGTTCAGCATTGGGGAATACGGTGGTTCCGATATCACGTCCATCCATCACGATCCCCTTTTTGGTACCCATCAGTTGCTGCTGTGCAACACCAAATTCCCTTACTTCTTTCAAAGCGGCCACTTCACTTACCCTTTCACTCACTACCATCTCACGAATAAGCAACTCTACATCTTCATCATTCAAATACATATCACTCTGTCCGGTACGCGGATTGTATTCAAAAGAGAGGTTTATTTCAGACAATGCCTGCTTCACCTGTTCAGTATTATTGCAGTCAATATGCTGCCTGATAAAATACAATGTGATGGCCCTATACATGGCACCACTGTCGATAAAAACATAATTCAGTTCTTTGGCAAGCTGCCTCGCCAATGTGCTTTTACCGCAGGAAGAAAAGCCATCTAATGTGATAATAATTTTTTTCATACCCTAGCGGCAAAGTTGCAATAAATTGGCGGAGTTTCAAATAGAAAAGCAGTTGCAAGCCACAGGCTGCAAGCTGCAAGCTACAAGCCTTGATGGGTGCTTATTTTAAGCTTTCTGCTATATTGGAATTAAAAAAAGGGGGGAAACCTAAAGTTAGTTACTTATAGGAATATTTGGTTGCGGTAAATGCACTACCTGCTATTAATAGAACACAGATCTTCATGATTTTCAAGATCTATCATGATAAATCCTGAAAATCATGAAGATCTGTGTTCCATCATATGCGTGCCTACACATTTATACCATTTATAGCAGAAAGTCTATAATAAGCACCATCTCGCCCAAGACAAGACTAGCAGCTAGAGGCTAGCAGCTAGAAGCTAAATTTAAGTCCGGATAGAATCCATATTATTGCGCCATCAATACCTTATCAATCACATGAATTATCCCATTAGACTGCTCAATATCTGCAGATTGAATGGTTGCTTTTAAATTTTTACCATCTGATATAACCAACTTTTTACCTTTTTTGGTAACGGTAATCGGTATTCCTGCAAGTGTTGTAAGCGTGGCTGTTCCGTCGGCATCTTTTACCATCGCTGAAAGACTTGCAGCATCCAAGCGGCCCGCAACGATGTGGAAATTCAGTAAGTCTGTAAGCTTCTTTTTATTCTCTGTTTCTGTGAGCGTGTTAATACTAGCTGAGGGAATTTTTGTAAAAGCATCTGAAGATGGCATAAAAACGGTGTAAGGCCCTGGTCCGGATAACTTTTCCGTTAGTCCACCAGACTGTAACAACATTAAAAAATTGGTATTGCTTCCTGATGCCGCAATATTTTCAACAATATTTTTCGAGGGCGACATACCCGCGGATCCTCCGTCTTTTGGATTAGCGGTTCTCACTTCCCTCCCACCAACAAGTCCAACCAATTGGGCATCTGCATTTATGAAATAACAGGCGACAATTAATAGCAGTAATAGCTTTCTCATGATACTGGCTTTTTACTAAAATAGTTTTTTCCCAGTATAAGAGCCTGTTTAAAACCTAAAATACCTTAAAATAGGGATGGCTGTATTTTCTTCATTTCTTCCGCAACTTTTTGTGCGTCGCAGTCGCCAGTTTGCAGCTTTTGAATGATTTGTCCGAAACTTTTTTCATCCCTGTTCTGACTCAGCTTAAAAACGGCATCGGCTTTTTCAACTTTAATCTCAAAAGCAACAATAGCTTTCATCAGTCTTTGTAGATATTCCCCTGGTAATTCCTTGTAGAGTGATGGCGAATTGGGATTGTTTTCAAAATGAGCAGTGAGTTCATCCAGCATTGCCGGCAAGGCTTCATCCGGCAGATAGTGCATAACACCTCTGGCATGAACGGTCATATAGTTCCAGGTAGAAGCCTGCTGCTTATTTTCATACCAACTGGCACTTACATAAGTATGAGGTCCATTAAACAAAACCAATGCCTGATTATTTTCCAGAAAAGCTTTGTGATGGTCTGTTTGTTTCATTATATGACCAGTCAAAAATAGTTGCCCATCTCTTTCCTTTACCAATATGGGTATTTGCGTAGCAACAGGTTGTTGCTCTGAAGAAACACCCATTAATGTTGCAAATGGATATTCCCGCATAAATGCTACAATACGTGCCTGGTCTTTTTCCTGGTAAGTAGGAAGATGGTACATCTGCTTGAATTTTTAAGACGCCAAAGCTATTAAAGTAAGGCATTATCAATGCACCGTTTATACCAAATTCATGTAACCGTTTATTACATTACCTGAACCGGCTTTGTTTGCGGTATGCTGGCATTGCGGATGGCAATATTTCTAACCGCATTGGCCGCAAAACCTCGCAATGCTGCCTTGCTCAGTTCATCTGAACCAGCCATGGCTGGAATGCCTGCATCGCCCCCTTCACGGATATTTTGCACCAAAGGAATTTGTCCAAGGAAAGGAAGATCATATTCTTCGGCGAGGTTTTTACCACCATCTTTTCCAAAGAGGTAGTATTTATTATCCGGCAGTTCGGCCGGAGTGAAATAGGCCATATTTTCAACAAGACCAATAATAGGTACATTGATCTGTGCCTGTCCAAACATAGCGATACCTTTTTTGGCATCGGCCAATGCTACATTTTGCGGAGTAGTAACTATTACCACGCCTGTAACGGGTACAGTTTGCATGAGGGTAAGATGAATATCACCGGTACCGGGTGGCATATCAATTACGAGATAATCGAGTTCGCCCCAATCTACATCAGTAACAAATTGTCTGATGGCACTGCTAGCCATTGGGCCGCGCCATACCACTGCATTTTTTTCATCAACCAGCAATCCGATACTCATTAATTTAATGCCATACTTTTCAAGTGGTACAATCATGCCCTTTCCATTCACCTCTTTCATCATAGGTCTTTCTCCCCTAACACCAAACATAATAGGAACACTTGGACCATAGATATCAGCGTCCATCAATCCAACAGTTGCGCCACCTTCTGCCAATGCAAGTGCGAGGTTGGCGGAAACGGTGCTTTTTCCAACACCACCTTTACCACTTACTACTGCAATGATATTCTTAACGCCAGATAAAACCTGCTGGTTATCTTTTCTGGTAGTTGATGTATTTGAAGTGAAGTTCACTGTAACATTTGCCTCTTTATTCACCAATAATTTAACGGCATTTTCACTGGCCGTGCGCATCATATCTTTCATGGGGCAGGCAGGTGTTGTGAGTACAATGGTGAAACTTACATTATTATCATTTATCTGAATATCTTTCACCATATTCAGTGTTACTAAATCCTTTCCTAAATCTGGCTCTTGTACATTACTCAGGGCATTCAGAATTGCAGCTTCGGTCATCACGCAAGTTTTTGTTAAAAAAATCAATGAGGATGCAAAGTTAACCGCTCGCTGCCTTACTTTGTCAGAATTCATGTTGTTTTCAGCAATATGAAAAGCCAGTTGTTGTCGATTTTGGGAAAACCCTTTGTATTTTTGTAAAGAAGAAACGCTCATGCAAGATTATCCTCATAAGGATCAGCATCAATTCAGCGTTATATCTGACCAAAAAACAATAAAAATGAACGGATGAAAGTATTGCTACGCATTTCTTTTTGTTGTATTGTCGGATTAATAGCCAGTTATAAAGCCACTGCGCAGCAAACTCCGAATGCATATAGGGATTCTGTAATACAATTATATGGTGTGGTGATGACTGCTGATAGTCTTCGCGCCATTCCATCTGCCAGCATTATTGTAGAAGGAAAAGGAAGGGGTACCATTACCAATCCGGATGGTGTTTTCTCCATCGCAGTACTCAAAGGCGATAGAATTACTTTTTCCTGTATCGGTTTTAAAAACAGGAGCATAGAAATACCATTAAACCTGACTGATAATCAATACAGTGTTATCCAGTTACTGGTTAGTGATACGGCCTATCTCCCTGCAACCATCTTAAAACCAAGACCCACAAGGGAACAATTTGAGCGTGATTTTGTGAATAATAAAATACCGGACGACTCTTACGAAATTGCCCGTAAAAATACCGACGAAGCCCAACGCAGAATATTGATCAATAGTTTACCTGCTGATGGAAGAGAAGCCATCAACTACCAATTACGCCAACAGGCCAATAAATACTATTATTCTGGCCAGCTACCACCCATGAATATCCTGAACCCCGCTGCCTGGGCTGATTTCATTAAAGCATGGAAAAGAGGTGATTTTAAGCGGAAGAATTAGCGGTTGTTAGCTATTAGCCTTTAGCCATTAGGTTTTAGGTGTTAGGTCTTAGGTGTCGGGAGCGTGTTAGTCTTTAAACATCCTACCTAGTACCCAGTACCCAGCACCCCTAATACTATGTCATGTCCTGACAAAAGTTGACACTTTTTCTTCTGTTCTGGCATTTGCTAACCCATGTACTATGGCTGGTATTTGAAGGTTCAATGACCAATGTGGACGTTTTTCATTGTAAGCCTTTATACCTTCTCTTACACATTG
>QFCS01001177.1_pt1 | contig 50225 bp, 57 predicted proteins | sample 3576561 | NCBI WGS metagenome assembly QFCS01 | reverse complement strand
TTGTGGAGAGAGCTTTTGGCATTGGGCCCTCGGCGCTGACGGAGGCCATGGGCATGCTCAACCACCATTTCGCAGCAGCCGCCTGATCGGCGCAGAGCGACAGCCTACCTCTGACTGCCGCCAATCTTTGCAACAGAGCCCCCGATCTCATCATCATGGATATCCAGCTCCCGCACGTCAGCGGGCTTGAGCTTATCGGCCAGCTGAAAGCCGACGATGAGCTCAAGCATATCCCGGTCATGGCGGTGACCGCCTACGCGGCGAAAGGCGACGAGGATGTGATCCGCGCAGCGGGGGCTGAGGCCTATATCTCGAAACCTATCTCCGTCATGCGTTTCGTGGAAGCGGTGCGGGGGCTGATCTGACGAGGTGTCGTCAAATCACGTGCCGATTCGCGAGCCCCAAAAACGCCAACGCCGGCCAACTCGTGCGAGCAGGCCGGCGTCGAACCAAATCAGAAATGAAACGCCGGCAGGCGCTTACTTGATCTTGGCTTCCTTGAACTCGACGTGCTTGCGCGCGACGGGATCATATTTGCGGAAAGAAAGCTTTTCGGTCTGAGTCCGCGGGTTCTTCTTGGTGACGTAATAGAAGCCCGTGTCGGCGGAACTGACCAGCTTGATCTTGACGGTGGTTGGCTTGGCCATGACCGGAAACCCTTCGAAACCTGACAAACACTATGAAAAAATAAAGCGGCCGAAGCCGCTCGCGTTGAGCGGGGCATTGGCGGTTCGCGGCGCTTTTGTCAAGCCGGCTGTCGGGTGTTCCCTCAACATGAGCGGCGATTAACCGGGTGGTAGGCTTTTCCGGCGCATGATCCTTGCGAAGGGGGAACGGCGACATGGCAGCTTCGATGTATCATGCGCATATGTCCGATCCAGTCCGGTCAAGAATCGACCGGCAGGTGGACGCCCTCGATCGCGATTACCGCCAGCTCAGCATCGATGAAATCGCGCGCCGCGCCGATGATCTGCGTCATCTCGGCGCAGCGCATGGTTTCGACACGGTGGGCCGGATCGCGGGGGCATTGAACGATGCCGTCTCCCGTTATGGCCGGGCTGCGATGATCCATGTCTATCTCGAATCGCTGCGCGAGGCGACGTGGGTCGATCCCCGTGATGCGCACGCAGGCGAACTACTCCTGGCGATGGTGTCGGTGCGGCTGGCGAGCTAACCGGCCTTCATGGACGCGCTGCTGCCGCCCTTCGTCTCGGCTTTTCTGGCGGAATGGGGCGATCGCACTCAGCTTCTCGCTTGCCTGCTGGCAGCCCGATTCGGTGCGCCGCGCGCGGTGCTGGCCGGGATTGCGCTTGCCGCGTTAGCCAATAGTCTGCTTGCAGCGTTCGGCGGGCATCTTCTCGCCGACTATATCAATTTCCGCGCGATCACGCTGATGATGGCGCTGGCGCTGCTCTTCGCGGGTGCTGGCGCGCTGTGGCCGCAGCGCCCGCCGAAACTCGAAGGCAGCGGCAAGGCAGGCGCATTCCTCACGAGCCTGTTCGCTTTCTGGGTGCTTGAGTTTGGCGACAAGACCCAGTTCGTCACCGCCACGCTCGCGGCCCGCGCCGGATCGGTCTGGCTTACCACGCTTGCCGCTACCGCCGGAATCATCCTCGCCGCCCTGCCCGCGGTTCTGCTGGCGGATCGGTTCAGCGCGACCCTGCCATTGAAGCCCATCCGGATCGGCGTGGCTCTCTTATTCCTTTTGCTGGGCGGCATCGCCGCGATCTCCGCCTTGCGCATCGCCTGATCGATAGGATCGATCAGACAATATACGGATATCCGTTTCGCTTCCGGCGATATTCATGCGACCCGCAACCCCGCCAAGCGTTGCGCAATCGGCATTCTGAAACGCGGAGGATCTCATGCTGAAAAAGACATCAGTGAAGGCAGCCAAAGCTCGGGCAAAAGCGGAGCTGCCGGCCGCCAGCATTTCGGACAACAGCGCCAAGGCGATTTCCGATGCGCTCAACGGTCTCCTCGCGGACAGCTTCGCGCTGTACCTCAAGACCAAGAATTTCCACTGGCACGTCTCGGGTCCGCATTTCCGGGAATATCATCTGCTGTTCGACGAGCAGGCGGCGCAGATCTTCGCAACCACCGATCTGATCGCCGAACGCGTCCGCAAAGTCGGCGGCGCGACGCTGCGTTCGATCGGCGACATCGCGAAGCGCCAGCGCATCAAGGACAATGACGCCGAAAATGTCAGCGCCGCCGCGATGATCGAGGAGCTTCGCCAGGATAATCTCAAGCTGATCGAATCATTGCGCGAGGCAAAGCAACTCGTCGACGATGCCAAGGACAACGCCACCAGCGGCATCATCGACACCTGGACCGATGAAGCCGAGCAACGCGCCTGGTTCCTGCTGGAGACTGGCAGGAACGCCTGACGATACGCCTCCGGAACGTCCCCCGCCATGAAGCGTTGGCTGGCGAGGGACGCGAATGGAGAGATGCTATGATCAAGTTGGCGCTGATTTTCCTGGTGATAGGGCTTATCGCCGGCGCGCTCGGCTTCGGCGGTATCGGCGGGGCCTTCATCGGCATCGCCAAATTCCTGTTCTTCGTGGCGATCGCGCTGTTCGTAATCTTTATCGTGCTGGGGGTGATCGCGGGCCGCAAGCTGATGCGATAGCGAACTTTTATAATAGGGAAGGTCTGTCGTTCATCGGCCGGTCGTCAAGATCGGCCGCCAGCATCAGATAGGCGAGTCGCGCGGTCTCTGGGCTGGGCCTCAAGACATTGACACCCCCCCGCTGCGCCATCATCGCCGTCAAGGCTTCGCTGGAATTATTATCTGGAGCTGTTGAGAGCTTGCCATAAGGCATCTCGGCTTGTGCCAGCACGCTGGCAAGGTCGCCGTCCGGGCTGCCGTCGGGCACAGGCACGAGATCGCCCGCCCGCGCCATTTGCATCGCCGCCATCGGGTCAGTGAAGCCCGGAACTGCACTTCCGCTGCCTTCCCCGCCGCTGATCTTCTTCGCCATGAGCGCGTAAAGATCGCCCAGGCTCCGCGCTTCGCCCGATCGCGTGTAAAAGAGCGATCGATTGACCGAAGCCTCGCGCGGGAACAGTACCGCGGCGGTCGCGCCGGGATTGGCCTGATGCGCCTTCAGATAACGGGCCGCGCCCGCCGGCCCGAGGAAATGGGCAAAATAAAGATCAGTCGCATTTGCCGGCCGCCCCAGCGCCTGAGACAAGCCCGCCCCGTTGTCCGTCGCCGATTCAGCCGCCATTAGCGCAGCCGGCTCGGCTTGGTCGCGCAGCGCGAATACCGCCTGGCGCATCTGTGGATCGCGCACCACCCATTGCCCGCTGGACGTGCGGTCGATCGCGTTGGCGGCCCAGCCCATGCCGTGCTTGGCGCCATGCTGCTTCATAACGCCGAGCCAGCTCTGGTCGATGAACTGGAACAGCCCGCTGGCTGAGGAGGTGCTGGCCTTGGCGTTGGGATTGAGTCCGCTCTCGCTCTTGGCCTGGTTGAGCAGATAAGAAAAATCGACGCCGGTCCGCTGGGCCGCACGGCCGATTGCGCTGCGAACCATATCCTGGTTCGCCCGCATTGTCGGGTCGCCATGGAGGCGGGGTGCGTTCAAGCGGCTCGTCCCATATCGTTGGTCGGCGCCGATGATGCGCGAAACTGGTTAATTATGCTTTACCATGATTCTGGATGATATGCGCCTCGGCGCTGGTCAAAGCGTGCGCAGGGCGCTAGGGACACGCCCTCGGTCGGGGAGTGGCGCAGCCTGGTAGCGCATCTGGTTTGGGACCAGAGGGTCGCAGGTTCGAATCCTGTCTCCCCGACCAGCAGCTATTAGGCTGCGGCGGCTAAGCTGTCGGGCCAGTCGACGATCTGGCAATCTCCGCGCTGGCGCTTGACCCGGTACATCACCCGGTCAGCCATGATGAGCACCTGTTCGCCGGTCACTGTGCCGTCCGCGATAACGCCGCCCACGCTGATGCCGAGCTGCCATCCATTGCGCTGTGCGAGATCGTTGATCGCCCGGCGCAAGCGGTCGGCGATCGCCAGACCGTCGGTCCGCGAGGTATCGGGCAGCAGCGCGACGAATTCGTCGCCCGCCATGCGGCCAATGATGTCGTGCTTGCGCAGCTCGGCCTGCAGCGCCTTCGCCACCGCGACCAGGCATTTGTCGCCCTCGCCATGGCCGAATGCGTCGTTGACGCCCTTGAATCCGTCGAGATCGAGATAGGCGACGCAAAGCGGCGTATTATCGGTCCGGCTGCGTTCCAGCGCCGACGACAGGAGCTTAAGCAGCGCCCGGCGATTGGGCAGCCCGGTCAGCGCGTCCTGCATGGCGGCTTCCTCGGCCGATTTGCGCGCCGAGATATCCTCGATCACCGAGACGAAGAAATCGGGCGATCCGTCGCGCTTGCGCACCAGCGAAACCGTCAAGTTGGTCCAGATGCTGCCGCCGCCCCTGCGCAGATAGCGCTTCTCCATCGCATAATGGTCGATCTTGCCGGCGATCAGCGCGGCGACGAACTTGAGGTCAAGCTGGAGATCGTCAGGATGGGTGATCTCTTGGAATTTGGCGCTGAGCAATTTTTCGCGGTCATGTCCGGCGATCTGGCAAAAGCGGTCGTTGACCATCAGGAAACGTCCGTCGGGCGCGACATGGGCGATCCCGACGGCGGCCTGATCGAAGGTCGCCGCGAAGCGTTTGGCGGCATCTGCCTGTGCGGCGGTTGCGAGTCCGATCGCGATCGGCCCGGCGAGCAGCTGGACAGTCAGCAGATCCCGATTCTCGAATGCCGCCGGCGTCTCGGCGATCACCTTGAGCACGCCGATGGCGCTCCCCTGCAGCATCAGCGGGGTCATGATCATCGAACGTGCGCCGATACGCCGGCATGTCGCCCGATCGACACGGGGATCATGTTCGGAATCAAGGCAGATCTGCGGGTTGCCGCTCTCGACGCAGGCCCAGGAGAGACTCCGGGGATAGGAAAGGCGCATGCCGACCGAGGCGCCGCAGCTTCCGCTGGCCGCCCGGAACACCAGATCTTTCCCGTCGAGAAGCTCCACGGTGGCGCCGTCCGCATTGGGAATGGCGCGCAGGGCGCCATCCACCACGACGTCCATCACCTTGCGCAGATCGCCCATCGCGGCGAGCACGTCCGACTGAATGGTCAGCAGTTCATGCGACCAGCCGCCAAGCGTATTGCCGGTTTCTTCGAGGGGTCTAAACGATAGCGATCTGGATTCCGCACCCCCCAGCGCGGCCCAGGCCAACCCGTTTTTCATAACGCGATCCGATGTTTGGTCCGGCGCCAGAATGTATGCCGAAAGGCAAAGAACCCGTTAAGCGAGACTCCGTTCGTCGCATTTCCACGCAATAATATCTCGACGAAATCCGAGGAATTGCGCCGCTCATTGCAGCTCGATGCAGTCCCCGAAGCCTCCGTACCGCTACGTAGACATGTAAAAATTTCATTTACGCCCTTGCATCCGATTCCAGATCAGGCACAATCTGTTGTGCCGACACTAGGGGGCCGGCACAAGATTGAGTTTCTGGCGCACTGCACCCATATGGGATGCAGGATATCTCGCCGTTATCCTGTGGATAGCGGGGACGGATGGATTCGCGCCCGTGCAATCCCGCCCCCGGGTGCTATGCTCGGGCCACGCCCCGAGTCGAACGTAACGAGAACGGGGATAGCGAGTATGGATCTTTCCACTGGCAACGAGGTGGGTGCAGGCGACGTGGCGACATTATTGGAAACACCCCCCGTGGAAACGAAGGCCGACAGCGAATCCGTCAGCAGCCAGGGCGCGCGCGAGCGTCCCTATGCACTTGACGTCGATCATGGCCGGGACGCGCTCCTCACCGATTTCGGCAAGGAGACGCTCAAGGACCGCTATCTGCTCCCCGGCGAAAGCTATCAGGATCTGTTCGTCCGCGTGGCCTCGGCCTATGCCGACGATCAGGCGCATGCGCAGCGGCTCTACGACTATATCTCGAGGCTCTGGTTCATGCCGGCGACTCCGGTGCTGTCGAACGGTGGCACGGGACGCGGCCTGCCGATCAGCTGTTATCTGAACTCGGTCGACGACAGCCTCGAAGGCATCGTCAACACCTGGAACGAGAATGTGTGGCTCGCCTCGCGCGGCGGCGGCATCGGCACCTATTGGGGCGCGGTGCGCGGCATCGGCGAGCCGGTCGGCCTTAACGGCAAGACCAGCGGCATCATCCCGTTCGTGCGTGTGATGGACAGCCTGACGCTGGCGATCTCGCAAGGATCGCTGCGGCGCGGCTCGGCCGCCTGCTATCTCGATATCTCGCATCCGGAAATCGAGGAGTTCCTCGAAATCCGCAAGCCCAGCGGCGACTTCAACCGCAAGGCGCTCAACCTGCACCACGGCGTACTCTTGACTGACGCTTTCATGGAAGCGGTCCGCAATGGCGACGAATGGCAGTTGAAGTCCCCCAAGGACGATTCGGTGCGTCAGACGGTCGATGCCCGCGCGCTCTTCCAGAAGCTGGTCGAGACCCGGCTTGCGACCGGCGAACCGTACATCGTCTTCTCAGACACCGTGAACCGGATGATGCCCAAGCATCACCGCGATGTCGGTCTGAAAGTCTCCACCTCCAACCTCTGCTCCGAAATCACGCTGCCCACCGGCCGCGATCATCTTGGGCAGGATCGCACCGCCGTCTGCTGCCTGTCCTCGCTCAACCTTGAGACCTGGGACGAATGGAACGGCGACAAGCGCTTCATCGAGGACGTCATGCGTTTCCTCGACAATGTGCTGCAGGATTATATCGATCGCGCGCCGGACGAGATGGCGCGCGCCAAATATAGCGCGTCGCGCGAACGCTCGGTCGGCCTCGGCGTCATGGGTTTCCACAGCTTCCTGCAGGCGCGCGGCCTTCCCTTCGAAGGCGCGATGGCCAAGAGCTGGAACCTCAAGATCTTCAAGCATATTGCCGCCGCCGCCAACGAAGCCTCGATGCTGCTCGCTACCGAACGCGGACCCTGCCCGGACGCCGCCGATCAGGGCGTGATGGAGCGCTTCAGCTGCAAGATGGCGATCGCGCCCACCGCGTCGATTTCGATCATCTGCGGCGGCACCAGCGCCTGCATCGAACCGATCCCGGCCAATATCTACACGCACAAGACGCTGTCGGGCAGCTTCTCGATCCGTAACCCCTATCTGGAAAAGCTGCTCAGCGAGAAATCGAAGAACAGCGACAATATCTGGAATTCGATCCTCGAGAAGGGCGGCTCGGTCCAGCATCTTGATTTTCTCACGCCTGAGGAAAAGGACACCTACAAGACCAGCTTCGAGATCGATCAGCGCTGGCTGATCGAGCTTGCGGCTGACCGCGCGCCCTATATCGATCAGGCGCAGTCGCTGAACCTGTTCATCCCGGCCGATGTGGACAAGTGGGATCTGCTGATGCTTCACTTCCGCGCGTGGGAGCTGGGCATCAAGTCGCTCTATTATCTGCGCTCCAAGTCTGTCCAGCGCGCCGGCTTTGCGGGTGGAGTGGAGGCGGACAACACGCCAGATCTGCGCCAGATCGAGGTCGAATCCAAGGATTATGACGAGTGTCTGGCGTGCCAGTGATGGTCGCTGACGACGCCGACCACCGATAGCGCAGCGGTGCAGCCATGTTCATGGGCGAACCACCGCTGCGCGTCGTCACCCGACCGACACTAGGTTTCTGAGGGCGTCACGATGCACTCAGCCGACGCCCCCCGTCCCTCCGCCCGCCAGCGATGCCAGCACGTCCGCAAGCCGTTCGGGCATGGCGAAGAAGGGCAGATGGTCGGCGTCAAGCGTCGCGATCTGCCCGCATGGCAGGGCCGCCTGCATCGATCGCTGGAACGCCAGCGGGATGATGAGATCGCGGGTCGTCTCGATATAGGCGCGGGGCACCCGGCCAAAATTTTCCGCGCTGGTGCGGATCGGCGTGGTGAAGGACGCGATCGGCTCCGGCCGCAGCCGCGCCTCGCCCCACGCGGCGGTCTCGGCGTCGCTCATCGGGCAGAACAGCCGGTGATAGACGCCCTCGGTGATTGTGAAGCTCAGCCCCTCGGCGTCGGGCGAGACCCATTCTGCCGGCTGGTCGGTGAAGGCGCGCCACGCCCCGGTCATCGTCTGGCGATCGGGCAGCAGCGAGGCGGCGAGGTAGATCAGGCCGCTGATCGCGTCGGGCGCTTTCTCCGCCGCCGTGCTGATGACCACGCCGCCACGGCTGTGTCCGACGACGACGACGCGGTCGCTGTGCGCTTCCCGCTCGGCCATCTCGGCGACGATCTCGCCCCAGCGCGCGACCGGGTCCTTCTCGGTCAGGGGCAGGTCAGGCAGATCGGGGGCCAGCACGCGCAAGCCCCGAACCTCAAGGTGCGGCACCAGCCTGTCCCAGCACCAGCCGCCATGACACGCGCCATGAACGAGGATCATCGTGGTCAAGGCTCAGGGCTTCTCACTTGGCTTGGGCGCCTGCCGCTTCGCCGTCAGGTCGATATTGACCTTCACCTCGGCCGGCACGTCGTCGACGGTCGGCCATCCCACCCCATAGGCGATGCGATCGATGGTGACGCTGCCCCGCATGCGCGCGGTGTCGCCGGTGATGTCGAGCGTGAAGGGCAGGGTGATCGGGCGGCTCTGGCCCTTTATCATCAGCGTGCCGGTCGCCTCGAAGCCGTTGCCGGCGCGGCGGAACTTGCTCGCGTTGAAGGTCGCGGTCGGGAAGGCCTGGACCGCGAACCAGTCCGCCCCCGGCAAGGCCTCGTCGGGTTGCCCCTGTCCGGTGGTGATCGATCCGGTCTGGATGCGGACGGTCGCGCGGGACTGGTCGAGCGCGTTGCGGCCGAAGTTGATGTCGGCCTCCCAGTCGCGGAAATGGCCGGCGAGCGTGTTGCCGCTCCATTGCGTCTCGAAGCCGAGCTTGCCGTCCGGCTGCACCACCCAGCGCGCCAGCGCGTCGGGATCGGCGGCCGCGGCTTCCTCTTCCTCCTCGAGCACCTGATCGACCGCCTTGTCGATCGGCGTGACGGCGGGGAATTCGGCGGCGGTCGCGTTGGCCGGCTGTTCTTCGGCCGGAGGGGCCTCGCCGCCCTGCGGCAGCGGCGGCACATAGAAGCGGCCGAAGGCGAATGCGCCCGCCACCAGCGCGAAGATCAGCAGCAGCCGGGGATGGAAGGCGCTGGTCACGCCGGGCGCCATGCGCCTGAGGCTGCCGTCGCGGTCGATCCAGTGATGCTTCAGCGCGCCTGCCAAGTGCAGCAGGAAGCCGACGATCAGGATATAGACCATCAGCTCGTGCGCTTCCTCGCCCAGCTCGTGCAGCCCGCGCCGCAGGCCCGCGTCGAGCCCGCCGAGACCGGGGACGTTGGGCCAGGGCAGGACGCCGAACACCAGCGTCGGCACCGTGATCTTGCTGGTGGAGACGATCAGCCAGCCGGAGAGCGGCAGCGCGAGCAGCAGCGCATAGAACAGCCGGTGGATGAAGGTCGCCAGCGCCGCCTGCCAGCCATGCACCGTCATCGGCGGCGGGCGTTGGGTCAGCCGCCACGCGATCCGCGCCAGCGTCAGGATCAGGATTGTGATGCCGATCGACTTGTGCAGCTGGAACAACGCGAAACTCTTGGCGCTCTTGTCGATCCCCATCTGCCAGCCGAGCGGAATCTGGGCGATCAGCAGCGCGGCCAGCGTCCAGTGCAGGATGATCGCGCCCGTGGAATAGCGCGCGCCCCGCGCCGTTTTGTTGTTAGCCAATCCCCATCTCCCGGCGCATGCGTTTCATGCGCGGAACATGTTGCTCCGCGCCGCGCCGGTCAACAGCTTATGGCGTCAGGCTTCTTCTTCGCCGACCTGACGCCTGCGTCAGGCTTCTTCTTCAAAACTCACCGCAACGGCGGCGTTGGCGGACAGGCGCACCACGTCGCCCTCCACCTCGGCGACGAGCCCGCCGGGGATATAATGATGATGCCCTTCATGGCTGCCCTGCCCGCTGTCGGCCTTGGTCAGCTTGATCCTGTCGCCGTCAACCTTGTCGACCGTGCCGACATGCGCGCCGTCCGCGCCGATCACTTCCATATGCTCGCGAATGTTCGAAAGATCGCTCATCGTCATTCTCCTGTGAGGGGTGCCCGCTGCTCAACGCATGTGCGGCCAAATCGCCCCACAACTTATCGCCGCGCGCGCCTTTTCGCCGCGCCCGCGCCTGTCATTTCTGCTATAGTCTCACGCCAAGGAGCCTGACCCATGCCACTGCTTTCCGCGTCCAAATCCTACAAGCCCTTCGAATATCCGTGGGCGTTCGAATTCTGGAAGCGTCAGCAGCAGATCCACTGGATGCCGGAGGAAGTGCCGCTCGGCGAGGATTGCCGCGATTGGGCGCAGAAGCTGACCGATCATGAGCGCAACCTGCTCACCCAGATCTTCCGCTTCTTCACCCAGGCCGATATCGAGGTGCAGGATTGCTACCACGACAAATATGGCCGCGTGTTCAAGCCGGTCGAAATCAAGATGATGCTGACCGCGTTCAGCAACATGGAAACGGTCCACATCGCCGCCTACAGCCACCTGCTCGACACCATCGGCATGCCCGAGAGCGAATACAGCATGTTCCTTCAATATAAGGAAATGAAGGACAAGCATGATTATCTCGCCACCTTCGGCGTGGACAATGACGAGGATATCGCCCGCACCCTCGCCATGTTCGGCGGCTTTACCGAGGGGCTTCAGCTCTTCGCCAGCTTCGCGATGCTGATGAACTTCCCGCGCTTCAACAAGATGAAGGGCATGGGCCAGATCGTCACCTGGTCGGTGCGCGACGAAAGCCTGCACTGCGAAGGCATCACCCGCCTGTTCCACGCGTTCGTGAAGGAGCGCAACTGCCTGACCAAGGCGGTTCGCGAGGATATCATGGACGTCTGCCAGAAAACGGTGCGGCTGGAGGATGCGTTCATCGATCTCGCGTTCGAGGCGGGCGCCGTCACCGGCATGACGCCCAAGGATATCAAGCGCTACATCCGTTACATCGCTGACTGGCGCCTCGGCCAGCTCGGCTTCCAGCCGATCTACATGATCGAGGAACACCCCCTCCCCTGGCTCGCGCCGCTGCTCAACGGCGTCGAGCACGCCAACTTCTTCGAAACCCGCGCCACCGAATATTCAAAGGCGGCGACGCGCGGCAACTGGAACGAAGTCTGGGATGCCTTCGACCGCCGCAAGGCCGCAAAGAACGCCGCCGCGGCGAACGAGGACGAGGCTGGCGGAGACATGTTCTCGCGAGCTGGGGTGGCGGCTGAGTAGTTGAAATCAAGCTTTAAATAATATGATCGATTTAAGTGTTGCGGCTATAACCAATGCGCTGGTCATAGCTGCAACACTTGTTGCTATACCTGCATTCATTTATTTTCTATGGGATAGATATAGGCCGATTTCCTTAAAGCTATTGGAATCGCCAAATCCTCCATTCTTTACAAAATTCTATGCTCCTACCAATCTGTACCATGGTCATTTCTGTTTATGTTTATTCAATATGGAAATATTGAACAATTCTGGTAAGCCGCTCGCAGTAAGAGAGATACTTGTTCAGTATAAGTATCGTGGAAAAGTTATAACGGAAGAATCTCACGTTATACTAACGAGTCTAATCTATGCTCCGCTCGATCATAGTAATGTAAAATGCGCCGTATTGGATGGCATAAACGCGCATATTGTAATGATGGACTGGGATAATATTAAGTCTTCCCTTTATGTTAAAGATCGTTTCGATGATGGTGAAGTGATCAAGGGTAGCGCTTGCTTTGTATTATCCAAGGGCACGCCGGAGGAAATTCAAGATATTCATATAATTGCAAAAACCCACAAAGGGAAAATACATAAAATTCCAATGAATTGCCCGATTGTAGACGATCGTGTAAAATGTATCAGGAATGAGCAATTTGAAATGCGAGACGGGGAACTTATGATATCTTTAGCTCAGTCATTTTGACCCGCTTCCTCTAGAGAGGAACACAGTGTTTGCAGCCCTCCGTCCTTTCTCTTTTGTAGAGTTTGGCTTGCGCTAAAGCCAATGAGGAGCTTTCAAATGGGCCATGCCAAGTGCTGCTTTTTGTAGTTCTAGCACCGTGGATCCCGCTTCCCTGATTGCAGCTACCGCACTCGCCACGATGCACAATCGCTTTGTTACGAATCCAGTTTTCATAAACCCAATATTGAGTCATTTTAACCTCTGAAATCTGAGTCAGCAGATGAAGCTGATTGCAGGATTATAGACCATAATGAGGTCTAAGAGCATCCCACTCTTTTAGGATTTCCTTGTAACGCTTTCCAAAGATCTTTCCTTCTTCTCCGGTAAGCGGAATGTTAGATCCGGAAAACGAACGCCCTCTCAATACATCAAGGACTTCCATATCGTTCATGTCGTGATCGGACAAAGCTTCGGCCATCAACCATAAGCCTACACGAGCCCACTGGTCGGTCAGAGGAGGCTTTTCGCTAAAGTATGGATAAACGAGGCGATAGCGATCTTCGCCAATTTTCAAGCAAAGAAGGTTGTCGACCTTAACGATCAACTCATAATCTGGAAGCTCATAGTGGTTATGTATACTACCCTCTTTCCAACCTACCGACTCGTTCGTCGACCTCTTTAAATCATTTAGCCATTTGAGGAATCCAGCAGCAAGTTGCGGATAAAGGCGCTTTCGCTGCCTTGATGCATCAATCCGACTAGCTGTCTGACTGATGAGATCGAAGGTTCCGATAATATGAAGTTTTGCATCAGCCCAAAAAGGTACATGAAAATCGCCGCCGCCGCTGGATGATTCTCCATCCATCTTTCTTTGCTCACTTCGAAGTTCGTTTCGGAGAGCGGATGTGAGCGGTTGATCCCTGAGGCCCAACAATTTTAGAATCTTATTTAGATGAAGCGTTTTTGCTGTCATTCGACATCCCGCCGTGCTGCCGATTCTCCGATATATTAGCGCCTTTCACTTGATAACACCATATTCCCCTTTTCCGTTCTAGATTAGTATCTTGTTTGTTCTAAGGCGAATAAAGGCGGCGTGCTTTCGTAGTTCTTAATCGCCTATCAGCAAACTTCACTTTCCTACACGAACCAATCTGGTTATCTGATTCGGCTCTCGAAACCTTGAAGGGAGTCGAACCCTGAAATCCGAACAATCTTCACCCCGGACGCAAGCGAGGCTGCGTCCGCACCCGACGACTATGTCCCCGTCCAGTTGCAGCGCGTCCGCCATGATGGCTGGACGGAGGATCGCCAGCGCAGCTTCCTCGCCGCGCGTCGGCTCCGCCAACTTCTTGGTGTGAACTAGGTGTGAACTTCCGATCGCCAAGGATGCAGACGCGGCCCCCACCGGCCCTGCGCGGTTTATAAACCTGGCCGCATCGTCCCATCACGAAACAATGTCGATTTCTGAACGGCTTGTTGCGCTCCATTCATGCAACATCGCGTAACTCCCATCGTTCTGCCCCAACAACGGTTCGGGAAAGGGACGAAGATGAAGCTCTGGAGGGACATGCTGGCCGCGCTGACACTGAGTGCGATGGCGGTCGGCGCCACGCCCGCGCTCGCCAAGGATCATGGCAACGGCCATGGCCGGCACGACGAACGCCATGGCGGCAAGCACCGCGACAAGCATTGGGACAAGCATGATCGCGGCCGCGACCGGCATTATGCCCGCGATCGCCATCGGGACGATCGTCATTGGGATGACCGCCGCCGCTACGCCCGTGATCGGCACGATCGCTGGGACGATCGCGGCCATCGTCATCGCCGGGTCGTCTATGATTATGACTGGAACCGGCCCGATCCGCGCTATCGCCGCTATTATGCCGATCGCTATTATCGCGGCGGCTATGCGCCGATCCCGATCCATCGCCACACCCGCATCTATCGCGGCTATGACGACCGCTATTATTGCCGCCGGGATGACGGCACCACCGGGCTGATCATCGGCGCGACGCTCGGCGGCGTGCTGGGCAATACGCTGGCGCGCGGTGAGTCGAATGTGCTCGCGACGGTGCTCGGCGCGGGCGCGGGCGGTCTGCTCGGCCGGGAGATCGATCGCGGCGGGGTCAGCTGCCGCTAAGAGCCCGTTTGAGAGAGCGCGAGAGCGCGCTTTCTGAGTACGGTGCCGGCCCGCTCCCCGCCCAACCTCCCGACATCCTCACGCTGGATCGGGAGGTTGGGCGGGGGAGCGGGCCGGCACCGCCTTTCTCAAACGGACTATAAGCGGACAACAGCCTCGGCGCTTCCGCTGTCCGTTCTGAAGGCGTATCGTCACGCGGCAAGCACGGGAGAGCGGCGATGAAGGCGATGCACCTTTGGGTCCGGATTGCGGCGGCGCTGCTCGCGGTCGTGCCCGGCGTGGCGGCGGCCCCGGTCCATGCCCAGGCGCTTGGCGGCGGGGTGACGCGGTTGCTGGGGCAGGCGTCGGACAGCGCGCTCGACAGGCTGTCGCAGCCAGGCGCCTTCTACCGCGACGAAGCCGTCCGCATCCTCCTGCCGGGGCCGCTCAGGCGGGCGAGCAAGATCCTTGAGTTCACGGACAAGGCGGGCCTCACCAACGGGCTGGTGCAGAAACTGAACGACGCCGCCGGGCTCGCCGCGAAGGAGGCCAAGCCGATCTTCCGTTCCGCGATCAGCCAGATCACCGTCAGGGACGCGGTCGGCATCGTCGGCGCGGGCGACGGCGCGACCCGCTATCTGCGCGAAAGCTCCGGCCCCGCGCTGCAGGCGAAGATGCGCCCGCTGATTCTCGCGGCGCTCGGCAAGACCGGCGCGTTCAGGCAGCTCGACAGGCTCGGCAGATCCTCAAGCCTGCTCGGCCCGCTCGGGATCAGCCGCGACGGCCTCACCGACAGCGTCACCGAGCAGGCGCTGAACGGCGTCTTCACCTATATGGGCAATGAGGAAGCGCGTCTGCGCGCCAATCCGCTGAGCATATTGAAGGGGCTGTAGCTGCGCTTGCGCGCCGCGTAGTTTTGCGAGGTGGGCGTATCCGCCCTGCCCTGCTAAGGCCGCGCCATGACACATGCCACCGACACCGCCCCCACCCTCTGGCAGGCGCTGAAGCGCGGTCTCGCCGGCAAATGCCCCGCCTGTGGGGAGGCGAAGCTGTTCGGGCGCTTCCTCAAGCCGGTCCCGCACTGCGCCGCCTGCGGCCGCGACTGGACGGTGCAGCGTTCGGACGATTTCCCGGCCTATCTGGTGGTGCTGGTGCTCGGCCATCTGCTGATTCCGGTCGTCGTCGAGGCGAACCTCAGTTACGACATGTCGGTGGGCCTGCAGATGCTGCTGTGGCCCGCGATCGCCATCGTCGGCGCAATCGCGATGCTTCAGCCCGCCAAGGGCTTCGTCATCGCGCTGCTCTGGGCGCGCTGACGAAGCCTCTTTCGGACGGGGCCTATTTCAGCAGCGCCTCGCGCGTCGTCACGACGCCCATCAGCGTCCGGATCGAGCTGCGCGCGGCCTGTTCCTGCGATGCCTTGCTGAGCGAACCCCAGATCTTCTCGCCCATCGCATATTCGTCCTTCGTCGATCGGTCGAAGCCCGCCATGTTGGCATATTCGGTGACGAGGATGATGTCCGCCTCGTCCTTGCGCGGCGAATCGACCACCAGCACCTTGTAGCTCTTGATGAACCCCGCTTTCTTGAGCGCTTCCTGCTGCTCCTGCCACGGCCCGGAGAGCCATTTCATATAATCGTCGAAATGCCCGTCGACTGTCTTCACCTGCGCATATTCCCAGACCGATCCCTTGTCGTAGGGAGGCGTTTCGCTCTGCGCGAAAGCGGGCGCGGCAAGCAGTGTAAGGGCAGCAAAGGCGGCATATATCGTTCGCATGGCGCAATTCCCTGTTCTCTGGAATGCGGGTGCAAAAGGCTCCTCCCGCGCCGGTCTTCGCTGGCGCGACTCACAGGATCGCGGAGCTCCCGGCCGCAGCAGCCTAGGCTCGGTTCGCCTCAGTAACAACTTACATTTATGTTCGTATTCTGGGGCGCTTAGCCGATTTGCCCGATGGCTAGGGCGTGGGCGGCGCCGGAATCGAGACAGGCAAGGGAACGCCTGCATCTGCCGCCTTGATCGACTCGAGATGGTCCTGCTCGATCGCGGCGAGACGCGCGGCCGCTTCCTTCAGTGCGGGCTGGTCGCCGCTATTGGCGTAATCCTGGTGGATGGTGATCATCCGCTCATGCATCACGCGTTGCTGGGAAAGGTAGAGCGTATCCCGGGCGTCGGCGGAGGCAAAGCTCAGCCTCGCGATCATTTGCTTGAACTCGACCGTGGAAAGCGCCGCATCGATGCGGATGCCGCTTTTGGCCGCGGCGGCGCGCAGATCGGCGGCGCCCCGGGCATGGTCGGCAAGCAGTTGCTGGGCGAGCTTGCGGATCTGCGGGTTCCGGCTGGTTTTCAGGATCGTCTGCGCCGCCTGCCGCTGAAACAATTCATAAGCGGCCGCGCGCCGCGCATATTCGCCGGCGGGAAGCGTCCGGCGCAACGGATCGAGGTACGCTGCCGGCGCGGCTGGCGGGGGCATCTGCGCGGCGGCAGAAATGGGTGCGACGGCAAGAAGCAGCGGCACGGTCGAACATCGGATCATGACGGCGAACTTGCCATCGATTCAATGAATTTGGGCTTAATCCCGCGCTCAGACGACCAGTCCGGTTGCCCATTTGGCGAAAGCGAGCCAGGGCGCGGTGAATATCGCCATCGTAAGCAGCGTGAGCCGCTTATGCTTCGCGGATCGCGCCGGGCCCGCAGGGCCGCGACGAGGAGAAAGGCGTAAGCCGGAATGGACAGCAACGGCACCGCAAGGAATGTCATGGGCGGAATGCCCGGCGGTCCCGATGCTCGCAACGCCCCGGACAGCGAGGCGAACAGCCCGATGATGGGAAGCACCACGGCAAAGGCCATCCCCGCCATGCCCAACTTGCGATGAAGATCGGTGCGCCCGGTCGACACCAGGCTCGCCTGCGTCATGAACAGCGCCGCCCAGCCGGTGAAGACGATGCCATGCAGGCAGACGAGGGGGGGCAGCGGCGGGAAGCCGGGCGGTTCCAGCCAGGGCCTTAGGAACCAAGTCGCCGAGCCGATGAAGGCGGACGCGATCATCACGAACGCCGTTCAGAAGAGGAACGCCCGCTCACTGGTAATCGCAAGCACGCCGCCGTGCCGTTGTGTTCATAACCCCCCTCCTCATTGTCGGGGTAATTCGCCCTATTTCCCGACGAACAGGAATCCGACTGCCGCCATGATGCAGATGAACGCCGCGCCATGGCGCCAGCTCAGCGGCTCGCCCAGCACCCAAACCATGAAGCCGCCAAACACCAGCAGGGCAATCGCTTCCTGCGTAATCTTGAGCTGACCCGGCGTCCAGCCGCTGGCAAAGCCGATCCGGTTGGCGGGGACGGCGAGGCAATATTCGAGCAAGGCGATCCCCCAGCTGATCAGGATCACGGTCAGCAGCGGTTTCTGCATCCCGCCCTTGAGATGCCAGTACCAGGCAGTCGTCATGAACACATTGGAGGCGAGCAGCAGCAGAAGGACAGGCATCAGGATCATCCCCGTTGAGAGCGGTTGGTTCTACCCTCGCCGGGTGGAGATGCAATTTCGTCGCATCGGCCGCGTGTTGGTCGACATGGTCGTGGGCTGCGTCGCGCCACCATCGAACCGGCCGGCCATGCGGCTAGGGCTATGTCCAGCGAGCTCAAGCCAAGATGGGAGATCAGAGATGGAAACCGAAAACGTCATTTGCCGGCGTGCAGGCGAAGGCCCCAAGCACCACATATTGGGCATGATCAACGAATATAAGCTGTTGGCGAGCGAATCGGGCCAGTTCCTGAGCTATATCATGCATGTTCCGCCGGGCTGCGGCGCCCCCCTGCATCATCATGATCGCGACAGCGAAAGCTTCTACATGCTTGAGGGCGAGATCACCCTGATCGCGCGCGACGGCAAGAAGACAGTGGCCGGCCCCGGCGACTATATCTGGTTCGGTCCCGGCCACGAACATGCGTTTCTCAATGAAGGCGAAGCGACGGTGCGTGCGGTGGTCACGCAATCGCCCGGTCTCGAAGCCGAGCGCTTCTTCGCCGAGATCGACCAGCGCGGCCGCTACGATGATTTCGAGCCGATGCGCGACGTAACCGAGATCGGATCGCGCAACGGCGTGCGGATAGCAGAGGTGCTTGAGCCCGCCTGAGCCATGGATTGTGGCGTCGACCGGCTGGATCTCTGCCCCCCCCAACCGTGTTCCCCGTCGGCGCTCCACGGCGCGGATGGCGTTGCGAACTACATCGCTTCGCCGTCCGCGCCGAACTCGATCAGCTTCCAGCCCGCTTTGGTGCGGCCGAAATAATAGCCATAAGACCCGCAGAAGAGGCTGTACCGCTTCCCTTCCGCAACCGGATTTGCGGTTGCGAGACAGGGGCGCAACGGCGCCGAGAACAGGCTCATCCAGAGGCTGTCGAACTCGTCGGCCTCAAGCGTATGTCCGCCAAACGAGAAAGGGAAGTTGACCATCGCCTTGGTCGCGGCGGCATCTCCCTTCGCCACGGCTGCCCCAAAACGCGCCCGGAATGCGGCGAAGTCGGGTGGGAGCGCGCCGGCGGCATCTCCAGCGCTTTGGCCGGATGCGGGAATGACGACTTGCGGCGTGCCGGCGGCCGATGTGCCATCGCCCGGGCCCAGTTCGAGCCGGACGATGCGCAGGCCGTCATCATTCCAGCTGTCGGCGAAGAATGTGACCCGCGCCCGCATCCCGTCCTTGATCGCGACCGGCGGATCAGCGCTGTTGGTGAAGGACGCCCCGCTCGGATAGCCGCCGACGATGAAGCTAAAGAAGCGGTCGCCGACGTAGAAGGTCTCGTAAGTCGTCGTCGTGTAATGGTGCGTGCTGGTCACGCCGACGCCTTTGGACGAGCCCGTGAAGCGCCGCTCGGTCCAGCGGCGGTGACCGGAAACCACGCCCTCTTTCGTCTCCACAGCGCCCGAGGCCAGCCGGTCCTTGACGCGGCGATAGTCGAGATAGGGGAAGACCAGCGCGACCGCTACAAACAGGATCGTGACACCGAGGCCGATCTTCCAGTAAAGCCGCTTGGTGCCGGTCTTGTAGAGCCATACCGTCACCGCGAGCGCGCCGAGCGGGAACAGCGAAGGGATCAGGAAATCGAACTGGGCCGCACCGGAATCGAAGACGGTGCGCAGGCCCGCCTGCATCAGCCGATCGCGAGATATTTTTCGCGCCGGGCCGCGCGAAGCTGCTCGGGCGTCTGCTTGGTCAGTGTGTCGAGTTCCTCGCCGATCGCCGCGGCAAGGTTGGCGATGGCGGCCTGGGGATCGCGATGCGCGCCGCCCACCGGCTCAGGCACGATCCGGTCGCACACGCCGAAGCCCTTCAGTTCGGCGGCGGTGATCCGCATCGCCTCTGCGGCGTCGGCGGCCTTGTCGGAGGTGCGCCACAGGATCGAGGCGCAGCCTTCCGGCGAAATCACCGAATAGATGGCATGTTCGAACATCAGCACACGGTTGGCGGCGGCCAGCGCCACCGCGCCGCCCGATCCGCCCTCGCCCACGATCGCCGCCACCAGCGGTACGCCAAGCGCGAGGCAGGTTTCGGTGGAGCGCGCGATCGCCTCCGCCTGCCCCCGCTCCTCGGCCTGGATGCCGGGGAACGCACCGGATGTGTCAACCAAAGTCACCACGGGCAAGTGGAAGCGGTCGGCCAGTTCCATGAGGCGGATCGCCTTGCGATAGCCTTCCGGCTTGGCCATCCCGAAATTATGCTTGAGGCGGCTTGCGGTATCGTCGCCTTTCTCGTGGCCGATGACCATGCAGCGCCGCGCGCCGACCTTGCCGAAGCCGCCGATGATCGCCTTATCGTCGGCAAAGGCGCGGTCGCCGGCCAGCGGCAGGAAATCCTCGACGAAGCCCGCGACATAATCCTTGAAGTGCGGCCGCTCCGGATGGCGGGCCACCTGTGTCTTCTGCCATGGCGTCAGCTTCGCGTAGACGTCGCGAAGCATCTTGTCGGATTTGGCCTGGAGCTTTTCGATCTCGGGCTCGATCGCGCCAGCGGTCTGGCCATCGCGCAACTCGGCGATGCGGGCGTCGAGCTCGGCGATCGATTTCTCGAAGTCGAGGAACGTAGGCATCGGCGCCGGTTAGGCCGAAGGCGCGGTCAGGTCAACGAGCGGATGGCGCGCATTGACCAATTCGACCAGCCTGCGGCTATCGACATGGGTGTAGATCTGGGTGGTCGTGATGTCGGCGTGGCCAAGGAGAGTCTGAAGCGCGCGCAGGTCAGCCCCGCCTTCCAGCAAATGGGTCGCGAAAGCGTGGCGCAGGACGTGGGGGCTGACCCGGTCGGGCGCGATCCCGGCATCGGCGGCGAGCGCCTTGATCAGCTGGAACAGCCGGACGCGGCTCAGATGCTTCGCGCCCGACGGGAACAGAAAGGATGCATTGGCGGGAACGTGTGCCAGCCATTCCTGTACCGCCGCTCTTGCTCGCTCGGAGATCGGCACCAGCCGCTCCCGCCCGCCCTTGCCGCGCAGGATCATGAAAGGCTCGTCGCGACGCAGCGCATTACGTGGCAGCGAAACAAGCTCTGTCGCGCGCAGGCCGGAACCGTACAGCAGTTCGATGAGCGCGATCAGGCGCAGGGTCTGCGGGCTGGCAAGCGCTGTCTTGCGCCGATCCAGTTCGGCGAACAGCGCGTCGACATCGGCATGGCTCAGCACCTTGGGCAGCGCACGGCCAAGCTGCGGGCGGGGGAGGGCGGAGGAAGGATCGTCGGCGCGAAAGCCTTCTTCCGCCAGAAAACCGAAGAAGCGGCGAAGTACGGAGGATTTTCGCGCGGCGCTGGACGCGGCGAGCGGAAGCCAAGCCTCGCCGAGCCTGACGACATCGTCACCGGACGCTTTGGAGAGCCCGCCGTCCAGCAGCACCGAGGCAGCGGCGAGATCAGTCCGATAGGCGGTGACGGTATTCCGCGCCGCGCCGGCCTCGGCCGCTAGCATCTCGAGGAAGCGATCGATCAGCACCGCATCCTCGCCGACCGCGACCGCCGCCTCAGCGCGGCTCATGTCCGGCTGATGGCTTCGGCGGCGATCATCCGCGCGACCGGCTCATTGCCTGTCCGGCGCAGCGCCGCGATGATGTGGTAGAGATAGACCGGGGGGACATATTTCCAGCTGCGGGTCTGCATGCCCGCGGCCGCCAGCACCGCGACCGTGCCCTGCTCGCCCCGTTGGGCGGCGCGATCGAGGGTGCGGGTATATTGGTTCTGCTGCGCGATCGGCAGCTCATAATCCTCGGCCAGCGAATTCAGCTCGGCTGGCGCAAGCCGCCCGAGCCCGCCCAGCGCGGCGATCAGCAGACGGGCCTTGTGCGCGCCGTCCGATCCGAGCCCGGAGGCATAGTCATCGACCTTGCCTCCGGAAATGGCGACCGACCGGCGGGGCAGGCCGACCGCCAGCAAGGCCCAAGCGTCATTCGCCGAACCATCGGCTTCCACCAGCGATGCCCAGCGCGCTGCCTGAACGTCGAGGCCCGCCGACAGCATTGAGGCGATCAGCCGGGCATAATCGGACGCGAAGCTGTCGCTTGGCTTGAGCCGCGCGGCGGCACGCGCTGTGAGGATTTCGAAGGCGTAACGGCCCCCGGGCTTGTCCTCGGCGCCCGACCAGAGATCGCGGATCGCAGACATGCGGGCGCTGTCGTCATCGCCGACATAGGCGGCGCGCAACCGCGCGGTCGGCGCGTCACGGCCAACATCGCCTTCGCCCTCGGCTGCCTGCCCGTAGAGATCCACGAGCGCCGCGTTGGAAAAGACGCCGAGCGTCGCCGCGATTGCCGCCGCGCCGAGCCGGTCCTCGGCATGGAACATGGGGGATCGGGCGCGCCATGCCTGAACTTCCGGGCCGACCGTCGCGTAGAGATTGTCAGGAATGACGAGGCCAACGGAGCTTGCCAGCCCGAAGCGCCAGGTCGTCAGCCGATCGACATCGGCCCATTCGATCATCGCCGAGCGGCGGGTGTTGGCGCCCGCGCCGATCACCTTTTCGGCCAGCAGGAAGTCGATGGTCCGCCGGCCCTTGCCCCGCGCCTGATCGAGCAGCGCGCTGGAGATCGCGCCCTCGCCTGACAGCGACGCGCAGATCGCGCGCGAATAATCCCAGCTCTTGTCCTTGCTGAACTGGGCGGCGCCAGCGGTGAGCCGGCACAAGGCCGCCGGATCGGCGGTCGCGAGCGCGACCTGCTGAGCGACCACGATCAGCTTCGGGCTAAGCCGATCCGTATCGACGCTTTCCACCAGCATGCGCGCGGCATCGGCCTCGCCCATGCGCAGCAGCAGCCAGGCGCGCTCGGCGATCCAGTCGGCCGGCTCGACATCGACCGGCGTCGGCACACGGGTGAGCAACGCACGGCGCAGCAGGATCGAACCCCAGCGCGAGGCGATCGGCGCATCGATGCTGCGCATCAGCCGGCTCAGGAACAGGCCGTTGACGCGGGCGAACGCGCCCTCGCCCAGCCCGCCATTCTCGTCGGTCAGCGGCCCGACGATCTCGATCGGTCGGCGCGCGGCATCGGGCAGCTCGACCGGCGGTTCCTTTTCCTCTTCCGGCTCTTCCTCTCCCGCCAGCGCTTCATCGGGCGGGGGGACATCGGTGGCAAGCGAACCGGCCGGCAACAGGGGCGTCGGCCCATTGCCTGGCGTGGGGGTAGGCGCGGGCGTCGGCTGGGTGTCGCCGAAACCTTCCGGCAACAGCGATTCGGGCGCGCGCTGGCCGATGGCGGGCAGGCTCAGCGCCAGCCCGGCCACGCCGGCGAGAATAAGGGCTACGCGCTTATTGCGGCTTGGCATCAGGGTTCACGACCTTCTCCACCCGCGTCGGCGCGACGGAAATATCCTTGTTGCCGAGCCAGATGGCGCCCCCGACAATCAACGCGAGAATGAGGAGCAGGATGATCGAACCACGTGACATCTATCGTTCCCGACTTTGGTGACGGCAGGCTTTTGCCCGAGAGTAGGCCTCTGTGTATAGCCCCGGACTCAATGTCTCAAAACCCGCCGTCCCCCATCCCGCTTCAGCCCGACCGGCCAATCGTCCTGGTGGGCCTTATGGGCGTGGGCAAATCGACGGTCGGCAAGCGGCTGGCGGCACGGCTGGGCTTGCCTTTCGTCGATGCCGATCATGCTATCGAGGAAGCGGCAGATCTCACCATCGCCGAAATTTTCGAGAAATTCGGGGAGGCGCATTTTCGCGATGGCGAGCGACGGGTTATCTCCCGCCTGATCGAGGGAGAGCCTAAGGTCATCGCCACAGGGGGCGGCGCATTCATGCAGCCGGAAACGCGGGCGCTTATCCTGGAACGCGCGATTGCGATCTGGCTTGACGCCGATATCGAGGTGCTGGTCGATCGCGTGCGACGGCGGAGCGGCACGCGCCCGCTGCTCAACGGCCGTGACGAGCGCAAGGTGCTTACGGAGTTGGCGGCCGTGCGGAACCCGGTCTATGCGCTGGCGCCGATTCATATCAGGAGCCAGGCAGCGCCGCATGAGGATACAGTGGAAGCAATCGTGAAGGCGCTGGCGGCATGACAGTGATCAACGTTCCGCTTGGCGAACGTAGCTATGATATCGCGATCGAGGCCGGCTCGCTTGAGCGGGCCGGCGAACTGATCGGCGGTCGCGCGCGGCGCGGCCGGTTCGTCGTGGTCACCGACACCAACCTCGCCGAGGTGCAGCTTGCCCGGTTGAAGGCGGGTCTGCGTGCCTCCGAGATTTCGGTCGATCCGATCGTGCTGCCGGCGGGCGAGGGCACCAAGAGCTGGGACCAACTCGCACGGCTGTCGGATTCGCTGCTCGCGCGCGGGATCGAGCGGAGCGACCATGTCATTGCGCTCGGCGGCGGCGTGATCGGCGACCTCGTCGGCTTCGCGGCGGCGATCCTCAAGCGCGGCTGCAACTTCATCCAGATCCCGACCAGCCTGCTGGCGCAGGTCGACAGCTCGGTCGGCGGCAAGACTGCGATCAATACGGCGGCGGGCAAGAATATGATCGGCGCTTTCCACCAGCCGAGCTTCGTGCTGATCGATCCGACCACGCTCGACACGCTGCCCAGGCGCGAGGTCGCAGCGGGCTATGCCGAGGTCGTCAAATATGGCCTGATCAACGATCCGGATTTCTTCGACTGGTGCGAAGCGAACGGCACGGCGCTGATGGCTGGGGACGCCGATGCGCGGATGCATGCCATCGCGACAAGCGTCACGGCCAAAACGGAAACCGTGGTGGCCGACGAGCGCGAGACCAGCGGACAGCGGGCGCTGCTCAATCTCGGCCATACCTTCGGTCATGCGCTGGAGGCCGAAACCGGTTTCTCCGATCGGTTGCTGCATGGCGAGGCCGTTGCGGCCGGCATGGCGCTTGCCTTCCGCTTTTCGGCGGCGAAGGGGCTTTGCGCGGCGGACGACGCCAGACGCGTGAACGATCATCTGAAGTCGGTCGGATTGCCGGCGGGGCTGGGCGATGCGGGCGTCAAGGCGAGCGGGGCGGCGCTGGTGGCGCACATGATGCACGACAAGAAGATGGCGGGCGGGACGTTGCCTTTTATCCTGGCGCGCGGGATCGGCCAATCCTATCTCGACAAAACGGTGGCGCTGGACGACGTCGCGGCATTTCTCGACAGCGAGCGCGGCTGACTATCATTTGGGAGATTCGCGATGTTTATCGCCATGAACCGATTTCAGGTCGTCCGGGGAGAAGAGCGGGCGTTCGAGCAGGTGTGGCTCAGCCGCGACACGCATCTGGCCGATGTGCCGGGCTTCGTCGAATTCCACCTGCTGCGCGGGCCGGAGTTTGAGGACCATACCCTGTTCGCGTCGCATACTATCTGGAGATCGAAAGCCGATTTCGAGGCATGGACCACGTCCGAGGCGTTTCGGGCGGCGCATCGCAATGCCGGGGACAATAAACCGCTCTATCTTGGCCATCCCCGATTCGAAGGGTTCGAGGTCGTCCAGACCGTCACGGCCTGAGAGTTATTTGAGCGCGGCGAGTGCCAACACCACCCAGCCCAAGATCATCCCCGCGCCGCCGACCGGGGTAACGATACCCCAACGGCTCGGCGCGCCGAGCGCCATCGCATAGAGCGATCCGGCGAACAGCGCGGCGCCGAGCAGCAACAGCATCGCCGCCAGCCGACCACGCGGCAGCGAAAGCGCGCACATCGCCGCAACGGCATGCATCAATTGATATTCAGCGCCGGTCTTTAGCCAACCCTTGGCCGCTCCGCTGGCCGCATGCGCGCCGAACGCGCCAGCGGCCACGGCAAACCCACCCGAGATCGCGGCGAGCGCCACCAGTCCCTTATTCTGTTTCATCCGGCCCCTCTTTCGTCATTGTCCGGCCGGGACGAAAGGTCAGTTCCTGGCCTGCGTGCAGGTCGCCGGCGGCTGCCTGCCGATCAAGCCTATCGATATCGCGACGGCGATATTCCTCCTCGACCCACGCGACGGCCTGCTCGCTGAAGCCCAAGGCCTGCAGCGCCTGGCGGCCCATGCACATGGCGGATTCAAACACCTCCCGGACGGTGCCGCGAATGTCGAGATTGCCGAGCGCAAGCAGCTGGCGCCGGTCAAAGACGCGCACGAGCACCGCCGCCTGCGGAAAGGCTTCGAGGATCGGTTCAAGCCGGACGGCATCGAAATCGGGATCGTCGTGGCAGAAGAGGATTGCGCGTGCTTCCTCGGCACCGGCCTGGCGCAGCAGATCTATTCGGGTGCCGTCGCCATAATAGACCTTGGTGCCGCCATATTCCTGGGATCGATCGATCTGCGTCACCTTGGAATCGATCAGGGTCAACGCTACGCTCTTGGCCGCCAGCATCTGTGCGACCGTCTGACCGAACCGGCCATAGCCTACCACGATCGCGCTGGCGGGCCGGACGCCGTCCGGACCTTGGCGTTCGCTTCGATCCTGCGCGGGGCGCACGTAACGTGCGGCGACCATCATCAGGAACGGCGTCGTGACCATTGAAAGGGTGACGATGGCGCCGAACAGGCTGGCAGCCTCGGGCCGAATCAGTTGGGCGGCTTGGGCCTGGGCAAACAGCACGAAACCGAACTCGCCGCCTTGGCTGAGCAGCAAGCCGAGCCCGAGCGCTTCACGCCAGCCGGATTTGAACAGTCGGGCAAGGCCAAAGATCACGCTGGTCTTGATCAGCACGAGCAGCAGGGCGATCGCGATCACGAAAACCGGCCGCGCGGCAATCGCCTGCAGATCGAGCATCATGCCGACGGCGAGGAAGAACAGGCCCAGCAGGATCGCGCGGAATGGCTCAACGTCCGTCTCAAGCTCATGCCGATAGGGCGAATCCGCCAGCATCACGCCTGCTACAAACGCGCCGAGCGCGGGCGATAGGTGCAGCGATTCCATGACGGTCGCTGCGAGAATCACCGTGAACAGGCCGGCCGCCACGAACAGCTCGCGCTCACCCATCCCGCCGATCAGCCGGAAGAGCGGGTTGAGGATGAAGCGCCCCGCCAGCACCAGCCCGACGATCGCGGCCACGGTGTAGACAGCCAGTAGCCAACCGGGCGGTGCCGAGGGATCGGCAGGCCCACGGGACAGCGTTGCGATCACCGTAATCAGCGGGATCAGCGAGAGATCCTGGAACAGCAGGATCGAAAAGGCGCGCTCGCCATAAGGGGTGTTGAGTCTGCCGGTGGAGCGCAGCATCGGCAACACCTGCGCCGTCGAGGATAATGCCAGCGGCAGGCCAAGTGCGATCGCAGCGCCCCAGCTGAAACCGGTGATGGCGTAGATCATCAACGCCAGCGCGGCGCCGCAGGCGACGACCTGAGCCGTGCCCAGCGCGAAAATATCATGCTTAAGGCGGAGCAGGCGCGCGGGATTGAGTTCGAGGCCGACCAGGAACAGCAGCAGGACGATGCCGAGCTCGGCAAAATCAAGCTTGTCCGCCGCGCCGCCGACCAGGTTAAGCGCATGCGGCCCGATCAGCGCCCCCGCGACGATGTAGCCCAGCGTGGCGCCGAGTCCGAAACGGCGAAAAACGAGAACGAAGGTCAGCGCCGCGCCAAGCAGCAATAATCCCTCGCGCAGCTGGAACGCGGTTTCGACCGGCTCGCTCATGCGTCGGCAGCCGCGTGCGCCGCTTCGGCCACCGCTTCAAAGGCGAGGCGGATTGAAGGATGGCGGGCGCTGTGCGGGCGGGCGGGGGCAAAAATTTCCAGGCCTGGCCAGTCGCCGGGATCCTCGCGTCGACCCGCGAGAAACTCAGTCAACGCGTCACGGGCGGCGTCAAGCTCCGCCAGCGATCGGCCGACGGCATGTTCGCCCATCAATGCGGCGGAAGCCTGGCCGAGCGCGCAAGCGCGGACTTCCTGACCGAGTTCGGCGATGCGACCTTCCGAATCGAGCCGGACGTCGACGATAATGCGGCTGCCGCAGATCGGTGAGCGGCGTTCGGCGCTGGCCTGTGCGTCCGCAAGCCGTTGCTGATGCGGGATGGCGGTGGCGAGGCGCAGGATTGTGCTGTTGTAGAGCGCGGCGGACATGGACCTGATGTAGGGGTCCGTGGCGCTTAGGTCGAGACCGTGGCGGCGCTGTTTTCATCCTTCGGGTCGTGGCGCTGGCGGGCCTCCACGAAATCGACGATTGCGCGGCTGCTGGCGTCGAGCAGAACATGGCTGCGGGATGCCGTGATCCATTCCGGCCGTGGGCTATCGCCGCCGAATAGCGTGTTGTGGGCCAGATTGACGATCAAAAAGCCCATTGTGGCGATCACCAGCCCCTTGAGTGCGCCGAAGCCGAACCCGAGAATGCGATCGAGGCTGCTCAATCCCGAATAGCGGACCGAGGAGGAGAGCGAGGCAGCGGCGAGCTTGCCGGCGAGCAGCACCGTGCCGAACACCAGCGCGAAGGTGAGGATCGAATTTGCGGTGCCGACACCGACCCAGGGCGAAACGAATTCGGCGACCGGCACGAAGAAGAATTTGAGCGCGAAGATGGCGACGATCCAGGTGCCGAGCGAGATCACCTCACCCACAAAACCGCGCATGACGCCGAAGATTGCCCCGCCGACGATGAGTACGAGTACGATCATGTCGAGGGCGGTCAGCGAAGCCATATTCCGGCGCTAGCCACGGCCTAGCAAATGGTCAACGAGATTGCCGAGCTGGCGGAACCCCGTGAGCCGCATACCTTGTCCGCTTTCCGCAAGCGCGGCCGGAACGAGCGCCGTTTCGAAGCCCAGCTTGGCCGCTTCCTTCAAGCGCAGGCCCCCATGCGCGACAGGGCGGATCTCGCCGGATAATGCGATTTCCCCAAAGGCGATGGCATGGGCGGGGACGGGGCGTTCTGACAGCGCTGAAACCAGCGCGGCTGCAACGGCGAGATCGGCAGCTGGGTCGGACAGGCGATAGCCGCCCGCGATGTTGAGATAGACCTCGGCGGTCGAGAAGCTGAGGCCGCAGCGCGCCTCCAGCACCGCGAGGACCATGGCGAGCCGCCCGCTGTCCCAGCCTACCACGGCGCGGCGCGGGGTGGCGCCGCTGGCCAGCCGCACGGTCAGCGCCTGGATTTCGATCAGCACCGGCCGGGTGCCCTCAATCGCCGGGAAGACGGTGGTGCCGGGCACCGCCTCACCCCGCGATGTCAGGAAGAGCGCGCTCGGGTTGCCAACCTCGTCGAGGCCGTCCTCGCCCATCGCGAAGACGCCGATCTCGTCAGTGCCGCCGAAACGGTTCTTGATCGCGCGGAGGATGCGATACTGGTGGCTGCGCTCACCTTCGAAGCTGAGCACGGTATCGACCATATGCTCAAGCACGCGCGGGCCGGCGATTGAGCCGTCCTTGGTGACGTGGCCCACCAGTATGAGCGCGCTGCCGCTCTCCTTGGCGAAACGGATCAGCTCCTGCGCGGAAGCGCGGACCTGACTGACCGTGCCGGGCGCGCCTTCGATCAGGTCGCTGTGCATGGTCTGGATCGAATCGATCACGAGCAGGGCAGGGATAGGGCCCTGCGAGAGGGTGGTGAGAATGTCGCGCACCGATGTCGCCGCGCCCAGCCGCACCGGCGCATCGCCCAATCCCAGTCGCTGCGCGCGCAGGCGGACCTGATCGGCAGCCTCCTCACCCGATACATAAGTGACCGTGCGGCCCGCGCGGGCGATCCGCGCCGCCGCTTGAAGGAGGAGGGTCGATTTGCCGATGCCCGGATCACCGCCGATCAGAGTCGCCGAGCCGGGGACAAGGCCACCGCCGATCGCGCGATCCAGTTCAGCGATGCCGGTGGGTGTGCGTGGCGGCAGGGGGATGTCCGCGTCAAGCCCGACGAGCTGGATCGCGCGGCCACCGCCCTGCAGGTTGTGCTTGAGCGCGAAGGGGGTGACGTTGTTCGGCGCTTCTTCGACCAGCGAATTCCATTCGCCGCAATCGACGCATTGCCCCTGCCATTTGGACGAAACGCCGCCGCAGGCCTGGCAGACATAGCGTTTTAGCAGCTTGGCCACAGCATCCCCCATGTGAACGAAGCGGGAACATAACAATCCGAGCCGCGTCTGTCGAGCAGGGTGGCCTTCAGGAAACGCGGGCTGGATAACTTCTCAATCATCGCGCATACTCGCCAAGTAGAAAAAAAGAAAAGTATTTTGATTCAGTGCTTTACGACAAGAGCGTCTAGCATAACTTCGCGGTTGTAGGAAAGTGCGGCGGCAACGGGTAACGGAGGCTGCCACGAAGCGGGCAGGCGCGGGAAAGGGATTGAAACTGGCGGGTGATCCGGTAGCGATCCTCGCCAGCATCGGGATAATGGGATTCAAGGATGACCGCAGCGATCATCGACGGCAAGGCGTTTGCGGCAGGCCTGCGCGCGCGGGTGGCTGACGGCGTAAGCGCCTTCGTCGGAAGCGCCGGGCGCAAGCCCGGCCTTGCAGTCGTACTGGTGGGCGAGGATCCGGCGAGCCAGGTCTATGTCCGCTCCAAGGGCAAGATGACCGTCGAAGTCGGGATGGCGAGTTTCGAGCATAAACTCGATGCCACGGCGAGCGAGGCCGACCTGCTGGCGCTGGTGGAAAGCCTCAACGCCGATCCCGCTGTGGACGGCATCCTGGTCCAGCTCCCGCTGCCGAGCCACATCGACGAAGCCAAGGTGATCGCGACGATCGATCCGAACAAGGATGTCGACGGCTTCCATGTCGTCAACGCCGGCCGCCTCGCGGTGGGGGCGGAGGGCTTCGTGCCGTGCACGCCGCTCGGCTGCCTGATGCTGCTCAAGGACAGGCTGGGCGATCTTTCGGGCAAGAACGCGGTCGTGATCGGCCGATCGAACATCGTCGGCAAGCCGATGGCCCAGCTTCTGCTCCAGCAGAGCTGCACCGTCACCATCGCGCACAGCCGCACGCAGGATCTGCCGGGAATCGTGCGACAGGCCGATATCGTGGTGGCGGCCGTCGGGCGGCCCGAAATGGTCAGGGGCGACTGGATCAAGCCGGGCGCGACCGTGATCGACGTCGGCATCAACCGGATCGCGGGCGAAGCGGGCAAGACCCGGCTCGTCGGCGATGTGGCCTATGATGAAGCGGCGCAGGTCGCGGGCGCGATCACGCCAGTGCCCGGCGGCGTTGGGCCGATGACCATCGCTGTCCTGCTTCGCAATACGCTGGTCGCGGCGCATCGGCGGGAGGGAGCGCCGCCGCCCGGCGCGCTATGATCGCGCTGTTTCTCTCGGCGTTCGTGACGCTGTTCGTCGTCATCGACCCGCCAGGCTGCGCGCCGATTTTCGCCAGTCTGGTCAAGGACAGCAACGCAGCGCACCGGCGCGCCATGGCGATCCGGTCGACTGCCGTGGCCAGCGCCATCCTGCTGGTGTTCGCGCTGCTGGGCGAGGATCTTCTGCGCACGCTGGGCATCAGCCTTCATGCCTTCCGCATCGCCGGGGGCGTCATGCTGTTCCTGATCGCGCTTGAAATGGTGTTCGAGAAGCGCACCCAACGCCGCGAAAACCGTGCCGCGGAGGTCAGCAACGATCCCGCGCATGAGGATATTTCGATCTTTCCGATGGGCATTCCGATGATCGCCGGGCCCGGATCGATCGCGACGGTGATGCTGCTGATGGCGCGCAGCCATGGGCTTGACGAGAGCCTTGTCGTGCTGGCCGCACTGGCGGCGGTGATGGTGCTGATGCTGGTTTCGCTGCTCGCGGCGGGCGCGATCATGCGGGTGATGGGGCCAAAGCTCGAAGCCATGATTACGCGCGTGCTGGGGGTGCTGCTTGCAGCGCTCGCCACGCAGTTCGTGATCGACGGCGTGAAAGCCAGCTTCGCTTAGGACGGATTGGCATTCAGGTGATGCTGGCCTGCAAATGGCCATTTTCCGAGCTTCCGGTGCTCACGTACATTGAGTACGCTGCGCTCCGGGTCACGAAAAACCACCATTTTCGACTCAGCCTGACCTGAATGCCAATCCGTCCTAGCCGACCTTCCGCCACAGCAGGAATGGAGAGTTTTTGGGCAGCGGGACCGGCTGGAGCCACGCAGGGACCTTCCCGGCCACGAGCTGCTTGTAGAAACCCTTGGGATTCTGCGTCGAATAGAGCGTCGATTCCGAGAGGCCGGGGCAGAGCAACAGGAATGTCGCGCCGTGACGCACCATGACGTCGTGCGCGACCTGCGGATCTTCGCTGCGAAAGCTGTGCTGGACGTCGAGGATCGCGTCGCCGTTACGGTGATAAGGGCCGGCAATCGCCTTGTGATGCGTCACGGTGATGAGGCGCGGCCCGAGATCGACGAAGGTGAGCATGGTTGCAGCCGGCATCCGCGCGATCGGGGCAAGCGCCGGCATCGTGGGACATTTGCGGTTCGCCGCAGCGACCTGCTTCCGCGCCTTGCTCTTGGGCTTTTCAGGGATCGTCTGAACCGTCAACGATGCAATGAGGCCAGTGACCAGGCCGAAAACGGCCACCGTTCCGAATATACGGACCGGCATCGCGCGATGATTGATCGTGAACCGCATCATCTGCCAGCCGAGCCAGGCGGCGCCGGGCACAGCGAGCAATTGCGCCGCAGCACCCGCCCGTGTTTGCCAGAAGAGCAATCCCGTCGAGGCCAGCGAAAGCGCCGTCGCGGTCGCCCAGGACATCACCCGCTCTTCCCGGCGATTGCGCCAAAGCGCAACGAGGCTTCCCAACGTGCCGATCACGGCAAGCGCAAGCACCGGCACGAAGCTCTTGTAGCCATGGCTCCACATCGGCTTGGCTTCGTTGATATATTGAAACCAGCGCTGATAGAGTTCGGGCGAAATCCGTTCCGGCCGGCCGAGGCAATCCGGCCAGACCAGAGCGAAGGCCATGGCCATCGTCAAACCGGCAGCCGCCGCCGCACCCAACCGGACAGGCCAGCTGCGCAGCGAGGCCATGCTGAGCAGCACGCCTATCCCGCCCGCCGTCAGCATCGTCGAGAGATAGACCGGGGACAGGACGTCGCAGACATAGCCGCGATTATCGTGGGAGGCGAAGAGCGCGTAGCCGATGGCGCAGCCCCCGGCGAGCGCAGCGCCATAGCCGCGCAGGCGCGGGGCTGCGGCATCGTCGCGGACCCAGGCCAGCACGGTCATGACGCCGGCAAGCGCGAGATACGGGATCATCTCCAATCCGATCACGAGCGACAGCGCGGTCGCAAGACCAGTGGTCACGCCGCCGCGTAACCGATCGCGGTCAGCGCTGCCGGCAACCGTCCAGATTAGAAAGGCGAGCTGCCAGCCATGATGATCGATCCGCAGCGGCATCCACATGTTGAGCGTCACCTGCGCGCAGGCGAGAATCGGGATCGCCACAAGCCACGCATTCCGGTCGATCAACCGACGGGCGATCAGCATCAGTGCGTACAGAGCGGCGCCGATCGGGAGCAAAGGCGCAACCGCGACCGCAAACTTTTCCGCCAGCGCGCCGCCCACGAAGGGTTTGGCGGCGAGGATCAGCCCGGCGATCGGCAGATCGACCAGCCGCGACCAGTGCATATCAAAACCGACCGGCGGGTTGAGCTTGTACTGGCGCAGATCATACCAGTCCTGCCCCTTGAGCAGCGCGCGGACCTGAGAGATCCGCATATTATCGTCGGTATCGCTCAATGCGAACCAGTGGATCGCCGCCCATTTATAGGCGATCAGCCAGACGGCGAATCCAACCCAGGCGATCAGCCACCACCAGCGCCAGTCCAGGCCCATCAGCCCGTCGTTGGGATTTTTTTCAGACACGCGCGCTATTTCCTTGCCGCCCGCCGCGCATTAGGCACTGCGGCGGCCCAAGGGCAAGTCAAGGATACGCTTTGTACAAGACGCTGTTGTCGCGCTTCGAGGAGCATCATCTGCAGACGCTGGTTCAGCTTGTCCGTTATGTATTCTCGGGCGGGATGCTGACCACGCTGCATCTGAGCATCTACTGGACCTGCGCGCAGCCGCTCAGGGTCGCGCCGCTGATCGCCAACATCATCGCCCAGATCGTGGTGACGATCCTCGGCTATATGGTGCACAGCATGTGGACGTTCCGGGGCCACGGCCGGCGCGACAATCTGGCGCGCACGGGCGGACGGTTTCTCGCGGTCACGGTGTTCGGATTCCTGCTGAACAGCTTCTGGGTATGGGCCTTTACCGGGCTGCTGCGCGGGCCGGTGTGGTGGCCGATGCCGGCGATTGCGATCCTGACGCCGCTGGCGGTGTTCTGGCTCAACCGGCGGTGGGTGTTTTCCTGATCTTGTAGAGGATTCCCTTCGCGCCCTGCCACACCGGAATCAGGCCGGGATCCCCCTTCGGCCAGCGCTGCGGCACGAAGTTGATCAGCCAGAGATAGTCGAACGCGTGGCGCGGGAATTGCTTGATAACCTCGGGATAGAGGTAACTGCCCTTCTGCTTGCACGGAGCGGGCCGGATGATCTGGCTCGGGTCCTTGGCGAATTTGGGCGCGTCGGGATAGTCGACCGTCAGCAGTTGCGCGCCGGCCATCGCCCACTGGCCGTTCACGAAAGCCTCGCGCCGCACGATCGCCAGCGCCTCGATATGATCGAGCCGGGTCCAGTGAGGCTTGCTGAGGCAGGTGAGATCAGTGAGGGCATAGATGCGCGCATTTTTCGGCACATGATTCAGCGCCTGAAGCTGCGCGCGGAAGCCTCGGTCGAGCCGCACATAGCTTTCGGTCTGAACACCGATGCGGACGAGGAAGAAGGCGACCGCCGCAATCGCGATTGCGTTCAGGATGCGGCGATCCTCCGTCTTGGGGCGCGCCGCCAGCAGCAGAAACGCGATCATGAAGGGCGCGAGGCGCATGTCCGCATAGGCCGATCCCAGCGCGATGCGCGGCAGGATAATGAAAGCGGCGATCAGGATCACCGCCGCCAGCATCAGCGCCGCGTTCCGGCGGAACACCATGCCCACCGCGCCCATAACGCCCAGGAAGATCAGGAACTTGCTGCTCCACAGATCGAACTCGCCGCCTTCGTTGCGCAGGATGTGGAACAGGAAGAAGGTTTTCACCTTCCAATTGAACCAGTCGCCGGTGAATCCGGTGACATGGCCGCTGCGCCACGCTAGCATCAGCAGGATCGGCGGCATCAGCGGCGCGGTTGCAAGCCCGGCTTCCCAAGCTGAGCGCAGCCACAGCTTACCGCTGTTATGACGGCGCACCAGTTCGCAGGCGAAGGCGATCAGGCCCAGCACGCCCCAACCGAAGCTGTGTATAAACCAGAGCGCGATCCCATACGGCACGAACAGCGCCGCGCGCAGCCGCAGATGCCCGGTGCGGCCGAGACGAAGCCAGAGCGCGAAACCGAGAATGGCCAGCGCCATCGACAAGGTGAAGTTCACGAAGCCGAAATCGAACGGATAGCCATAGGCCAGCGGCAGTGCGAACGCTGCGTTTGGCGGCAAATCGCCATAGGCCTCGCGCGCCACAAGCAACAGGCCCGCCACGGTGAGCGAAGGGATGGTCAGCACGATCAGCTTCACCGCCAGCTCGAGTCCGAAGATCTTCGCCAGCGGCATCACCAGCAGATCGACGCCAAGATTGCCGATCACCGCCCATTTGAACTCGAACCAGCGGTGCAGCCCAGAGTCCGGCGGCGCCATCTGGATCGCGTAGCGGCCCATATGACCGGGCAGATCGACCAGCGGCGGGATCTCAGGAAGCAGCAACGGAATGGCGGCGATCAGAATCATCGCATAGGCGAAGGCGCGGGTCGACCACCAGGGCTGCGACGGATTCATCGGCGGCGCATTATGGCGCGTGACGGGAACGCGCAAGCGGGAAGCCCGAAAGGCCCTTATTGTGCGCGAATCAAAGCGTGCCTAAAGGACGGACAGATCCATGGCGCCGTCCCAACCCGTCCGCACCCGCTGGCACATCCTGTTCGGCATCCTTGCTGTGGCGGCCGTCGCTCTCGGCATCGGCTTCAGGCTTTGGAACATCACGGGCGAGCCGCTCTGGCTGGACGAGGCGTACAGCGCCTATGCGGCGTCCAAGGGGTTTGATTTTCTTTGGGAAATCGTGCCGCAATATGAGACCCATCCGCCATTTTACTACAGCCTGCTCAAGCTCTGGACGCTGATCTTCGGCGATAGTCTGGCGGGATTGCGTTCGCTGGGAGCAGTCTTCGGCATCGGGGCGGTGGGGGCAGGCGTCTTCGCCGCGCGCGAAATCGGGCGCACGATAGGTCTGGAGCCCGCAGACCGAATCCTGCTGATGGGCGGAGCGGCGATGCTGCTCGCGCTCGCCACGCTGCCGATCGAGATGACCCGCGAGGTCAGGCCCTATCCGGTGATGGCGCTCGCCTATTCGACCATCATCGCCTTGCTGTTCCGCCTGTCCGGCCGCATGGGCGCGGGCGGGCCATTATGGGGCCGCGCCTATGCGGCCTATCTGATGCTGCTGGCGCTGCTGCTGTGGCTGCACAATCTGGGCGTACTCTATGCCGCCGCTTCAGGTCTGGCGCTGCTGATCCTGTGTTTCCGGCGAAGCTGGACAGGACGGGACTGGCTGGCGCTCGTGCTGGGCCATCTCGCGGTGTTCGCCGTGTGGCTGCCGGCGCTGTTGATCCTGTCCGAGCAGGCGCCGACCTGGGTGCAATCGACCTGGCTGCGCTTTTCCCTGACATGGGAACTGCCGTGGACGGTGTTGAAGCTCTACATCGTCCCACGGCTGACCAGTCTCGCCAGCGCGCTGTTGCTGATCCTGTTGGCGTTGGTCGGTCTCAGCCGCCGGCCGGCAGGCGGGCGCACGGCGGCCGCGCTGACGATCCTGATGCTGTTGCCGGTGCTGCTCTCGATCGCGATCTCCGCGCTGATCGCGCCGGTTTTCATCCCGCGCACGCTGGCGGCGGTCGCGGCGCCCGCCATGCTGTTGCTCGCACTCGGCATCGCGACGGCGCGTTCGCTTGCCATGCGGGTGCTGGCGCTGATCGCGCTGTTCGTGATCCTAGTCGAGATGATCGCACTCGACATCCACCAGCGAATGCGGCCGCCATCGGAAGACTGGTATCGCATCCTCGCCTGGCTTGAGCCGCGGTTCAAACCGGGCGATCTGGTGGTCGCCTATCCCAACGAGGGCGCTCTCGCTTTCCGCCTTGCCCAGCGCGACCGGAACATCGTCATGGCGACAAAGCCCATTCCGACCGAAATACCCTCGCTCAATGCCGGCCCAGGTTCATGGAATCCGACTGGCAGCCGGGGCGTGGTGTCGCTTTCAAAAGAACGGCTCGAGCAGATCGCCGACAGTCCCGCGCTTCAGCGCCCGCCCACGATCTGGCTGCTGCGGCAGGGGGCCTGGGCTTATGACAAGGGCGACAATTTCCTGCACGCGCTGGAACGCGACCGCGTGCGGACGGGCCGGACCTTCATCTTCCCGGTCGAGATAATCGGGCTGAGGCGAAAGGACTTACCGCCCGTCGCGCCGGCCCAGCAGGCGAAGCCGTAGCGCGTTCAGCTTGATGAAGCCTGCCGCGTCGCGCTGATCGTATGCGCCGGCATCGTCCTCGAAGGTCACGACCTTTTCCGAATAGAGCGTGTTGGGCGATCTGCGGCCGATCACATAGACGCCGCCCTTGTAGAGCTTGAGGCGGACCGTGCCGGCGACCTTCTCCTGCGAATAGTCGATCGCGGCCTGCAGCATCTCGCGTTCGGGCGAGAACCAGAAGCCGTTGTAGATCAGCTCGGCATAGCGGGGGGCCAGTTCGTCCTTGAGGTGCGCAGCGCCGCGATCGAGCGTGATCTGCTCGATGCCGCGATGGGCGAGATGGTAGATGGTTCCGCCCGGCGTTTCGTACATGCCGCGCGATTTCATGCCCACGAAACGGTTCTCGACCAGATCGAGTCGGCCGATACCATGCTTGCGGCCGAGATCGTTGAGCGACTCCAGCAGCGTGGCCGGCGACATCGCCTGACCGTTCAGCGCGATGCCATCGCCCTTTTCGAAATCGATGGTGATGATTTCGGGTGTGTCCGGCGCGTCCTCGGGATTGACGGTGCGCGAATAGACATAGTCGGGCACTTCTTCCCAAGGGTCCTCAAGCACCTTCCCCTCGGACGAGGTGTGCAGCATGTTCGCGTCGGTCGAGAAGGGGCTTTCGCCACGTTTGTCCTTGGGAACCGGGATCTGGTGCTTCTCGGCGAATTCGATCAGCGCGGTGCGGCTGGTGAGATCCCATTCGCGCCATGGGGCGATCACCTTGATGTCGGGAGCTAGGCCATAATAGCCCAGCTCGAACCGGACCTGATCGTTGCCCTTGCCAGTCGCGCCGTGGCTCACCGCGTCGGCGCCGACCTGACGGGCGATCTCGATCTGGCGCTTGGCGATCAGCGGCCGCGCGATCGAGGTGCCGAGCAGATACAGCCCCTCATAGAGCGCATTGGCGCGCATCATCGGGAAGACGTAATCGCGGACGAATTCTTCGCGCAGATCGTCGATGAAAATATGCTCGGGCTTGACCCCCATCAGCTGCGCCTTGGCGCGCGCGGGCTCAAGCTCCTCGCCCTGGCCGAGATCAGCGGTGAAAGTGACGACCTCGCACTGGTAATTCTGCTGCAGCCATTTGAGGATCACGCTCGTGTCGAGGCCACCTGAGAAGGCAAGGACTACGCGCTTGATGTCAGACATTCGATTCTCCGCTCTGGCCCGAAGGCGACGCGGCGATAGCGATGCTTCAGCCGCGGTTCAACTGCCGCGGCTATACGGGCTTCAATGTGGCGGGCGGATGACCGTCTGCTTGTAAAGGAGTATTCCATGAAACGTCTCATGATTGGAGCGAGCGCCGTCGCCTTGCTGGCAACGTCCGCCTGGGCGATCGCGGACAAGGATCACAAGCATATGCGCGGCCCGGAAACCCGCGCGCAGGTCGAAGCCAAGGTGAAGGAGCATTTCGCCGCGGTCGACGCCAACAAGGACGGCGCGATCACCCGCGAGGAAGCCGATGCGTTCAAGGCGGCGCGGCGCGACGAATGGCGCGACAAAAAGTTCGCGGCGCTCGACGCCGACAAGAACGGCCAGATCTCGCGTCAGGAATTCAGCGCCGGCCATCACGACGGCGGCGACAAGGGTCACCGCATGGGCGGTCGCCATCACCATGGCGGCGGCAAGGGAATGATGGGCGGACGCATGTTCGAGAAGGCGGACGCCAATAGCGACGGCAAGGTCACGCTGGCCGAAGCGACCGGCAAGGCGCTGGAGATGTTCGACCGCGCCGACGCCAACAAGGACGGCACCGTCACCCCCGAAGAGCGCCGCGCCGCCTGGAAGGGCTGGATGGAGCAGCGCAAGGCCGACAAGACGAGCTAGACTGGCTGTTCCCCGGCGAAGGCCGGGGTCCAGTGGGTATATCTTCCGGGTCGGGCACTTTATTTGAAAAGCCTTCCCAACTGGGCCCCGGCCTTCGCCGGGGAACAGGGAATCACGCTTGCCGGATCGCTTCATAGGCTTCGGCCACGGCGGTCCGGCACCTGTCCGCCAATAGCTTGCGGGGCATGCCCGGTTCCGGCGCGAAGGCTGGCGTAAGCCGTATTTCCGCGCTCAGCGAGAGGCGGGACACCGTGCCGAGGTTGGACAACAGTTCCTCATCCCCGGTCCAGCCGATCATCCGCATCTCGTCATCCGAAAGACGCGCGCCGTCGCCGCGATGATAGCCGACGGCGATCGGCTGGATCAGCGACGCATGTGCAGCCGCCTCGAACAGGCTTGATCGGAATGGCAGGATTGCGAGACCGTCCGAGGTCGTGCCCTCGGCGAACAGGACCAGGCTGTGGCCGGCGCGGAGCCGTTCGCCGATCCGGTCGGCCTGATGTTGGACGCGGTGGCGTTCCTCGCGGGTCACGAACAACGTGCCGCTGCGGCGGGAAAGAGGTCCGATCACCGGCCAGCTCTTGACGTCCGACTTGGCGATGAAATCGGTGTCGAGCGCGCTGCCCAGAACCGGAATGTCCATCCAGCTCATATGGTTGGAAATGTAGAGCGTGCCGGGCCCGGCGGGCGCTGCCCCTGTCAGCACGACGTTCTGCACCAGCCGTTTCACGACACGCTGCATGAAACGTTTCTCGTAATTTCGTGTGGCGGGGGAATGTTTCGGAGCGACCAGCCAGCCGGGGACCAGCATCAGCCCATGAACGAGACCGCCAAGCGCCTTCAGCGCGCCGAAGCGGCGGGTGACGGCGCTCATTTGAGCGCGCGCAGCCGTATTTCCTCCTCGCCCAGATAGTCGCGCGTAATCGGCAGGGTGGTCCGGTCGCGAATATACTGGATCTGGTAATTGCACAGATTGCCGTGGAAAAACGCCGCTCGCGCCCCGGCGAGGTAGAAGGTCCAGAGCCGGTAGAAACGCTCGTCATACAGCTCGACCAGCGCATCCCGCGCGGCGACGGTGCGATCGTACCAGAGATCAAGCGTGTAGGCGTAATGGAGGCGCAGAGTCTCGACATCGGCGACCATCAGACGCGATTTCTCGCTGGCGGTGATGATCTCCGACAGCGCCGGATTGTAGCCGCCGGGGAATATATATTTGAGTGTGAAGGCGTCGGTGACGCCCGGCTCCCCATAGCGACCGATGGTGTGGAGCAGCATCACCCCGTCCATGGCCAGCAGCTCGCGGCACTTGCCGAAGAAGGCGTCATAATGCGGCGTGCCGACATGTTCGAACATGCCGACCGAGACGATCCGGTCAAAGGTGCCAGTGACGTTGCGGTAATCGATCAGCTCGAACTTCACGCGATCGGCGACACCCGCTTCCTGCGCACGGCGGCGGGCGACCTTGAGCTGTTCCTCGGACAGGGTGATTCCGAGCACGTCCACGTCCGCGACACGGTTCAGATAAAGCGCCATGCCGCCCCAGCCGCAGCCGATATCAAGCACCTTCTGCCCCGGCTTGAGATAGAGTTTGGCCGCGATGTGGGTTTTCTTGTCCAGCTGCGCCTGTTCAAGACCCACGTCGGGGCTGGTGAAATAAGCGCAGCTATATTGCCGGTCGGCGTCGAGGAAGAGATCGTAGAGCCGGTCGCTCAGATCATAATGATGCGCGACATTCTTCTTCGACTGTTTCTCGAAATTGCGCTTGGTCATGCGCGTCTTGGTGAGGTGCTTGAGCTGGGTCGCGAGCGTGCCCTTGAGGTAGGATCCCTTGCCCTCTTCGAACCGGCCGTTGATCCGGATGATGTCGATCAGATCGCGGATATCGCCCTGCTCGAACACCAGCCGGCCGTCGAGAAACGCTTCGGCGGCATGGAGTTGCGGGTGCCGCGCGATGAAGTTGGGAACCTTCGCATCAGTGAAGCGGATCGCGACGGAATTGATCGCGGGATCGGGCGTTCCGTAAGTCTCCACCTTGCCGTTGGCGTAGTGGATGGTGAGCTGGCCCCGCTTGAGCAGGCGACCTATGAACTTGTTGAACAGCCACATATCCCGCAGACCTTAACCGCTTCCAGCCCGCTTCAGCCTAGAGCAGCCTGCTTCTCCTCGGCAAGCCGGTCGAGTTCGGCGCGGCTCTTCTTTTCAGCCGCCGACTTGAGCTGGCCGCACGCCGCCATGATGTCGCGCCCGCGCGGGGTACGGACTGGCGCGGAGATGCCGGCCTTGAAGATGATGTCCGAAAAACGCGCGATGCGATCGGGATCGGAACAGTCGTAGATCGCGCCGGGCCAGGGATTGAAGGGGATCAGGTTCACCTTGGCGGGGAGCTTGTACTTGCGGATCAGGCGGACGAGTTCGCGCGCATCCTCGTCGCTGTCATTCTTGCCCTTGAGCATCACATATTCGAAGGTGATGCGCCGCGCATTGTTGGCGCCCGGATAATCGGCGCAGGCCTGCAGCAGCTCCTCAATGCCATATTTGCGATTGATTGGCACGATTTCGTCACGGATTTCCTTGGTGACGGCGTGCAGCGAGACGGCGAGATTGACTCCGATCTCCTCGCCCGCCCGCTCCATCATCGGCACGACGCCCGAGGTGGACAGGGTGATGCGGCGCTTGGAAAGGGCGAGGCCATCGCCATCCATTACCAGCTTCAGGGCATCGCGGACATTATCGAAATTGTAGAGCGGCTCGCCCATGCCCATCATGACGATGTTGGTGAGCAGGCGGCCTTCGGGCTGCGACGGCCATTCGCCGAGCGCGTCGCGCGCCAGCATCACCTGCCCGACGATCTCGCCCGCCGTCAGATTGCGGACGAGCCGCATTGTGCCGGTGTAGCAGAAACGGCAGTTGAGCGTGCAGCCGACCTGGCTCGACACACACAAGGTTCCCCGATCAGCGTCGGGGATGAACACCATCTCATAATCCTGGCCGTCATCCGAACGGAGCAGCCATTTGCGGGTGCCGTCGCTTGAGACCTGCGCCTCGACCACCTCCGGCCGCGCGATCACGAAATGCTCTGTCAGCCAGGGGTGCATCGCCTTGGCGATGTCGGTCATGACAGCGAAATCGGTGGCACCGCGATTGTAGATCCAGTGCCACAGCTGCTTGGCGCGGAGCTTCGCCTGCTTGGGCTCCATGCCCGCAGCTTCAAGCGCGGCGCGGATCTCCGTCTTGGGCAGGCCGATCAGATCGACGCGGCCATCGGCGCGCGCCAATGCGGCGCGCGGCACCGGCACGGGGTCGATATGGCCGGGAATCGGCATGGCGACGGCGGCTGAAAGAGTCATGATGGGCGGGATGTAATGGATCGCGCCTTAATTCGCCAGCTTTGGAAGAGAGCGGATAAGGGTCAGAGCCAGTCCGGCAGATGATCGGCGGCGATTAGGGCTTCGATCGGAGTGCGTTTGCGGACCACGGCGTAGCGTTCGCCCGACACCATTACCTCGGCGGTGAGCGGCCGGCTGTTGTAGGTGGAGGCCATCGTTGCGCCATAAGCCCCGGCGGTCATGAAGGCGACGAGATCGCCCGCCTCGACCGAATCCATGTCGCGGCCGGTGGCGAAGGTATCGCCGCTTTCGCAGACGGGACCAACGACATTGGCGGTCATCTGCTTGCCGTTGGGCCTGATCGCCTTGATGTCGTGCCAGGCGTCGTAGAGGCTCGGGCGCATCAGATCGTTCATCGCGGCGTCGACGATCACGAAGGGGCGGCCAACGCCCTGCTTCACGCGGATCACCCTGGTCAGCAGCACGCCGGCATTGCCGACGATCAGGCGGCCGGGCTCGAAGATGAATTTCGTGCCCCACTCCTTCGTGACGCGCGCGGCCATCGCGCCATAGTCGGCGGGGGTCGGCGGATCGGGCAGGGTGCGGTCATAGGGGATGCCGAGGCCGCCGCCGAGATCGGCGATCCTGATGTCATGGCCCTGCGCGCGCAACTCCCCGATCAGGTCGCCGATGCGGCCGAAGGCGGCTTCGAGCGGGTTGAGATCAGTAAGCTGGCTGCCGATGTGGACGGCCACGCCGACTGCGTTCAGGCCCGGCAGGTCGCGGGCCATAGCGTAGGCCGCAGCGGCGCTGTCATAGGCTATGCCGAATTTGTTCTCGGACTTGCCGGTCGAGATTTTCGCGTGGGTTCCGGCATCGACATCGGGGTTGATGCGGAAGGCGATCTTCGCGGTCGCTCCGCGCTGGCGGGCGATTTGGGAGAGCAGCTCGGCTTCGGGCTCGGATTCGACGTTGAACTGGCCGATGCCGGCATCGAGCGCCTGAATCATCTCCTCGGCGGTCTTGCCCACGCCGGAAAAGACGATCTTGCTGGCGGGCACGCCGGCGGCAAGCGCGCGGGCAAGCTCGCCGCCCGAGACGACGTCGGCGCCGAGACCAAGCCGCGCCAGCGTCGCCAGCACGGCGGCGTTGGGGTTGGCCTTGACGGCGAAGGCGACCAGCACATCGCCCAAGGGCTGGACGGCGTCGACGAATACGCGCGCATGGCGGGCGATCGTCGCGGTCGAGTAGACGTAGACGGGGGTGCCGACCTCGGCCGCGAGAGTCGCGAGCGAGACATCCTCGGCGTGCATCTCGCCGTTGCGCAGTTCAAAATGGTCCATGATCTATTTCGCCGGGGGCAGGTCGAAGGGGTCGTCCTGCCGCTCTTGCGAGCGGCGGATCTGCTCCATATTGCGTTCGGGGCGCGCCTCGGTGCTGGGCTTCAGCAGCTCCTCGGTGGACGGCGCTTCCTTTGCGAGCGCGGGCTTCTGCGGCAGGCTCTGGCCGGGCAGGGGCTTCAGATCTTCCTGCCTGCCGCAGGCGGCTAGCGCGAGCAGGGTGAGAACGGCGAGGCGCTTCATCGGGCGATCCCCAAGGCAGCGCGAGCGTCGGCGATGCGGGCGCGGACCTGATCGGGCGCGGTGCCGCCATGACTGGCGCGGCTCGCGACCGAGCTGTCGACCGAGAGCGCGGTGAAGATGCGGGCGTCAATGCGCTCGTCGATCTCCCTCAGCTTTTCGAGCGGAAGCTCATCGAGCGGGGTGCCGCTGCGCTCTGCCAGCCGCACGACCCGGCCGGTGATGTGGTGGGCCTCGCGAAAGGGAATGTCGGCGACGCGCACGAGCCAGTCGGCCAGATCGGTCGCGGTCGAGAAACCCTGTTCGGCGACGGCGCGCATCCGCGGCGCGACGAAGGTGACGGTTTCGACCATGCCGGTCATCGCGGCGATCGAGAGCGCAAGCAAGTCGTGCGCTTCGAACACAGGCGGCTTGTCGTCCTGCATGTCCTTCGAATAGGCGAGCGGGAGGCCCTTCATGGTGATGGCGAGGCTCGTCATCGCGCCAATGATCCGGCCCGAATGGCCGCGCACCAGCTCCGCCGCGTCGGGGTTGCGCTTCTGCGGCATGATCGACGAGCCGGTGGAGAAGGCATCGGGCAGGCTGACGAAGCCATAGGGCTGCGACGCCCAGATGATGAATTCCTCCGCCAGCCGCGACAGATGCAGGCTGCACTGCGCTGCCGCCATCAGATAATCGAGCGCGAAATCGCGATCGGAGACGGCGTCGAGGCTGTTGTCGGTGGGCTTGTCGAAGCCGAGCGCGGCCGCCGTCGCATGGCGATCGATCGGAAAGCCGGTGCCTGCAAGAGCCGCCGAGCCGAGCGGCGATTCGTTCATCCGCCGCCTCGCATCGGCGAAGCGGCTGCGATCACGGCGGATCATCTCGTAATAAGCCATCAGATGATGACCGAGCGTCACCGGCTGGGCGACCTGCAGATGGGTGAAGCCGGGCATCACGCTTGCGGCATGTTCCTCGGCGCGGGTTACGAGCGCGATCTGCAAAGCCTTCAACCCGGCATCGACCGCATCTATCGAGTCCCGCACCCAGAGGCGGAAGTCGGTTGCGACCTGATCGTTGCGCGAGCGCGCGGTGTGGAGCCGCCCGGCGGCCGGGCCGATCGCGTCGGCGAGCCGGCTTTCGGTCGCCATGTGAATATCCTCGAGGTCAAGATCCTCGGGTACGCCATCGGCGGCATAATCCAGTTCGATCGCGCGCAGGCCCTGTTCGATCGTGGCTGCGTCGTCGGCCGTGACGATGCCCTGTTTGGCGAGCATCTGGACATGGGCTACCGATCCCGCGATATCCTGACGCCACAACCGTTTGTCGAAGGGAATCGAGGCGTTGATCTCACGCATCACCGCCGCCGGCCCCTCCGCGAAGCGGCCGCCCCACATGCTGTTGGAGTTTTCCGTGCGGTTGGTAATGATTCTGCTCCCGCTGCTCGCGCTGAGCGCGTGCGATAGGCAATCGGACGAGAAGGGGCAAGATTTCCCCATCGGCGCGGAGACCGGAAAGGTCGATACGTCCAGAAAGGGCGAGGACATGCCCGCCATGCCCTTCCTCGGCCCTGACGGCGGGCCGGCGACACTGACCAAATTCCGGGGCAAGCCATTGCTCGTGAATCTGTGGGCGACATGGTGCGCGCCGTGCATCGCGGAGATGCCGACGCTCGACAAACTGGCCGTGCGCGAGAAGGGCAAGCTGCAGGTCATCGTCGTCAGCCAGGACATGGCCGGCAAGCGCGCGGTCGATCCCTATTTCGCCAAGAACAAGTTCAAGATGCTCCAGCCCTATCTGGACAAGGAAAATGTCCTGCCGCTCGCGCTCAAGAGCGAGACGCTGCCCGTCACGTTGCTTTACGATGCCCAGGGCAAGGAAGTATGGCGCGTGGTCGGCGCGATGAACTGGGAAGGCGCGGCGGCCAGCAAGCTGCTGGAATCCGCGGCACGGTGACGCAATGTCCAGATATAGGACGTTCCCGAGCGTGAATTAAGCAAGATCGCCGGACGGTTTATATATGATTTTCACTGCCTGTACCGCCGGTAAATCCATATTCGTCTCGCACGACAGAGACTGAATTAAAGGATCGTCAGGTGAATCTCACCATTCGGCCGGCCGTTACCGACGACGTGCCCTTTCTCGCCCAAATGATGTACGATTCCACGACACCTGTCGTGAATCGCGGTCTGTTCGATCTGGTCTTGGAAGGGATCGATATCGACCCGCTGAAATTCAACGAGGCGCTGATCCTGTCGGGAGCCAACCATTGGGGGCCGCTCGGCAGCTTCATCGTGGCCGAGCAGGATGGCGAGCTGGTGGGGGCGTGCGCCGCCTATCTGTCTAGCGATCCGGACCGACGCCCGATCACGCCGGACGGCTTGGCGCTGGTCGCGGAGTATCTAGGCTGGTCGCAGGAACAGTCGCGCGGATTCTGGCGCAAGTTCGTGGGCTTTTTCGGCTTTTTCGGCGATTTGCCGCAGCTCTTCCAGCCAGCTGATTATGTCCTGGAATATACTGGCATCAGGGCCGATCGCCGGGGACAGGGGTTGTTGCAGCCAATCCTCGCCGCCCACCGCGAGCGGGCACGGGATCAGGGCCACAAGACGATGGGTGTTTCCGTCGTGATCGGCAATGAGCTGGCGCGTAACGGCTATACCAAATTCGGCTTCCAGTTTTTAAAACGGGTCGGCCCCGAGGAATATGGCGGCGCCTATCCGGGGATGGACCGCTTCATCCTCGACCTCTGATATCGCCGCCGATCAGATATTTTCCTCGAGAAAGCGCTCGATCTTGGCGTTGCGCGCCGAGAGGCGATAGTTCGAAACCATCAGCTTGGCGCTCATCGCATCGGCAAGCATGTCGGCGATGCTGAACGGACCATCGAGCTGGTAGCTGCCCATGCCGATAATGCCCATCGCACCCTCGCAGATCTCCTGTAGCAGGCCGGAGCAAATGATCTTCATCCGCGCATTGCGGGCGGTCTGGATCATGCGCTTGACCATGTCCGGCGCGGCCCGATTGGCTTCGTCTTCCGCGATCGCGTCGCGGATGATGGCGTTCATCATGTAATGCTTATTGACGAGCTGGCTTAGTTCATAACGAACGACGGGCGCCACATCGGCGTCTTTGGGTTCGTTTTTGGTGAGATAACGCTTGGTTCGATCCAGCGCCTGCCACGCAATACCGCTCCATGCCGCTGCCCATAGAATATTGATGACAGGGGTCATGGTGATACGCTGGATTGCTGGAAAATCCTCGGGAAAAACCGCGTCTTCTTCAAACCGGGTTGTCAGCGTGAAGCCCTGATTCACGATGCCGCGCATGCCCATCAGCTGCATTTGCTTGCCATCGAGCCATTCCATGTTGGGCTTTTCGCCGACGACGAGCACTTGCTTTTTCTGCCCGTCTAATTCGCGCATTGCCGTGATCAGTACAGCGTCGCTGTGATGGAAATAGGATATAATGGGCGTTTTCTTGACGATACGTAGTGCGCCGCCATCCAGCTCCTCGACCATGCAGATGGAACCGAAAATATCCCCGCCCACGCCGATCTCCGACGTGCCGCTGGCAATCAGCATCTGTTCGCTGAGCATGCGGCGAATGAAATCATCGAAGAAAGCAGTGGGCGGCGCGTGACGGATGATGCTGAACGCCTGCGACATGTGCATCGCGTAAACCAGTCCGGCGCAGGTCGAGGCCCGCGTGATATGGTGCGTGATACGGGCGATATCCCCCAGATCGAGCCCTGGACCGCCATGAGACGCTGGAACGACGACGCCGATCAGCTTTTCGTCACGGAGCTGTTGGAGCACCGCGTCAGTAAACTCACGCTCACGGCCATACGCGTTGACCGCGGAGAGTCTGGTTTCCAACGTGCGAGAAAGCTCTATGGGATTCTGGTCCGACATTGCCACATCCAGTAGTGAGGAAAGTCGCCCGAGCTCGCTCTGCGGCCAATAGAATTGACCGCTTTCACAGTCGTTTCCGAAACCGCGCGTTGCAGCCGGGCTCCCCCCGGGGTCACCTTTCGAATGGGCGCGGATCCGTCGCGTCTCCATTGAAGGGAAAACCCATCATGCAGTCTGTCCTGAAACACAGCGGACGCGCGGAGTTGGCAATCCTCGCCCTCGCCGCACTCGCGCTCGCGCTCCTCCTGTTCGCCGGACCGGCATTCGCCGGCGCCGACACCACGTTCGACACGGCCCTGACGAAGTTCACCGACTTCCTTGAGGGTTCGGGCGGCAAGATCATCACTGTCCTGTCGCTCGCGGGCGGCATCGTCGCGCTGGCCTCGGGCCGCTTCTCCATGGGCCAGATCGCGATCCCGGTCGGCGTCGGCGTCGGCGCCGGCACTGGTATTCCGATCGTCACCTCCATGGTGACAGCCACGATCTGACAGGGCCAACGGCCGGGCGAAGTAGCAGCTTCGACCGGGCTTTGGGGAGGGTGGTGCAATGGCCGCAGACAAGTACGTCATACCGTCTCATCTGGACGATCCCGAGCTGATCGGGCTGTGGACGCTGGATGAATTCCTCGCAATGGTGATCCCATTCATCTGGGGAATCCTGTCTCAGCATATTCTCATTGGCATGTTGCTCGCGGGCGCAGGCTGGTGGGGTCTCAAAAAGGCTAAGGCAGGTCGGGCGGCGTCGTGGCTGCTTCACATGGCTTATTGGCACCTTCCTGCCGGCTTCACCGGCATGAAGGCGACACCACCCTCTTATCTTCGCTTGATGGCAGGGTGACATGGAAATCACATATCAGCACGCGCAAAACCAGCGCATCCTCAAACAGCGAAATCTTCTTGTGGTGGTCGCGGCGGCGCTCGCAAGTCTGACGGCCGTGCTGTTCTTTGTCACCGTCACGCGGGATCGTGAAATCGTCCTGCAGCCGGTCCTTCGTTCCCCGCTCACGGTGAGCAGCGCAAGCGTTTCCCGCGAATATCTCGAGCTGATTACGCGCGACACCGCGGTACTCACGCTCGATCGGAGCCCCCAGAACCTCGAATATTGGATGAAGTCGGTTCTCGACATCACCGCCCCTGGTGCCCAGGGCAAGCTGAAAGCCGATCTCATGAAGATCGTGAATGAGCAGCGCGGGTCATCGATCGCGCAGTTCTTCACGATCCAGACGATGGAGATCGACCCCAAGAATCTGTGGTCCACGGTGACCGGCGATCTCCACACGATTGTCGGCAACAAAGTCGTGTCCAACGAACGCCGGACCTTCCGTTTCGACTGGGAATATTCCGGCGTCTCGCTGAAGCTGGTTGGCTTCGGAATGGTGACGACCGGCAAGGAAAAGGATCAATGATGTCGGTCTATGCCCTTGGCAGCGCCGTGACCGGCGCCGCCTTCCTGTCGCGCACCTATTGCCACGCGAGCCGCTTTATCGGGGCGTCTCTGGTCGGCCTGGCGGTCCTTCTCATGGCGGACCCTGCCTGGGCCGATCAAACGATCATGGCGTCGGACAGCAGTCAGGTCGATTGCACCGCGTCGGCCAAGGACCTCACCCGGATCAGCCTCGTCGAGGATGAGTTCGCGTCCGTGTCGAAGATCTCGACGGGCAATCCGCAGGACGATTTCTCGGTGGTCAACGAGCCGGTGCGAGGCGACATATATCTGTCGGTTCCGGACGGCTTTGGGAGGCCGGCGCTGTCGTTCTTCGCGACCAGCAAGCGCGGTTACGTCTACAAGTTCGTGTGCCGCGTCGCCGGTGACCAGGCAGCGCAGGTCTTCATCTCCAATCCAGCAATCGCAAAGGAGAAGGTGGCCGAGAATGCGGCGCCTGAGAAGGCCGGGCTCCAGGATGCCGCCGTCGAGCTCGTCCAGGCCATGTATTCTAACAGCGTCGTTGATGGCTACGAGATGCGGCAGCGCGCGCTCAGGCCCGTCTATGTCGGCAACCTCAAGGTCCAGATGATCGCGGAATATCTCGGGTCTGACCTGATCGGCAAGGTGCTGCGGATCGAGAACAAGAGCGATGCGCCGGTCGAGCTGACCGAGGCGACCGTTGCTCCGGCAAGTGCGCTCGCCGTCTCCATCGCCGAGCCCAGGCTCGCACCGGGTAAGGTCACCACGGCCTACCTCGTCTCGCAGAACGGGAGGTAAGGACATGGCCTTTGCCGATCTCTTCCAACGCAAGCGCAAAGCCCTCGATGGCGAGGAAGGGGGAGGGGTTTCGCCCGTCGCCAACGAACTGTCGGCCAATGAGGCCGTGCGGAAAAAGCAGCGCCTGTTGCTGGCCGGCGTCGCTGGTGTCGGCCTTGTCGCGTCGTCCTTCTGGATCTTCGGCGGCAGCGAGGACAAGACCAAGGTCGCTGATGATGGTGTCACCAAGGTCGAGGTTTCGACGGCTCTGTTGCAAAGATTGGCGGCAGTCAGAGGTAGGCTGTCGCTCTGCGCCGATCAGGCGGCTGCTGCGAAATGGTGGTTGAGCATGCCCATGGCCTCCGTCAGCGCCGAGGGCCCAATGCCAAAAGCTCTCTCCACA
>QFCS01002015.1_pt1 | contig 50254 bp, 45 predicted proteins | sample 3576561 | NCBI WGS metagenome assembly QFCS01 | reverse complement strand
CAGGAGATGCGCGACTTCGGCACGGTCTCGCCGCAGCGGTTCGATGCGGCCAGCGTGCTGATGCTCGATTTCGCCGATTTCTCGGAGATGGCGATCGTTCGCGACCCCGCCGCTCTGGTCGCCGAGCTCAACGACATCTTCTCGGCCTTCGATCGCATCGCCGACATGTTTGACTGCGAGCGCATCAAGACGAACGGCGATTCCTACATGGCGGTGTCGGGAGTGCCGGAGCTTTCCGCCGACCATGCTGCGAACATCGCGCGGGCGGCGTTGCGCATGCGCGGCTATATCGAGCGGCGTAACCGCGCCAATGCCAACCAGTGGCGTTGCCGCATCGGCATCGCCGCCGGGCCGCTTGTCGGCTCGATCGTGGGCGTGAACAAATATGTCTACGACGTGTTCGGGCCCGCGGTGAACCTTGCTGCAAGGCTTGAGCGCGTCGCGGCGCCTATGACGATCATGGCCTCGCAGGAGATCGCGACGATGCTGGGACCGGCCTTCGTCTGCCAGCCGCGTCAGATCTGCGAGCTAAAGGGCTTCGGTGCCCAGCAGGTGCATGAGTTGCTGGGCTGAGACCGCGCGCCGGGGAACACTCAGTCGGCGACGCTGAACGGGATGCTGCCCTGGGCGTCCGGCAGGCCCTGAGGCGTCGAGACCGACCAGTGCAGGCTGTAGTTTCCGGGCGTGAGGGTTGGCGCGCGCGCGAACAGCACGTCGGGGTTGGCTTCCAGGCTGGGGGTGAGATTCTCCACCGTCGTGCCGTCGCGCGACACCCAGAGACGTGACGACGCGTGATCCACCGGCCGATCGAAGCGGACATAGAAGGCACTGCTTCGTCGGCCGACGATGGCCTGCGCCTTGGGGGCCGAGTCGAGCACCTTCAGGCCTTGTGCCCACGCCGGGGCCGCGACGCCGAATAATGCCACCAGAGCCGAGCGCCGGCCGATGCCACTCATGATCTTCATGACGCCAATATTCCACCGATCGCGATGAGCGGGAAGGTGCCCGTCGCGCAGGTGCGGCGCGGATTCGGGAGAGGATCGGGCGGAGACGGCATCGACGTCACCGGCGCCTGCCTGTGCTGCTGGGTCGCGCGGTGACGCTGCCGTCATTCAGGTGACGGCTCGACAATCGCCGCAAGGCGTCGTACGCAGCACGCTATCTGCAAAAAAGGGGGCGGCGGCAGCCGAGCGCACGACGTGTTCGAGACGTACCGCTTCGAACATCTTGGAACCGACCAGTCGCGGGAGATCACATCCTGGTCCTACGTCTGGGCCGCGCTGGTCGGACCCGTCTATGTGCTGAAGCACGGCTTCGTGCTTGGGGCCCTGGCGATGCTCGTCGTGACCATGGCCATAGCGGTGAGCGTAGCCGCTACCATGACGGCTGCGGTCGGGCTGTTCGATTCGCCGGTGACCAACGTGTTGTCGAGCCTGGGCATTCCGCTCCTGGCTCTTGTTCTTCAGGGGTGGAGCGCCGTCCAGATCGTGCGGCGTTTCTATGTCCGTCGTGGCTGGCGGGAAGGTTACTGAGCACTTCAGGTGATTCGCTGCTGCGGGCCGGCAATGCGCGCCGTTTCACAGTGCCGCCGGCTGCTTTAGCATCTGCTGTGAATTGCCCTTCGCCAACCGCACGGGAATGATCGCGGATGCACCATGAAGCGTCGTTAATCTCGACCATCGCCATCGGGTTCGTCTTCGCGTTCGCGTTGGGTTACATCGCCGACCGGCTGCGCATGCCGCCTCTGGTCGGCTACCTGTTCGCCGGCGTTCTGCTTGGACCGTACACGCCGGGCTTCAATGCCGACGGGGCGTTGGCGTCACAGCTCGCCGAAGTCGGGGTCATCCTGCTCATGTTCGGGGTCGGCCTGCACTTCTCCGTGCGCGACCTGCTGGCGGTTCGTGGTGTGGCCATTCCGGGAGCGGTCGGCCAGATCGCCGCTGCCACGCTGCTCGGGATCGGCCTGTGTCACCTGTGGGGGTGGAGCTTCGGCGGCGGTCTCGTGCTTGGTCTCAGCCTGTCGGTTGCCAGCACCGTGGTCCTGCTCAAGGCCCTGGAGGAGCGCAATCTGATCGGGAATGCGGATGGCCGTGTCGCTGTCGGCTGGCTGATCGTCGAGGATCTGGCGATGGTCCTGGCGCTGGTCCTGCTGCCGGCTTTCGCCGAGCTGCTCGGCGGCAAGGCGATGGACAGTCACGGTGCCGAAGGTGGTTCGCTTCTTGTCGAACTCGCGGTAACCTTGGGCAAGGTCGTCGCCTTCACCGCCATTGCCATCGTCATCGGGCCCCGGGTGGTGCCATGGATCCTTGCGCGGGTCGCTCGTACCGGCTCACGCGAGCTTTTCACGCTTTCGGTGTTGGCACTGGCGCTGGGCATCGCCTACGGCTCCGCCCAGGTCTTCGGAGTCTCCTTTGCCTTGGGTGCGTTCTTCGCCGGCGTCGTGCTGAGCGAGTCTTCCTTCAGCCACAAAGCCGCTTCGGAATCGCTGCCGCTGCAGGATGCCTTCTCCGTGCTTTTCTTCGTCTCGGTCGGCATGCTGTTCGATCCGGCCATCCTGCTGAACCGGCCGGGTGCGGTGCTGGGCGTGCTTGCCCTGATTATCATCGGCAAGGGCCTGATCGCCTTCGCCATAATCATGCTGCTTCGGTATCCCGTCAGCACCGGCCTCATGGTGGCGGCCAGCCTTGCGCAGATCGGCGAGTTTTCGTTCATCCTGATCGCACTGGGCATCTCGTCCGGTCTTGTGCCGACGGAGGGACGCGATCTCGTCGTCGCCGGCGCCCTGCTCTCCATCATGCTCAACCCTCTGGTCTTCTGGGCGATGGACATCCTGCAGCGTCGTCTGCGTCACGACCGGCCGGCCGAGGCCCCTTATTGGGGACGGCGCCACTACGAGGCCCTGGAGCGCGAGCTCGAGATCGCGAAGGCGCATGCGGAGAAGCGCAGCAAGGCGGAGGAGCTCAAGGTCAACGCCCTGCTCGAGCAGTTTCCCGTCCTGCGGCTGGTGGAGCGTGGGGATCTGGATGCGCTGCTGCTGATGTTCCGGCCGAAATCGGCGTCGCCGGGCGACAAGGTGATCCGCCAGGGGGCGCGTGGCGATGGCATGTACTTCATCGCATCCGGCGCCGTCGAGGTAAGAGTCGACGACCGGATCTTCCGGCTGGAACCGGGTGCCTTGTTTGGCGAGATGGCGCTGCTGACTGGCGAACCGCGGACGGCCGACGTGGTCGCCGTGGACTTCTGTCAGTTCCTGGTGCTCGACCGGCGCGACTTCAACCAGTTCATGGCGCGCTACCCGGCGTTGCGCGCAGCCGTCGCCAGCATCGCCGAGGAACGACGGGCGATGAACCTTTCACCGCCGGCCACGGAAGAAGTGGCAGACGGCAAGGTCTTCTGACCTCCGGGGCAGACCGGCCACGGTAGACCCGGCCAAGTAGATTCGGCCAAGTAGATTCGGCCAAGTAGATCCGGCCAGGCCAGCGTCGCCAGCGCGGCGATGGTCGCCCCGCTGCGTCCAATGTCACGTGACGGCGCAACCGGCCGTCGCCTGCGGCCGTTGGATGGCGCCACCCCACGGATGCCCATGCCTCGGATACCCATGCCCCGGTTGTTCCTTCTCCGATCGTCGGTCCTGCTTGCGCTGTTCATTGTCGCCTGGCCAGGCGCGGCGAGGACAGACAGCGTTCCCGACTTCCTCGAGACCGTCGCGTCGCGCGCCCAGGCCCTCGCGACGGAACCTCATCGACGGGCGACGCGTGTGCCCGATGCATCGCGTATCGGATACGACGCCTACCGCGATATCCGCTTTCGGCCCGAGGCGCGCTTGTGGCGCGACAGTGAAGCCTTGTTCCGCGTCGAGCTCTTTCCCACGGGCTTCCTCTACGAGCATCCGGTGACGGTCAATGTGCTGCCCGGTGTTGCACCCGATGGCGCGGCCACACGGATGGAGGCGTCGGCCGACATGTTCGACTTCGGCGAGGCTGGGCCGCCCAAGACCCTGGCGATCGCGGGGTTCAAGATCACTTATCCGCTGCACAGCGATGACAAGCGTGACGAGATCATTTCCTTCCTCGGCGCGAGCTACTTCCGTCCCATCGGTCGCGGACAGGTCTACGGCGCGTCGGCGCGTGGCCTCGCGATCGATACGGCTCAGCCCAGATCCGAGGAATTCCCCGAGTTCCGGGAGTTCTGGCTGGTCGAGCCATCGGGCCGTGATCGCGCGCTCACCCTGTACGCCCTGCTCGATTCGCCGAGCGTGACGGGGGCCTTTCGCTTCGTCGTTCGGCCGGGAGCACAGACGACCGTCGATTCCGAAGCCCGCCTGTTCCTTCGCAAGGAGGGTGGCGTGCTGGGCCTCGCGCCGCTCACCAGCATGTTCCTCGCCGGCAAGGCCGGCCCGCCGCGGGACGATTTCCGCCCCGAAGTCCATGACTCCGACGGGCTCCAGATGGTCACCGGCAGCGGCGAGAGGATCTGGCGGCCGCTCGCCAACCCGGGGGTGCTCGCCGTTTCGTCCTTCGCCGACAACAATCCGCGGGGCTTCGGCCTGATGCAGCGCGAGCGGCGTTTCGACCGCTATCAGGACGCGCCTGCCGGCTATCACGCGCGGCCGAGCCTTTGGGTCGAGCCTGAAGGAGACTGGGGCGAGGGAGAGGTGCGGCTGGTGGAAATCCCAACGCCCTCCGAGTTCCACGACAACATCGTCGCCTTCTGGGTGTCGAAGTGGCCAGCGGCGAGGGACAAGCCGGTGCAGCTCCGCTATCGCCTCTCGGCCTTGAAGGCCGAGCCGGCCCCAAGCCACGGATCGGCGCGAGTCGTGGCGGTGCGCCATGGACCGGTCGACGGCTCGAGGAGTGCTCGTCGCGTCGTCGTTGAATTCGAAGGCGGGGAGCTGACCAGCCTGGGTGACAGGCAGGTCGTCGAATCCGACGTGACGCTGGTCGACGGCAAGCTCCTGCGCACGCTTGTCGACAAAGTGCCCGACGGCAGGAACCGCCGCCTTTTCATCGATGTCGAGCCGGCCGGCAAGCGTCCGGTCGATATCCGCGCCAACCTGACGCTGCGCGGCGTGGTGATCAGCGAGACTCTGAGCCACGTCTTGCGACCGTGATGGAGAGGGTTATGCGCCAGTCGCCCGCCTCGGTTCTCGTTCCCGAAAGCTGGAATCTCGATCTCCTTGCGGGGGACACGTTGTGGCGGCGGCTGACGTTGCTCCTGCTGACGCTCGGTACGACAGCCAGCGGCTTGTATCTGCTGGCTGTCGCCCTCGGCCCCCAGGTACCCATGGTGCTGGCCGTGGCTTTGCTCGTGCTGTTCGGCCTCGGATTCGGCTGGATCGTCCTCTCCTTCTGGGCGGGCGTTATCGGCTATGTGCTCTCGGCCGCCCGCTTGCATCCGCTGACCCTTGCATCGCGCGGTCCCGGCGCGGGGCCGGTGCCTGCATTGCAGTCGCGGACGGCGATCATCGTCCCGATCTACAACGAGGAACCGGCTGGCGTATTTGCGCGACTCGAAAGGACATGGCGGTCGCTCGAGGCGACGGGACGGGCACGGGCTTTCGCCCTCCAGGTGCTGAGCGATTCGACGGATGACGCCGTCGCCGCCGAGGAGCAACGCCTGGCCGCCGAGCTCGCCAGGAGGCTGGGGCTGGGTGAGCGGCTGTTCTGGCGGCGACGGACCAGCAACAAGGGACGCAAGGCGGGAAACGTGCTCGAATGGGTCGAGACCCGCGGCGGCGCTTTCGACCACATGATCGTCTTCGATGCCGACAGCGTCATGACCGGCGACACGATGGTGCGTCTCGCCGCCCTGATGGAGGCAAGCCCGCAGACTGGCATCGTGCAGACTCTTGCCGTGCCAGTCGGACGAGAGACTCTGTTCGCCCGAGTGCTGCAGTTCTCCGCACGATTGTATGGCCGTATGCTGGCGACCGGCCATGCCTTCTGGCAGGTGGGCGACGCCAACTACTACGGCCATAACGCGATCATCCGCGTGGGCGTCTTCGCCGAACATTGCCGGCTGCCGGTGCTGAGCGGCCGGCCGCCGCTCGGCGGAGAGATCCTCAGTCACGACTTCGTCGAGGCAGCCTTCATGCGCCGGGCCGGCTGGCACGTTTGGCTGCTGCCGGAGCTTGGCGGCAGCTACGAGGAACTGCCCTCGAATGTCGTAGATTATGCCGTGCGGGATCGACGCTGGATCCAGGGCAATCTGCAGCATGCGCGTCTGCTGGGGGCGCGCGGCCTGCACTGGATGAGTCGCCTGCATCTGGCCATGGGGATCATGAGCTACCTTGCATCGCCGCTATGGCTCGGCTCCATGCTGGTCAGCGCCGCCATCGTGCTCGAGCACGAGATCGTAGGACCGCAATACTTCGGCCCGGCCCGCTCGCTTTTCCCAAATTGGCCGCAATACAATACCGGCCATGTGCACGGTCTGCTGCTGCTGACTGTGGCCATCCTTTTCCTGCCCAAGCTTCTGGCGCTCAGCCTGCAGCTCGTGCCACGCGGCGAGGCGCGGAGCTTCGGCGGCCACGCCGCCGTCTTGGTGAGCACCCTGGTCGAGACGCTGTTCTCGATGTTGCTCGCACCGGTAATGATGCTCTTCCATTCGATCTTCGTGCTGCGCATCCTGAGCGGCGCGGCCGTCGGTTGGCCACCTCAGTCGCGCGGCGATCGCGGCACCGACTGGAACACCGCGCTACGCCGCCACGTCGGCCATCTTCTGCTGGGCGCCGCGGCCGTTGCCGTGATTGGACTGTGGGCACCGGCTTTCCTGCCATGGCTCGCGCCGGTGGTCGCTGGCCTGACGCTCGCCGCGCCGCTTGCCGTCCTGTCGAGCCGCCGCTCCGCCGGCGTGCGGGCGCGGCGCTGGCGGATGTTCATGACCCCGGAGGAACGCGACGCAGCCTGATGCCAGTGTCGTCGCGCTTATTCGACGAACGCTTTCTCGACCACGAACTCGCCAGGGACCGTCGTGCTGCCCTCGGTGAGGCCGGCGTCTTCCAGCAGCTTGCGAATGTCGGCCAGCATGTGGACGCTGCCGCACAGCATGAAGCGGTCTGTTTCGCGCGCGATAGGCGGCAGGCCGACGTCGCTCGCGAGGGTTCCGTTCGCGATAAGATCGGAGATGCGGCCACGATTCTTGAACGGCTCGCGGGTGATCGTCGGATAGTAGACGAGCTTTTCGCGGACCAGATCTCCCAGGATTTCGTCGGCCGGCAGATCGGCACTGAGGGCCGAGCGATAGGCCAGATCGCGGACATGGCGGCAACCATGTACAAGAATGACCTTCTCGAAACGCTCGTAGACCTCCGGGTCACGCACGATCGACAGGAACGGCGCCAGCCCGGTGCCGGTACCCAACAGGTAGAGATTGCGGCCGGGGGTGAGGCTGTCGAGCAGCAGCGTGCCGGTCGCCTTGGCACCGACCAGGACGGGATCGCCCGGTGTCAGATCCTTCAGGCGCGACGTCAACTTGCCGTCGGGCACCTTGATGGAAAAGAACTCGAGCTGATCGTCGTAGTGGGCGCTGGCAATCGAGTAGGCCCGGAGCAGGGGCTTCCCCTCGATTTTCAGGCCGATCATCGTGAACTGGCCGCTGGCGAAGCGGAAACCTTTGTCACGAGTAGTGCGAAAGCTGAACAACTCATCGGTCCAATGATGGACCGACAGAACGGTCTCATTCCTCAACGCGCTCAACTGACTTGTCTCCTCGGGTTCCGCACGGGATAGAGCTTGGTTCCGTCGTGCTTACGTCCCGGTGGAAACCCGATTCGAATGCACCTGCGATTGCCGAGTTAGGTAGCGCCGGAAAGCCTTGCCGTCGGATCAATGCATCATCAGCGCCATGTAGGCAATGCCGGACGTATTGCGATGGGTGCATACGCCGCTGGCGGAAAGGGCGTTCGCGGTGGCGAGCGCGAATCCGACATGGATGGCCAGTACGACAGAAAAAATTCCTGCGACAGGCAGGATGGCCAGCAGGATTTCATCGACGCTACGCCGAGGCACAACCTTCGCTGCGTCGATCTGTCCAGCCATCTGGTCGAGCGTCACCCCGATCATATCGACGGTGACGCAAGAACCGGGCCATGCATGCAGACTGCTCGTCCTGAGGAGCGGGATCGTTGCGCGTGTATTGCCGACGTGACGAAGCAGTCGGAAAAACCAGATGCGCGGCACGATCGATCTATGGCCGATTCGGCCGGCGGGTCGTTATCCTCGCCTTAAACGTGGTTATTACGCCGTCTTCTTCGCTGATCCCGACGGCCTGAAGCACGAGTTCGTGCACCTCCCGTAACGGAAAGGGTCGGCCACAGCGGGAACGATCCGGCGGCAACTTCGTTCGCCGAAGAGCGAAGGAAGTCATCGATGCGGCGCTTGGGTCGGATCTTGGGCTGGTCTGCCGGCATCGTCGCCGGTCTGGTCGCGCTCGCGGTCGGGATCGCGGGCCTCTATGTCAGCTCGGACGACTTCCGGGCTCGCGTCGAGGATCACGTCACCACGCTGGCGGGTCGCAAGACCACGATCGCCGACATCTCGATCGATTGGGGGTGGACTTCGCGTGTGCAGCTCGGCGGCGTCCAGCTCGCCAACGCCGAATGGGCTCGGGAACCTGTCATGCTCAAGGCCGAGCGGGTCGATTTCGCGATCCGCCTCTGGCCGCTGCTTGCCGGTGGTGACCTGGTGCTGCCGAACCTCGTGCTTCGCAAGCCCGAGGTGCTGGTCGAGAAGGGCGACAATGATCGTCTCAACTGGGAGCTGGGCGAGGCGCCGGTGGCGGCGGCGGCGGTGAAGGAGATCGTCGAGCCCGACAACCGCTTCGAGACACCGCTGATCGGCCGGCTCGAGATCACCGACGGCAAGCTTTCCTATCGAGATTCCCGGCGCAAGCTCGAGCTCGACGGCACGGTCTCGAGCGCCACTGGACAGGCCGGCGAGCAGCCGCGGGCCGAACTGCAGCTCAAAGGCAAGCTCGAAGGCAAGCCGCTCGAGGTCCGCTTCGTCGGCGGCTCGATCCTCATGTTGCGCGACACGGCGCAGCCCTATCCGCTCGACCTCGACGTCTCCTTTGGCGCCACGAAACTCAAGGCCAAGGGCACAGTCCAGGATCCCTTCCAGTGGACCGGCGCGGATGTGGAGCTGGCGCTGTCCGGCAACGACCTCGCCGACATCTACCCGTTGCTGGGCATTCCCGGCCCGCCGACGCCGCCTTACCGGATCATCGGCAAGCTGCATCGCGAGGGCGGCGTCTGGAAGTTCCGCGACAGCCGCTGGCATGTCGGTGACAGCGACCTCAGCGGTGAGGTCGCTGTCGACGAGCGGCACAAGCCCGGCCATCTCACCGCCAAGCTGGTTTCCCGGAAGCTGGTGTTCGCCGATCTTGCCCCGCTGATCGGGGCACCTCCAGACAAGCCGGGCGGAAACGTGTCACCCCAGCAGCGTCGCACGCAGCAGCAACTCGAGGCTGCAGGCGAGCTCTTTCCCAACGTCCCGCTCCAGGTCGAGAAGCTGCGAGCCATGAACATGGACGTGACGCTCGACGCCAAGCGGGTGATCGCACCCTCCTATCTGCCGGTCCAGGCGCTGTCGTTCCAGGTCGCGGTCCGCGATGGCCAGGCGTCGGTGAAGCCGCTGAACCTGCTCCTGCTGGGCGACGGCCGGACCGGCGCGGGCAGGATCGCCGGCGAACTGGGTATTGATGCGCGCACCGATACACCGAAGGTCCGCGCGAATCTCGCCCTGGCGGATATCGAGCTGCGCAATTTTTTCCGCAACTCGCGCTACTTCGATGCCACCTACGGCAAGGTGCAGGGCAGGGTGGCGCTGGCGGGTGTCGGACGCTCTCTGGCGCAGGTCATGGGCAGCGCCGATGGCCATGTCGCCCTCGCGCTGGGCGGCGGTTCGGTATCAAGCCTGATGGTCAGCCTCGCCGGCCTGCAGATCTTCGATGCATTGATCCTTTATGTGACAGGCGATCAGCGCATTCCTATCAAGTGCGCGGTCGGACGCCTGAACTTCAACCGTGGCACCGTCACGTTCGATCGCACACTGCTTGATACGCAGAAGTCGGTATTGCGGGTGCGGGGGCAGGCCTCGCTGGCCACCCAGGCGATCAATGCCGAAGTCGATGCGGACGCCAAGCAGTTCGATCTGCTCGACCTGCACGGATCGGTGATCGTGCGGGGCAAGCTGCGCCAGCCGCAGATCTCGCTGGGGCGCGTGTTTCCCATCCCGACACCGGTGATCGGCACTGCCAGGGATGTCCCCTGCGGGCAGGCAATACAGGCGCTCATTTCGGGGCAGTGATTGGCGCTGGTGGCTGCTGCGTTTCTCGTTTCCGCCCCAAGGAGTCACGCCATGCATCATCTCATGCTCTTCAGCTTGGCGATCCTCGTCGTAGCCTGTGGGGTGGCCGCGTCGATCGGCCTGAGCACGACGCTTCACGAATGGGCCCTGGCGGCGTTCGACGCCACTGCCTTTCCGGCGATCGGGCGCGTCGCCTATCTGCCTCCGGCGTTGTGAGCGAGCCACAACGACGAGCCCGCAACGACGGACTCCGCAACCATCCGCGCCTTCTGCCGTTGTCGATGGGTGCATCCGGAGCGGCATTCTCCCCCGCTCGGTCCGGTACAGCGCCGGCCCGCCCGGCCCTTGGGCCGCGGCGGGCTTTGCTTTGCCTAGATGCCCATGCCGACGGCAGCGGGCATGATGCGCATATGGTTCCGTACCCGGTGCACGCCGGGGACGTTCTCCGCGGCGACCTGATAGGCCTTGCGCACGTTCTCATCCTCGACGAAGCCCCATAGATGAACCACGCCGTCGTTGGCGTAGACATTCGTCGGCCAGCGCGAGGTCCAAGCCTTATTCTCGATGGCATTCACGACGTCCTGGCGGATCTCGCGATCCGAAGGCCGCAAGACGGGTCCTTCTGCTTCACGGGACAGAAGCGCCTTGAGCAGGTCGGCGCGGCTGACGACGCCGACGAGCGCGTCGTTGCGCACGATCGGAATGCGTTTCACCTTGTGCTTGTCCATCAGGCCGACCAGTTCGGCGAGGGAGGCATCCTCCTGGGCGGTGATCACCTCGCGTGTCATCACGTCGGCGACGTGCCGCGCATGGGTGGTTACGAAATCACGTGCCGAGCTGCTTTCCGTCGCCAGCAGCCGCGCGAGCCACGATTTGGACGGCATTGTGCCGATTTCCGCGCGGTGCAGCAGATCCGCTTCGCTCACGATGCCGATCACGGCGCCCTTGTCGTTGACGACCGGCGCGGCGCTGACACCCGCGCCAAGCAGAACCTCGGCCGTGTCGAAGACCGACTCCCTGGCGTTGACGCAGACAACGTCCTTGCTCATCACGTCTCTGGCCAGCATGGCGTCCTCCTGCACTGGTCGCTATGGCGCACGATTAGCGTTGCGAGGGGGCCTGTCGCCATTCCGGGAATGACCTAAGGGATTCGCCGTAGGCCGGCCGGCCCCCCCCCCCCCCGCGCGGAGATGACGAAGCGAAACCGTTCAGGTCAGCGGTGTGTCGAACTTCCGCGTGCGCTGATCGGCGACTTGATCGGCAACCGTCGCCAGCCAGGCGCGCGCTTCCTTCTCGTCCTTGAACAGTTTTGCCGGGCGCTGCGAGGGCGAAATGTTGACGAAGCGCCGGAAGGTCGTCCGCAGCATCTCGGTGTTCCCGACGACGGCGAGCGGTCCGCTTGTCTGGGTTGCCACGTAGGCGCTGAGCCTGGCGCCCATCGCCATCACGTCATCGTCGTTGTAGATCGGCGCTGCCTTGGTTGCATCGAAAAGCTTGCAGTAGCTGAGTGCACCGGCGACCGACAGGTCATCGAAGTGATTTTCCATTTCCTTCAGCGTCACCGGTCCCTCTGCGATGACATGCACGAGCTTCTGGTCGTGCAGCACTTGCCAGCGAAGCGGCATGGTCTTGTTTCCCTTCGGCAGTCCCCGTAGCCAACGACGCTGCCCCTAACGTGGCCACCGCGGCGCGTCCAGTGTCCAGACCGTCACGGTCACGAGGTTGTGTTTCCTAGTAGCTGACCGTCGCACTGGGGAAGCGGTCGCCGGAGCAGATGTTCCGGCAGTCGTGGCGGACGGTTGCAAAGATCTCCGGCAAATCGCCAGAAGCGACATGACGTCGGCTGGGCTGGGGTTATCGATCTGCCAAGATTTCGCACTTGTCAGGCAAATTCTATGTTTTCCAACTTCGGGCAAGGCATTGCTGCCGGCGCTGCGCTCTGTATTCTTGCGGCGTCGATGCATTTACTTTCAAGCCATGAGGCCGTCGGATGTCCGAGCAATCCCCCAAGCGCCCGTCTCCGCCATCCGTGGAACAGGTTCCTGGTGTTGCAGGCGGAACATCGGCGCTCGCCAGCGCCGCCGCGCCGTTCATCTATTTCGACCTGGTGCCGAACTTCGGCCTGAACAACGGCGTCGCCAACGTCACGCTGCAGGCGGTACGGTTCCATCCGACGGAGGAGGGCGGCGTCGTTGCCGATCGTGTCACCGTGGCCCATTTGCGCATGAGCTTCCCGGCGGTCCAGGCCCTCAAGGCGGCGATATCCGGAATCGAGCTGCTCGCGCAGCCGGCGTCGGGCGGCAAGAACTAGCGGACGCCATATGACCGACGCACCTCATACGACCGGCACACGTTTGGCCGCGAGCATGGCAGGGGAGATCACGTCCATGTCGAGCGGCACGTGCCAGCGCCTGGTCAGGCGCACCTCGGGCGGTGCGTTGGTGGCCCTGTCGGCGCCGTCGAATATGAAGCCGTCGTAGCCTGAATCCATCACCTCGTTGCACTTCTGCACGTAGACGGGGAAGCCGCCGATATACGGCATGAACACGCGAGGCCGGCCGGGCACGTTGGCGCCGACGTACCATGAGCTGCAGGTCGACCGCAGGGACACCTGGCTGACCTCGTTGACGTGGGCGACCCACTGGTCCTCGTCCTCGACCTTCGGCTCGAAGGTACGGGCGCCGACGTCGCGCATGTGCGCCATCAGGTCGACCATCCAGTCGACATGCTGCTCGATCGCCTGGATCATGCTGGCCAGCACCGAGGGGCTGCCGGGACCGGTGATCATGAACAGGTTGGGGAAGCCGGCCGACGCCATGCCGAGATAGGTGCGCGGCCCGGCACGCCATTTTTCCGCCAGGGTGAGCCCGCCGCGTCCGGCGATGCGCATCTTGTCATAGGCGCCCGTCATGGCGGCGAAGCCGGTGGCGCAGACCGCTGCGTCGAGCCGATAGAGCGTGCCGGCGACGACGATACCGTCCGGCGTGAAGCGTTCGATCGGCGTCTTCGACACGTCGACCAGCGTCACGTGCGGCTTGTTGTAGGTCTCGAAGTAGCTGGTGTCGACGCACAGCCGCTTGCAGCCGAACACGTTCTCCGGGCAGAGCAGTTCGGCCGTCTTCGGATCCTTCACGATGCTGCGGATCTTTTCACGGGCGAATTCGGCGATCGTGTCGTTGGCCTGCTTGTCGAACAGCAGGTCGCCGTAGGCCCCGAGGAACGGCAGTCCGCCACGCTTCCAGCATTCCTCGTACTGGCGTCGACGCTCCTCCGGTGTCGCCGCCAGCGCCGAGCCGGTGTTGAAGGGGAAGTAGAAGCCGGTGGGTCGGGAGCGCGCCTTGGCGCGCAGCGCCGGATAGTCGGCCTTCACCTTGTGCACATGCTCGGGATCGAGCGGCGCGTTGTACGCCGGCACCGAATAGTTCGGCGTGCGCTGGAACACCGTCAGCGCCTTCGCCTGTTCGGCGATCAGCGGGATCGACTGGATGGCCGACGAGCCCGTGCCGATCACGCCGACCCGCAGGCCGGTGAAGTCGACGCCTTCCTTGGGCCATTCGCCGGTGTGGTAGATCGGGCCGCGGAAGTCGGCCATGCCGTCGAAGGGCGGCTTGTTGGCGGCCGACAGGCAGCCCACGGCCATCAGGCAGAAGCGCGCCGTGACACGATCGCCGCGATCGGTTTCGACGATCCAGCGCGTCGCCGGCTCGTCGAAGGTCGCCTCCGTCACGCGTGTCTCGAAACGGATGTCTCGGCGCAGATCGAAGCGGTCGGCGACGTGGTTGGCATAGGCCAGGATCTCGGACTGCGGTGCGTACTTCTCCGACCAGGTCCATTCCTGGTCGAGCTCCTCGGAGAAGGAGTAGGAGTACTGCAGGCTCTCCACGTCGCAGCGCGCGCCGGGATAGCGGTTCCAGTACCAGGTGCCCCCGACGCCGTCGCCGGCCTCGAAGGCGATGGCGCTGAACCCCATCCGGCGCAGGCAATGGAGGGCGTAGAGTCCGCCGAAGCCGGCGCCCACGACGATGGCGTCGACGGAAGTATGAAGCGGCTGACGATTGTCGCCGCGAGAGTGTGGCGAGTTGGTCATGCCACCGATTGTTTGCTGCATTCACGTCATCGGCAAGATGGCGGGCGCATCTCGTGGCGTTGTGCGTTCGCTTGGCGGATCTGCCGCCGATGAACACGGCACGGCCGTGTCGCCGCGCATCGCCTGTCAGGCGGCCTGACGGCGGCACAGGCAGGAGGCGCGGATCGGCACCTCGGCGCGGGCGAGCGCGAGGTCGAGCCGGCTCTTGACCAGCGGGGTCTCGATCGTGTCGCCGCGCCGGACGAGGCACTCGTGCAGGCCGTGCAGGCTCCACACATTGTCGGGGTGCTGGCAGGAACGGCTGAGCTTGCCGTCGAAGCCCAGGTCGGCGCGGTAGACCGCCTCGGCTTCGGCGATGCGACCCTGCTCGAGCAGCAGGGCGCCCAGCGCATGCCGCGTCGGCTGCATCCAGCCCCAGGGCTCGTCGTAGGGCAGGGCATCGTCGAGTTCGACGGCGCGGCGCAGGTGGGCGAAGGCGAGGTCGACGTTGCCGCGCCGGTACTCCAGCTCGCCGGTCAGCATCTCCTCGGCGATGGCCAGCAGGTCGGGCACGATGTTGTTGTGCACGCGCCTGGTCTCGGGCACGCGCGCCGCGGCGGCGCGGAATGCCGCCCGGGCCTTCTCCGCCTCGGCGATCTCGCCCAGCACCGAATGGGCGACCCCCTTGGCATAGAGCGTCATCGCCGTCGTCGTGCAGTAGAGATCCGGGTCGCTCGGCAGTTCCTGGGCGATGATCTCGCGCCACTTGCCGAAGCGCACCAGCACGTGCTGCTTCATGGCGAGGAAGGCCTCGACGAAATCGGCCATGGGCGGCGAGGGCACGCGCAGCAGCGCCTCGGGCGTGGTGTCGATCAGCTCCTGCGCCGCCTCGATCGCCGGCGTGTACTGGCCGAGGAACATCGCGCCATAGACTACGAAGTGGAGGTTGTGGTTGCGGTAGAGCGTGTAGAAGTTCATCGCGCCTTCGCGGGCGACGTACTTGCGGTCGGCGGCGACGGCCTTCTGGTTGTAGACGACAACGTCGCGGTAGTTGCCGCACAGCACGTCGATATGCGTGGGCATGTGCACCAGATGGCCGGAATCCGGGACCAGCTCGCGCAGCCGGTCGCCGGCGCGCAGCGCGCGTTGCGGGAAGGGTGACATTTCCATCAGGTGGACATAGAGGTGCAGCAGGCCGGGATGATCCCACGTGGCGGGGATGCCCTTCAGCGCCTCCTCCAGCACCTCGACCGCTTCGGCGGTGCCGGCGTCCTTCGCCACGCCGCCGGTGCCGAGGTCCCACATCTGCCAGGGCGTCTCGTTCATGATGGCGTCGGTGAACACCGCACGCACGTCGAGGTCGGCGGGAAAGGCCTGGAAGATCTGGCGCATCGTGCGCGTGAAGGCCTTGTCCCAGCCCGACTGGTCCTCGATCGTCTCGCGCTGCGGGTAGCGCACCGCCAGCGCGCGGATCAGCGCCTGCTCGACGGCCGTGGCGCCGTCCGCGGCGGCCATCGCCTTCTGCATGGCGTCGTACGATGCCGCCAGCGCCCGCGCCTTGCCCTGCGGATCGTAGAGATGCCAGGGAAGGTTGTAGTTCGGCCCCGACGCGTAGGAGACGCCCCAGTGCGCCATGGCGCAGCCCGGATCGTGCTCGAGCGCACGGCCGAAGCATTTGATGCTCTCCTCATGATTGAACGCGTAGAGCCAGTTCAGGCCGCGGTCGAACCAGGTCTGCGCCTCGCGCGAAGGCGTGGTGACGGTACGGCCGTATGCGCCGAGATCGAAGTAGTCCATGGCATCCTCTCAGCTTGCGGGTCGGGGCGAGCTTAGCCCGATGCGGCTGTCCGGCGCGATGGGCGCAGCGGCTCGTCCCACGGGGGCACGGGGCCGAACCGCTCGGCCAGGAAGTCGACGAAGGCGCGCACCTTGGGGGACAGGTGGCGGGCATGCGGATAGACGGCGTTGACCATCGAATCGGCGATGGTGTGGCTGTCCAGAACGCTCTGCAGGCGGCCCTTCCGCAGATCCTCGCCGACGATGAAGGTCGGCAGGTAGATCAGGCCCAGTCCCTCGCGCGCCGCGGCCTGCAGCGCGTCGCCGTTGCTCGCCATCAGCCGGCCCGAGATTCGCACCAGCCGCACCGTGCCGTCGGCATCGGCGAAGCGCCATTCCGAGCCGGCGGACGCGTTGGTGTTGTTGAGGCAGTCGTGGTCGGCCAGGTCGTCGGGCGTGCGCGGCACACCGCGTCGGTCGAGGTAGGCCGGACTTGCACACACCGCCATCCGGCATGGTGCCAGCCGCCGCACGATCAGGCTGGAATCGGCCAACGCGCCGATCCTGATCGCGACGTCGTAGCCCTCGTCCACCAGATCGACGAAGCGGTCGGTCATGCTGAGATCGATGCTGACATCGGGGTGGCGGGCAAGGAAGTCTGGCACCGCGGGCGCGAGGTGCAGAAAGCCGAAGCTCATCGGTGCGTTGACCCGCAGCAGGCCGCGCGGCGCGCCCTGCAGCTGGCCCACGGAACGATCGGCTTCCTCGATCTCGTCGAGGATGCGCGTTACGCGCTCCAGGTAAAGACGCCCGGCCTCGGTCAGCGCCAGCGCGCGGGTGCTGCGCTGGAAAAGGCGGGCGCCGAGTTCCGCCTCCAGGGCAGCCACCTGCCGGCTGACCACCGATTTCGACAGCCGCAGCCCGCGCGCGGCGCGCGAGAAGGAACCCGTCGCGGCGACTCGGGCGAAGGCTTGCATGGCGGCCAGACGGTCCATTGTTGTGGATTTTGCAACGGTATCGTTCATTGGGCAATCATTGTTGCGTTCCATGGCATGCCTTAGCTCTGGCATGCGTCCTGCGCCCGTCCAGCGACTTCCGGAGACGTTCATGTCCGTTGTTCAAAGCTCTTCAGCCCCTGCGCCCTCCGCCGGCGGCCTGTTCGGCGCGGTCGCGCCGTTCGGCGAGCCGCTGGTCCGGGCAACCGCCGGGCTGTTTCTGGTTCCCCATGGCCTGCAGAAGCTGTTCGGCTGGTTCGGCGGCTATGGCATCGAGGCGACCGGTCAGTTCTTCGCCACCAAGCTGGGTCTGCCGGCATCGCTGGCGCTGGTTGCAGGGCTGATCGAGGTCGTGGGTGGCCTGGCCCTGGCGGCCGGCCTGTTCACCCGGCTGTCGGCTGCGCTGGTCGTCGGGCTGATGGCCGTGGCGACCTTCAAGGTCCATCTCGGTGCCGGCTTCTTCTGGACCAGCGGTGGCATTGAGTATCCTGCGATGTGGGGGCTCGTCGCGCTCGCCTTCGTTCTGCAGGGCGGCGGCCGCTACTCGCTCGATGCCCTGTTCGCCCGCCGTTGATCATTCGTCGTTGTGTTGGAGGTTTTCGTGACCAAGGTCCTCGTTCTTTACTATTCGTCATACGGGCACATCGAGAAGATGGCCTACGAGGCCGCCGAGGGTGTCCGCGAGGCGGGCGCCGAGGCGGTCGTCAAGCGCGTCCCCGAGCTGGTGCCGCCCGAGGTCGCCAAGGCTTCGCACTTCAAGCTCGACCAGCCGGCACCCATCGCCGAGATCGCCGAACTCGCCGACTATGACGCCATCCTGTTCGGCACCGGCACGCGCTTCGGCAACATGACGGCTCAGATGAAGAACTTCATCGACCAGGCCGGCGGCCTGTGGGCCCAGGGCAAGCTGGTCGGCAAGGTCGGCTCGGTCTTCACCTCGTCGGCGACGCAGCATGGCGGCCAGGAATCGACCATCCTGACCTTCCATCCGGTGCTGCTGCATCTCGGCATGGTGATCGTCGGCCTGCCCTATTCCTTCCAGAAGCAGATGGGCGTGGCCGAGGTCATGGGCAACTCGCCCTACGGCGCGTCGACTATCGCTGCCGGTGACGGCAGCCGCCAGCCGTCCGCCGTCGAGCTCGAGGGGGTGCGCTTCCAGGGCCGCCACGTCGCGCAGATCGCTGCCAAGCTCGCCGGCTGACCCTTCGATCCCGTGCCATCGAGCCGCGGATGTTGCCACGCGCCCCCGACGCCTTGACGGTCGCCGGGGGCGCGCGATAGCGGGAGCCGATGCCCAATCAGCTCCCGTTCCTGCACCGCATCCGCGTCAGGCACTCGACCGAATACCGCTACCATCAGCCCGTCACCTTCGGCCCTCATCGCATCCTGGTCCGGCCGCGCGAGGGGCACGACATCCGCATCACGGGCGGCCGGGTCGAGATCGACCCCAAGCCCGCGATGCGCTTCCTGCGCGACGTCTACGGCAATTCGACCGCGATCCTGACTTTCGACCAGCCGGCCGACCGGCTGCGCATCTCCATCGAATCCGAACTGGTCTATATCCGCGATAATCCGTTCGAGAGCCTGGTCGATCCCGCGGCGCGCTTCTTTCCCTTCCAGTATCCGCCGGAAGAGCAGATCGAGCTGATCCCCTATCGGCTGCCGAGCTACCCCTACGATGCCGCGACGCTGACCGACTGGCTCAAGACGCTCCACGAGTCCGGCCAGCGGATCGAGACGGTCGACCTGCTGAGCCGGCTCAACAGCCACATCTTCAAATCGTTCGCCTACGCGCCGCGCGAGGCGGCGGGCGTGCAGCTGCCCAGCGAGACCATCGCCCGCGGCAGCGGCTCGTGTCGCGATTTCGCCGTCCTGATGATGGAGGCGGCGCGCCAGTGGGGCTTCGCCGCGCGTTTCGTCAGCGGCTACATCCAGATGGGCGAAGGACAGCACGGTGCGACCCATGCCTGGACGGAGATCTACCTGCCGGGCGCCGGCTGGCAGGGTTTCGATCCCACCAACGACAAGCTCGTCGGCCGCGAGCACATCGCGGTGGCCGTCGCCCGCGCCCAGGAGAAGGCGATGCCGGTCTCCGGCAGCTGGTTCGGCCCGCCCGAAGCCTTCGCCGGCATGGACGTGTCGGTCGAGGTCGCGCCCTTCTGACCGGCTTCTGACCGGCCCGTGACCGGCGTGCATTGCGGCCGGACGCTCAGCGCCAGAGCGCCGCCGCCTGCGCCACGGACGCTGCCGCTCGTTTCGCGGGCAGCCCGAGCCCACGCAGGACGGCCATCGTCACGTCGCGCCCGTGGCCGCGCTTCGCCTGGCCGCCGGCCAGCCGGCGCATCGCCCGCAGCACCGTGCCGTGGATCAGGTCGAGCGCCACGGCGTCGCCCGGCGGTGCGATCTCGCCCTGCCGCACTGCCAGGCGTACGTCGGCCAGCGTGAATCGGCCGATCCGCCGCAGCAGCTCCGGCTCCGCTGCGGCGATCTCCACCAACGCAAGCCCCCACCTCGGGTCGGTCTCGGCCAGGCCGAGATAGCGCAGGCAGCCGGCGGCGATGCGCTCGCTGCCATGCGGCAAGGTGCGTTCGGGGCGGCCACGCGCGTGGAAAGTCTCGGCCATGGCGATAGCTGCGGCGGTCACGACCGCGTCCTTCGATGCGAAGTGGTTGTAGAAGGTGACGGCGCTCATGTCGGCCGTGACGGCGATCTCCTGGACCGTCGCGGCCGCCAGGCCGCGCGCCGATATCACCTTCATTGCAGCCTCGATGAGCTGCCGACGGGTGCGCTCCCGCTTGCCGGGTCGTGCCGTCGCGACATGCGTCGATTTTGTTCTGGTCTTCATTTTTGAATAGTATGTTAAAAAAAGCATCGATGACGAACGGAAAGGAAGCGGCCGGCATGGTCAAGCAGCTGGAAAAGGCGGGCAAGGGCGCAACGCGCCGTGGCTTCCTGCGCGCTGCGGGAGGAACCGTGGCAGGGTTGTCTCTGGTCGGAACCGCCGAGGCCCAGAGCCCGGCACCTGTCCCCGCACCTGCTCCCGGACAGGCGCCGGCCATCGCGCCGCCGCGTCGACCGCCCAACATCCTGTTCGTCTTCACCGATCAGGAGCGCTACCACGCGACCTGGCCCAACGGCCTGTCGCTGCCCGGCCACGAGCGCTTGGAGCGTGCGGGCACGACCTTCACCAACCACCAGTGCCCCGCGACCATGTGCACCTCGTCGCGCTCGGTGATGCTGACCGGGCTGCAGACGGCGGACAACGGCATGTTCGAGAATCTCGACGTGCCGTGGATGCGCGACCTGCCGTTCGATCGCCCGACGATCGGCCACATGCTGCGTGGCGCCGGCTACTACACGGCCTACAAGGGCAAGTGGCATCTCGCGCGCAGCTTCGAACGCGACACGATCGACCGCTTCATGACGGCCAGCATGGAGCGCTACGGCTTCGCCGACAATTTCTCGCCGGGCGACCTGATCGGCCACACGCTGGGCGGCTACGGCTTCGACCAGCTCACCGCCGGCAGCGCCGTCAACTGGCTGCGCACGCGCGGGCGGTCGCTGGCCGACGACAGCAAGCCCTGGTGTCTGTTCGTGAGCTTCGTGAACCCGCACGACGTCATGTACTTCAATACCGATGCGCCGGGCGAAGCGGTGCAGGACACGGGCCATCTGCGCCTGCGCGCTGCCCGCGCGCCGGACCATGCGCTGTACAGGGCCACCTGGGACATCGCCCTGCCGGAAAATCTTCGCCAACCCTTCGATGCGGCTGGCCGGCCCGGTGCCCACGGCGAGTTCGACCGCATCTGGGACTATGTGCTGGGCCATATTCCCCTCGAGGAGGCGCGCTGGCGGCGCTTCAACGACTACTACGTGAACTGCATCCGCAACGTCGATCGCGAGCTCGAGGTTCTGCTGGCCGAGCTTCAGGCGCTCGAGCTCGAACGCGACACGGTGATCGTCTTCACCGCCGATCACGGCGAGATGGCGGGCGCCCATCAGCTGCGCGGCAAGGGCCCCTTCGCCTATCGCGAGACCACGCACCTGCCGATGGTCGTCGTCCATCCCGACGTGGGTGGCGGCCGAAGCTGTCGGGCGCTCAGCAGCCATATCGACTTCGCGCCGACCCTGCTCTCGATGGCCGGCGTCCCAGCCGAGCGCGTTCCGGAGCTCGCCGGCCGACCGTTGCCCGGCCGCAACCTGGCGCCGCTGCTGGCCGATCCGGCCGGCCAGCCCGTGGATGCCGCGCGCCCGGCAACCCTGTTCACCTACAGCGGCCTCGCCAGCAACGATTCGGACGTCTTCGCCTTCGCTGCGCGGGCCATCGCTGCCGGCAAGGACCCCAAGGAGGAAGCGAAGCGGCAGGGCTTCAAGCGCAACCTCAAGAAGCGCGGCACGGTGCGCAGCGCGTTCGACGGCCGTTACCGCTTCACCCGCTACTGCTCGCCCATCGATCGCAATGCGCCGAAAACGATCGAGCAGCTGTTCGCCTGGAATGACGTCGAGCTCTTCGACCTCGTGCGCGATCCGGGAGAAAACGTGAACCTCGCGCTCGACCGCGTGGCCAATGCCGAGCCGCTCATGGCCATGAACGCCAAGCTCGAGGAGTTGATGGCTACCGAATTCGGCCGCGACGATGGTCGCGAGATGCCGAACATCGCCGGCATCGACTGGGGCATCGACAAGGTCGACCTGTAGTCGCGGGCGAGCGGGTCCGCATCGAGACCTGCGGCTCTCTCGATGGTGCGGCAACCTCGTCGTTCTCCTGTCGTTGGCCCAAATCGACCACACGAGGGAACGCAGCCATGGCGACGCCGCAGCAACTCGAGGAGAAATTCTGGACCGCGCTGAAGGCCGACCGCACGATGATGCTGGGACTCGACGGCGTCGAGGACGGGCACGTGCGGCCGATGACGGCCCAGCTCGAAGGCAGCCGGGGCCCGATCTGGTTCTTCTCGGCGCGTGACAACGCGCTGGTGCAGAAGCTGCCGCGGGGCCACCGCGCCATTGCGACCTTCGTGTCGAAGGACCACGGCCTGTTCGCTACGCTGCACGGCGCGCTGTCGCTGGACAACAACAGCGTGATGATCGATCGGCTGTGGAACCGCTCCATCGCCGCCTGGTACAAGGACGGCAAGGACGATCCCAATCTGGCGTTGCTGCGCTTCGACGCCGAAAAGGCCGAGATCTGGCTCGACGCCTCGAACGTCGTCGCCGGCATCAAGATGATGCTCGGCGCGGATCCCAGGAAGGAATATGCGGACAAGGTCGCCGAAGTCGATCTGCGCTGAGCTGGCAGCCCCGAGGCCGCAGGCCGGGGCGCCTCTCTTCGTTCCGCTCGGTTTGGCGGTGCGCGGGCTGATCCGATCGTGATTGGCGGGGCAGGCCTGATGCCCGTACGAAGGGGGCAGTGCTTCGGGGGGCCATGAAGATGCGGACGCGGGGGCCGGCGATCGGACTACTTGTGGCGATCGGGCTGCTCGTGCCGATCGGACTGGTCGTGCCGATGTCGGGTGCCGCAGCCGAGAACCAGGCCCAGACGTCAGTGCCGGCGGCCGACCTGCAGCGGGCCGGCATGCAGCGGGTCGGCACCTTCTCGATCGACCGCACCGAGGTCACGGTCGGTGCCTTCGCGACGTTCGTTGCCGCCACCGGCACCGTGACCCTGGCCGAGCGGCAGGGCGGCGGCTCGGTCTACGAGGCCGGCTGGGTGCGCAAGCCGGGCTGGACCTGGAAGACGCCGTTCGGCGAGCCCTACGTCGAGGAGGAGCCAGTCGTTCACGTCACCTACGGCGAGGCCGAAGCCTATTGCCGTTGGGCCGGCAAGCGTCTGCCGACCGACGCCGAATGGGTCGAAGCCGCCTATACCGAGCGACGGCCCGCGCCGCCGGCGCCCCTGCGGCCCGGCCAGACCTATCCCTATCCGACCGGCGACAGTCCGCTGGGTGCCAACTGCCTGAACGAGTGTGGCCCGCCATCAGCCGCGCTCGACCATTCGGCCCGGCTCACCCGCGGCATCGGCCCGGCGCGCGCCGGAACGACGAAGGCCGGCGTTAATGGCCTCTACGACATGGGCGCCAACGCCTGGGAGTGGGTCGACGGCGCGGTCGGCCCGGAGCGCATCACGCGCGGCGGCTCCTGGTGGTACGGCGCCGCGCAGATGCGCCGCGATCCCGTCGCCAGCAAGCCGCCGGAGACGGCGGTGGTCTACATCGGCTTTCGGTGTGCCGGTGGTGGACGGTGAGGGCGCGAGCAGCTCGCTTGAGGCGGATGGGTCGTTCCGCATTCCTTCCATTGTCTCGCGCCGATCCTTTCTGGGAGTGGCGACATCCTGTACGACTGGCACAGGCGCATCGCGGGGGTGGCTTTGGCGGCGGACGGACGAACGGCGGCACATGAGCGCCTGGTGGCGGCGCTCAAGGCCTCGCGGGCCGGGACCTGGCGATGGGACGTCCCGGCCGACCGGGTCGAGTGGGACGAGGCGCTGAGCGCCGTCTACGGCCTGCCGCATGCCGCGGCGCCGCGCACCTCGGGGGAATTCCTCCAGCTCATCCATCCCGACGATCGCGAGCGTGCCGGCCGCCTGCTCGGCGCATTGCTCGAGAGCGGCAGCGAGATCGAGTACGAGTTTCGTGTGGTGGTCGGCGGTCGCGTCGTGTGGATCTACGACCGCAGCACCCTGGTGCGCGATGCCCAGGGCCGGCCGTCCTACATGACCGGCGCCTGCCTCGACGTCACCGCGCGCAAGCGCATCGAGGAGGAGCGCGACGCCGCGCTCGACCGCCATCGGCTGCTGCTGCGCGAACTCACCCACCGGGTGACCAACCACCTGCAGATGATCATCGCCATGCTCTCCCTGCAGCAGTCGCGCCAGGCCGACGCCGCGGTACGGGCGGACTTCGACCGCGCGATCCGGCGCATCCGGACGCTGGCCGGGCTGCATGGCCAGCTCTACCGCAACGACGACTTCGCGGCGGTCGACATGCAGGCCTACCTTACCGGCATCTGCGATGGGTTGCGCGAGGCCGTGCTGCCCGATGGCCCGCCTCAGGCTTCGCGCGTCGCGCTGCTGTGCGAGGCCGAACCGCTGCGGCTGTCGATCGACCAGGCCGTGCCGCTCGGCCTGATCGTCAGCGAGCTCGCGACCAACGCCGTGAAATACGCCTTTGCCGACGGCCGCGCTGGCACCGTCGCCGTGCGTCTCGAGGCAGCCGACGACGGGCAGGCGACGCTGTCGGTGGCCGACGACGGCAGCGGCCTGCCGCCGTCCGCCGGGCAGGGCGGATCGGGCATTGGTCTCGGCATCGTCGAGGCACTGGCGCGGCAGATCGGGGCCGAGATCGGCCGCACCGACGCCGCCGGCACGGCCTACCGGCTGCGCTTCACGCCGAGCGATCGGCACGCCGAGGGCTGATCTCGCGGCATCCTGCCCTCCAGCCCATCCTCCAGCCCATCCTGTGGCCCATCCTGCGGCCCGTCCCGGAGCCGGCAGATCGCCCATGCCTTGCAAGCGGCGTGACTTGCGATGATGCAGATTGCCCGCCGATTCGCGACCCGCCAGAAGCGGCCATCGCCGACAGCAGCAAGGCATCGTAGAAATTCCGGCGCCCGAACGACGGTTTCCTGTGGGTGGGTGCTTGACGGCCGGGGCTCCAGCCCGGACGGTGCCGGGCCGGGGTGATGGGGGAGAGTACGAAAATGCGTGCGATCGTGACCGCGCTGGCGGCGATGGCCTTGATGTGCCTGCCCGCCGCGGCGGGCGCCCAGGACCGGGCCGGGGAGAAGACGCAGAAGCCCGTGGTCCTCGTGCGGCTGGCCGAGCGCCTGGCTCTCGCGCCGCAGTCGGAGTATGTCGGCCGCGCCGCCGTGTTCGACAAGGTCGAGGTTCGGGCTCGCGTGAAGGGGGTGCTGGGCAAGCGCCACTATGTCGATGGCAGCAAGGTCACGGAGGGCCAGCTCCTGTTCACCATCGATCCGGCGTCTTACCGGATCGCGGTCGACCAGAAGCGTGCGCTGCGCGACGGCGCCAAGGCGGCGCTGATCAACGCCCAGGCCCAGCTCGAGCGCACCGCCGAGCTGCTGCGCACCAGTGCCGCCACCCGGGTCGTCTACGACCAGCGCCTGAGCGAGCAGCTTCAGGCCAAGGCGAACCTCGACGATGCCGAGGCGCAATTGCGGGACGCCGAGCTGCAGCTTTCCTGGACCGAGATCACGGCGCCGATCTCCGGCCTGATCGGCCGGGCCATGGTGTCGCCCGGCAACATCGTCGGCCCCGAGACGGGCGTCCTTGCCACCATCGTCAACGAACGCAAGATCCGGATCTTCTTCTCCGTGCCCCAGCAGGATCTTCTCAACGTGCGCCGCGATCTGCGTGCCGGCGAGCCGCTGGCCGTGCGGCTGCGCCTGGCCGACGGCAAGCTCTACCACGAGAGGGGCAAGATCGACTTCATCGACGTCACGGTCGATCCCGGTACGGACGGCCAGATGGCGCGCGCGGTGTTCGAGAACGAGGACGAGCTGCTGACCGACGGCCAGACCGTGCGCGTCCTGGTCGAGGGCAACAGCCCGGCCACGGTGATTGCCGTCCCGCAACCCAGCCTGGCGATCGACCAGACCGGCCCGTACGTCTACGTCGTCGACAGCAAGGACGTCGTCGAGCAGCGGCGCATCACCATCGACTTCAGGCGCGATGGCATGATCGCTGTCGGCAGCGGGTTGAAGGAGGGGGAGCGGGTCATCGTCCAGGGCCAGCAGCGCGTGCGCGCCGGTATGGAGGTCGAACCCCGCCTGGCGCCGGCCACCGGCGAGCGCGGGCGCTAGACCATGCGCATCGCCTCGCTGTTCATCCGCCGGCCGCGGCTCGCCTTCGTCGTGTCGGCGATCATCACGATCGCCGGCCTGCTCGCGCTGGGCAGCCTGCCGGTGGCGCAGTTCCCCAACATCGTGCCGCCTGAAGTCAACGTAACGACGTCCTTTCCCGGCGCCTCGGCGGAAACCGTCGAAGAGAGCGTGGCGCAGGTCATCGAGCGCCACGTCAACGGCGTCGAGAACATGATCGCGATGAAGTCGACGTCGGGCAGCGACGGCAGCTACAGTCTGAGTGTCTCGTTCCGCGTCGGCAGCAACCCGCAGGACCATACGGTCAATGTCAGCAACCGGGTCAACCGGGCGATGGCGCAGCTTCCACCCGAGGTGCTGCGCAACGGCATCCTGGTCAAGAAGCAGTCCTCGGCGCTGTTGCAGGTCATCGCGGTCTATTCGCCCAAGGGGTCGCGCGACGCGCTCTTCCTGTCGAACTTCGCCACGATCAACGTGATCGAGGCGCTTCAGCGCGTGCCCGGGATCAGCTCGGCCTCGCTGTTCGGCGGCCTCGACTATGCCATGCGTGTCTGGCTCGACCTCGATCGCATGTCGAGCCTCGGCGTGACGCCACAGGACGTGGTCAAGGCGGTCGAGGCCAAGAACATGCTGGCCGCGATCGGCCGGATCGGCGCCGCCCCGCTGCTGCCGGGCGTCGATCTTCAGCTCAACATCACGGCCAAGGGCCGGCTCACCTCGGTCGAGGAATTCGGCAACATCACCGTGCGCACGACGCCGGACGGTGCGCTGCTGCGCATCCGGGACATCGGCCGGGTCGAGCTGGGGGCGGCCAGCGCCGACGTCACCACGCGCTACAACGGCACGCCTGCCGCCGGCATCCAGATCTACCAGCTGCCCGGTGCCAACGCGATCGTCGCCGCCGAGGGCGTGCGCAAGGTGCTGAAGGAGCTCGAGGACCGGCTGCCCGACGACGTCGCGTTCGACGTCATGTACGACACCACCGTGTTCGTCGAGTCGATGATCCATGGCGTGATCAAGACTCTGATCGAGGCCTTCGTGCTGGTCGCCCTCGTGGTCTTCGTCTTCCTCGGCAGCCTGCGTGCGACCATCATTCCCATCGTCGCCGTTCCGGTCGCCCTGATCGGCACCTTCGCCGCGATGATGGCGCTAGGCTTCTCGCTCAACATGGTGTCTCTGCTGGCGCTGGTGCTGGCGATCGGCATCGTGGTGGATGACGCCATCGTCGTCGTCGAGGCGGTCGAGCATGCCCTCGAGAAGGATCCGGGCCTGACGCCGGCCGAGGCCACCGAGCTGGCGATGGCCGAGGTCACCGGCCCGATCATCGCCATCACGCTGGTCCTCCTGTCGGTGTTCGTGCCCACCGCCTTCATGGCGGGCATCTCCGGCAAGCTCTATCAGCAGTTCGCCCTCACCATCTCGGTCGCCATGGTGATTTCGGCGATCAATGCGCTGTCTCTGTCGACGGCCCTCTGCGCCGTGATCCTGCGCCATCGCAAGCCGCCGCGCGGCGCCATGGCGTGGCTGCAGCGCGGCATCGACAGGATGCGCACCGGCTATCTCCGGCTGGCCGCGCCGCTGATCAGGCGCAGCGTGCTGGCGGTTGCGCTGGTCGCGCTGGCCGCCCTCGCGACCGGCGGCCTGGCGCGCATCGTGCCGACCGGCTTCCTGCCCGAAGAGGACCAGTCCTCCTTCATGGCCGAGATCCAGTTGCCCGACGCCGCGTCGACCAGCCGTACGCTGGAGGCCGTGAGCGAGGTCGAGGACATGCTCAAGGGCCAGCCGTGGCTGCAGAACGTCTTCACCGTCAGCGGCACCAGCCTGCTCGACGGCCTCAACCTGCCCAACCGCGCCATGATGATCGTGGCGCTCAAGCCCTATGCCGACCGTCGCCATCACGACCTGTCGGTGTTCGCCGTGCTGGAGCGGCTGAACAGGGACTTCGACCGCGTCGCCGTGGCCGACGTCTATGCCTTCAATCCGCCGCCGATCGCCGGCCTGGGCAACTCGGCGGGCTTCGAGTTCCAGATCCAGAGCCTGGCCGGCGCGTCGCCCGAGGAGATCGTCGAGGTCGGCCGCGGCGTCATCAATGCCGCCCGCAGCGCGCCGGAGCTCGCCGGTGTGTTCACCACCTACAGCGCCGCCACGCCCCAGATCCGCCTCGATCTCGACCGTGACCGCGCCGAGACGCTGGGTGTGGAGATTCCCGACATCTTCTCCGCCCTGCAGACCGCAATGGGCAGCCGCAACGTCAACAACTTCAACATGTTCGGTCGCACCTGGACGGTGCGTGTTCAGGCCGATGCGATCGACCGGCGCAGCGTCGAGGATCTCAACCGCGTGCGCATCCGCTCCCGGAACGGCAATCTGGTGCCCCTGCAGGCGGTGGCGACGGTCGAGCTCACGACCGGCCCGGCTACCATCGTGCGCTACAACAACCTGCGCGCCGTCACGCTGAACGGCGCACCGGCACCCGGCTACTCGTCGGGCGAGGCGATCGCCGCCATGGAGCGCGTGGCGCGCGCCAACCTTCCGCCCGGCTACCGCTACGAATGGAGCGGCACGGCACAGCAGGAGAAGCAGGCCGGCGGCCAGACCGGCTTCGTGCTGGCGATGGCCATCCTGTTCGCCTACCTGTTCCTGGTCGGCCTCTACGAGAGTGCGGCGCTGCCCGTCGCGGCGCTGCTGTCCGTCATCGTCGGGCTGTTCGGGGCACTGGCGGCGCTTTGGCTGACCGGCCTCGACAGCAACATCTACGCCCAGATCGGCATCGTCGTGCTGATTGCGCTGGCCGCCAAGAACGCCATCCTGATCATCGAGTTCGCGATGCAGGAGCGCGATCGTGGCTGCGATCCGGTCACCGCGGCAACCAACGCTGCCGGCCTGCGCTTCCGCGCCGTCATGATGACCTCCTTCGCCTTCATCCTGGGACTGGTGCCGCTGATCATCGCCTCCGGCGCCGGTGCCGCCACGCAGCGCGCCGTCGGCACGGCGGTGTTCGGCGGCATGCTGGCCGCTTCGTGCCTCGGCATCTTCGTGATTCCCGGTCTCTATGTCGCCTTCGAGCGCATGCGCAACCGCCTGCAACGGCGCCCCCGGCCCGTGCCGAAAGTCGAAGCCTGATCCTCGCCGCGCGGCGCCTGCATTGCAGGCGCCGCCGAGCATGACTTCGCACCGTGTCGAGACAGTCGGGGCGCGCTGACCGATGCCGGCACTGACGCGCTGGGCGGTCTGAACTCTTGGGAGCGCGCCACTCCAGTGGCGGCACACTCTTCGTGAGCAGATGGTCAGGCTATGTAAACCTTTGCCCAGTTTACCTGGTACGTCCAGTACAAGGCGCCTGCGGATCCCGTCGGCTGTATTGCATCACTGTAGGCCCAGGGCCAGGTCTGATCCGGCACCCAGAAGTTCAGCACGAGGCTCATCGGGCTTTGGGGCACCTTCACTTCTGAACGGATTGGCTGTTTGTTGATGAACCATCGGATTCCCGTGCCGTGACGAAGCCACTCGATACGGAATGTTATTGGCTGGGAAAAGTCGACCGAAGCCACAACCACCTCGTCGAGCGCGGTTCCATCGTCGTCATCGACATACACGTTGGTGTTGATTTGCTCGTTCGAGCCGCTCCAGTGCCGGGACGCGAACTCGAAGTCGATCTCGTCGTGTTTGAACGGGTTCTGTGAACGAAGATTGTAGGAGAAGAATGCCGCAACGGCTCCGTGCGGCGTGTTGACAGGACAAAGGACATTGGCTTCGAAGGCCACGCCCCGATGTTCATATATCTCCCATTTCTCGATCGTGCTGATTCGCGCTCCGAGAAACGACGAGTTGGAACTGTCCTTCGGATTGTCAGTGCTGAGGTAGAGCTGCGCCGCGTTGTTGATAGCAGGAACGTAGCCGATCGCCCCGTACTGTGCCGGAGGTTAGTCGCGCACATTCCGGATGGAGGTCCGACCAAGGTAGGCCGGGTTGTCGCTGGGCGAGATCCAATGCGGGCTCTGCCAGACCTTCGGTCCACATCCTCGCCTCTCTGAAAGGTGAAGGTATCTGGTGCGGCAACCGAGTTGCCCTCTTCAGACCTTCGGCCTCGATTCGTATCCATCACGAGTCCATGTCGTTAGCTCTTCACGTGCCGGCCTTCCGCACACATCAATTGTCCGCGCCGCCGCCTTCCAGCCGCCGCCCCGAACAGCCCGGAAGCTCTCCCGCCCTCCGCACACGACAGCTCCCCTTGGAGCCGTTCCAAAACCAGACGACTCATCGGCTACGAAACCGGACAACTCATGTGCTTACGACAGAGTCCGTCGACTCGCTTGACTTCGTCACCGGAAGTTGTGGCGTATGCATGCCGATGCTCACGACAGGATCGGCGTCATCATGAAGGCAAGGATGCAGGCGGCGCGCCGGACCATCCGCTCGGCGGCAGGTTCGGCGGCAGCCTCGGCCAGGGCCGGGCAGGCTGGGCGGCTGCGCGCCGTCGGCGGAGAGGAGGGGCCATGAGGCCTGAAACTCCCGACCCCTCCATACGGAGCGCAAAAAGTCCGCGCCGGGCTTCCCGCGACGGCCGACCGGCCGTGCCCGAAGCCGCTGCCGCGTCGGCGCAGAAAGCGGTCTGCCGAGCGGCCCTCCTACCGGCCCTCCTACCGGCCCTCGCGCCACCAGGCGCTGCCCAGGGCCATCAGGAAGGCCAGGGCGACCAGGATGCCGGGCAGCAGCGGCAGCTGGTTGATGCCGGCCACCGTGTAACCCTCGTTGCGGCGCAGCCCGATCCAGTCGGATCCGCCGGCGGCGCGGCCGGGGCGCACGGCGCGAATGTCGGGGTCGCTGCTGTCGGCCAGCCACATCGTCGAGCCGCCCGAGGCCTCGGCCAGCGGCTTCAGCTTCTGGTCGGTCGCGCGCACGTCGCTGAACTCCAGCGGATCGGGGCTGCCGACCGCAGCCACGGTCTTCAGCGTGCCGTCGTCGAAGCGGTACAGGCCGGGCTTGTCGACCTCGGTCACGCCCAGCCCCAGGCCGGGGCTGGTCTGGCGCAGATCGATGGTGCGCGTGCCGCCGTCCGGCGAGGTCATCGTGACCTGCGGGAACGTGTCGGCCAGCGTGCGGCGCTGCACCTCGATTCGGCCGCCCACGGCGGTGGCGCGCAGCGCCTCCTCCTCGAGGTCGGGCTCCTTCATCAGCCAGTGCGCGACGCGACGCACCAGCTCGGGCTGCGGTCCGCCGCCGTCGATGCCGCGGTTCCACAGCCACAGGTGATCGGACATCAGCTGGGCCACGCGGCCCTCGCCGACCCGGTCGAGCACCACCAGCGGCTGGTCGTTGGCGCCCGACAGCACGGCATTGCCGCGCTCGGCGCGCGAGGTCACCAGCCGGAACCAGCGGCCCCACTCGGGATCCTTCCCGGGATCGCCGGCCTGCGGCAGGTTCGCCGTCACCGGATGGCGTTGGCCGATCTCCGTCACCTTGGGCTTGAAGCCGGTCTCCAGCACATCGCCCAGCGGCGCCGCCGGCAGCACGCCGCTCGCGCCGCCCAGCGGCGTGCGGTAGAGCGAGCGCTGCGTCGCGAATACCGGCCCGACCGAGACCAGCAGCGCGCCGCCGCCCTTCACGTATTCGGCGATGTTGCGAAAATAGTCGCGCGTGATCAGGTTCGACGATTCGTAGCGGTCGAAGATGATCAGGTCGAATTCCTTCAGCTTCTGCTCGAACAGCTCGCGCATCGGGAAGACGATCAGCGACAGTTCGCGCACCGGCGTGAAGTCGTCCTTCTGCGGTGTGCGCAGGATGGTGAAGTGGATCAGGTCGACGGCCGGATCGCTCTTCAGCAGGTTCCGCCACGCCCGCTCGCCCTGGTAGGGTTCGCCCGAGACGAGCAGCACGCGCAGCCGGTCGCGCACGCCGTTGATGGTGAACAGCGCACGGTTGTTGTCGAGCGTCAGCTCGCTCTGGCCCGGCGCCACCTCGATCTCGACCACGTTGGCGCTGGGGTTGCCCACTGTGATCGGCACCTCGACGGAGCGGCCCACCGGAACGTCCATGCGCCGCACCACCTCGCCGCCCACCGAGATCGTCACAGGCGCCGTGCCGCCGGCCGGATCCTCGACCTTGAACTTGGCCGTCACCTCGCGGCCGACGACGCCGAAGCGCGGCGATTGCTCGAGGACGATCAGCCGGTCGCGCTCGTTCTTGCGGCCGGCGATCAGCGCATGCAGCGGTGCGCCACCCAGCTCCGGCGGCAGGGTCTGCGGCACATCGTGCACCTGGCCGTCACTCAGCAGCACCACGCCGGCCAGCCGCTCCGGCGGCACCTCGACCAGCGCCGAGCGCATGGTCTCGATCAGCCGCGTGCCGCCGGGCCGCTCGCTGCCGAGCTGGATATGCGCCGGCGGCAGCACGGCCTCGCGTATCTCCAGCCCGTCCTGCTGGCCCAGCTTCTTCTTCAGCGATTCACGCGCCGCCTGCACCTGCTGTCGGCGGTCGCCGATCGACATCGAATCGGAATCGTCGACCACGACCAGTGCCACGTCGGCGATCGGCTTGCGCTGCTCCTCGATCAGCGACGGGTTGGCCAGCGCGGCCAGCACGACGATCAGCGAGCCGAGCCGCCACCACGTGCCGCGCGCGCGGGCGCGCAGGCCGAGCAGTACCAGGGCGAGCCCGATCACGCCTGCGACCGCGAGATACTCCCATGGCAGCAGAGGATCGAAGGCGACGGAGACGGCAGAGGTGGGGGTCATCGCCGGAGCCTCTGCATGATGTCCTGGATGTGGACCTGGTCGTCCTTGTAGTTGCCGGTCAGCGCATGCATCACCAGGTTCACGCCCACCCGATACGCCATCTCGCGCTGAGTCTCGCCGCCGGGCGAGACCGGCATGACGCCGCGCCCGCGCTGGTCGGCGGCCCAGGCGCCGACATAGTCGTTGGAGCCGATGATGATGGTGGTCACCCCGTCATTGACGCGGCCGCCCCCGGCCTCGATCCACAGCTTGCCGCCCGTCCAGCGGCCCGGCATGTCCGACAGCAGGTAGAACGACTTGGTCAGCACGTGATCGGCCGGCATGGCAACCAGCGGCGGCGTCTCGATGCCGCCCAGCAGGCGCTTGAGGTCGGGATTGCCGCCCGATGGCCGGTCGAAGCTCATGTGCTGGTCGCGCGTGTCGACGAACAGGATGCCGCCGGTGCGCAGGTAGCGGTCGAGCGCCGCCGCGGCACGCGGCGACAATGCCGGCTGGGTCGGCGTCACCGCCCAGTAGATCAGCGGGTAGAGGCGCGGCTCATCCTTCTCGAGGTCGAGCCCGACCGGATCGGCCGGCTCGACGGAGGTGCGGGTGCGCAGCACCTCGCTCAGCCCTTCGAGTCCCTGGCGGGTGAGGTCGTCGACCTCGCGGTCGCCGGTCAGGATGTAGGCGAGGCGGATGTCGAGCGACCCCTTCAACGCCTGCTCCTCGCTGAGCGGCGGCGGCCCCGGACGCTGGTCGGCGGCCGAGGCGTGCGGCGTCGGGACCACGACCATCGCGGCGGCGGCGGCCACCAGCAGGGCGGCGGGGGCGGATTTGCCGAATCGCACGGCGCGTCCCAGCAGGCCGCGCAGCCACAGCGACAGGAACAGGTCGACCAGCAGCAGCACCAGGGCCGCCAGCAGGAACCATTTCGACAGGTCGGTCTCGCCGCCCTCGCTCAGCCGGTCGGTGGCGACGCCGGACGGCAGGGCGAGTGGCCGCGGCTCCGCGACATGGCCGCCGACGTTGAAGGCGACCTGGGCGTTCTCGTCGCCATACAGGCCGGGCGGCGTGGTCGGCTTGGGCTTGAAGGTCTGGCCGGCGTCGGCCGGCAGGATCTGCACGCCGGCCGGCGGCGCGCCCAGCCGGCCGAAGCCGTCCAGGGTGCGCCACGGCTTCAGCGCCTTGTTGACGCCGTCGCCGGCGACGCCGCGCGACAGGGTGACGAGTCTCTGCAGCATGTTCACGAACAACCCCGACAGCGCCATGTTGCTCCAGCCGGTGTTGGCCGTCGTATGGAAAAGCACGAGATAGCCCTGGCCGCGCTTTTCGGCGGTGACCAGCGGCGTGCCGTCGGCCAGTCGCGCCCAGGTCTTGTCGGCGAGGTCGGGCGTCGGCTCGGCCAGCACCTGCTGCTGGATGCGCACGTCTGGCGGGATGTGGATGCCGAGGAACGGGCTGTTGGCCGGGAATTCGGCCAGCGCGCTGGGCTGGCCCCAGCTCATGACGCCGCCCAGCGCGCGATCGCCCAGGCGCAGGCGCGTCGGCACCAGGGAATCATTGCCGGCGGCGAGGCTGGGGCCGGCGAAGCGCACGGCGACGCCGCCATTCTCGATCCACTTGGCGATCTCCTCGCGGTCGGTCGCCGAGGGCCGGGCGCCGTCGGGAACCAGCAGCACCGCGGTGTTGCGGTTCAGCACCGTCTCGCGATCGCCGATCGTCAGGCTGACATAGGGATCGAGCGCGCGTTCGAGGAAGTAGACCTCCTGCAGCAGCGGCTGGCCGGCCGCGGTCGGACGCTCGCCCAGGATGGCGACCGGCCGGCGGCGGCTGCTCTCGTCGAGCAGCACGGCGCTGCCCGCGCCGCCCTGCGTCTCGATGTCGAGACGGGCCATGCGGTTGCGCAGCTCGACCGGTGCCGGAAGGACCGCCTCGCCCTTCGTCGCGGTGGCCCCGAAGTCGAGGTCGATGCGGGCCAGCGTGCGGCCGGCTTCGTCGGACGCCTGGATGGCGACCTTGCGCGGGCCGTCGGCTGCCGGGCGCAGCGCCTGAACCTTGAGATCGCGGCCCTCGGCGACCGGCGGCAGCAGCAGGAGCGGCGTCGTCGCCTGATCGGGCAGCACGACCTGCAGCCCGTCGAACCGGCGCAGCCGCTCGGTGAGCTGGGTCGCGCCGTCGTCCTCCAGCCCGTCGCTCAGCCAGACGACGGTGGCCGACGGATCGACCTGGAGCTGGTCGACCGCGGCGGCGGCGGCGGCGCGGTCGGTCGGCCACGGCTTGGGCCGCATCGCGCGCAGCACAGTGCGGGCCTCGTCGGCGCGCAACGCACCGCGGCGCGCGGTCGGAGCGTCGAGCGGTGTCGGCGCCGTGCCGGTCAGCACGACCGGTCGCTGGCCGCGCTCGGCGCGCTGGATCAGGCGCTCGGCATGGGCAAGACGTGCCGTCCAGCCCGGTGCCGACGACCAGCCGTCGTCGATCACCAGGAACAGCGGACCGCGGCCCGGCAGGTCGGCCTGCGGGTTCAGGAGCGGCCGCGCGACGGCCAGGATCAGGGCGGCGGCCAGCAGCATGCGCAGCAGCAGCAGCCACCATGGCATCTTCATCGGCGTCTGTTCGGTCGGCTCGAGTCCGATCAGCAGCCGGATCGCCGGGAAGCGCACCACCTTGGGCACCGGCGGAATCATGCGCAGCAGCAGGTAGATCAGCGGCAGCGCCAGCAGCATCGCCAGCATGCCCGGCGCCGCGAACGCAAAGGCTCCGAGACTCAACATGGGAACACGCGTTTGAGGTCCTCGCCCGGGGCCGCCGGGGAGGTGTCGGCGGCGTGGGGAAGGAAAAGAAGGAACGGCTCGCTGCTCATCGCGTCACGCCGCCGTCAGCCGACGCAGGTCGGCCATGGCGAGGTACAGCGACAGCAGCACGGTCTGCGGCGACTTGTCGGTGCGGTGCAGGTGGACGGTCCAGTCGGTCGAGCGCGTCAGGCGCTGCAGGCCTTCCTTCTGCGCCGCCAGCCGCGCGCCATAGGCTTCGCGCACGCCTTCGACACGGCGGATCGTGTGCTGGCCCTCGGCCTCCAGGCCTTCGAACTTCACATGGCCATCGAACGGCAGATCCTCCTCGGCGGGGTCCAGCACCTGCACGAGATGGCCGCGCAGGCCACCCGAAGAATAATGACGGATCACCTGCTCGATCCTGTCGAGCGGGTCGAGCCAGTCGGACACCATCACCACGGTGCCGTGCGCCGGCAGCGGCAGCAGCGGCGGCAGGCTGGCCAGCGCCACGCTGCCCTCGGCGGCCTGGCGCGCCTCGTCGAACAGCGTCTCCGCGACGCGGCGCACGGCGACACGGCCCGAGATCGGCCGCATGCCGCTGCCCAGCACCGCTACGCGCTCCCCGGCATCGGCCAGCAGGCTGGCCAGCGCCAGCGTGATCAGGTCGGCGCGCGTGGCCTTGGTGTCGCTGTTCCTGAGCGAGGCGTATTGCATGGAGGGCGAGCCGTCGCGCCACAGCCAGACGCTGGCCGCGGCCTCCCATTCGGTCTCGCGCACGAAGAGGTTGCGGCTGCGCGCGCTCTGGCGCCAGTCGATCTGGGTGGCGCTGTCGCCGTCGCGATAGGGACGATACTGCCAGAAGGCGTCACCCTGGCCGACCCGCCGCCGGCCGTGCACGCCCTGAATGACGGTTGCCGCCACGCGATCGGCCGCCACCATCAGCGCCGGCAGCGTGCCCGCCAGTTCCAGCGAGCGGTGGAGGGTCGAGGGGGAGGCCATTCAGTTTCTCACTTCCTCCCTCGCGGTGCCGCGAAAGGGAACATGGGGACGCGAAACAAGCACGCTCTAGGCCAACCTCTCGCACATCTGGTCGATCACCTTCTCCACCGTCACGCCCTCGGCGCGGGCCGAGAAGTTCACCGCCATGCGGTGGCGCAGGATGGGGCCGGCCAGGGCCACCACGTCGTCCACCGAGGGGGCCAGCCGGCCCTGGATGATGGCGCGGGCGCGGGTGGCCAGCATGAAGGCCTGGCTGGCGCGCGGGCCGGGCCCCCAGGCGACGCGCTGCCGCACGGCGTCGAGGTCGGAGGTCTCCGGACGGCCGGCGCGGACCAGCTTCAGGATGGCGTCGACCACGCTCTCGCCGATCGGCAGGCGGCGGACCAGCCCCTGCGCTGCCATCAGGTCGGCCGGGGTCAGCGCCTGGACGGCGGTCGGCTGGGTGGCGCCCGTGGTGCCGATCATGATCTGGCGTTCGGCCTCCTCGTCGGGATAGCCGACATCGACCTGCAGCAGAAAGCGGTCGAGCTGCGCCTCGGGCAGGGGGTAGGTGCCTTCCTGCTCCAGCGGGTTCTGGGTCGCCAGCACGTGGAAGGGGGCGGGCAGGTCGTAGCGCTTGCCGGCCACCGTGACATGGCGCTCCTGCATGCTCTGCAGCAGGGCCGACTGGGTGCGCGGACTGGCGCGGTTGATCTCGTCGGCCATCAGGAGCTGAGCGAAGACCGGACCTTCGATGAAGCGGAAGGAGCGGCGGCCGTTGTCGCCTTCCTCCAGCACTTCCGAACCCAGGATGTCGGCCGGCATCAGGTCGGGCGTGAACTGGATGCGCTTGGCCTGCATGCCGAGTACGGTACCCAGCGTCTCGACCAGCTTGGTCTTGGCCAGTCCGGGCACGCCGATCAACAAGAGGTGTCCGCCGGACAGCAGAGCAACGAGGGTTTGATCGATCACATCCTGCTGGCCATATATGACCTGGCCGATCGCCGCCCGCGCGGCGCGCAGTTGACCACCCAGCCGCTCGATGTCGGCGAGGGCGGCAAGGGCGTCGGCGTCGGTTGCAGTCGAGGTATCTGGGGCCACCGGGGCGCTCCTGTTGTCCGAGAGATTACACTTGAGGGAAGCCCAGAATTGAGGCCGGAACAAGGGCATGACGGTTGACGAAATCGTGCAACGGGTAGGCGAGCGCAGCAGGCGCTTGGCATCCGGTTTGCCAGTGACCATGCCACCTCTGGGCAGCGACTTCTCGCTGAACGGCGTGGTGCCGTCGCCCGCCGCCTTTCGGCCGGCCGCCGTGCTGGTGCCCCTGGTGCGCCGCGAACCGAAGATGACGGTGCTGCTGACCCAGCGCACCGACGACATGCCGAGCCACGCCGGACAGATCGCCTTTCCCGGCGGACGCCGCCAGGCGGAGGATGCCGACGACGTGGCCACCGCCTTGCGCGAGACCGAGGAGGAGGTCGGCCTGTCGCGCACCTTCATCGACGTGATCGGCGCGATCGATCACTACCGAACGGGCACGGGCTACGAGATCACACCGATCGTCGCCATCGTCCGGCCTGGATTCACGGTCCATGCAGATCCACGCGAAGTCGCGGACGTGTTCGAGGTTCCGCTGGAGCACTTTCTCGACGAGCGCAACCATCGCATCGACAGCCGGCTCTACCAGGGGCGGGAGCGCCGCTACTACGCCATGCCGTATGGCGACCGCTACATCTGGGGAGCCACCGCCGGCATGTTGAAAAATCTGCATTTCACGTTGACGGGAGCAGGCTGACCGCATGGTGCGCATCGTCCTGATCATGCTCGTGCTGGTGACGCTGCCGGCCGTGGCCTTCTTCCTGTGGGCCTGGGCCGTGCAGATCAAGCGGGAGAAGAAGCTCGCCGGCACCCTGCCCGACTGGCAGGATCTGCCGTTCACCTGGCTCGGCATCGCCGGCCTGGTCTGCACGATCATCGGCTTCGTCGTGATGTTCTTCACGCAGGACCAGGGCTACGGCGGCCTCTTCGCGCCATGACCACGCCGCCCTGGATGAGCGAGGCGCCGGTTCGGCGGCTGCTCGCCGCGCTGGCGGCGGGCGGTGTCACGGCGCGGTTCGTCGGCGGCTGTGTGCGCGACTGGGTGCTCGGGCGACCGATCGGCGATCTCGATCTCGCGGTCGACAAGCCGCCGGAGACGGTGATGCAGGCGCTCGAGGCGACCGGCATCAAGGTCGTGCCGACCGGTCTCAGACACGGAACGGTCACAGCCGTCGCCGACCACCACCCGTTCGAGCTCACCACGCTGCGCCGCGACGTCGAAACCGACGGCCGCCGCGCCGTCGTCGCCTTCACCGACGACTGGCGCGTCGATGCCGAGCGCCGCGACTTCACCTTCAACGCGCTCTATGCCGATCCCGACGGCACGATCCACGACTACTTCGACGGCCGCGCCGATCTGCAGGCCGGCAAGGTGCGGTTCATCGGCGATCCCGACCAGCGCATCGCCGAGGACCGGCTGCGCGTGCTGCGCTTCTTCCGCTTCCACGCCTGGTATGGCCGGCCGCCGTTCGACGGGCCGAGCTTCGAGGCCTGCCGGCGCAATGCCGCGTCGGTGCGCGGCCTCTCGGGCGAGCGCGTGCGCAAGGAGCTGCTGCGCACCCTGGAGGCACCGGGCGCCGCCGCTGCCGATGCCATGGACGCCATGCTCGGGGCCGGCGTGCTCGACCACTGGCTGCCGGAATATGCCGGCAGCGTGCGGCTGCGCGCGCTGATCGCGCGGGAAGACGGGGTCGACGGCCTGCGCCGCCTGGCGGCCGTGCTGCCGGTCGGCGCCGATGCGACGGCGATCGGCAAGCGGCTGAAGCTCTCGACCCAGGAATCGATGCGGCTCGCGGTCATGCTGGCGCGCGAGCCGGCGATCGATCTCGGCAGCGGGCCACGGGCCTGGCGCGCGGCCATCTATCGCCTGGGCGGCGGGCTGTTCGCCGACCGCCTGCTGCTGGCCGTCGATGTGCCCGGCGACTGGCGGGCGGCGCTCGGCGTGGCGCGGCATTGGACGCCGCCCGAGCTGCCGGTCGGCGGTGCCGATGCGCTGAAGCTCGGGCTCTCGCCCGGCCGACGGGTCGGCGCGCTGCTCGAGGAGGTCGAGCAATGGTGGATCGACGGCGACTTCGCGGCCGACCGGGCGGGCTGCCTCGCCGAGCTGGAAAGGCGCGCGCATGCTTAGGCCCGGACTCACGCTGCTGCTGTGGCTGGCGATCGCCCTGTTCGTGCTGCTGAACGATCTCGTGGGCGACATCGTGATCGCCCAGCGCCTCCCGGCCAGCGCCGTGGAATGGTACAAGTCGGCGGTGCCGCTGCCTTACGTGGCGCTGCTCGCGCTGATCCACGCCCGCCGCACCGCCGGGCCGCAATGGCTCGAAAGCGCCGTGCTGGCGGCGATGCTGTGGCCGGTGTCGACCGTGGTGATCGACTTCCTCTATGCCCGCGTCACCTACGACGCCGACATTCCCGTCTTCCTCGACCGCCTCGCCGGTCCGTACCTGCTGCTGGTGCTGGGCTTGGTCGGGCTGCCGTTCCTGATGGGCCTGCTGGCCGGACGGTCACGGCCGCCGTCGTGACCGCTCTACGGCCACTTCACCTCGGGCGGCAACGACATCAGGATCGCCTCGACGTTGCCGCCGGTCATCAGGCCGAACTTGGTGCCGCGGTCGTGCAGCAGGTTGAACTCGACATAGCGGCCGCGCCGCACGAGCTGATGCTCGCGTTCGGCCTCGGTCCACGGCTCGTTCATGTGGGCGCGCACCAGCCGCGGATAGACGTCGAGGAAGGCCTCGCCGACCGCGCGGGTGAAGGCGAAGTCGCGGGCATGGTCGCCGCTGTCGAGGTCGTCGTAGAAGATGCCACCGACGCCGCGCGGTTCGCCGCGGTGCGGCAGGTGGAAGTACTGGTCGCACCACTGCTTGAAGCGCGGGTAGTAAGCCGCGTCGCTGGCGTCGCAGGCGCTCTTGAGCGCGGCGTGGAACGCCTCGGTGTCGGGCTGGTGCGGCACCATCGGCGTCAGGTCCGCGCCGCCGCCGAACCAGGCGCGCGTCGTCACGATGAAGCGGGTGTTCATGTGTGTCGCCGGCACCCGGGGCGAGCGCATGTGCGCCACCAGCGAGATGCCGGTCGCGAAGAAGCTCGGATCCTCGGCGGCGCCCGGGATCTGCTTGCGGAACTCCGGACTGAACTCGCCGAACACCGTCGAGACGTTGACGCCGACCTTCTCGAAGACGCGGCCGCGCATGAGTGACATCACGCCGCCACCGCGGTCCTCGCCGCCAGGGCCGGCCTCGCGCTGCCAGGCCTTGCGCTCGAAGCGACCGGGCGGAAGCTCGCGATGCGTGCCCGCGAGCTCGTCCTCGATGGCCTCGAAGGTCGAGCACAGCCGGTCGCGCAGCGTCTCGAACCAGGTGCGTGCCGCGTCCTTGCGTTGCTCGAGCGTGGCGGCGGCGGGGAGCGGTGTGGGCGTGTCAGTCGGAGAGCGCATCGAATCCCGAAGTCTGGCGCAGGGCCTCGCTCACTACCATGGCTGCCGCCAGCGCGACATTCAGCGAACGCGCGCCCGCTTGCAGCGGAATGCGCAGGCGCAGGTCGGCTGCGGCATGGACGTCCGCCGGCACACCGGCGCTCTCGCGGCCGAACAGCAGGATATCGTCGGGCCGGAAGGCGACGCCGGGGAAGTCGGCCGCTCCGGTCGTGGTCAGCAGCACCAGCCGGCCCGGCGGCCGGTCGCGACAGAACGCCGCCCACGATGCGTGGCGGGCCAAGCCGGCGAGGGCGTAGTAGTCCATGGCGGCGCGGCGGATGCGGCGGTCGTCGACCGGAAAGCCGCAGGGCTCGATCAGGTCCAGCGGCACGCCCAGGCAGGCCGACAGGCGGATGAAGGCGCCGACATTCTGCGGGATGTCGGGTTCGAAGAGGGCCATGCGCATGCGACCTTCTACTCCCGTCCTGCTCTCGTCCGCGTCGCGAAAGCCGCCGGCCGCGATCATGCGGCACGCTGTCACAGAATGCCGGTGGCACAGGCTGCGACCAACATGGCCTTGAAACATAAGGCACTTTTGCGGTCTAACGTCCTCATTCCTTCGGGGGGCGGAAAGAGCAGTTCAAATGGCTTCATCTAGCAATCCGACCGCTGGGCACAGCGATCCCACGCGGCGTGACTTCCTCATGGTTGCGACCGGCGCCATGGCGGGCGTCGGCGCTGCCGCGGCCGCTTGGCCGTTCATCAACAATCTCAATCCGGCGGCCGACACGCTGGCCTTGTCGACCATCGAGGTGAACGTCCAGCCGATTCAGGTCGGCCAGGCGATCACGGCGATGTGGCGCGGCAAGCCCATCTTCATTCGTCACCGCACGCCGGAGGACATCAAGGAAGCCGAGGCGGTGCCGATGTCGGCCCTGCCCGACCCCGAGACCGACAATGCCCGCGTCACCGACAGCGCCAAGAAGGTGCGGCCGGAATGGCTGATCATGATCGGCGTCTGCACCCATCTGGGCTGCGTGCCGCTCGGCAACAAGCCCGGGCAGGAGAAGGGGCCGTTCGGTGGCTGGTACTGCCCGTGCCACGGCTCGGCCTACGACACGTCGGGTCGCATCCGTCAGGGGCCCGCGCCCAAGAACCTCGTCGTTCCCGAATACCTGTTCGTGTCCGATACCCTGGTCCGCGTCGGCTGATCGCCGGCGGATCACGCAGGAGCTCGCAGCAATGGCCACGTCTCACGGCACGCCGCCGGTCTTCAACAACAAGGTGATCGCCTGGATCGATCACCGTCTGCCGATCTTCTCGTATATCGAGAAGGAGTATCACACCTTCCCGACGCCCCGGAATTTCAACTATTTCTGGAATTTCGGCGCGATCGCGACGGTGATGCTGGTGCTGATGATCGCGACCGGCGTGGTGCTGGCGACGAACTACACGCCGAACGTGCTGCTGGCCTTCGACTCGGTCGAACGCATCGACCGCGACGTGCCGCAGGGGTGGCTGATCCGCGACCTGCACATGAACGGCGCGTCGTTCTTCTTCATCGCCGTCTACATCCACATCTTCCGCGGCATGTACTACGGCTCCTACAAGGCGCCACGCGAGCTGCTGTGGATCCTGGGCGTCGTCATCTTCCTGCTGATGATGGCGACCGCCTTCATGGGCTATGTGCTGCCGTGGGGCCAGATGAGCTTCTGGGGCGCCACCGTCATCACCAACCTGTTTTCGGCCATCCCGGTGGTCGGCGACGCTGTCGTCACCTGGCTGTGGGGCGGTTTCGCCGTCGCCAACCCGACGCTCAACCGCTTCTTCGCGCTGCACTACCTGCTGCCGTTCATCATCGTGGCGGTGGTCGCGCTGCATGTCGTCGCGCTGCACATCCACGGCTCGAACAACCCGCTGGGCATCGATCCGAAGGGTCCGCAGGACACGGTGCCGTTCCATCCGTACTACACGATGAAGGACGGCTTCGGCGTCGTGGTGTTCCTGATCATCTATGCCGGGTTCACCTTCTTCGCACCGGACTACATGGGGCATCCGGACAACTACATCCCGGCCAACCCGCTGGTGACGCCCGAGCACATCGTGCCGGAATGGTACTTCCTGCCGTTCTACGCGATCCTGCGCGCGGTGCCGGACAAGCTGGGCGGCGTGATCGCCATGTTCGGCGCCATCGCCGTGCTGTTCATCCTGCCCTGGCTCGACACCTCGCGCGTGCGCTCGGCGACCTTCCGGCCGATCTACAAGTGGTTCATGCTGCTGCTGGTCGTCGACGTGATCGTGCTGGGCTTCTGCGGCGCCAACCCGCCGGCCGGGTTCTGGATCCCGTTGTCGCAGTTCGCCACGATCTACTACTTCTTCCACTTCCTCATCCTGCTGCCGATCCTGGGCAAGATTGAACGGCCCCTGCCGTTGCCGCCCAGCATTGCCGACGCGGTGCTCAAGAAGAAGGCAGTGTAGCCAGCCATGCGCAAGCTCTTCGTCTCGGGCGCCATCGCGCTCGCCGCCTTTGCCACCGGTGCTGTCGCCATCGCCGCCGGCACCACGCCGCATCCGCCCGAGCGGAAATGGCACTTCCAGGGTCCGTTCGGAACCTATGACCGGGCCGCCGCCCAGCGCGGCTACCAGGTCTACGCCGAGGTCTGCGCGGCCTGTCATTCGATGTCGCTGATGGCCTACCGCAACCTGATGGAGCTCGGCCTGACCGAGAACCAGGTGAAGGACCTGATCAAGGACATCCAGGTCCCAGACCTGAACGACGACGGCCAGCCGATCGAGCGACCGGCCCGCCTGTCCGACCATTTCAAGAAGCCGTTCCCCAACGAGCTCGCCGCCGCTGCCGCCAACAACGGCAAGGCGCCGCCCGACCTCAGCGTCATCGTCAAGGCGCGGCCCGGCGGGCCCGATTACGTCTATGCGCTGCTCACCGGCTACGTGCCCTTCGACAAGCTGACGCCCGAGCAGATCAAGGAATTCACGGTCACCAAGGACGACAACTTCAACACCTACTTCCCGGGCCACAAGATCGCGATGGCACCGCCGCTCAGCGACGACAAGGTGACGTACGCCGACGGCACCAAGGCCACGCTCGACCAGGAAGCGCATGACGTCACGGAGTTCCTGGCATGGGCGTCGGAGCCGCACATGGAGGCGCGCAAGCGCACCGGCGTGCGCGTCATCCTGTTCCTGCTGGCACTGGCCGGCCTCATGTACGCGGTCAAGCGCGCGGTGTGGGCCGACAAGCACTGAGAGTTTTTTCGTCGGGCGGTGTGACCTGCCGCCCACCCGCGGCGTTGATGTGACGTTCCCCTTCCCTGGAGGACGTCATGTGTGATTACTCACTCGAGCTCTACCAGTCCCGGCCTGCGGTTCGCGAGGAGATGTACTCGCTGCACCGCTTTCCCAGCGGCACCATGGGATTTGTCGCCGCGTCCGACTGCGAGACTGCGGTCTGCATGCCGGCCGGCGCCCGCCTGCAACTGCAGGGCATCAACGAGACGGTGCAGCGCGCCTTCGCGATCGGTCCCGTCGAGGACGTGGTGATGACCCGCTTCGCCGTGTTCGGGCATGCCCATCGCGACGCCGTACGTTTCGCCAACGGCCGCGAGGTCCTGCTGCAGAGCCTGAATGCGGGCGTCACCGCCCGGCTCGCGCCGCGCGATCTGGAGGAAGTGCTGGGGCTTGACGCTGCGGAGCCGCAGACGATCCGCCAGCCGATCGAGGCCTAGAGCATATTCCGTTCGGCTGGAGTCAGCCGAACGGAATATGCCTGCTGCAACAACCAGCTTCGGTGCGCGCGTTTCCGGTCAGATGGAACCGCACGTGGTTCTATCTGACCGGAAACCGCTCTAGGCTTTCCGAAGACGGCGCTCGATCGCGTCGTGCCGGGCGATCAGCCGGTGGGCGCGATCGACGACCGGAACGTCGATCATCTTGCCGTCGACGGTGAAGGAGCCGCGGCCCTGGGCGGCGGCCTCCGCGTCGGCGGCGATGATGCGCCGCGCCTGCGCGACCTCGTCGGCGGAAGGGGTGAACGCCTCGTTCAGCGCCTGCACGAGCCCGGGATGGACGCAGGTCGCGCCTGAAAAGCCGAAGCGCCGCGCCCGCTCGGCGCTCCGCCGGTAGGCGTCGGGATCGGTGTAGTCGGCCACGGTGCCCAGGATGCCGATCATCGCGACGCCGTGCGCCTGCGCGGCGAAGGCGACCAGGCGCTTGGGCAGTTCCAGCGTCTCGTCGCTCGGCACCGATCCGGTCTCGAGCGCGAAATCCTCGCCGCCCAGCATCATGGCGATGACACGCGGTGCCCGCGCGGCGATGTCGTGCAGTTCGGCCAGCGCGCGCGGATGCTCGATCATGACAGCGAAGCCGATCCCGCCGACCGGCATGCCGCGCTCGCGCTCGAGCTCGCTCACCGCCTCGTCGAGCAGCTGCAGATGCTGTACGCCCTCGGCCTTGGTGACGAACAGCGCCGCGAGGCCCGGCCGCACGGCGATCTCTAGATCGGCGATCGCCAGCCGCAGCGGCCGGTTGATGCGCACCGCGACGTCGGCGCCGCCGCGCACCACCTTCTTCATGGTCTCGGGCAGCATGGCTCGCGCCGTCGGCTTCTCCGCCGGGGTCACGCTGTCCTCAAGGTCGATCAGGACGCAATCGGCACCGCGCTCATGCGCCCGGTCGATGAACTTCTGCACGTTGCCCGGCACGTACAGGATCGAGCGCCAGACAGGCGGGGCGGGGCGGTTCACGCTACTTCTTCTTTCCCTTCGAGATCGCGCCGGACTGGCAGAGCATGTCGTACTCGGCCGCGCCGAGCAGCGGCTTCAGCAGCGCCTCGTTGTGCTCGCCGAGCGTCGGGGCGGCAGCGCGCAACGAGCCCGGCGTGCCGGAGAGGCGCGGCACGACCGGGTGGGTCGGCAGCTCGCCCATCTCGGCATCGTCGATCTCGATCAGCGCTTCGCGTTCCAGCACGTAGTCGTCCTGCACGATCTGGGCGATGTCGTAGACCGGCCCGATCGTGACACCGGCCTCGTCGAAGTACGTCAGGTTGGTCGCGAGGTCGCGCTCCGCAATGAATCCGCCGATGATGCGGTCGAGCTCCTCGCCGTTCTTCACGCGCTCGATGTTGGTGGCGAAACGGGGATCTTCGATCAGCTCCGGCCGTCCGATCTTCGTCAGCACACGCTCGGCCATGCCCTGCGTCGACGCCGACAGGCAGACCCAGTGGCCGTCGCTGGTCTGGTAGACGTTGCGTGGCGCGGCATTGGTCGAGCGGCTGCCGGTACGCAGCTTGACCTCGCCGGTCAGCTTGTGGTTCGCGGCCTGCGGCCCGAGCACCGAGAACAGCGGGTCGAACAGCGGCAGGTCGAGCACCTGGCCCTTCCCGCCATTCACCTCGACCTCGCGCAGCGCGACCATCACGGCACCGTAGCCGTAGAGTGCGGCCATGGCATCGGCGAGGTACATCGGCGGCAGCACGGGCTCGCGGTCGGCGAAGCCGTTCATCGAGGCGAAGCCGCTGTAGCCCTCTATCAGCGTGCCGAAGCCCGGCTTGTGGCGATAGCGCCCGTCCTGGCCCCATCCCGATATGCGCACGATGACCAGCCTGGGGTTGATCGCATGCAGCTCGGCCGGCGCCAGTCCCATATCCTCGAGCACGCCGGGGCGGAAGCTCTCGACCAGGATCTGCGCCGACTTGGCGAGTTCGCGCACGATCGCGCGGCCGGCATCGGACCGCAGCTCGAGCGCCACGCTCTTCTTGTTCCGGCTGTAGACCTTCCACGCCGTTTCGACGCCTTTGACCCGCCAGGACCGCAGCGTATCCCCCTCGGGGGGCTCGATCTTGATCACCTCGGCGCCGAAGTCGGCGAGCTGAAGCGTCAGGACGTTGCCGGCGACGAGGCGCGACAGATCAACGACGCGGACCCCGTCGAGGGGGCCGCGCGCCGCCGGCGTAAAGGCCTTTCTTGTGGGCTTCCTAGCCAACGTGCTTGCCGAAGAACTCCAGGGTGCGTGCCATGGCCTGCCTGGAAGCCGCCTCGTCGTAGCTGCCGCGCTCGTTGCAATGGAAGCCGTGGTCGGCTGGATAGTCGTAGATCGTGACGCCGGGGTGGAGCGTCCGCAGCTCGTTCACGTGCGCCATCGGGATGTGCATGTCCTTGTCGCCGAAATGCATCATGGTCGGCACCGTCGGCTTCTCGTTCTTGGTGCCGTAGATGCCGCCGCCATAATAGGCGACCGCAGCGTCGGGCTTCAGCCGTGTGGCGGCCAGCCAGGTCATGGTGCCGCCCCAGCAGAAGCCGGTCACGCCGACCTTGCCGGCGCCACGCTTCCTGAGCTCCTCGATCGCCGCCTCGATGTCCTGCACCGGCTTGTCGACGCCCAGCTCGGTGACGTACTTGATGCCCTCCGCGATGGTGTCGGGCGTATAGCCCAGCTCGATGCCGGCCCGGATATGGTCGAAGAAACGCGGCGCCAATGCGATGTAGCCGTCGGCCGCGAACTGATCGGTCACTGCCCGGATATGATGGTTGACGCCGAAGATCTCCTGGATGACCACGATGCCGCCCTTGGCTGAGCCCTTCGGCGTGGCCAGGTAGGCGCCGATCTCGCCGGCCTTGGACTTGAGACGAATATCCTCACCCATGAAAAAACCTCCAGATTGCAGCCGGCATTGGACATGCTAATGCGGCGCGGTTCAACCCTTGCGCCCAGCCAACGCCGAAGGCGTGCCATGTACATTCCAAAGCATTTCGAAGGCAGCGAGCCCACCGGCCGCGAGATCATGCAGGCCCACAGCTGGGCCCTGCTGATGACGACGGACGAACAGGGCGCACCGCTCGCCACGCATCTCTCGCTGCTCTGGCGGGACGACGGCTCCGAGCACGGCGTGCTGATCGGCCATTTGGCGCGCGCCAATGCACACTGGAGGCTGTTCGCCCGTCCTGCGGAATCGCTGGCGCTGTTCTGGGGGCCGCATGCCTATGTCTCGCCGACCTGGTACGCACCCGGCCCCAAGGTGCCGACCTGGAACTACGTGACGGTCCATGCCTATGGTCGGCCGCAGATCGTCGAGGACACCGAGGGCGCGCTGGAGGTGCTGGCGGCACTGGCCACCGCCTACGAAGGCGCAGCGCCGGAAGCCTGGAATCTGGGGCGGCTGCCGCCCGGCAATGCCGAGGCGCAGACTCGCGGCATCGTCGCTTTCCGCATGCCTCTCTCGCGCGTCGAAACAAAGATCAAGCTGAGCCAGAATCGCGATCTGGAGGATCGCCAGCGCGTCATCGCCAAGCTCGAGGCCAGCGACAACCAGGATGCGCAGGCGACGGCAGCCTGGATGAAGCGGGAGCTGCCGTGACGGAGGGAGCCGATATGCTCCCCCTTCGCGGGCGTCGCGAAGGGGGAGATGCGCCTCGTTCGTCTACTTCGCCTTCAGCAGGTCGGTGACCTTCAGGAGGATCAGTTCGTTGTCGTCCGACTTGCCCAGCGCTCGTCCCGACGAGAAGGGCAGGTTGTTGTCGTTGCCGACGATGATGCGCTCTCCGTCGATCAGGTCGACATTCTCGATGGTGAAGAACGGGAAGGTGAGCTTGCCGTCCTTGCCACCCTGGCGCGCCACCTTCTGCGGATCGTCGATGTCCATGAGATCGATGTAGCCGACCTTCTTGACGAAGCCGTCGGCATCCGCCTGGGAGAAGTCGATCTTGTAGATGCGCTTGAACGTTGCCGGCACGTTGAAGCAGTCGACCTTCGCCGCGCCTGCGACACAGGCCAGGGCCTGGTCGCCTTCGGTGTCGTCGCGTTCGATGATCAGGCCGCTGCTGGCATCGATCAGGTTGAAGTCGCCGATGGCGTTGTTCGGTTGCTCCAGCGCATACTTCCAGCTCTTGCCGGTGTAGGCGCCCTTGTCCACGTCGAACTCCAGGATGCGCAGGAAGCGCTTGCCGTCCTTGGCTTCGGGCTCGCTCTTGTCGCCGACCAGGAGCGGCCCTTCGAGCAGCGGATAGAGGAACTTGCCGTCGGGCGAGGCGGCCATTCCCTCGAAGCCCTTGCTGCGCCGGACCTCGAACTTCACTGCGGCGGGGGCAGCCGGCAGCGCGAGCGCCGGATTGTCGGGCGAGCGCACGACCTTGCCGTCGACGACGGTGTCATAGACCGCGAGCACCTTGCCGGTGCGATCGGTCTTGATCAGGTAGGGACCGAACTCGTCTCCGAACCACAGCGCATCGCCGATCGGCTGGATGGATTCGATGTCGAAGTCCGATCCGGTCAGGTAGCGCCTTGGTGTATTTTCGTTGACGATCCGGAACGGCACCTTGCGGTCGGGATCGTTCAGGAACCCGGTCGAGACCCGCTCGACGGCGCCCGTTTTCCAGTCGGGCTTGACGATGTGAAACATGAGCATGGCATCAGGCGAGTTCGCCTTGTTGCCGAAGCCGTTGTCGCTCAGCGTCAGGAAGGTGCCGTCGCGCAGGTTCTTGATGCCCGAAAAGCCCTGCACCGGCTGGCCCTTGAACGGCAGGCTGAGCCCGGTCGGCCGCGGCGCACCCTTGTCGGACAGGGCGGAGATGCCGGCTACGCTTTCCGGCGAATCGATCCGCTTGCCCGGGGGGCCGGCATAGCGGCCGGAGATTTGAAGATCCTGCGGCGCATCGGCCGGCGGCGGCACGAGGGTGAGCGCCGGCAGCACCGCCTGACCTTCGAGGACTGCGGGATACTTCGTCTGGGCCTCGGCCGAGGTCGCCAGCAGGAAGCCGGCCGCCGCGACCATCAGGAATGGCTGTCTACGCATGTAGTCTCCCATGTGAATCGATGGCGCGGTGCTAGCGGCGGCGCGCTACGGTTTGGCGAAGACGTCTGTGGATGAGCGGGAAAGCGCCGACGCGTCATGGAAATGCAACCAAATCGTAACGACGACATCGCCGCAGCGGCGTACGCGACGACCAAACCTCCATAGGAGACTTGGGATGGACCCGCGCAGCCTCGGAAACGTCGACCCGGAAGACATCGGCTCGAACTGCAGCACCGAAACCACCATGGGCGAGCTGATCGATCGGCGCCTGGGGCGGCGCGCCGCATTGCGCGGGCTCGCGGGCGTCGGGGCCGTGGCGACGCTGACCTCCGACCTGCTGGGCGGCAGCGCCCTTGCCCAGACGACCGGCCCGTCGAGCCTCACTTTCAAGGAAGTGCCGCACGGCCTGGACAGAACGCACCACGTGCCGGAGGGGTATGAGGCGCAGGTGCTGATCCGCTGGGGCGATCCGGTCGTTCCGGGTGCGCCGT
>QFCS01002014.1_pt1 | contig 50377 bp, 50 predicted proteins | sample 3576561 | NCBI WGS metagenome assembly QFCS01 | reverse complement strand
GCTGGAGGTCCTCCCGCGCTGTATTCGTTGCTCGGCGACGCCATGTTCGGCTGCCCCTTTCCGAGGCAGGCGCGGTCACCCAACGCGACATGGCATGTGAACGCTATCGGATACGCGGACACCGGTATTGGATGTGCTTGCGCGACGCCTTGGACATTCCTGCGCCGACCTTGCCGTCTGTGTCGCTCCTGACCTACGCTTTGTTTCAACAGGCCGGCGGGCTGGTCCGAACGATCAGACCCGGATCCGCAAGAGTCCGTTCAAGGGGCAGGCCGCAAGGAGGAAAGATGACAGCACTCGTGCCGCCAGATCTGATTCCAAAGTGGATTCCCGGCGAGAAGACCGCGGACAGTTCGCATCTCGGTTGGCGTGGGATCACGCTGAAGGGATATCGCTACGAAGAGCAGGAGGCGAACATTCCGCCGATGCGGGACTACATGCTCGTGATCTACCAGGGCGGAAAGTCCATGATGCGTCGCCGCAGCGGCGGCCGATGGCACAGTGACGTCGTGGAATGCGGCGTGATCTCCCTGCTGACGAGAGCCGAACAGTCGGTGTGGCACTGGAACCTTCCGATCGACGTGAAGCACATCTATCTGCAGCACGAGGCGATCGCGAGCACCGCCGCGGAGGTCTTCGAACGCGAACTCGCCAAGGTCGAGATCGAGGACAGCGTTCGATCCGAGGACCTGGTGATGCCCCTGTATCTGCAGATGCTCGAGAAGGAAGTGGATGGAGGCGGTTTCGGCGAGCGTCTGTATGTCGATGCGATCCGCACCCAGATCGTGATCCATGTCCTGCGCCACTATGCGAATGTGAGCTTCCGACCGCTCGAGAGCGGATCTCTCGAAACCCACCTGCGCCATCGGATCAGCGAATTCGTAGACGAGAACCTGTCGGAGAGCCTAACCCTCGACGAATTGGCGTCGCTTGCCGGTCTCAGCCCGTACCATTTCTCACGCAAGTTCAAGTCCTCCTTCGGTATGCCGCCGCACGCCTTCGTCGTCGCGAGAAGAGTGGCGAAGGCGAAGAGGCTGCTGTGCGACAAGCGGCTGCCGCTCAAGGTGGTCGCCGCCGACTGCGGCTTCGCCGACCAGAGCCACTTCAACAGGATCTTCCGCCGATACACGGGAACGACGCCGAGCCAGTTCCGCGACGACCGAGGGATTCCGGTACGATCCAGCCGCCTCACCTAGTGCGCGGCCGGTGTCGATCCGCCGAGCTTCACCTTGCGAAGGGCGAGGGCGAGCGGCACGGCGGCCAGAGAGACCAGCATCAGTATCCAGAAGACGTCCATGTAAGCGAGGAAGGATGCCTGGACCAACACCTGCTGGCCGATCCAGTCGATCGCCTGCTGGTGCACCTGCGCCGCCGGGCTGCCATGGGCAGAGAAGTAGTCCATCAGACGACGCAGCGTCTCCTGGTACTCGACGCTCGAGGGGATCGCATGCTCGACGAGACGGCTCTGATGAAACTGCTCGCGATGCACGAGGACGTTGGAGGCCAGGGCGACGCCCAGCGACCCTCCGGTGTTGCGTGCCACGTTGATCAGTGCCGATGCCTGGTCGATCTTGCCGGGCGGGATGCCGTCGTACGACGCGGCCGTTATCGACAGGAAGATGAGCGGCAGGCCGACGCCCAGCAGCATGCGTGATTCTGCCAGGAACCAGAAGTCGACGCCGGCATAGACGTTGGTCAGCGTGTACATCGACAACGCGATGATCGAGGCGCCGGCGACGATCAGGTACTTGGGCTGGACCTTCGTCAGCAGGCGTCCGGTGATGAACATCATCGACATGGTGACGAGGCCGCCGGGCGACAGGACGAGGCCGGCCCACGTCGCCGTGTAGCCGAGATCCTGCTGCACCAACTCGGGCAGAAATTGCGTGGTTGCGAGCAGGATGGCGCCGGTGGCCAACATGACCAGGAAGCAGGCGCCGAACTGGCGTGACCCCACCATCCGCAGGTCCACCATCGGATTGCGGCGGGTGATCTCCCACGGAATCATGAGCAGGAAGGCCAGGCCGCAGATGATCGCCGACGCGACGATGAAGCTCGAACCGAACCAGTCGTCCTCAAGCCCGCGGTCGCACACCACCTCGAGCGAGCCGAGGAAGGTGGCGACCAGCGCGAAGCCGATCAGGTCGAAGCCGCCACCCTGGCGGCGCGCGCGCTGCCGCTCCTCGATTTGGGTCGGGGTTTCCTGCAGCACGAGCGCGATCGCCACGACGGCAAGTACACCCACCGGGCCGTTGATGAGAAAGCACCAGTGCCAGGAGACATTGTCGGACAGCCAGCCGCCAAGCGTCGGCCCGACGACGGGCGCGACGACCACGGCGACGCCGAACAGGGCGAAGGCCTGGCCGCGCTTTGCCGGCGGGAAGGAATCGGCCAGGATCGACTGGGAGACCGGCACCATTCCGCCGCCCGCGAAGCCCTGGAGCACGCGGAACAACAGCAGCGACTGCAGGCTCCAGGCGAAGGCGCACAGCACCGAGCTCACGGTGAACAGCATCAGGCATGCCAGGAAGAACGTCCTGCGTCCGAGCCGCCGCACCAGGAAGGTGCTGGCCGTCAGCACGATGGCGTTGGAGACCAGGTAGGTCGTGACGACCCAGGAGGCCTCGTCCTCGCTCACGCCCAGGCCGCCGGCAATATAGGGCAGCGCCACGTTGGCAATGGTGGTGTCGAGCACCTCCATGAAGGTGGCGATGGCCACCAGCACGGCGATCACCCAGGGGGTGCCGGACCTGGCGGTGGGAGCCAGGGCGTTCACAGCCAGCTCCGCAACCGTTCGTAGAGGGAAGGTGTGGCGTTGACCCGCACGGTGGGCAGCACCGACATGCCCGGGCCAAGCGCCACGTCCGTCGGCGGGTTGTCGATGATGATCTTCACCGGCACGCGCTGGACGATCTTCACGTAGTTGCCCGTCGCGTTCTCGGCCGGCAGCAGCGAGAAGGCCGTGCCGGAGCCTGGCTGGACGCTGGCGACATGGCCGTAGACCGTCCGTTCCGGATAGGCGTCGATCTCGAGCGTCACCGGCTGTCCGGGCCGCATGTCGTCGAGTTGCGTTTCCTTGAAGTTCGCCGTGACCCAGATCTTGTCGGGCACGAACATCGTGAGGGCGGTCCCGGCCTGGGCGTATTCGCCGACTGCGGCGCCCAGCTGGACCACCCGGCCGGCCTGTGCCGCCGCGACCGTCGTGTAGGAGAGGTTGAGCTTCGCCTGGTCACGTTGCGCCTGTGCCTCCCGCAGATGGGCGACGGCGCTGCTGCGCTGCGCCTTGAGCGCCTCGAACTGGCGCTGCGCGACCGTGAGGCTGGCCCGGGCGCTGCTCAGGGCCGCCTTCTGCTGGTAGAGCTGGGCGGTCGCCAGTTCGCCGGTCTGGCGACTCGACCAGCCTTCCCTGGTCAGCGTGCCATAGCGGGTGGCTTGTTGCTGGGCATAGATCAGCTTGGCCTGCGTTTCCGAAAGCTGAGCCTGACTCGCGTTGACCTGCGCGTGCTGCACGTCGATCTGCGCATCGATATCCTCGATACCAGCCTGTGCCGCGGCGACCTGGGCCTCGGCCTGGGCGAGGGCGACGCGGTAGTCGCGGTCGTCGATGCGGGCGATCACGTCGCCGGCGGCCACGTGCTGGTTGTCGGTGACGGGTACGGCGGTGACGTAGCCGGGCACTTTCGGTGCGACGGGGAACTGGCGCGCGGCAATGAACGCGTCGTCTGTCGTCTGGAAGTGCTGTGCATTGTCCCAGTAGAGGAAGCTTGCCGCTGCCGTCGCGATCACAAAAAACAGTCCGATCGCGCTGGCCGAGGGATGCTGCCGCAAGAAGCCCGTCGGGGGCTCGCCTGCTGCCGTGCGATCGGGGGCGTGAGGCAGGTTTCCGGATGTCGGCGCGGGTGCGGCAACCGATCGCCTGGCGCGTTCCGGCGCCTCGGCCGTCACCGCATCGGTCGATGACTGGCCTGGCGGACGACGGAACGCGACGAGAGCGGTCTGTGTTTCGGACGACATTGCGTGGGCCTCCGATCTGTCTCTCTCTGCCCACAATCAAAGTCATGGAGGAGCGTCGCCCCGACAATCGATACACCCGGATGTGCCATGCAAACCTTCGTATGGCCTGCAGCATCCCGTTGGCAGCATCCCGTTGCCGGTCATCGGCGCCATGGCGTCCGGTCAGAGGAACGGTCGAACCGGCATGTGGGCGGGCTTTGTGGCCGAATCCTGCCAACGCCCAGCGGCGATGGCAGCCTTGCATGCAATGGATGGCTGGGCGATCGCTGCCTATCCGAAGAAGCGTCGGAGGAGCCTGAGCTTCCAGTCGCTGTACGGCGGATACTTGAGTGCCGGCTCGAACCAGAATGGTTTCTTCAGCACGCTCTTGTAGTGGCTGAAGGCACGGAAGCCTGCTTCCGAGTGATAGCTGCCCATGCCGGAATCACCGACGCCGCCGAACGGGAGATTCGTGTTGCCGATGTGCATGACGACGTCGTTGATGCAACCGCCGCCGAACGAGACCGCGTTCAGCAGACGGTCGCCGGTCTTCTGGGAGCGCGTGAAGGCATAGAGTGACAGCGGCTTGGGCCGCGCCTTCACCGCCGCGATCATCGCGTCGAGGTCGTCGAAGGGCAGCACGGGCAGGATCGGACCGAAGATCTCCTCCTGCATCACCGCGTCGGTCCAGGCGACGTCGCGCAGGATCGTCGGCGCGACATAGCGCTCGTCCTCGATGACCTCGCCGCCGGCGAACACCTTGGCAGGGTCGATCAGGCGCTTCAGCCGGTCCACGTTGCGGCGGTTGATGATGCGGACGAAGCTCTCGCTGTTGCGCGGATCGGCGCCGGCGATCGGCGCGATCTGGCGGGCCAGCGCCGCCAGGAGCTTTTCGTAGATCGGCCGCTCCGCCAGCACGTAGTCCGGCGCGATGCAGGTCTGTCCAGCGTTGAGATACTTGCCCCAGGCGATGCGCTTCGCCGCCATGTCGAGGTCGGCATCGGCGAAGACGAAGCAGGGGCTCTTGCCGCCGAGTTCCAGGGTCACGGGCGTCAGATGCTCGGCGGCGGCCTTCGCCACGATCCGGCCGACATTGGTCGAGCCGGTGAAGAAGATCTTGTCGAAGCGGCAGGTCAGCAATGCCTGGGTCTCGGCAATGCCGCCTTCGACGACATGCAGATAGGCGGGATCGAAGGCGTCGTTGATGAGTTGGGCGAGGACGGCTGACGTGCGGCCAGGAAGTTCGCTCGGCTTCACGATGCAGGTGTTGCCAGCCGCCATCGCCGCGACGAGTGGCGCGAGCGTTAGTTGGTAAGGATAGTTCCAGGCGCCGATCACGAGCGCGACGCCGAACGGCTCGGGGATGATGACGCTCCTGGCGGGGAGGTTGGCGATACCGGTCGGCACACGCTTCGGTCGGCTCCAGCGTCCGACCTTCGCGATCGCCTCGTCGATCTCGTGATAGACGAGTCCGAGCTCGGTCAGATAGGCCTCGAACCGCGATTTCCGGATGTCGCTGTAGATGGCTGCGAAGAGGGCGTCCTCGTTGGCCTTCACGACGGCCTTCAGGCGGGCAAGCTGCTCCTTGCGGAAGCCGATGTCATGCGCCGCGCCGCCGAGGGCGAAGGCCTGCTGAGCCGCCACCTTGCCAGGGATGTCGATACAGTGGCTTTCTTGATGGATCGAGGAGCCAGGGACCGTCATGGATTTCGCGCCCTTTACTACGAGTGCGTCCGGAGCGGATCGATCTGCATCATAGAGTGCACGCCATCTCGATCTGGGTGAGTGGCGTGCGCCGCCAGCCGGTGGCTGACAGGAGGCCCGCCGCCATGTCTTCGGGGACAATGGCAGGAATCGACCAGGTCGCATCCGGAAACTTTCCGAGCAGCGACGCCATGAAGCGGCGTCCAAGCCCCCGCTGGCGGCTTGCCGGGGCAACGGCGAAGGCCAGCAGGCGGACCGCAGAGCCGACCGGCTGCACGATCGCGGCCGCTTCGGCGTCGGCCGCCCTGAAAGCCTGCGAGGGCGTCGTTTGGCCGGCGAAGCATAGCGGTGCCGTCTGCCAGGAAGGCGTGTCTGGATATGCGTGCAGCAACAACGGGAGCACGAGGTCCGGATCGCACTCCTCGATGGTGAGGGGCCAGTCGTCGCAGCTGGCCGCACGTTCATAGCCCACGAGCTTGCGGACGGCGACGAAATCGCATCTCTCGTAGAGCCGGCGGGCGGCCGTATTGGTCGATATGACTTCCAGCACCATTTGCCGATCGCCCCTGCGGCGTGCGTCTTCGAGCGCCAGGGTGACGGCGTGTCGTCCCAGGCCGAGGCCACGAGCTTCCGGGACGATTCCCAAGGCGGCCAGCCGTGCCTTGCGCCCTCGCCGCGCGACCAGCATCACGCCCTGGGTTGTTCCGTCGGTCGTCAGCAACATCGAACTGGCGGAAAGATCGACATGCTCGCTTCGGATCCGCTGGACAAGCGCGTCGGCCGTAAATGCCACGGGCACGACATAGCCATGATAGCCGCATTGCAGGGCGTCGGAGACGGCCTGCAACGAGAAGTTGGTCAAAGGCTGGAAGAGGAACTTTGAATTCTGACTTGTCATCCCGCTTTTCGTATCATGAAGCCCATTGACGAGATCGTCCCTGTATCGACAATCCGGCACCCATAAATTATCTATAATATATGGCGATGGGCAAAAAAGAGGACACTCTGGCGGTCCGCATCAGCCGGGTACTTGCCGACCGGATCATCGCCGGTGACATAGAGCCGGGCGCGCGATTGCGGCAGGACCACATCGCCGAGGAGTTCGGTGCCAGCCACGTGCCGGTGCGGGAGGCTTTTCGCCGGCTGGAGGCGCAAGGGCTTGCGGTCAGTGAGCCGCGGCGCGGCGTGCGGGTCGCTGCCTTCGATCTTTCGGAGGTGACGGAAGTGGCCGAGATGCGGGCTTCACTGGAGGTGCTCGCGTTGCGCCACGCCGCGCCTCATCTTGCGGCTGCCGTTCTCGATGAGGCGGAGGCAGCCACCAGATCCGGAGACGAAGCTCGCGACGTGCGGACCTGGGAGGCTGCCAATCGGCAGTTTCATCGGTTGATCCTCGAGCCCTGCGGCATGCCGAGGCTGCTCGCGACGATCGACGACCTCCATGCCGCCAGCGCCCGCGTTCTGTTTGCCAATTGGCGATCCGATTGGGAGGCGCATACCGATCACGACCATCGCGCGATCCTCTCGGCGCTCCGGCGCGAGCAAGTCGAGGAGGCATGCACGATCCTCGCCCGCCATGCACGATGGATCAGGCGTCGCCCGATGCCAGCGGCCGGTGGCAGGCAGGGCGAGGGCTTCGTCATCGCCGGCTAGTTATCTATATACAGATTGCAGATCTCGCCAAAATATGGATTTATTATAGATAGAATTCTAAATTATCTATAATATGAGGTCTGCGTGTATCAGGTTATCTCGGGAGTTTCCCCACACGTTCGGCGGGCGACGAAGTATGTTGCCATCGTCGTGGCCGGCGTGGCGGTGATCACCTTGTGCGCCAAGGCGCGTGTGCCGTCCTGGCCCGTGCCCATGACGCTGCAGACCTTGGCGACCATGGCGATCGCACTGGCCCTCGGTCCGCGTCTCGCGACGACGACCTTCATTGCGTATCTCGCCACCGGGGCGGCGGGGTTGCCGGTGTTCGCCGGCACGCCGGAGCGCGGCATCGGGCTCGCCTACATGGTCGGGCCGACCGGCGGATACCTGCTGGGCTTCGTGGCGGCGAGCTGGCTTGCGGGGACGCTGGCGCAGGGCCGCGGCGTGGCTGGCCGGATCGGCGCGATGCTGGCGGGTCTGACGGCGATCTATGCCGCCGGGCTTTCCTGGCTCGCCTTGCACGTTCCGACCGACAAGGTCTTTGCGCTTGGCCTCCAGCCCTTCATCTTCAGCGATCTTGTCAGCATTGCCGTGGTCGCCATCGCCTCGATCGCCGTCCCGGCCCGCCTGCGCGGCAGGATTGGCCGATGAGCGGCGACGGCAGCGATCTGCGTCGCGACTGGACGCAGTCCGAAGCGCGCGGGATCTACGAGCTGGCATTCCCTGAATTGCTGTTTCGAGCACAGTCCGTCCACCGGCGGCATTTCGATCCGGACGAGATCGAGACGGCGACGCTGCTGAGCATCAAGACCGGCGGTTGCCCGGAGGATTGCGGCTACTGCGCGCAGAGCGCCCACCACACGACCGGCGTCAAAGCGGGCAAGCTCATGGATGTCGAGCGCGTATTGGACGAGGCGCGAAAGGCGCAGGCCGGCGGTGCGACGCGCTTTTGCATGGGCGCGGCATGGCGCAGCCCGAAGGACCGCGATCTCGATGCCGTCTGCGCCATGATCGAGGGAGTGAAGGCGCTCGGTATGGAGACTTGCGTCACGCTCGGCATGCTGACGTCGGATCAGGCGGATCGTCTCGGCGCGGCTGGTCTCGACTACTACAACCACAACATCGACACCTCGCGTGAGTTCTATCCCGAGATCATCACGACGCGGACCATCGACGATCGGCTCGAGACGCTCGCCCATCTCCGCCGAGGGGCGATCAAGGTCTGCTGCGGGGGTATCGTCGGCATGGGCGAGACCATCGACGACCGGGTGTCCATGCTGGTGACATTGGCGACGCTGGAACGGCATCCCGAGAGCGTCCCCATAAACATGTGGAACGAGATCGCGGGTACGCCAGTGATGGCCAAGGCGACGCCGGTCGATCCGATCGCGCTTGTGCGCCTGGTGGCGCTGGCTCGCATCTTGATGCCGAAGAGCGTGGTCCGCCTGTCGGCTGGGCGCCATGCCATGAGCGACGAGCTTCAAGCGCTTTGCTTCGTCGCCGGCGCGAACTCGATCTTCACGGGCGACGTACTGCTCACGACCGGCAATCCAGCGCGCGACAAGGATGTCGCGCTGCTGCGGAAGCTCGGGATGCGACCGTCGCAGCTTGCGACGACCACCTAGATCAGCCGTCCTTATGGCGGCGTTTGTGCGGGGGCGGCGTTGCCGGTGCGTCCCGATGGCCGTCATCGCGCAGGATGGAGGGCGGATCGCTGGCAGGAAACGTGTCGGCCAGCTCTTCATCCAGCCGGCGATCGATTTCGGCACGCTTTCGCTCGGCCGCCTTCTCGTCTGCATCGGTAGGCTTCCTGCTCATTGATCTGCTCCCTTATGCCAGACGGGCCCGTCCCGATGGCAGACGAGCCGGCCCCGACAATCCTTCCGGACGAGCATGATGTCGACATCCGTTCCGGCACTGTATTCCCGATTCGCACTCTCCTGGCGGAATGCACTTTTCGCCACACCGGGGCTTCCTGCCGGTATTCTCCCGGCGAGATTCTTCTGCCCACGGGAGTAACCAGAAATGTGCCGGCCCCTTCCATCCTGGCGTTCCCTGTTGTTCGTGCCGGTGACGTCCGAGCGGTTCCTGGCCAAGGCTCACACGCGCGGCGCCGACGCGCTGATTCTCGACCTCGAGGATTCCGTGCTGCCGGCGCACAAGGCGGAGGCTCGGTCTGCCCTTGCTGCAGCCGTGCCGCGCGTGGCGCAGGGCGGGGCCGATGTCGTCGTGCGCATCAACCGGCCGCTCGAGCTCGCGGTGCCCGACATCGCCGCGGCGGTCATGCCGGGGGTGGCTGCTCTGATGCTGCCCAAGGTGATGGGGCCTGAGCATGTCCGGCTCCTGGCCGAACTCGTCACGGATCGCGAGGCGGCGCTGGGCATGCCGATCGGTCACACGCGATTCCTGGCGTTGATCGAGCAGCCTGCGGCCCTGCCGCATCTCTTCGCCATCGCCGCCGAACCGCGCATGGCTGGCATGTCGGTCGGGGGCGAGGACATGGCAACGGAACTCGGTGCCGTGCCGTCCGCCGACAGCATGTACGTGTTCGCCATGCACGGGCTGGCGGCGGCACGCGCCGCGGGAATCCTGCCGATGGGCTCGATGGGCCAGCTCGCCAACATCAACGATCTCGATTCCTATCGGGCTGGATTGCGGCGCGGCCGGGCGCTGGGCTTCACGACGGCTGCCTGCATCCATCCGGCGCATGTGCCGATCATCAACGAGGAGTATGGCGCCTCGCCAGAAGAGCTCGACCGGGCGCGCCGGCTGATCGCGGCATTCGATGCGGCGGCGGCTGAGGGCGCCGGTGCCGTGGCCTTCGAAGGCAGCATGATCGACCTCCCCGTGGTCGTCCGCGCGCGGCGGCTCCTGGAACGAGCTGCGTCGTGGAGCGCAAGAAGCGGCGCGACAGGGTAGCACCCCGCCGGCTTGAAGGCTGCCATCCGAGCGGCGACGGAAGCTAACCCACCGTCACCGGCGAGAAATCGACGTACCAGCTCTTGGGATGGACATAGCCTTTGACCTTGCTGGAAATGGCGTTGGGCCATACGTCATGGACCACCCAGACGAACACCGCTTCGTCGACCATCTTGGTGTTGATCCGGGCAAGAACCTTGTCGAGCTCGGCCTGGTCGGCGGTGCGCCGCGCCTCGGCGGCCAGCTTGTCGAACTCGGGATCGTTGATGTAGCCCCAGTTCGAACCTTTGGGCGGCGCCATCTGGCTATCGACGAAGCGCAGGAAGGCGTTGTGCGGCTCCATCGTGTTCCAGCTGACGTTGACGGCGCCGAGCTGCTGGCCTTCGGGCGATTTCGCGCCCTTGCGCATCACGTTCAGCAGCGCGTTCCAGTCCATCACCTGGAATTCCACGTCGATGCCGACCTCGGCCCATTGCTGCTGGATCGCCTCGTTCATGATCAGCGGATACATCTGCCCCGATCCCGAGGTCGAGATGGCGATCGTGGTCTTGAGCTTCTTGCCGGGACCGTAGCCGGCCTCGGCAAGCAGCCTCTTCGCCTCGGACGGATCGTACTTGATCCTGAAGGAAGGAGTGCCGAACCAGGGATGATCCGGCGGCACGCAGCCGACGGCGGGGACGGCAAGCCCGTTCAGTACCTTGACGATGGCGTCGCGATCGATCGCCAGGTTCATCGCCTTGCGCACGCGGATGTCCGCCGTCGGGGCACCCGGCAGCAGGTTGAGCGTGTAGGGCCACATGTGCGGGATGGCGTTGACCTCGATCTTGCAGCCGGCTGCCCTGAGTTTGTCCAGAGAATCGGGGGCCGGTGCCTCGATCCAGTCGACTCGACCGGAGAGCAGGGCCGCCGAGCGCGTCGAGACGTCGGGTATCGGCAGCAACACCATGCGCTCGGTCTTGGGAATGCGGTCCTTGTTCCAGTATTCCGTGTTGCGCTCGAGTTCCGCCCGCTCACGTGGTGTCCAGGCCTTCATTTTCCACGGTCCGGTGCCTGATGGAGACTTGCGGTAGGCCTGCCAGTCCCGACCGACCTTCTCGAAGTTGGCCGGGCTCGCGATCGGGAAACGGTTCAGCAGCGACGGCATGATCGTGTCGACGCCGCGGGTCTGCAGCTCGACCTTGTAGTCGTCGATCTTGCGGTAGCCGACGATCGGCCAGAGTGCGGCGATCAGCACGCTGCGGCCCAGCTTGTCGAACGCCGGTGACTTGTCGTCGAGCGCCCGGTCCAGGCTGAAGATCACGGCATCGGCATTGAACATCGAGCCGTCGTGGAACTTCACGCCTTCGCGCAGCTCGAAGATCCATTTCGCGGGATCCGCCGGATCCTGGTACCACTTGGTGGCGAGGCCGGGCACCAGCCGCGCCGGCTCGGTGGCCGAGGAGAGATCCCAGGCGATCAGCGGGTCGTACAGCGTGTAACCCATGAAGCGGATGCCCTCGGTGCCCTGGTCCGGCGCACCGTCGGTGACCGGGATGTCGGCGAGCGTCATGGCGATCCGGAGGGTCGACGGCTGCTGCGCCCGAACTCCGGATGCGAGCGGCCCCGCAGCGAGGGGCAGAGTGGCACCGGCGAGCAGAGTGGCACGACGCGTCAGCATGGCGAATCTCCGTGGTTGCGTTCCACGAAGCATGAAATGCGCCATCTTTCTGTAGGGCGCGAGGCACGCTTATTGCTGTATGACAGACAACCATGGCCGCGCTGAACACGCTGACCGCGACGGAAGTCGCGCAAAAGATTGACTCGGGAGTGGTGACGGCTGAGGCCGTCGTCCGCGACCATCTCGACCGCATCGACCAACGCGACGCCGACGTGCTGGCGTGGTCTCATCTGGCGCGAGACGCTGCACTCGAACATGCCAGAATGCTCGATCGCGGATCACGTCAGGGCCTGCTACATGGCGTTCCGATGGGGGTGAAGGATATCATCGATTCCTTCGACCAGCCGACCGGCTATGGTTCGCCGATCTACGCCACGCACCAACCGCTCGCCGATGCCGCCACCGTCGCGATGGCCAGGGCCGAAGGCGCCATCCTGCTGGGCAAGACGGTCACCACGGAGTTCGCCAACCGGCATCCCGGCATCACGAAGAACCCCCACAATCCGGCGCATACGCCGGGCGGGTCGTCGTCCGGCTCGGCTGCTGCGGTCGCCGATTTCCAGGTGATGCTGGCGACCGGCACCCAGACCGGAGGCTCGGTAATACGGCCCGCGGCCTTCTGCGGCATCGTCGGCTACAAGCCGACCTTCGGTCATTTCGCGCCGGCCGGCATGAAGGCCAACACCGAATGGCTCGACACGATCGGAGCCTATGCGCGCAGCATTGAGGACATCGCGCTGTTCCGGGCGGCGCTGATGGCCATGCCGTACCGGCCGCTGGCAAAGCTGGAGACCGCACCGCGCATCGCCGTGTGCTTCACTCACCACAAGGCGGAGCTGTCCGCCGAGGGCACTGCGGCCGTGAACGAGGCTGCGGCGGCGTTGGCCAGGGCGGGCGCGACAGTGCGCGGGATCGAGCTGCCGCCGCCGGTGCGTGAGATGACGGCGGGTCAGCAAACGCTGAGCGCCTTCGACGGGCCGCGTGCCCATGCCGATGAGGCGCGCCGCTTCTACGACCAGCTCAGCGAGAGCCTGAAGAAGGATAAGCTCGCGGCGGGGGCCAAGGTCGACTATGCGACCTGGGTGGCGGCACGCAAGCTGGGCGAAACCGGCCGTGCGGCCGTCGACTCACTGTTCAGCGACATCGATGTGATCCTGACGGCGCCGGCGCCGGGCGAGGCGCCGCTCGGGCTGCAGAGCACCGGCAAGGCGACTTTCAACCTGCTATGGACCTATCTCTGGATGCCTTGTGTGACCCTGCCTTTCGCCACGGGGCCGAACGGGCTGCCGGTCGGCATTCAGCTCGTCGGCCGCCAACACGAGGATGCAGCTCTCCTCGATATCGCCGGCTGGGTGCGGAGCGCCTTGTCATGAGGCCGCTCAGCGCCACCGAGGCCGTCGCCGCCATCGAGGCGGGCACGCTCACGTCCGAGAAGCTGGTGCGTGACTGCCTCGACCGCATTGCCGAGCGCGAACCAACGGTCAAGGCCTGGGCCTTTCTCGATCCCGCGTTGGCGATCTCGCAGGCGAAGGCGGCCGATGCCGCCGGGAGCGGCATCCTGCGCGGGGTGCCGGTCGGCGTGAAGGACATCATCGACACCTACGACATGCCGACGGGGCACAATTCGCCGATCTTCGAGGGGCGACGGACCTTCGGCGACGCGGCCTGCGTCGCTCTCTGCCGGACCGCCAACGCCGTGATCCTGGGCAAGACCGTGACAACGGAGTTCGCCAACCGACATCCAGGCCAGACCACCAACCCGCATGATCCGGCGCATACGCCGGGCGGGTCGTCGTCCGGCTCGGCGGCCGCCGTGGCCGATGGCCACGTGCCCGTCGCGTTTGGCACGCAAACCGGTGGCTCGGTGATCCGGCCCGCCGCCTATTGCGGCGTCATCGGCTACAAGCCGACCTTCGGCGACTTCTCGCGCGTCGGCATCAAGATGCAGTGTCATTCGCTCGACACGCTGGGGCTGATGGCGCGCACGCTGGATGACATTGCCTTGGTCCGCGGCGCCGTGCTGAAGCTTCCTCCGGTCGCGATCGATCGTGGCATTGACCGGCCGCGCATCGGCTTCTGTCGTACGCCGATCTGGGACGACGCCTCGGCTGATACCAAGGCGCTGCTCGAAACGACCACCGCCACTCTCGCCGACAAGGGGGCGGCGATGGTCGATGTCGGTTTTGCCCCGGCTTTTGCCGACATCCTCGACGACCACGCGGCGATCTCCGGCTGGGAGAGCGCGCGTAACTATGCTGACGAAAGGTTGCGCAACCCCGGAAAGGTGAGCCGCGAACTTATGGAGGGCGGCCTGAAGCGTGGCCTCGACACGTCGCTGGAGCGCTATGTCGCCGCCCAGCGCAAGGCGACGGCTTTCCGCACCCACGTCGATTCGCTGTTCGACAAGGTCGATGTGCTGCTCTGTCCCAGCGCTCCCGGCGAGGCGCCGGAGGGCGTCGAATTCACGGGCGATCCGCGGTTCAATTCGATCTGGACGCTGGCAGGCGCGCCATGCGTGACGCTACCCGCAGGTACCGGCGCCAAGGGACTCCCACTCGGCATCCAACTCGTCGGGTTGCGCCACGCCGATGATCGCCTGCTTTCCACTGCCGCCTGGATTGCGGCGCACCTTCACTGAGGTCTCGACATGCCCCGCATCAACGGCGAACGACTTCTGGCCGATCTCCGCCGCATCGCCGATTTCGGCCGCTACCAGACCGGCGTGCACCGGCCGCACCTGTCGCCGCAGGACGTCGAGAGCCGGCACTGGCTCGCCGGCCGCATGAAAGAGGCCGGACTCGATCCGGTGATCGATGGCGTCGGCAACGTGATCGGCCGCAGCCCCAAGACGGGGCCCCGCCTGTTGATGGGGTCGCACACTGACACCCAGCCGCGCGGCGGCTGGCTCGATGGCGTCATGGGCGTGATCTATGGTCTGGAGGTTGCCCGAGCGCTGGCCGAGGATCCTGACACCGCAGATCTGGCGGTCGATGTCGCTTCGTGGGCCGACGAGGAAGGCCATTGGGGCGGCATGATCGGCTCGAAGAGCTTTGTCGGCCGGATTACCGAGGAGGATATCGATGCAGCGCGCCATCGTGACGATGGCAGCAGCATGCGCGACGCGCTGACGGCAGCAGGTCTGGACAAGGCGCCGCGCATCGAGTTGGAGGAGGGGCGCTACCGCTGCTACCTTGAGGCACATATCGAGCAGGGCGGCCTGCTCGAGGCGATGGGCAAGCGAATCGGCGTCGTCACCGCCATTGTCGGGATCTTCCAGTATCGCCTGACTTTCAGCGGCATCCAGAACCATGCCGGCACGACCCCGATGCCGATACGCAAGGATGCGGGCGTTGCCATGATGCGGCTCTACCATGAAGTGATGGAACGCTTCCCGGCACTGGCCGGCCCTCGCAGCGTGTGGACGGTGGGCAAGCTTTCGGTCGAGCCGGGCGCGCCGGCCATCATCCCAGGCAAGGCCGAGATGATCCTGCAATTCCGCGATGCCGATCTTGCTGTCCTGCAGCGTCTAGAGGCCTGCCTGGACGAGATCGTCGCGTCGCAAAACGAGCGCGGGCCCTGCGCGATCGAATGCGTCAATCTCAGCCGCACCATGCCTGCGCCCATGGAGGAGCGCCTGCAGGACGCGATCGAGGAGGCAGCCGAGAAGCATGCCTCCGGCGTCCACATGCGCATGCCGTCAGGTGCTGGACACGATGCGCAGATTCTGGCGCAGCGGCTGCCGGCCGCCATGATGTTCGTGCCCTCGATCGGCGGCATCTCGCACCATTTCACCGAGAACACGGCGGACGATGACATCGTGCTGGGCTGCCAGGTGATGGCCGACGCGGCGGCGAAGATCCTCAAAGGAAATTGACCTCCCCCCGCAGGACAGGGCGCCCGCCTCGGTATCGCGTGCTGGAGGCAAATGCATCCTCTCAACTGTCCTCGACCATCGCCTTGAGGCGCACGAGCGCATCGTCCCACTGTTGGGATACGCGCTCGAGATACGCTTGGGCGTTCATGATCGGCTTCGGATCGAGGGCGAAGCGGTTCTCGCGACCGGCTTTGACCGACCGCACGATGCCTGCGCCCTCGAGCACGCGCAGGTGCTTGGTGACGGCCTGCCGCGTCAGCCTGGTCCCGACCGTGAGCCTGGCGATCGACTGAGCTTCGCCTTCCGCCAGCTTTGCCAGCAGGCCGAGCCGGGTCTCGTCGCCGAGGGCGGCGAAGATGGCGGCGCGGGTACGCTGCGAGACCGCCACCGTACTACGCATGGTCGCCCAGATACTGGGTGATGTTCTGCATCTGGATCCCCCAGCCGCCCTGGTTGGCGCGGAAGGCGATGTCGCGACGATGCGGCGGCAGCTTGTCGAAACCCGACTCCACCACGCGCAGGCGCGTGCCGGTCGCCGTCTTCTCCAGGGTGAATTCCACCAGTGTCGGGGTTTCGCTGCTGTAGTCGGTGCCCGGCTCCACGGCATAGGGATGCCAGGTGAAGGAGAATAGGCGCTCGGTCTCCATACGCTGCACCACGGCCTCCCATCGCAGGTGCTCGTAGCCTGGATAGGTGATGTGGCCACGTGATACGGCGCCGACGAGAAAGGGGCCGTCGAGCTTGACGCGGAACCAGGCCCCGAACTGCTCATGATCGGTCAAGGCCTTCCAAACGCGCGAGACCGAAGCCTCGAGTTCGATGGTCTTTTCGATGTGGTCGGTCATAGGCAACTCCCTAGTTGCTATTCAACTACATACGCAAGGAGTAAAGCGCAACTATCCAGTTGCCCTATCAAGACGGTCCGACCCGCAACCATTGCACCCGGGAAGGTGTTGTCTAGTCAGGGAGAGGCGACGCCTCCTGATAGCAAGAGAGGAGGGGAATGATGTCCACATGGTGGAATCTTGTCGAAGACCATATTCCCGAAGCACGCGAGCCGGCCGGATATCGGCGACCGGATTCCGATATCAATGGCGAGATCGGCAGGCGTCTTGCGGAGGACTCCGAACTTGATGCCTCCGGCGTTGGGATCGAGGTGCGCGAAGGTGAAGTGACGCTCTCCGGCAAGGTGCGAGACTGTGGTGTCATGCAGCGTGTGGAGGCTCACGCTTGCGCCGTTGCGGGGGTAGCCATCATCCGCAATCGTCTTCAGCCGGGCCGGCCGCCGGTCGCGTTGCCCCGTAGTACGCTCGGCGAGGCCGTCGGGTCCGCTGCACGGATGGGCAAGCCCATGTTCGAGCGCTGACCATGGCCCGCAAGTCCACTTCCACATCGTCGTCTCCGGAGCAGCCGCGGACAGGGACAGGCGAGCTTGGACGCTCTCAAGAAGAGCGTAACCGGCATTTGCGCTATGCGCACGAGCAGTACAGCGGTTCGGGGCAGGGCAAGTTCGGTGCCCCGAAGGGACGAAACCTCCCGTTGGAGAAGCCGAAGCAGGAAGGGGAGGACTATCCGCCAGGCACGCGGATGCCGTGGCCATCCGATCAGGACGTCAAGGCAGAGACAGCGCGCAAGAGGGCACCCAAGCGTAAACAATAGGCGGCGCAAGTTTGTTTGCATTTCAACTGCTTGTATCTCTCTGCGGTGCCGCCTAATACTCCGCGTCCGCATGCCCATCCACGTTCGCATCGCCCATCATGACCGATTGGCCATCGCCGTCGGGCACGGCCATATAACGGCCGAAGAATTCCAGAAAGCGGTGCAGGAGTTCGCCGAATCCGGCGCATTGCACTATCGCAAGATCATCGACGTCACCGCGGCGAACACCACCGCCGACTTTGAACGCTTGAAGGCCTTGCTGACGTTCATGCGCGCCCAGCCGGATGCCGGCAGGCGGGGACCGCTGGCATTTGTCGTCGACGGCACTCGAGGCAATATCGTGCGCGAGCTGGCAGGCCTCGGTGAAGAGGGTGAACGGCCCGTCGGCGTCTTCACGAGCCTCCATGATGCGCGCCGGTGGCTCGACGATATCTCGACGATTCAGCCAAAGCGATCGTGACTCTCAGATGCACGCTGCTTCACTCGAAGCAGCGGGCAGCTCGTATTCGGCAGGAATTGGCCGGCACATTGGCGTTGCATTCCTGCCAGGCCGGTTGTTCGACCTGCTGAAGGCTGTCGCCGGCGCTGAACCCTTCCGCCCGCCCGGTCTCGCTGAAAGCATAGGCGACACACCGCGCCTGGGCGGTGAACTTCAGCTTGCAGTAGATGCCGCATTCGTTGAGCGCAGATACCTCGGCCGCCTCGCGCGTCGTCATGCCGACGGCGATTCCCCACAGCCCGGCGCCGTCGCTCGCCACGGCGACCCATGGCTGGGACTGGGCGACTGCGGTCGTTGCCAGGACGAGGCCGGCGATCGCTGATGCTGCTGATTTCCCCAATTTTCTCATGTTCTACCTTGCTCAGGCCAATCGACGGGGCGCAGGTATGATCGTGTTCATGCCTGGTGTTGGCTGCCGCGGCTTATAGCCGATCCAGCAGGCACCCGTCTCCTGTCGGGATCTGTGGAACCTCGCGGTCTGCCGGCCGTTGAAACCGCCTCAGCCAGGAGACAGGGGTGGCCGACCCAGCCCGCGACGAGAATGAGGAACGCTATCCCGTGGTGCACATGCACAAGGGATCGGCGATCCGCCGGCCACTGATCGTGCTCGCAGTATGCGCAGTGACAGCCGTCGGATATGTCGGCCGCGATTTCCTGATTCCAACGGCCGGCGCCATCGTGTTGGCGCTGATCCTGACGCCGGTAGCAAATACCCTCGAACGTCTCCGCGTGCCGGCCGCGCTCTCGGCGGCGGCAGCTGTGTTGCTGTTGATGACGGGGTTGGTCGCGCTTCTGGCCATCTCCATACCAGCGCTGGCAGACTGGATCGATCGTGCCCCGATGCTGACATACACCCTGGAACGCAAGCTCGAGGGTGTGCGGGAGTCGCTGGCCGTCGTTCAGCGGTTCTCGAAACAGGTCGAGGACGTGACTTCGGCGGCGACGCCAGCCGCGCCTCAGGAGCCAGCTGTCCAGAAGGTGGTGGTCCGCGAAGGATCGCTGTTGGGCCAGCTCGCGAGCACGACACCGATGGTCATGCTGCAGTTCTTCTATGCCGTGGTCTTGGCTTTCCTGCTGTTGGCCCATCGCAACGATTCGCGACGGCAGATCATGCGGATCCCCGCCTCTTTTGCAACACGCATCCGGCTGGCGCGTGTGATGCGTGACATCAACGAGAGAGTCGGCCAGTACCTGCTCTCACTCGCCTCGATCTACGCCGGTGTCGCCGCTTGCTCGACGGCCGCGCTGGCTCTCCTTGGCTTCCCCAACGCCATCGTCTGGGGGGTCCTGATGGGCCTGGCCGGCTTCGTGCCATTCATCGGCTCGACAGTAATGATCATCGTCGTGGCCGTCGTCGCGCTGCTGACGTTCAATGACTGGCTGCTGATCGTCGCCGCGCCCACCGTTCTGCTGGTGATCCACATCATCGAATCGCAGTTCGTGACGCCCATCTTTCTGAGCCGACGCTGCGCGCTGAACACCGTTGCCGTCTTTGCCGCCATCGCCTTGCTTGGCTGGATGTGGGGGCCCCTCGGCGCGATCGTGGCAGTGCCGCTTCTGATCCTGATCAGCACCATCTCTGCGCACCTGCCGGCCCTGCGCTGGCTGGAAGTGCTACTGGCGGACGACCGGCTGGCAAGTGTGAAGCTCGCGCAAAAGCCCGCGCTGGCATCGGTGCAGCGGCCGCCACAGCGGGTGCGACCTGCACTGCCGCGTCAGCCGCGCCGGCGTCTGGCAGTGACGAAGTAGGCTAGGCCAGCCAAGCCCCAGACGGCGCCGATGATCGCCCATGCTCCGGCGGGATCGAGGGTGCGTGCCAGCAGAATGAATGCCGAGCAGGTGAGACACACCGCGCCAACGGCGACGGCCAGGCTTGCCGCGAGGGTCATGACCACGCGCATTGCGGCTTCATGCGCGGCGACGCGCAAGGTGCGCGCGGCGGCTGCTGACGCCACCACGCGCATGAGAGGGCCCATCATCGAGGTCCGTTCCCCGCCGGCTATGGCCGTGCGTGCCGATGGCCGGCTATTGCCGGCGACAAAGCCAGCCTGCGAGGAAGCCGATACCGACGATGGCCGCCAAGGTCGTCAAGGGCCGCGCCTCGGTCTGTTCGATCAGCGTGTCGGTCGCCTTGTTCTTGAGATTCACAGTGTCGTCGGCGATCGACTTCGCCGTGTCGCCGTACTTGGCGATCAGATCGCGCGCCGACTTGAGGGTTTCTTCCACGGCAGCTTCACCGCGGGCGACGATCGAGCTGCCCGTGCCGTTGACGGTTTCCGCCAGCTCCTCGAGCTGTTGCTTGAGGAGGGTGATCTCGCGGGCTAGGTCCTTACCGTTGTGGGTCGAGGTGCGCATGGGATTCTCCTGAGCTGTCGGACACGGCTGGGGCGTTTGGTTCCGTCGAAGAACGCCGGAACCGGTCCGGAGTTCCCGTACAGAGCCCTGCAACAGGCGGACGTCGCGGGCGCATTTCCGTCCGGCTGATCCCGCCGGATACGGCCCTAGAAGCGCAGCGTCTGCACCAGATCGGCCGGAAGCTCCGTCATGCGCACATATTGCGCCAGCATGTGCATCAGCGACTGGTGTACGTCCTCGACAATGCCGTAGTTCTCGGCTGCGACATGGAGATTGATGTCGGCCATGGCCGCGCTTCTGCCGCCAGAAAAGCCCGAGAGCGCGATGGTGGTCATGCCGTTGTCGGCGGCCCAGGCGATGGCCCGCACGACATTCTCGGAATCGCCGGACGAGGAGATCGTGATGAGAACGTCGCCCGGTCGGGCGAGATTCTTGAGCTGGTTGACGAAGACCTCGCTGTAGGCGACGTCGTTGGCGATGGCCGTGACGAGTTCCACTGTGGCCGACAGGCTGACCACGCGCGGCCGCAGCGTGGTATTGGTCGCAATGCCCTTGGAGCAGTCGCAGGTCAGGTGGTTGGCGATGGCCGCGGACCCGCCGTTGCCGCAGCTGAAGATCAACTTGTCGCCCGCCATGGCGCGCTTGAGAACGGTGACCGCCCGGTCGATTTCGGAGCCGCGCACCGAACTGAATGCCCCCGCGATGGCAGCGGCATAGTCGGCCAGGAAGCTGCTGGCATTCTCGTATTTGCGATCGGGAAACTTGTCTTTCGTACGCACGCGATCATCCATCCCAAACGTTTTGAGGCATTGGCAATTTGGCGAAGTCGGCGGCCGTCAGTGGCTGGCGGTGACCGATCCCTTCCTTGTCGAGCAGCATCATGTACTGGCGCACATGCTGGCCGCAATGCCATGTCGTGCGCTCCATGAGCTCGTGCAGTGACTGCGGCCCGTAGTAGGTCTGCAACGTATGGTCGTCGGCGACGTTGCCGTCGGCCCACCAGTTCCGGAAGCGCCGGCGGACCTTCTCGCCATGGGCGACCAGGACGTCGTGACCAGCGTCGGCGGGGGGCTCTTCCCGGAACATGGCCTGAACGAGCACCGTCCCCTCATTGGCGTCCAGGAAGGCGTCGACCACCCGGAACAGGTGGAAGGCGAGAGAGCGGTAACTACGCGGCCGTCCCGGCACATGAATATCGAGCCGGTTGGACGGCATCAGCGGGATCAGCTGGAGTGCCGCTGCCATGAATCTGTCGAGCCGGCGGGCAAGCTCGTGCGTCGACAACTCGGGCCCGGACTTCTCTGTGAGGCCGAGGAATTCCACGATCTGACGGGTGCTCTGGCCGAAGGTGTAGGCGCTTCCCCGGGAGAGAACGGGCACCGATCTCGCGCCAAGCTTCTGCAGCTCGGCCATGCCGGCCGGATCATCGAGCACATTCACGGATACGAAGTCGATCCCACGGACCGATAGAAACTCTTTGAGTCTCAGGCAGCTCGTTCAACCGGGCTGCCAGAATACTTTCAATGGCTCGCTCATGCGTGGCTGCTCTCCTTTGCCGGAGATGGCGATTGGCATCGCCCTCAAGCCGGCTTGTGGCACACGATGCAGATCTTGTTGCCGTCGGGATCCCGAAGATAGGCCCCATAGTAATGGGGATGATAGTGCTCCCGCACGCCCGGCGCACCTTCGTCCTTGCCGCCCGCCGACACGCCGGCCCGGAAGGCGGTGTCGACGGCATGGCGGTCCGGCGCCTCAAGGCCGATGGTGATGCCGTTGCCGACGCTGGCGGATTTCCGGTCGAGCGGGTTCAGGATCCAGAGCTGCGGCCGGCCCCCGGGGCGGCCGTATGCGACGGCGCTCGGATAGTCGGCGAGCAGAGCCAGACCCAAGGCCTGGCTCACACCGTCGTAGAAGGCCTTGGCCTTGGCCACATCGTTGCTGCCGACCGTGACGTGGCTGAACACGCTCTTCTCCTCCCGATGCTGCGACGGCCTTCAGGATGCCGCAGGCGCATAGACCGATGCAAGCTGGCGAGAGACCAGGCGCGCATAGAGTCCGTTGCGGGCCAGTAGCGCGGCATGGGTGCCGGTCTCGGCGACGCGGCCTTGATCGAGTACGACAATCAGGTCGGCGTCCCGGATGGTCGACAGCCGATGTGCGATCACGATCGTGGTGCGGTCGGCCTGCAACAGGTCGAGCGCCCGGCGTACGGCCTGCTCGTTGACGGCATCGAGATGCGAAGTCGCCTCGTCGAGCACCAGGATAGGGGCGTCCTTCAGGAAGGCGCGGGCAATCGCAACTCGCTGGCGTTGGCCGCCAGACAGCGCGGTGCCGCGCTCGCCAACGACCGTGTCGAGGCCGTCAGGCAGAGCGGCGATCAGGTCGGTGAGCGAGGCGTGGGCGATGGCGGTTTCGAGCTCGGCTTCGGCGGCGTCGGGGCGGGCGATCAGGATGTTGGCGCGCAGCGTGTCGTTGAACAGGAATGTATCCTGGGCGACGAGTGCGATCAGCTTGCGCAACTCATCGAGCTTGTAGTCGCGCAGATCGGCTCCGTTCAGTGTGATGCGGCCCGACTGGGGATCCCAGAAACGCATCAGGAGCTGTGCCGTCGTCGTCTTGCCGGCGCCGGAGGTTCCGACCAGGGCAACGGTCTTGCCGGGTGGGATTTCGAATGTCACCTCGGTGAGGGCGCGCCGAGTCTGGCCGGGATAGGCGAAGCTCACCTGCTCGAGGGCCAGCGCGGCGGCCCCCCTGCGCGGCGGCACGCCGGGGCCGTCGCAGACCGGCACGGGCTCATTGGCCAGCGCGTAGACGCGCCGCGTCGCCGCCAGAGTGTCGGCGAGCTGCCGGCCGATCTGGGCGATCTCGGACACTGGCAGGAAGGCTGCCATGGCAAGGATCGTGAGCAGCGGCAGCAGGCCGGCATCGAGGATGCCTTGCTGGGCGAGCAGCGCGCCGACGACGACGATGGCGAGGCCGCCCAGGCCGGTCAGGACCTCTAGTAGAGCGTGCTGAAATGTGAGCTCGTTGAAGAACGGCAGGCGGAGGTCGACGTGTCGGCGCGACAGCTGGTCGAGCTTGTTGCCACGCGCATCCTCCTGCTGGAAGGCGACGATCTCGCCGAGGCCTTGTACGGCATCGACCGCGAAGGCGCCAAGCTCGCCAGCCGCTTCGCGCGCCTGGCCACCCAGCCGGTCGACGCGCTTGCGCATCAGGAACGGGCTGAGGCCAACGGCAACCAGGAAGGGCAGCAGCGCCGCGGCGAGCCAGCCATCCGCCCAGGCCAGTGCCGCCAATACCGCCGCCGGCACTAGAATGGCGACGAAGGCAGGTGCCACGGTGTGGGCAAAGAAATACTCGATCAGCTCGATGTCGTGCGTGGCCAGCGCCATGAGGTCGCCCGTGCGCCGGCGCACGAGGTAGGCCGGCGCCAGGGCATCGAGCTTGCGGAAGGCGTCGATGCGCATCTCGGCCAGCAGGCGGAAGGCCATGTCGTGCGCGAGCCAGGATTCGAGCCAGTGCAGCACGCCAGACATCGGGGCGAGGATGGCAAGCGCGATGGCATAGCCGGCGTATGGCTCGCCATGCTTCAGCGCGAGCACGATCAGGGCCGACAGCACGCCGATGCCGATGAAGGAGACGACGCGCAGGACACCCAGGATGAACGTCGCCGTGAGCTTGCCCTTCCAGGGAAGGATGACCTTCATCAGGGTCGCGACCACCTGGTACCAGGTGAGGCCTTCAGCCTTGATGATTCCTTCAGTGACGGATGTGCTGGGAACGCGTGCCTCGCCGTCCTGCGGCCCGCGCATATCGGGGACGATCGAGGCCGTATTCGCGACATTCAGTCCGGAAGCATCCTGGACCTGCTCGGCCATCAGCGTGGCGTAGACGCCGCGCTGCGCCATCAGTGCGGCATGGCGCCCCTCCTCGACGACCTTGCCGCCATCGAGGACGAGGATGCGGTCACAGTCGATCACGCTCGACAGGCGATGGGCCAGAATCAGGGTCGTGCGGCCCTGCATCAGCCGGTCGAGCGCCTGCTGGATGACCGCCTCGTTCTCGGCGTCGACGGCTGACAGTGCCTCGTCGAGCACCAGGATCGGCGTGTCTCGCAGGAGCGCGCGCGCAATGGCGACGCGCTGGCGCTGGCCGCCCGAGAGCTTGACGCCTTTCTCGCCGATGATCGTGGCGTAACCCTGCGGCAGGCTCATGATGAAGTCATGGATGTTGGCGGCCCGCGCCGCGACCTCGAGCTGTTCGCGCGTGGCGTCGGGCCCACCCAGCCGGATGTTCTCCTCGACGGTGCCGTGGAACAGGAACGTGTCCTGGTTGACCACCGAGATCAGCGAGCGGATCTGGGCGAAGGATAGGCTACGCAGATCCCGCCCGCCCAGCAGGATGCGGCCCTGATCGGGATCGTAGAAACGCAGCAGCAGGCGTACGATCGACGACTTGCCGCCACCGGAAGTGCCGACCAGACCAATCCGTTCGCCGGCCTCGGCGCGGAACGCCAGGCCATCATGCACGGGGCGTCGCGTGCCGGGATAGGAGAAGCGCACTTCCTCGAAGGCGATGGTCGGCGCCAGGGTCTTGTCGAGCTTGGTTGGCGCGGCGTCGGCGACAGCGGGCTTATCGTCGAGGATGCGATAGATGCCCTGCGCCGCCGACAGCCCGACCATGCCCTGGTGCAGTACGGTCCGCAGTTCGCGCATTGGCCGGAAGATTTCGATGCCCAGCATCAGGATGATCAGCAGGGCCGACAGCGACATGGCGCCTGCTTCGACGCGCGTTGCGCCGTAGATCAGTGCAGCCGCGGCGCCGCCCGCGATTGCAGTGTCGGTGATGCCACGGGCCAGCGAGTTGGTGCCGAGTACCCACATGGTGCGGCGGAACAGGTCGCGTGCCTCGACCTCGAGCTTGTCAGCACGGGCACTGCCCTGGCCGAAGGCCTTCAGGGTGGCCAGGCCCTGGATCGAATCGAGGAACTCGGCGGCGAAGGCGGCATAGGCCTTCATGCGGCCGACGGAATTGCGGACATCCCACTTGTGCCAAAGGGCCGGCGCGAACAGGGCGAGCAGAGCGAAGCCGAGCATGACCAGAGCCACCGGCAGGTCGATGAAGGCAACGACGGCGAAGATGAGGATCGGCGACAGAAGTGCGATCAGGAACTGCGGCAGGAACTGCCCGAAGTAGGTCTCAAGCTGCTCGACGCCGTCGATCATCGACAGCGTGAGGCCGCCCGAGCGCTGACGGCCCACCGTGCCCGGGCCGAGAGACGCAACCTTGTCGTAGAGGAGGCGCCTGAGCTTCATCTGGACGCGCGCTGCCGTGCCGTGTGCGACCACGGCGCGCCAGTGTTCGGCCAGGCCGCGCAGCACCATCACCAGCGCGATCAGCAGGATCGAGGGCACCAGCTCGGATACCGGCCGGCCGGCGAACACCTGTCCGATCAACCAGCCCAGCAGGCCGAGGCGCGCGATGCCCAGGCTGACGGCGAGAAGCCCGATGCCGACGGCGCCGGCGATCCGCCAGCGCACCCCTTTGGTGAAGACGAGAAGGCGCGGTTCGATGTGCATGAGAATCAATCTAAGCCGAACATTCATATTCGTCAGTCCACAATCTAGAAGAAGACGTGTACATTTTTGAACATGGAGGCGAACTGGGACGATCTGCGGGTTTTCCTGACCCTGGCGCGAGAAGGCACGCTCAGCACGGCGGCCAAGACGCTGGGTGTCAGCCATCCCACCGTGGCGCGCCGCGTGCAGGCGCTGGAGCAACAGATCGGTGCGCGTCTGTTCGAGCGCCTGCCTGACCGTTTCGTGCCGACATCGGCGGGCGAGCAACTGCTGGCTGATACCGAGGCGATGGAAAAGGCAGCCCTTTCGATCCAACGCCGCAGCGCCGGCCTCAGCGACGCGGTGAGTGGCGTGGTGCGCCTGTCGGCCGGCGAGGCGATGGCCGTGCTGGTGGCACGCCATCTGCCGTGGCTGCGCGCCCGGCTGCAACAGATCGAGTTCGAGGTGGTTGCCAGCCACACGCTCGCCAACCTGTCGCGGCGCGAGGCCGATCTGTTGATCCGCGAGCAGGTGCCTGAGCTTGCCGGCATCGTCACCCGCAAGCTCTGCCGCGTCGCCTATGCGATCTACGCTGCGCGTTCCTTCGAGTTGAAGCGCACGGCGATTCCGGCCCTGGTCGACCTGCCCTGGATCGGTTTCGACGACGACCATAGCTACATGCCGGGCCAGCACTGGCTACACGAACAGCTCGGCCGGCGGCCCGAGATCAGGGTCAACAACTGGCTCGTCCTGCACGACGCGGTACGATCGGGGGCGGGCTTGGCCGTGATGCCGTGCTACCTTGCCGACCAGGACCCCAGGCTGCGGCGCGTCGATGACGTGCTGCCCGAGGTCACTACCGAGCAATGGCTGCTGGTGCACCGCGACCTCCGTGCCCTGCCGCGGGTGCGCGCGGTCATGGACGCGCTGGTCGAGCTCTTCGGGCGGCATCGCCACATGCTTGAGGGGCGAAGCCAATCGCCATGAGCAGCCGAGGGAATTTTACAGGGCGTGGCGTGTGAATATGCCCACCCTCGGAAGCATGGTGCCGGCCGCGATCATCGACTAGAAGGGCCTCCATCCAGGGAGGTTCGCAATGCTTCGTCGTTCCCTCATCGTGGCCGCCAGCCTGACGCTGGCGCTGCCGGCTGCGGCCCAGCAGCCGCCGATCAAGATCGCCTTCATCTACGGCAAGACCGGGCCGCTCGAGGCCTATGCCCGCCAGACCGAGGCCGGCTTCATGCTGGGCCTGGAATACGCCACCAAGGGCACCATGGAAATCAACGGCCGCAAGATCCAGGTCATCCTGAAAGACGACCAGTTGAAGCCGGATCTCGCCAAGGCCGCTCTCGAGGAAGCCTATAGCGACGATAAGGTCGACATCGCGGTCGGCACGACGTCGTCGGCTGCCGCGCTCGCCATGCTGCCGGTCGCAGAGGAGTACAAGAAGCCACTGATCATCGAGCCGGCGGTTGCCGACCAGATCACTGGTGCCAAGTGGAACCGGTACATCTTCCGCACGGCGCGCAACTCGACACAGGACGCACTGGCCGCTGCAGCGACGCTGAAGGACGAGAACATCTCGATCGCGACCCTGGCGCAGGATTACGCGTTCGGCCGCGATGGCATCGCCTCGCTCAAGGAGGCGCTGGCTGCCGTCGGGTCCAAGGCCAAGGTCGTGCACGAGGAATACGCGCCGCAGCAGACCACCGACTTCACTGCGCCCGCGCAGCGCATCTTCGATGCGCTCAAGGACAAGCCCGGACGCAAGGTCGTGGTCGTGGTCTGGGCGGGCGCCCATCCTCTGCCCAAGCTGATGGATCTCAAGCCCGAGCGCTTCGGCATCGAGATCGCGCCGGGAGGCAACATCCTGCCGGTCATGGCGGGCTGGAAGCAGTTTCCGGGCCTCGAGGGGGCGATCTACTACTACTGTGGCTTCCCCAAGAACCCGATCAACGACCGGCTGGTCGCCGAGTACAAGAAGTAGAACAACGGCGCGCCGCCGGACTTCTTCGTCGCCGGCGGCATGGCCGCAGCACTGGCGATCGTCGAAGGCATCAAGAAGGCGGGGGGCACCGACAGCGAGAAGCTGATCACGGCAATGGAAGGCATGACCTTCGACACGCCGAAGGGAAAGATGACCTTCCGCAAGGAGGACCACCAGGCGCTGCAGGTCATGTACCACTGGCGCATGAAGAAGGATCCGCCGGACAACGTTGATCTGCTCGAGCTGGTGCGCGAGATCCCGGCCGACGAGCTCAAGCTTCCGATCAAGAACAAGCGCTAACGCCGAGGATGTCATCCCGAGCGCGGCGAGGGACCTTTGATACGACAGAAAAGGTCCCTCGGGCCGCTGCGTCGGGATGGCGGATAGAATGCTCGCGACCGAAGATCTGACGATCCGATTCGGCGGCCACGCCGCCGTCGATGGCGTGACGTGCGCCTTCCATCCAGGCACGCTGACCTCGATTGTGGGACCGAACGGTGCCGGCAAGACGACCTATTTCAATCTGATCTCCGGCCAGCTGCCGGCGACCTCGGGCACGGTCCGCCTGAATGGCGAGGACATCACCGCCTACGCCGCGCCCCGGCGCGCACGGCTGGGCCTCGGCCGTGCCTTCCAGCTCACCAACCTGTTCCCCAATCTCACCGCCCTGGAAAACGTGCGGCTGGCCGTACAGGTGAAGAGCGGCAGAGACCTCGACCTCCTGTCGCGGACATCCCGCCACCGCGAGCTGGCCGACCGCGCCATGGAGCATCTCACTGCCGTCTCGCTTGCAGGCCGGGCACAGGCCGTCGCAGCCACGCTGCCGCACGGTGACCAGCGCAAGCTCGAGGTGGCGATCCTGCTGGCGCTCGAGCCGGACATCTTCATGTTCGACGAGCCGACCGCGGGCATGAGCGTCGACGAGGTGCCGACCATTCTCGACATCATCGCGGCCATCAAGCGCCGCGGCGACAAGACCATTCTGCTCGTGGAGCACAAGATGGACGTGGTGCGATCCCTCTCGGACCGCATCGTCGTGCTGCACCAGGGCAGGCTGGTGGCAGACGGCGCGCCGGCCGAGGTCATCAGTTCCGACGTCGTGCGCGAGGCCTATCTCGGCGGCCCTGCGGAGGCCGGCGGCCATGGCTGAGGCGCTGCTCAGCCTGCGCGGCGTGAAGACCGACATCGGGCGCTACCACATCCTGCACGGCGTGGAGTTCGACGTCCCGGAAGGCAGCCTGACCATGCTGCTCGGGCGCAACGGGGCCGGCAAGACGACGACGTTGCGCACCGTGATGGGGTTGTGGCGCGCCGCGGCCGGCGAGATCCGCTTTGCCGGCCGCGACATTGCCCGACTGTCGACCCCGGACATCGCCCGGCTCGGCATTGCCTACGTGCCCGAGAGCATGGCGATCTTCGCCGACCTCACGGTGCAGGAGAACCTGATCCTGGCGGCGCGCTCCGGCCCGCCCGAACCTGCGCGGCTCGATTGGATCTTCGGACGTTTCGAGGCACTGAAGCGCTTCTGGAACCTGCCTGCCGGCAATTTGTCGGGCGGCCAGAAGCAGATGCTGGCGGTCGCCCGCGCCATCATCGAGCCGCGGCGGCTGCTGCTGATCGACGAGCCGACCAAAGGCCTGGCGCCCGCCATCATCGCCAACATGATCGACGCCTTTCGCGAGCTGAAGGACGGTGCGACGACCTTGCTGGTGGTCGAACAGAACTTCGCCTTCGCGCGGCAGCTCGGCGATGCGGTGGCGGTAATGGATGACGGCCGGATCGCCCACACCGGCACCATGGCGTCTCTCGCGGCCGACGAGGCGTTGCAGCAGCATCTTCTCGGCCTCGGCATGGGAGAGCATCAATGAAGCGCGACTGGCTGCCGCCCCTGCTGATTCCGGCTGTGGCGCTGGTGGCGCTGCCGCTCGTCGGCTCGGCCACGAGCTGGGTCACCCTTACAGTCGCCGGCCTCGCAATGGGTCTGATGATCTTCATCATGGCCTCGGGTCTGACGCTGACCTTCGGCCTCATGGACGTGCTGAACTTCGGGCACGGCGCCTTCATCGCCGTTGGCGCCTTCGTGGCAGCGAGCGTCATGCTGGCACTGACGCCATGGATGACCGCGGAGTCGATCTGGCTGAACCTGGCTGCCGTCGGCCCTGCCGTGCTGGCGGCGATGATCGTGAGTGGGGCGCTGGGCCTGGGTTTCGAGCGTGTGATCGTGCGGCCGGTCTACGGCCAGCATCTGCGCCAGATCCTGGTGACCACCGGTGGCCTCATCGTGGCCGAGCAGCTTCTCAAGGTGGTGTGGGGGCCCGAGCAGATCACCCTGGCGCGGCCGACGGGGCTGCGCGGCGCTTTCCTGCTGGGCGACGTGGCGATCGAGAAGTACCGCGTGCTTGCCGTCGCCGTCGGGCTCGTAGTGTTCGCCGCCATGGCCTTGACGTTCAACCGTACGCGCATCGGCCTGCTGATCCGGGCCGGTGTCGAGAACGGCGAAATGGTCGAGGCCCTGGGCTATCGCATCCGGCGGCTGTTCGTCGGCGTGTTCGTCGCAGGCTCGGCGCTGGCCGGACTGGGAGGGGCGATGTGGGGTCTCTATCAGGAGACCATCACCGCGGCGATCGGCGCGCAGGTCGCCGTCCTGGTGTTCATCGTCATCATCATCGGTGGCCTGGGCTCGGTCGGCGGTTGCTTCATCGGCGCCCTGCTGGTCGGCCTGACCGCCAACTACATCGGCTTCATCGCGCCCAAGGTGGCGCTGGGTTCCAACATCCTGCTGATGGCGCTCATCCTGCTCTGGCGGCCGCAAGGCCTCTATCCTGTGGCGAACCGCTGACTATGCTGCGCGGGCTCCTTTCCGATGACCTGCCGCGCAGCCGCTGGCTGACGCTGGCCCTGCTGCTGGTCGTGATCGGCCTCGCCGTGGCGCCGTTTGCCTTCCCGGGCGCGAAGTCGCTGAACGTCGCGGCAAAGATCTGCGTCTTCATCGTGCTGGCGGCGAGCTTCGACCTGCTGCTGGGCTACACCGGCATCGTTTCCTTCGCCCATACGATGTTCTTCGGCATCGGCGCCTATGGCGTAGCGATCGCGCTGACGCGGCTCGGGCCGCAATGGTCATCGGTGGCCGTCGGTGTCGCGGTGGGACTGGTCGTGGCCATCGTGCTGGCGGCGGTGATCGGTCTGTTCAGCCTGCGCGTGCGCACGATCTTCTTTGCCATGATCACGCTCGCCGTCGCCAGCGCGTTCGCCATCCTGGCCTCGCAGTTGCCCGACCTCACCGGCGGCGAGGACGGTCTGAACTACCGTTTGCCGGCCGAGCTGCGCGCTTCGTTCCGCCTGATCGAGGGCACGCTGTTCGGGGTCCGTGTGAATGGGCGGCTGATCGACTACTATGTGGTCTACTCCTGCGCGTTGCTCCTGGTACTGCTGCTGCTGCGCATCGTGAATTCACCCTTTGGCAGCGTCCTGATGGCGATCCGCGAGAATCCGTTCCGCGCCGAGGCGATCGGCTATCGCACCGTGGTCTATCGCACGATGGCGAGCTGCATCGCCGCCGCGGTGGCGGCCCTCGCGGGGGCTCTGCTGGCGCTATGGTCCAGCCAGACCAACCCCGACACGACGCTGTCGTTCGACATCATGGTGGACATCCTGCTGATGGTGGTGATCGGCGGCATGGGCACGATTTACGGCGCCGTCCTGGGCGCCGTGCTGCTGGTGTTCGCCCAGAACTATCTTCAGGACCTGCTGGCGGTGATCAACGCGCCGCTGGCCGGGATACCGTTGCTCGGCAACCTGTTCCACCCCGATCGCTGGCTGCTGTGGCTCGGGGTGGCGTTCATCCTCTGTGTCTACTTCTTTCCGACGGGCATCGTCGGAAGCCTGCGCAATCGGCGCACTGGTTGACGACGCAGCTGGCTACATCGTCGTCTGCATGATGCCGCCGCGCGGCTGGCCGGCCTCGATGTTGCGCCACAGAATCTCGTGCCCGGCCGGCAGCGGCCGGTTGTTGGCCATGGTCAGCCAGATCCTCAGCAGCAGGCGGCTCTGTCCGGCGTCGAAGTCGTCCTCGAATGGCGTGCGGCCGTGATAGGTGACGTGGCTGTTGATGAGCTGCAGGTCGCCGGGTTCGAGCGTCATCTCGAAGCAGAGCTCCTCAGCGGTGGCCATCAGCACCTCGATCGCCTCCTTCTGCCGCTCGGTGAGCGGCGGTACGCCGGGCGCCATCTGCGCCGCCTCGATGAAGGTGAGCGAGTAGTGCGAGGTGAACTTGCCATCGCGCAGGCCGAAGATCGGCAGAGGGTAGGCGGTCTCCTTCGTCGTGCCTTCCTCGCCGAATCGACTGCGCCAGTAGTCGCGGAACAGCTCCTCCAGGAGGTCCGGGCGACGCGCCAGGATGGTGTTGTGGATGGCCGGCGTGCTGGCGAGCTTGCTGACGCCGCCAGCGCTCGCCTGGCGCACGCACAGCAACCCGACGACGTCGGTGCGGTCGGTGTGGAAGCGCAGGCCGCCATTGGTCAGCGTGCGGGCATAGGAGGACAGGAACGTCGAGCCCTTCTGGTCCTTGGTTTCTCCATATGTCCGGCCGACATGAGCGCCTTCGTCGCGGATCGCCCGCATCAGCTCTCCCGTGCGGTTCTGGAACACCGGCGTGCCGATATGGGCGCCCAGGCCGAAATAGACGCGACGCAAGTCGTCCTCGTCGTAGCGATCGACCGGGAAGCCGCGCAACTTCACGATGCCGACTCCGTTCTCGAGCTCGTCGGTGACATCGGCCAGCAACTCGTCGAGGCCCTCGAGAGGGAAATCCTCACGCTTGATGGCCGACCACTCGAGCCCCTTGCGCTTGACGGCGGCGAGGGCGGCATCGAGAGCGGCCACGGCTGAAGCGGGCAGCTCGCGAATCCAGCGCCTCGAATTTCCGATCTCCTCGCCGTGCCACACGGCAGGACCGGTGAGTGGTGTGCGATTGGTCATGGTGGAACGATTATAGCGCCTTGCGCATGTTGATCGAGGTGGGTTGGTCGAAACCGGGATGAGCCTCGCGAGAAATCTCGTGGTAGCCCAGGGAGGCGAACAGCCTCTGATTGTCCGTGAGCACGATCCGTACGCCCAGGCGCACGCCCTGGGCGCCCCGCCGCCGTGCCTCACCCTCGACCGCTTCGACAAGGCGACGCGCAATGCCGCGGCCGCGTGCCGCCGGCGCCACGGAAAGCCGTCCGAAATAGAGATCGCCCTCCATGGGCTTGAGCATCACGCAGCCCACGACCTTGCCGTTCTGCTCCGCGATAATCGCGTCAGCTCCGTGCGCAAGCTCCATAGCAATCGCCGCCGGCGTTTCGCGAAAGGCGCCTGATTCCGGAACCAGCCGTCCGCGATACTGGGCGAAGGCCGCGGCGATGGTTGCGGCGAGGGCCGCAGAATCCTCGACGGTTGCGGTGCGCAGGATAAGGGTGTCGCTCATGGGGCCTATCTCGCGTAGGCTTGCCGCAATTGCCGCACGTGACAAGTCGGCTTCTGCTGCCGCCGCGCATAGAGGAAAGTATGGCTCTCATCACCTATCTCACCCGAATCCAGTTCGATTTCGGTGCCCTGAAGCTTCTCGAATCGGAGCTTCAGCTCCTGGGCATCCGTCGTCCGCTGATCGTCACCGACAAGGGCGTCGTGGCGGCCGGGCTGTGGGCCAAGGTGAAGGAACAGCTTCCGGGCAACATGCCGATCACCTTGTATGACGGCACGCCCGAGAACCCGACCGAGGCGGCGATGCGCGACGCGCTCGCCATCTACAAGAAGGAGGGCTGCGACGGCATCATCGCGATCGGCGGCGGCTCGCCCATGGACCTTGCCAAGGCGGTCGCCCTGATGGCGACCCATCCCGGCCCGTCGCTGCAGGCCTATTCCTTCGTCGAGGGCGGGGCGCCCAAGATCACGGCCGCAGTGGCGCCGATCGTCGCCATCCCGACCACGTCGGGGACCGGCAGCGAGGTCAGCCGCGGCGGCGTCATCATCATGGATTCGGGCCGCAAGCTGGCGATCGGCAGTCCCTACCTGATTCCCAGGCTGGCGCTGATCGATCCCGAGCTCACCATGGGCCTGCCCCCGCACCTGACGGCCGGCACCGGCATGGACGCCTTCACCCACAACATCGAATGCTTCCTCGCCAACGTCTTCAATCCGCCAGCGGACGCCATCGCGCTCGACGGGCTGGAGAAGGCGTGGAAGTACGTCGAGCGTGCCACCAGGGACGGATCGGACCGCGAGGCGCGCTACAACATGGCGATGGCCGCCATGGAGGGGGCGATGGTGTTCCAGAAGGGGCTGGGGGCCGTGCATGCGCTCAGCCATCCGACTGGCGGTCTGAAGGGCTATCGCCTGCATCACGGCACGCTGAACGCGATCTATCTGCCTGCCGTGCTGCGTTTCAACGAGCCGGCGGTCGGCGACAAGTTCAGGAAGGTGGCCCAGGTCATGGGATTGCCCGAGGGCGAAGCCAATGCCGAAGGCGTCGCCGCCGCGGTCGCTGCGTTGAACGAGCGGCTCGGCATCCCGAAGGGCCTCGGCGCCCTGGGGTTGGCGCAGGACACGATCGAGAAGATCGCCGACGGCGCGCTGGGTGATCACTGCCACCAGTCGACGCCGCGCCAGCCGACACGCGCCCAGTACATCGAACTGATCCAGGAGTCGTGGGGATGAAGGTCAAGGACAAGGTCTGCGTCGTCACGGGCGCGGCGGGTGGCATCGGCGAGGCGATCGCCCGACGCTACGCCAAGGAAGGAGCGAAGGGAGTCGTGGTCGTCGATCGCGACGACACGCGTCTCAAGGCCGTTGCGGACGACATCGGTGGCATCGCGCTGGCCTGCGACGTCGCCAAGGAGGCGGATGTCCGGCACATGGTGGCAGAGGCGGAGCGCCACTACGGGCCGGTCGACGTCTTCTTCTCCAATGCCGGAATTGGACGCGGCGGACATGAGGACGCGAGTGACCAGGACTGGGCCGACAGTTGGGCCATCCATGTCATGGCGCATGTCTACGCCGCGCGCGCCCTGGTGCCCGGGATGCTGGCGCGCAAATCGGGCTATCTTCTCAACACCGCCAGCGCGGCCGGCCTGCTCGCCTCGATGGGCTCGGCGCCCTACGGCGTCACCAAGCATGCCGCGGTCGCGCTGGCCGAGCATCTCTCCATCCAGTACGGAGACCGCGGAATCCGTGTCTCGGTGCTCTGCCCGCAGGCGGTCGATACCAACATGCTGCGCATGGCCGGTGCCACCGCCGCGTCCGTCGACGGCGTCCTGAACACCGATGCCGTCGCCCAGACCGTGATCGAGGCGATGGATGCCGAGACCTTCCTGATCCTGACGCATCCCGAGGTGAAGGAATACATGACGCGCAAGCTGGATCGCGATCGCTGGCTGCGCGGCATGCGCCGGCTGCGCGACAAGACTGGTGAGGGGCAGGGGAAGCGGCCTTGAGGCGAAAAATCGACCTCTGGATCGATCTGCGCAGTCCTTATTCCTACCTGGCCAAGGATCCGGCCTACGCGCTGGAGCAGGACTTCGAGGTCGAGGTCGCGCTGCGGCCGTACAGCTTTGAGGTCGGCAGCGCGCTGAGCCTCGACGATCCCGCGGCGGTCGCGCGCGGCATGCGCAAGGTCAAGTACCTGTATGCCGACGCGCGCCGCTTCGCCAATCAACGTGGCATCACGCTGCTGGGGCCGAAGAAGATCTTCGATCAGACGCTCGTGCATCTCGCCTGGCTCTATGCCGAGCGGACGGGCCGCAGCCGGGCGCTGATCGATCTCGCCTTTCCACGCTTCTTCAAGCGCCAGTTGGACTACGAGGACCGCAACGCGATCATCGGCCTGCTGCAGGATGCCGGCGTCGATCCTGCAGGCTTCGACACCTACGCCGAGCGCGAGGGACCGGAGCAACTGAAGCGCCACCACGCAGAAGCCGAGCAACAAGGGGTGTTCGCGGTGCCGACCTTCGTGGTCGACGGCGAGCTGTTCTGGGGCCAGGATCGGATCGACTTCGTGCGGGCCAGGCTCGGTGGATAGTTAGACGAGATGGTCCAGCGGGAGGGGAGCCGCGGTCTTGAGCGGCTGGATGGCGATGTTGCTGCGCACCTCCCTGATGAGGCCATGGTCCAGTAGCTTGTCGACGAGGAAGGCCTGGAGACTTTCACGATCAGGCACGACGACCTCCAGCATGTAGTCCGATCCTGGTCTGTTTCTGTTGCGAGCGGTCGATCCACGGGAGCGCATTGGACCGGTCCGGCAAGCGTTCCGGCTTGCGAGCTTCGCAACGACGACCGCTGGTTTTGGTTGGGCCGCAATGACGATTCTGCAGGCCGCGATGTGAGGCGCGTCATTGACGGCGCGCCTGTGCTCGCCCAAGGTTCGCAAGTCATGAAGCGACGCGAGATTCTTCGACTTACGCGCTGATCCCGCCCCAGCCTCGCCGGGCCGTGGATCGTCGTTGCGCGCGTCCGTCCATCGAAGAAGTCGTTTCATGATCTCCTATGTCTCCTCCCTGTTCGCCGACGTCGGTCTATGGACTGCCATCGGCGTCACGCTTGTCGCCGGGCTGATGCGCGGCTTTGCCGGCTTCGGCTCGGCCATGCTGATGGCGCCGATCTTTGCCATCCTGTTCGGTTCGGCCGAGATGGTGGTCACGGTCGTCGCTATCGAGCTGGTCGTCTCGCTGCAGCTCTTCCCGCAGGTCCGCCATCATGCCGACTGGCGCATCCTGACGCCGATGAGCGTCGCGGCTTGTGCCGCCATGCCGCTCGGGGTCTGGCTGCTGGCGAGCGTCGACAAGAACGCGATCGTGACGGCCGTCTCGGCGGTTATCGTGGCCTTCGTCCTGTTGATGTGGACCGGCTGGAAATACACCGGCCGGCGCTCGACTGCGGCCACCGTCCTGGTTGGCGCCGTGTCCGGTGCGATGATGGCGACCACCAGCGTCGGCGGCCCACCGGTGTTGCTCTACCTGCTGTCGGGCAACGATCCGCCGCAGGTCAACCGGGCCAACATCGTCACCTACTACTTCCTGACCCAGTTCCTGTTGATCGTGATCGTACTTGCGACCGGGGTCGCGGGTGTCGACGCGCTGGCGCGGGCGATCGTGCTGTTCCCAGTCATGGTGCTGGGCGCATGGATCGGCGGGCGGGCGTTCCATGGCCTGGCGAGCGAGCGCCTTTACCGAAACGTGGCGCTGACCATGCTGTTCGCGACCGGCCTGTTCGGGCTGCTGCGCGAATGGATCCTGGGCTGAGCCTGGCCACCGGTTCTGCTATGGTCGTGCCGGCTTTCCGGAGGAGTTCATGCGTCTGATCATCTCTGCTCTTGTCGTCGCCGCTGCGGCCGTCGTCGCCTCCGGGCCGGCGAGTGCACAGGGCGACGATTTCATGGCGGTGTGCCTGAAGACCACGCCGCAGAAGATGTGCGAGTGCATCTCATCGAAGCTGCCGGCCGACAAGCGGGCAGCTGCCATTGCCGGCCTGCGCAAGTCGAATGCGGCTGTCGCGCCGGGGGGCAACCTGCTCGATCCGTCGAATCTGACCCAGGAACAGATGCAGGGACTCGACGCCGTCGTCATCGCCCAGGCCGATTGCATGTAGCGCTTCGGCACATCAGGGGTCGACACTTAGTCCGAAAAAGCAGACGGCGCGCATTGCTGCGCGCCGTCGCCCCGATTGGTCGGAGTGAGAGGATTCGAACCTCCGGCCCCTAGCTCCCGAAGCTAGTGCTCTACCAGGCTGAGCTACACTCCGTCGAAAGGCGGAGGGATGCCGCTCGGGACGCGGGGTTATAGCGGTGCCCCCCCGCGGTCGCAAGGGCCGGAGCGCATCGCTATAGTGCGGCCGCAACAGGCGGGGATCTCCATGGCGAAAAAGAAAAAGCGGCTCAGGATCGCGCTGATCGGCTATGGCGCGATCAGCCAGACGTTGTTCGACATCTTTCGCGACAAGAAGCCGCCCATCGACATTGTGGGCGTGCTGGTGCGCCCCGGCCGGGCCAAGGCCGTCCAGAAGGTGGTCGGACGCAAGGTCGCAGTCGTGGAAGTGCTGCCCGACCTGCTGAAGCTCAAGCCCGACGTCGTGGTCGAGGCGGCGAGCCAGGAGGCCGTACGGGACTGGGGTGAGACGATCCTGAAGAGGGGTATCGACCTGATGGTGATCGCCACCGGCGCCTACGGCGATCCCAAGCTTTTCGCCAGGCACGTCAAGGCGGCGGAGAAGAGCGGGGCCCGCCTGCGCCTGCCGTCGGGGGCGATCGCCGGGCTCGACGGGCTCCTGGCCATGCGGCTGGGCAAGCTTGAACGGGTGAAATACGTCTCGATCAAGCCGCCGCACGCCTGGACCGGCACGCCAGCCGAGACGGAATTCGACCTGTCGTCGATCAAGCAGCCGACCGTGATCTTCCAGGGCAAGCCGGCCGATGCCGGGCGTCTCTACCCGAAGAACGCCAATCTGGCGGTGACTGTGGCACTCTGCGGCGCCGGCCTCGACCGCACCGAAGTCGAGCTGGTGGCCGATCCCACCTTGCCGCCCGGCACGAACGCCAGCCGGCTCGAGATCGTGAGTGATTCAGGCGAGCTGAAATTGGAGCGCCTGGGGCGGGCCATGCCGGACAACCCGAAGACCGGCGTGTTGACGGCGCTCACCATGGCGGACGATCTCATGAAGATCGTCCGCGCTAGCGACTGGTGATTGCCGAGGGCGCGCCACCTGGATCGGCGCGCCTCGGGAAGGCTCAGCGCGGGCCGGGCGGGCGGTGCATCATCCCAGGCATGCCGCGCGGCCGGTCGAGCACCGCCTTCTGCTCCGGCGAGAGCGTGTCGTAGAGGGCGACCAGGGTAGGCTTGACTGCCTCGATGCGCTCGACGCGCGCCTTCATGGCGGTCTCTTCCACCGACAGCCGCTCGACGTAGGTCGGCTTGTCCTTCACCTCGGTGGGCAGCGCGTTGCAGCGCGCCGTTGCCTTGGCGTCGGCCGCGTCGGCCGCCTTGGCGAACGCATCCCAGGCCGTCATCTGCTCCGGCTTCAGCTCGAGCCGGATCTTGAGGTAGGTGCGGTTGCCGGCGCGGCGTGCCACGTGGTCGAGGCAGAAGGACTTGGGATTGAAGGCGGGACGCTGCCGCTCCATGCCGGGGGCGGCGGGCGGTGGCGGCGGAAGAGCCTGGGCGAGTTCCGCCATGTCGTCATCGATCGCATTGTCGAGTGCCGAAGCCGGCGCTGCGAACACGAGCCCGGCGGCGATGGTGGCCGGGACGGCCATGAACAGGGAACGAAGGGTCATTGTCGAACCTCATCTAACTACGCAGATTGCGTAGAGAATACGGCCGGACCGGAGGGAACGTGCCCGACCGCCGTGTAAATTTATGTAAAGTTCGGCCGTTGCATGGCCATCCAGGCGGCGAAGGCTGCGCGCTCGTCCGCGCTCATGTGGAGCCCTTCCTTGGTGCGCCGCCACAGCACATCCTCGGGCTCGACAGCCCATTCGTCGCGCATCAGGTAGCGGACTTCGACCTCATAGAGACAGCCGCCAAAGTGCCGGCCGAGATCCGGCGGGGTTCGGACCCCCTCCAGCATGTCGTCCAGGCCGGTGCCGTGGCGTCGGGCCAGCACCCGTAGCAGATCCTTGGGCAGGCCCGGCTTGACCGAAACCAGCGAGTCAGCGAAGCGGTCGAAGGCTTCCTGGAAGGTCGGGGCGTCGGCCAGTTCGCCGTCGGCGAGCGGCCGTGTCGTCGTCCATGCCATGCCCATGTTGGGATAGTACGGCGCGAGGTCGCGCAGCGCATGTTCGGCCAGACGGCGGTAAGTGGTGATCTTGCCGCCGAATACCGACAGGAGGGGCGCGCGGCCGGGGCCACCGTCGACTTCCAGGTGGTAATCGCGAGTCACCGCCGAGGGGTTGTCGTCACCGTCGTCGAACAGCGGTCGCACCCCTGAGTAGGTCCAGACGACATCCTCGGGCCGTATCGGCTTGGCCATATAGCGCCCGGCGATCTCGCAGAGATAGGTGATCTCCTCCGGGCTGCACACTGCGACGTCACCCTGTTCGACCTGGATGTCGGTCGTGCCGATCACCGAGAAGGCGCGCTCGTAGGGGATGACGAAGACGATGCGTCCGTCGCTATTCTGCAGAATGAAAGCATGGTCGCCGTCATAGAGCCGTGGGACGACGATATGACTGCCTTTTACGAGTCGCACGCGCTTGGTCGTGGCGACGTGGGTCTGTTCGTCGAGGAAGCGTTTGACCCAGGGGCCCGTCGCGTTGACCAGGCCGCGAGCCCGGACGGCGACCTTCTGGCCGTCGGGCGCCAGCAACTCGATGTGCCAGAGCCGGCCATCGTCGCTGCGCCGCGCCGCTATACAGCGATGGCGGGCGAAGATGGCGGCGCCCATCTGTCGCGCCGACTTCAGGTTGGCGATGACAAGGCGCGCATCGTCGACCCAGGCGTCGGAATAGACGAAGCCCTTTTCAAACGAACTCTTCAGGCCACGGCCGAACGGCGAGCGTGGAAGGTCGACGCTGATCGACTTGGGCAAGGTCATGTGCCAGTCGAGATGGTCGTAGAGGAACAGGCCCAGGCGGAGCATCCAGCGGGGGCGCAGATGGGGCTCATGCGGCAGCACGAAGCGCATGGGGAAGGACAGATGCGGCGCCTTGGCCAGCAGGACCTCGCGTTCCTGCAACGCTTCACGCACCAGGCGGAACTCATATTGCTCCAGATAGCGCAGCCCGCCGTGGATCAGCTTGGTCGAGGCCGAGGACGTGGCGCTGGCGAAATCGTTCATTTCGCAAAGCCCGACCTTCATGGCCCGTCCGACAGCGTCGCAGGCGATGCCCGCGCCGTTGATGCCGCCGCCGACGACGAAGAGGTCGAGCGGTGCTCCTGTTTCATCCATGCCGCAGCATATAGTGCACATTGGGTCCGGCGGAAATCAGCCGGACCCGGCGCATGCCTCTTGGAGCTGAAGTGTTCAATGGAAACCACTCCAGCGTGCTTGACCGGCCATCATAGGGACCTCAAATGGCAGGATGGGCTTTCTGCTCAAGATCATCCTGTTCGGCGTGGCCGTTTATGCAGCATGGAAGACCTTCCACCGCTGGAAGAGCCTGTTCGATCGATTCGTGGGCAGGCCCGAAGAGCCTCCCAGGCAGGCGCCACCGCCGCCACCGGCGCCGCCCTCGGCTCCCGGGCCTCTGTCATCCCGCAAGGTGACGGTGGAAGACACGGTTCAATGTCCTGCCTGTGGTGCCTATAATTCCGCCACTGCTGAAAAATGCGGCCAATGTGGTCGCCCGCAGTCTTCGGGCCGAGGTAGCGGCTGACCGGCGGTCCGCGACGCTTGACCAGGGTGGGGGTGGCACCTATTTTGCCGCACCGCAAAAACGGCCTTAAGTCGCGGAAAGACAAGGCCTTCCGAGCTTCGGGGAATACCGTGTCCGAGCCTTCCGCGCGTCCCAAGCCGACGTGCTTTCAAGAACTCATTCTGACCCTGCAGGACTATTGGGCACGCCAAGGCTGCCTGATCCTGCAACCCTACGATATGGAAATGGGCGCGGGCACCTTTCACACCGCCACCACGCTGCGCGCGCTCGGTCCGAAGCCCTGGTACGCGGCCTATGTGCAGCCCTCACGCCGGCCCAGTGATGGCCGCTACGGCGAGAATCCGAACCGTTTGCAGCACTACTACCAGTTCCAGGCGATCCTGAAGCCTTCACCCTCCGATATCCTCGAACGCTACCTTGGTTCGCTTGAGGCGATCGGTATCGACACGAGCCTGCACGACATTCGATTCGTCGAGGATGACTGGGAGAGCCCGACCCTCGGCGCCTGGGGCCTGGGGTGGGAGGTCTGGTGCGACGGCATGGAGATCACGCAGTTCACCTACTTCCAGCAGGTCGGCGGCATCGAGGTCGATCTGGTGTCGGGCGAGATTACCTACGGCCTGGAACGTCTGGCCATGTATCTCTTCGACAAGAAGACGGTCTATGAGCTGCCCTTCAACCGTGCCGACTCCGAGGTGCCGTTGACCTACGGCGACGTGTTCCTGCAGAACGAGCAGGAGCAGTCGGCCTACAATTTCAAGCATGCCGACACGCAGGTGCTGTTTCGCCACTTCGCCGATGCTGAGAAGGAATGTGCGAGCCTGGTGGCCAAGAAGCTGCCACTGCCGGCCTACGAGCAGTGCATCAAGGCTTCGCACTGCTTCAACCTCCTGGATGCCCGCGGCGTGATCAGTGTCGCCGAGCGCCAGAGCTACATCCTGCGGGTGCGCGATCTCGCCAAGGCCTGTTGCGAAGCCTGGCTGGCGACGCAGACAGCGCCTGCAGCAGAAAGGGCGGCCTGACATGGCCGAACTGCTTCTCGAACTCCTGAGCGAGGAGATTCCGGCGCGCATGCAGGCGCGTGCGGCGGCGGATCTGAAGCGACTGGTGTGCGACGGTCTGAAAGCGGCCGGTATCGACTTCGCCGACGCACGTACCTTCGCGACGCCGCGCCGCCTGACTCTGGTGGTCGACGGCCTGCCGGCATTGCGCGCCGATGTCAGCGAGGAACGGCGTGGACCGCGTGTCGGTGCGCCGGAACAGGCGGTCCAGGGCTTTCTGAAGGCTGCGGGTCTCGCTTCCCTCGAGCAGGCTCAGAAGCGCGACACCGGCAAGGGTGAGTTCTGGTTCGCGGTCATCACGAAGAAGGGCGGCCCGACGGCCGATGCGCTGCCGGGCATCATCGAGGGTGCCATGAAGGTGCTGCCGTGGCCCAAGTCGATGAAGTGGGGCAGCGGCACGATGAACTGGGTACGGCCGCTGCAGTCCATCGTCGCGTTGTTCGACGGCAAGGTCCTCGATGGTGAGATCGCTCCGGGCGGGAAGATGGCGCCAGTTCGCTTCGGCGACACGACCCGCGGCCATCGTTTCCTGAGCGCGGGCGAGATCCGGGTGTCGGGTTTCGCCGACTACGCCTCCAAGCTCGCAGCCGCCCACGTCATGCTCGATCCCGCCGAGCGCAAGCGGGTCATCCTCGAAGGTGCCGAAAAGCTCTGCGACGACGCGCAGGTCGCGCTGAAGACCGACGAGGGGCTGCTGGAAGAGGTGGCCGGCCTGGTCGAATGGCCGGTGCCGATGCTCGGCACCATCGATTCCCGGTTCATGGACGTGCCGCCCGAGGTGCTGATTGTCTCGATGCGCACGCACCAGCGGTATTTCGCGACGGCTCGCAGGAACGATGGCGCGCTTGCGAACCGGTTCGTGGTGGTCGCCAACAACGTGGCACGCGACGGTGGCGCCACGATCGTCGACGGCAATGAGCGGGTGCTGCGCGCCCGCCTGAGCGATGCCAAGTTCTTCTGGGATCAGGACCGCAAGGTGCTGCTCGAGGAACGTCTGCCGGCGCTGAAGGACGTCGTCTTCCACGCCAAGCTCGGCTCCCAGGCCGACCGTGTGACACGCATCGAGATCCTGGCCGACAAGATCGCGCCATTTGTGCCCGGTGCCGATTCCGCCGGTGCCATCCTGGCGGCGCACCTCTGCAAGGCCGACCTGGTGAGCGGCATGGTCGGCGAGTTTCCGGAACTGCAGGGGGTGATGGGCCGCTACTATGCGCTGGAAGAGAAGCTGCCGCTGCCAATCGCCGAGGCGATCGGCGATCACTACGCCCCGGCCGGTCCGAACGACCGCTGTCCAGCGTCGCCCCTGTCGATCGTGGTCGCGTTGGCCGACAAGCTCGACACGCTGACCAGCTTCTGGTCGATCGGCGAGAAGCCGACCGGCTCGCGCGATCCCTTCGCCCTGCGCCGTGCCGCACTCGGCATCATCCGCATCGTCGTCGAGAACGGCGTCCGCCTGCCGCTTCGCAAGTTCTTCGAGGCCGACGACCTGATGGCCTTCCTTGCCGAACGCCTCAAGGTGCAGATGCGCGAGAAGGGCGTCCGCCATGACGCGGTCGACGCGGTGTTCGCCCTGGGCGGTGAGGATGACCTGGTTCGCCTACTGGCCCGTGTCGAAGCCGTGCAGTCCTTCCTGGCGACCGAGGACGGTCGGAACCTGCTCACTGCGTACGGCCGTGCCGCCAACATCGTGCGGGCGGAAGAGAAGAAGGACAAGTCGCTGGCGGCCAGCATCGCCGGCACACCCGATGTCGCCTTGCTGGAACAAATCGAGGAGAAGAACGTTGCTGGGGCCTTGGCCGCAGCCGAGCGTCTGGTGAAATCCGCCCTGCAAGGCGAGGACTACGAGGGCGGCATGAAGGCGCTTTCGGGACTGCGCGGTCCCATCGACGCCTTCTTTGACAAGGTCACGGTTAATGTCGCTGACAAGCCGGCATTGAGATTGAACAGGTTGAAGTTGCTCAATCAGATAAAGGCCACGATGGATTCCGTGGCGGATTTTTCGAGGATCGAGGGCTGATCATGGCCAAGTGGGTCTACAGTTTCGGTGATGGCAAGGCCGAAGGTCGTGCCGACATGCGCAACCTGCTGGGGGGCAAAGGCGCCAACCTTGCCGAGATGTCGAGCCTCGGCCTGCCGGTGCCGCCGGGCTTCACCATCACGACCGAAGTCTGCACGTACTACTACGCCAACAGCCACGCCTATCCGCCGGAACTGAAGGACGAAGTCGAGAAGGCGCTGGGCGGCATCGAAGAGATCGTTGGCACAAGGTTCGGTGATGCCAACAATCCACTGCTGGTGTCGGTACGCTCGGGCGCTCGCGCCTCGATGCCCGGCATGATGGACACCGTCCTCAACCTCGGTCTCAACGACCGCACGGTGCTCGGCCTCGGCCAGTCCTCAGGCGACGAACGCTTCGCCTGGGACAGCTACCGGCGCTTCATCCAGATGTACTCCAACGTCGTGCTCGATGTCGGGCACCACTATTTCGAGGAGGCGCTGGAACTGAAGAAGGAGGATCTCGGCGTCCAGCTGGATACCGACCTCAAGGCCGACGATTGGCGTTCGGTCGTGGCCGAGTACAAGAAGATCGTCGAGAAGCGTACCGGGACGCCGTTTCCGCAGGAGCCGCGCGAGCAGCTCTGGGGGGCCATCGGTGCTGTGTTCGGTTCGTGGATGAACCAGCGGGCCATTACCTATCGTCGGCTGCATTCGATTCCCGAGAGCTGGGGCACGGCCGTCAACGTCCAGGCCATGGTCTTCGGCAACATGGGCGAGGATTGCGCGACCGGCGTCGCCTTCACACGCGTTCCATCGACCGGCGAGAACCTGTTCTATGGCGAGTACCTCGTGAATGCCCAAGGCGAGGACGTGGTTGCTGGCATCCGCACGCCCCAGCATCTCACCGTGCAGGGCAAGCTGGTGCAGAAGTCCGATGCACCGGCGATGGAAGAGGTGATGCCCGAGGTCTTCAAGCAGCTCGCCGGCGTGCGCCGCACGCTCGAGAAGCACTACAGCGACATGCAGGATATCGAGTTCACCGTTCAGCGCGGCAAGCTCTACATGTTGCAGACACGTAACGGCAAACGCACGGCCAAGGCGGCGCTGAAGATCGCCGTGGACATGGTGCGCGAAGGGCTGATCGACAAGAAGGAGGCGGTGGCGCGCATCGTTCCGTCGTCGCTCGACCAGCTTCTCCATCCGACGCTCGATCCCAAGGCGCATCGCAAGGTGATCGCCAAGGGGTTGCCGGCCTCGCCGGGCGCTGCCTCGGGCAAGGTGGTGTTCACAGCCGACGATGCCGAGAAGCAGGCGCGGACGGGTGAGAAGGTGATCCTGGTGCGACGCGAGACCAGTCCCGAGGATATCCACGGCATGCATGCCGCCCAGGGTATCCTGACCTCGACTGGCGGCATGACCAGTCACGCCGCCGTCGTTGCGCGGGGCATGGGCAAGCCCTGTGTCGCCGGCGCCGGAGACGTGCGCATAGACGCCAATGCCGGCACTCTGTCGGTGCGCGGTGTGACGGTGAAGGCAGGAGAGTTCCTCACCCTGGATGGCGGCACGGGCGAGATCATGCAGGGCGTGGTGCCGACGGTTCAGCCCGAGCTGTCGGGCGACTTTGCCGAGCTGATGCAGTGGGCCGACGAGTTCCGCAGGCTCGGGGTGCGCGCCAACGCCGAGACGCCGACCGACGCAGCCACGGCGCGCAAGTTCGGCGCCGAGGGCATCGGGCTCTGTCGCACCGAGCACATGTTCTTCGAAGGCGACCGCATTGTCGCGGTGCGTCAGATGATACTGGCCGATGACGAGAAGACGCGCCGTGCGGCCCTCGCCAAGATCCAGCCGATGCAACGCCAGGATTTCGTCGAGCTGTTCGAGATCATGGCGGGGCTGCCGGTCACGATTCGGCTGCTCGATCCGCCTCTGCACGAGTTCCTGCCCAAGACCGAAGGCGACATGGCCCAGGTCGCCAAGGACCTCGGCGTGTCTTCGGCCGAGGTCGAGGCACGGGCCAACAAGCTGCACGAGTTCAACCCCATGCTCGGCCATCGCGGCGTGCGGCTCGGGATCTCCTATCCCGAGATCTACGAGATGCAGGCGCGTGCCATCTTCGAGGCCGTGGCGGAGGTGCAGAAGAAGGCTGGCAAGACCGTGATCCCCGAGATCATGATTCCGCTGGTCGCCACCAAGAAGGAGCTCGACCTGATGAAGGCAGTGGTCGATCAGGTCGCTGCCGAGGTTGGCCAGCTCTCCGGAGAGAAGCTGGAATATCTTGTCGGCACCATGATCGAGCTGCCGCGCGCGGCGCTACGCGCCGGCGACATCGCCGAGACTGCCGACTTCTTCAGCTTCGGCACCAACGACCTGACGCAGACTACGTTCGGCCTCAGCCGCGACGACTCCGCGTCGTTCCTCGAGAAATACCAGCAGCGCGGCATCTTCGAGCACGACCCCTTCGCCTCGCTCGATGTTGAGGGTGTGGGCGAGCTGATCGAGATCGCCAGCGAGCGAGGGCGCAAGGTGCGCAACAGTCTGAAGCTCGGCATCTGCGGTGAGCATGGCGGCGATCCCGCCTCCGTCTTCTTCTGCCACAAGGCCGGCCTCGACTACGTTTCGTGCTCGCCGTTCCGCGTGCCGATTGCACGGCTGGCTGCTGCCCAGGCATCGCTGGGCGGACCGCTCAAGACGGAATGACGCTGGACGCGCTTCGGCCGGGAAGCGGCCGCGGGGCCAAGCGCGCGTTGGCGGTCGCGCTTGCCGCCCTGGAGCGCGATCCCGAGAGCGAGGCGTCCCAAGCCCTGCTCGACGCCGCCTGGCGTGCGCCGAAAGCCCATGTCGTGGGTGTCACCGGGCCGCCTGGCGTGGGCAAGTCGTCGCTCTGCGCTGCGCTGGTCGCGTCCTGGCGCCAGGCGGGGCGAACCGTCGGCGTGATCGCCGTCGATCCGTCGTCGCGAACGAGCGGCGGTGCGCTCCTGGGCGATCGGGTCCGCATCGTCCACGATTCCTCGGATGACGGGTCTTTCGTGCGCTCGATGGCGGCGCGCGACAGGCTCGGCGGCCTTGCCGACCAGACCTTGGCTGCCATGGTTGTCATGCGGGCGCTGTTCGACCGGGTGCTGATCGAAACCGTCGGCGTCGGCCAGTCCGAGACGGATGTCGCCGGCGTCGCCGACACCGTGGTCTTCTGTGTGCAGCCGGGCTCGGGCGATTCCCTGCAGTTCATGAAGGCGGGCATCGTCGAGATCCCGCACCTGATCGTCGTGACCAAGGCCGATATCGGCCAGGCTGCGGAACGCGCACGTGCTGACGTCGCCGGGGCGCTGTCTCTGGCCACCGCCGATCAGCACTGGCCCGTCAGGACGCTTGCGGTCTCCTCGCGTTCCGGTGCCGGCATGCAGGCGCTGATGGCCGCGCTCCAGGCCCATCACGAGCATCTTGCCGGCGAAGGACGTCTCGCCGTGCTGCGTCACCGCCAGAGCGAAGGCTGGGTGCTCGAATCGCTGCGCGATCGCTTCGGCCGTGAGGGCATCGCCCGGCTCGATCGCCGGGGCCTCGATCTTGGGTTGCCGCCCGGCGCGCAGCCCTTCGAACGTATCCGGGAACTCGGCGACCTGCTGCGGAAGGGATCATAGGCGGTTCCTGACCGGCACGGCGAAGAGCCCGTCAGGCCGCTACCATCGAATTGCCGCGATGGGATGCGGAGAACCACTCGCGCTCGTCCTGGCGGAACTGCTCGCGCACATAGTCGATCACGGTGCGGATTCGGGCGCCTTTGTTGGTCTCCTCGTGGCTTACCAGCCAGATGTCGCGGACGATCTTGAGGTCGATTGGCGCGGGGACGAGGTTGGACGACTTGGTGACGTAGTCGGGAAACACCGAGACGCCGTAGCCGGCCTTGACCGCTTCGACGGCGGCGTAGGACGAGTTGGTGCGCAGTACGACCGACGTGCTGCGCTCGACCATCTCGCTCCAAGGTTTCATCGCCGCCAAGCTGTGCAGCGTCGTGTGGTCGACGATGTGATGGTCCCGCAGATCGTCAGTGTCCTGCGGCAGGCCGTGACGCTCGACGTAGGACGGCGCGGCGAAGATCGAGAAGTTGACCTGGCCGACGCGCGCGGCGACGAGCTGGTTGGAGGTCGGGCGGAAGAAGCGGATGGCGATATCGGCCTGGCGCGTGGCAAGATCGAGCACCTGGTCGCTTGCGATCACCTGCACGACAATGTCGGGATGGATGCGGCGCAGCTGGCCGAGCCGGGCCACCAGCCAATTTGCCGCTATGCCTTCCGTGGCGGCTATGCGCACGATGCCGGCCATCTCGCGGTCCAAGCCGGCCAGATGACGCTCGATCGACGTGGCGTTCGTCATCATCGACTCGGCCTGCATCAGGACCCCGCGGGCCGCCGGCGTTACTTCCATGCCGTGGCGGTGACGGTCGAACAGCTTGGCGCCAAGCCGGCGCTCAAGCGCCTGGATGCGCCGCCCGACCGTGGTCTGTTTGGTGTTAAGTTGCGTTGCGGCAGCACTGAAACTACCGGTTTTTGCAACTGCTAGGAAAAAACGTACATCGTCCCAATCACCGAGAATATTCGGGACCTTGCTCTTGCGCGGGGGTGTCGTCATCATCGTAACAATCGATACAATATGGTTGCCGGCCTGAAGTTTACTTGAAAGAAGCCGTATGGTTTATCTTACACCATTATTGAGGAAATGTCGGTTTCTATGTCGATTATAGGGCATTAGGCAGTTTTTTAGCCACCTCGCTATAGAAGACCAGTGCGTATCTAGCCCTCGTATTCGTTAGTCAATCAATCCGTGATTTGCCCATGATTCGTGGGCCGATTGACACGTAGTAACGGGGCTGGGGTGCTTGAGTGGCCGCCATCGACTCGGACAGGAAATCGACGACGCTGTCGGTGTTTGCCGGCAAGCTCGCCCGCTACGTGCGCAGTCCGTCGACGCGCATAGCGGCGTTTACGGGTCTGGTTTTCTATTTGAGCTATGCGTACGCGCATGGCAGTGGGACTAACGCGGCCCTGATCGGCGTGTCAGTCTTTATCGGGATTTTCGTCCCGAGCTACGCCAAGCTCAGCAACAAGGCCGAACTGTGGGCCAATAACCGGTTCGGCTTCGTTACCGCTGGCCGGCTGGGGCGGTTCATCCCCCAGTTCGCGTTCAACCTGGCGGCATTCGGAATCATGACATGGGGTGGGGCTCTGAACCGCGACGGCATGGCGTCGGTGGGTGGTTTCGCGTCCGCCGCGCTCGTCACGACGCTGGCCTCCCAGGGTATCCAGTATCTTGCCCTCTATCTATTCGCGCGCGGCGTGGGCGATGCCAACCGCAACGTCCAGATCGGCCTGTCGTTCGTCATCGTGCTGACCGCCCTTGGAACGGCGGGCCTGCCGTTCGTGCGCGAGGCCTTTCTGGTCCTTGGCCTTGGGCTCGGCGCGTTGCTGTTCGGGGTTGGTCTTTTGTCGGACATCCGTTCGCAGGTGGCGCCCAAAGGCGGCATCGGCATGTTCTTCGGCACGTTCAACCCCTTCCACAACACCCATCTGGCGATCTTGCGGCGTGCCATTGCCGAGCGTGGGCTGGACAAGGTGATCATTCATCCCACGCTGATCCCGCGCTTGCATGCCGACGCGTTTCGCAAGGGCCAGCTCCGCGTCGCCCGGCTGGAGAACGGCTTCCAGATCTACGAGACCACGGACAAGGCCGACGTCAATGTCGACTACCTCCCGACCGGCAACATGTTCCTACCGCCCGATACGCGTCAGGCGCTGATCGAGCTGGCGGTCGCCGAGGCCGGGCTAGGCGACAAGGTCGAGCTCGCCTTCCATCGTGAGATGTACGACGCCAAGGGCTTCTATGGGGTGATCGCCGAGATCAAGCGACGCCATCCGGGTGCGAGACTGCATTGCCTGCATGGCACCGACTTCGGCGGCATGTGGATACGACAGATCTGCGACGAGTCTGGATGGATCTATCCGTGGCGCATCCTGCGCCGTGACGGCGTTTCGGCGACGGCGATCCGCAAAGGTGCGAAGGGCATGACGTCGGCGGTGGTGACCGACGTTCCCGAGCAACTGGCAGACAATCGTCCCGTTGTGACGGCTGGGGG
>QFCS01002013.1_pt1 | contig 50423 bp, 43 predicted proteins | sample 3576561 | NCBI WGS metagenome assembly QFCS01 | reverse complement strand
TCACCCACTCGCTCTGCACCCTGGAGTTCGAGGACCACCGCCCCCTCTACGACTGGTTCCTCGACCACCTGCCGGTGCCGTCGCGGCCGCGCCAGACCGAGTTCGCCCGCCTCAACATCGGCTACACGGTCCTGTCCAAGCGCTATCTGACGGACCTGGTGCGGCGCGGCATCGTGGCCGGCTGGGACGATCCGCGCATGCCGACCCTGGCCGGCCTGCGCCGCCGCGGCGTGCCGCCGGAGGCGATCCGCGACTTCGTCCGGCGCATCGGCATGTCCAAGGCCAACAGCACCGTCGACATCGCCATGTTCGACCACGCGATCCGCGACCGCCTCAACCAGGTGGCCCAGCGGCGCATGGCGGTGCTGCGGCCGCTCAAGCTGGTGATCGAGAACTTTCCCGAGGACCATGTCGAGGCGCTGGAGGCCGTCAACCATCCGGCGGACCCGGCCGCCGGCACGCGCACCCTGCGCTTCGGCCGGGAGATCTACATCGAGCGCGACGACTTCATGGAGAACCCGCCGAACAAGTTCTTCCGGCTCGCCGTCGGCCGGGAGGTGCGGCTGCGCTACGCCTTCCTCGTCACCTGCCGGGAGGTCGTGAAGGACGCGGACGGCACCGTGGTGGAGCTGCGCTGCACCTACGATCCGGCCAGCCGCGGCGGCAACGCGCCGGACGGACGCAAGGTGAAGGCGACCCTGCACTGGGTGTCGGGCCGCGACGCCCGTCCCGCCGAGGTCCGCCTGTACAGCACCCTCTTCAACCGCGCGGATCCGGGCGCCGGTGGCGATCTCGACGCCGACCTGAATCCCGGCTCGCTCGAGGTCGTGTCGGGCGCGCTGGTGGAGCCCTCGCTGGCCGAGATGCCGGCGGGCGAGGCCGTGCAGTTCGAGCGGCTGGGCTATTTCTGCGCGGACCCGGCGAGCCGTCCGGACGCCCTGGTGTTCAACCGCACGATCGAGCTGCGCGACACCTGGGCGAAGATGCAGGTCGGATAAGGGAGGGCAGGATGGCAAAACGAGTCGTGGAGAGCCCGCAGGCGATGAAGGCGCTGGTCGGCCAGGAACTGGGGGTCAGCGACTGGCTGGTCATCACCCAGGAGCGCATCAACACCTTCGCCGAGGCGAGCGGCGACCATCAATGGATCCATGTCGATGTCGAGCGCTGCAAGACCGACATGCCGGACGGCAAGACGATCGCGCACGGCAACCTCACCTTCGCGGTGATCTCCACCTTCGGCCGGGACATCCTCCGGATCGACAATGTGCGGAACGGCATCAACTACGGCTCGAACAAGGTGCGCTACACCAGCCCCGTGCAGGTCGGCGCGCGCATCCGCGGCCGCCAGAAGCTGCTCGCCGCCGACGACATGCCGAACGGCGGCATCCGCATGACCTACCAGTGGACCGTCGAGATCGAGGGCAAGGACCGGCCGGCCTGCGTCGCCGAGACGATGAGCATCGCCTACCCGAAGGCTTGAGCGGGCGCGGCCTGCGTCGCAGCGGCCCTCCCGGCCGGCCTCACCGGCGATGACGGGGCGCACTCCGTGCCTGCTAGAGCGGTTTCCACTATGATGGAACCGCAAGCGGTTCCGTCATAGTGGAAACGCGCGCACGGGTGATCGAAGTTTCACAAGGCATGTTCCGTTCGGCTGATTCCAGCCGAACGGAACATGCTTTAGACGACCTTGTCCGCGCGCATGCCGTCGATGTCGGCGTCACCGTAGCCCGCTTCGCGCAGCACCTCGTCGGTGTGCTCGCCGAGCGCGGCCGGCGGCCGCTCGACCGACCCGCCGCCATGCTCCAGGCGGAAGCCCGAGCCCACGACCTGGATGGGACCGTGCTCGGTCTCGACAGTCTGCAGGATCGTGCGGTGGTTGAAGTGGTCGAGCTTCACCGTCTCGGGGATGCTGAGCACCCGGCCTGCCGGCACGTCGTTCGCCGCGAAGCGCTCCGCCCAGGTGGCCGAGGTCTCCCGCTTCATGGCCGCCTCGACGATCTCGTGCAGGGCCTTGTTGTTGGCGATGCGGGTCGGCCAATCGACGAAGCGCGGGTCGGCCAGCGCTTCCTCGCAGCCCAGCACCTTCATCAGGCGCTTGAATTGCGGGTCGGTCATGACGGCCAGCACCATCCAGCCGTCCTTCGTCCTGAAGAGGTTGCCCGTCGGCTTGCGGGTCACGGAGAGATTCGCCGCCTGCTCGTGCACGCGGCCGGTCATGAGGTGCTCGGTGAATTGCTGGGCGAGATAGCCCATCACCGCATCGATCATGGCGACGTCGACGAGCTGGCCCTTGCCGGTATGGGTGCGCTGGTAGAGCGCCGAGGCCACGCCCAGCGCCGCGGTGGCGCCCGACATCACGTCGGCACCGGCGAAGCCCACGCGCGTCGGGCCGTTGGCGGGAAAGCCGGTGATCGACATCAGGCCGGACATGGCCTGGATCATGCCGTCGAACGCGGCGGTGGCGCGGTCGGGACCGACCTGGCCGAAGCCGGAAATGGCGCAGTAGATCAGCCGCGGATTGATCGCCTTCAGCGTCTCGTAGCCGATGCCGAGCTTGTCCATGACGCCCGGCCGGAAGTTCTCCATCACCACGTCGGCCTTCGCCGCCAGCCGCTTCACGACCTCGATGGCCCTGGGCTTCTTGAGGTCGAGCGTGATCGAGCGCTTGCCGGCATTGACCGCCACCCAGGGCGCGGCGAGCCCGCGCTTCTCCCACTCGTTGTCGCGGGAGCCGTAGCGCATGTCGTCGCCGTCGCGCGATTCGACCTTGATGACGTCGGCACCCAGCAGGGCGAGCTGGTAGGAACCATAGGGTCCCGCCAGAACACGCGTGAAATCGAGGACCTTTACCCCGGCGAACGGCTTGCTCATGCTGGGCCTCAGGCGACGCCCGCGACCTGTCGCTGCTTCAGCGCCGTCTGCTTGATCTTGTCGAACTCGGCACGGCGCCGCGCGACTTCCTCGGCGCTCATGCGTGCGAGGTTGTTGTAGTCGAGCTTCCAGTCGCCGTCCTCGTTCCAGCGCAGCGGCGACTGCACGGTGGTGCGCGGCGAGACCGCGCTCTCGAGCACCCTGAGAGCGAGATCGAGCGTGAAGCGCTGCGTCTCCGGCTCGTGCGGCTTGCCGCAGGCATTGCCCAGCGGAAAGTCGCTGAACAGGAAGCGTGGCGGACCAGCGAACTCGACGATGTCCTTGGCGCACCCCATGACGATCGTCGGGATGCCATTGCGCTCGAGATGGCGCGCCACCAGCGTCGAGGTCTGGTGGCAGACCGGGCAGTTCGGCACGACGATCGCGGCGTCGACGCCATCTTCCCGGCAACGTTGGAGGATTTCCGGCGCGTCGGTCTCCAGCGTGACGCGCTGGCTGCGATTGGTGGGCGCGCCATGGAAGCGCCTGGCCAGCTTGAAGCGGCCCTGCTGTGCGAAGGCCCGCATCGTCGGCAGCGGGAACCAGCTGTTGCTGTCGGTCGCCGTAGTGTGCTTGCGGTCGTAACCGATGTGGCTGATGCGCGTGTCGTGATCGACCGCCGTGTCGCCGGAGTAGACCTTGTAGAACTTGGCGGCGGCGTTGTACGGCGCGCCCGGCCCCTGGTCGCCCTTGTCGGGCTGGTACGGCGCGGCCGTGGTGATCAGGGTCACGGTACTGTCGGCCAGCTTCTTCTCCAGAGGCTGGAACGGCGCATCGACGTAATGCGCCCAGCGATAAGGGTTGTCGTACCCCAGCGCGAGATAGTACTCGCGAGTGCGGCGCATGTATTCGATCGGCGCGTCGTATTCCGGCGCGAAATTCATGGTATCGGACATGCCGGGAGCGTGGGACGGGCCGTGCGCGAAGTCAAATTCGCAGAACGGCACGGGATAAATCAAAAGGGAGGAAAGAAGACATGAAACGACTGACTCGCCGCGCCGCGCTGGGCGCGGCCGGCGCCATGGCCATCGTGCCCGGGACACAGGCGCGGGCACAGGCACCGGCATTTCCGAACAAGCCGATGCGCTTCCTGGTGCCCTATCCGGTCGGCGGAATCGTCGATATCGTGACGCGGGCGGTTGCCGATCCGATGCAGGCCGATCTCGGTCAGCCGGTGGTCGTCGAACCGAAGCCGGGCGGCAACTCGACCCTTGCCACGGCGATGATCCCGCAAGCGCCCGCCGACGGCTACACCTGGCTGATGGCGACGCTCAGCCATGTCGTGGTGCCATACCTGCAGCCGGTGCCCTACAATGCCCTGACCGACTTCCAGCCGGTCGCCATGGTCGCCGTGGCGACGGCGGTGGCGGTGGTGAATCCCGCCGTGCCGGTAAAGACGCTCAAGGAGCTGATCGACTACGGCAAGGCCAATCCGGGCAAGCTCAACTACCTCAACCCGGGCAACGGCTCCTCGCTCCATCTGTCGTGCGAGCTGCTCAAGAATCAGTACAAGTTCGACATGACGTCGGTGCCGTATCGCGGCGTTCCGCCGGGAATTCCCGACCTGCTCGAGGGTCGCCTCCAGGTCGGCTTCCTGCCGACTCCGCTTGCCATTCAACACATCCAGAGTGGCAAACTGCGGGCGCTCGCCGTCATCGCCGACAAGCGCCTGCCTGCCCTGCCCGCCGTGCCGACCTTCGCGGAGGCAGGCTTCCGCGACGCCCAGGTGATGAGCTGGTACGTGCTCACCGTGCGCGCCGGCACGCCGGCCGCCATCGTCGAGCGGCTGCATGCCTCCGCCATGAAGGCCCTCGCCCTGCCCGAGACGCGCGAGCGGCTGAGCAAGGCCGGATGCGAGGTGCCACCGCCGAAGTCGCCTGCCGAACTCGTGGCGATGTGGAAGACCGACTCCGCCCGCTACGGCAAGCTGGTGAAGGAAGCCGGCATCACCGGCTGAAAGCCGACAGCGAAGTAACCCGGCGGCCATAGTGCGGCCCAACTCGGCCGCGCTATATATGAATCGACGAGGCTGGCTCGGGAGCACGACGCATGGCGATCAGACGCATGGCGATCAGGCGACGCAGCGTACTGCTGGGCGGCGCGGGCTTGTGCCTGGCCGCGCCGGCGATCGTGCGCCCCCGGATCCTATGGGCGCAGACGGCGGCTCCGGCCGCCGCAGGCGCGCAGAAGATCATTGTCAGCCATGGCTTCGCCATGCACGGCGCGCCGAAATACCCGGCCGATGCCGGGCCGCCGGAATACGTCAACCCGTCGGCCCCGAAGGGCGGCTCGGTACGGCTCGGCGCGCGCGGCACCTTCGATTCGCTGCATCCCTTCATCGTCAAGAGCGTGCCGGCCGCCGGCATCACCGCGATCTGGGACACGCTGTGCTGGGCCTCACGCGACGAGGCCTCGACCGAGTACGGCCTGGTCGCCGAGACCATCGAATGGCCGGAGGACCGTTCCTGGGTCGCCTTCACGCTGCGGCCGCAGGCGCGCTTCCATGACGGCACGCCGATCACCGTCGAGGACGTGATCTTCACCTTCGACATCCTGAAGACCAAGGGCGCTCCCAACTACGCCTTCTACTATCACGACGTGTTGAAGGCCGAAAAAGTGGGCGATCGCAAGGTGCTGTTCACCTTCCGCGACAATACCAACAAGGAATTGCCCCTGATCGTGGGCCAGCTTCCGGTGCTGCCCTCGAAGTGGTGGGCGACGCGCGACTTCGAGAAGGTCTCGCTGGAGATCCCCCTCGGCAGCGGCGCCTACAAGGTCGATTCGTTCGATGTCGGCCGCTCCATCACCTATCGTCGCGTCGACGACTGGTGGGCCAGGGACCTCTGGATGAACCGCGGGCGCAACAACTTCGAGGTCATGCGCTACGAGTACTATCGCGATGCCACGGTGCAGTTCGAGGCCTTCAAGGCAGGCGACATCGACATCCGGCAGGAGAACATCGCGCGCAACTGGGCGACCGCCTACGACATTCCGGCGGTGCGCGACGGCCGCATCATCAAGGCGGAAATTCCGCACGAGTTGCCGACCGGCATGCAGTGCTTCGCCTTCAATACGCGGCGCGAGATCTTCAGCGACCGGCGTGTGCGCGAGGCGATCGCCACGATGTTCGACTTCGCCTGGACGAACAAGAACCTGTTCTACGGCCTGTACAAGCGCAACGTCTCCTTCTTCGGCAACTCCGAGCTGGCCTCGTCGGGCCTGCCGACTCCGGGCGAGCTGAAGTACCTTCAGCCGCTGCGCGGCAAGATTCCCGAAGAGGTCTTCACCAAGGAGTTCAAGCTGCCCGAGACCGACGGCACCGGCAATGTGCGCGAGCTCGCCCGCCGGGCGCTGTCGCTGCTCAAGGAAGCGGGCTGGGAGGTCAAGGACGGCAAGATGACCGAGACGAAGACGGGCCGTAAGCTCGCCTTCGAGATGATGCTGAACGATGCCAGCTTCGAGCGCGTGGTGCTGCCCTACAAGCAGAACCTCGAACGGATCGGCATCGACATGACGGTGCGCACCGTCGACACCGCCCAGGCCAAACGGCGCGAGGACGACTTCGACTTCGACATGATCGTCGAGGGCTTCGGCCAGTCTCTGTCGCCGGGCAACGAGCAGCGCGACTTCTGGGGCTCCAAGGCGGCGGGTTCGTCGGGCAGCCGCAACACAATCGGCATCCGCAACGAGGCGATCGACACCCTGATCGACACCCTGATCGCCGCGCCCGATCGCCAGAGCCTGATCGACGCGACGCGGGCACTCGACCGCGTCCTGCTGTGGAGCCACTTCGTGGTGCCCAACTGGCACAGCAGCACGGTGTATGTCGCGTACTGGAACCGCTTCGCGCGACCGGCCAAGAGCGCGCGCTACGCGCCGCTCGCCTTCGACACCTGGTGGATCGACGAATCCAGCGACCGATCCCTGCAGCGCGGGGAGAAGAAATGACCTCTCCGTCGCCCCGAGCGAAGCCGAGGGGCCTTCTCTCCGCGACTACCACCGGGCTGGTTGACGCAAGGTCCCTCCACTCGAGCCTTCGGCCCTCGGTCGGGATGACGGACTAGCAGTGCTCGCCTACATCCTGCGACGCCTGATGCTGGTGGTGCCGACGCTGCTCGGCATCATGGTCCTCAACTTCTTCATCATCCAGGCGGCCCCCGGCGGCCCCGTCGAGCAGATGCTCGCCCAGATGCAGGGGACCGCCGTCAGCGCCACCGAACGCTTCGCCGGCAGTTCGAGCGGCGGCGAGACGGTGAATCGCGGCGGCGGCAACGAGGGTACCTATCGCGGCGCCCGCGGCCTGCCCCGGGAGCTCATCGAACGCATCGAGAAGATGTACGGCTTCGACAAGCCGCCCCTGGAACGCTTTCTGCTGATGATGAAGAACTATCTGGTCTTCGATTTCGGCGAGAGCTTCTTCCGCAACAGGCGGGTCGTCGACCTCGTGCTCGAGAAGATGCCGGTATCGATCTCGCTCGGCCTTTGGACGACCCTGCTGGTCTACCTGATCTCGATCCCGCTCGGCATCGCCAAGGCGGTGCGCGACGGCTCGCGCTTCGACGTCTCGACCTCGACCGTGCTGGTGGTCTTGAACGCCATCCCCGGCTTCCTGTTCGCCCTGCTGCTCGTCGTGCTGTTCGCCGGCGGCAGCTATTTCAAGTGGTTTCCGCTGCGCGGCCTGGTGTCCGACGACTGGAGCCAGCTCGGCACGATCGACAAGGTCCTCGACTATCTCTGGCACATCGTGCTGCCGGTCGGCGCCATGGTGATCGGCGGGTTCGCGACACTGACCTTCCTCACCAAGAATTCCTTCGTCGAGGAGATCCACAAGCAATACGTCCTGACCGCCCGAGCCAAGGGCCTGGTCGAGCGCCGCGTGCTGTACGGTCACGTCTTCCGCAACGCCATGCTGATCGTCATCGCCGGTTTCCCGGCGGCCTTCATCGGGGTGCTGTTCACCGGCTCCATGCTGATCGAGGTGATCTTCTCGCTCGACGGGCTGGGACTGCTGGGCTTCGAAGCGGCGCTGAATCGCGACTATCCGGTCATGTTCGGCACGCTCTACTTCTTCGGGCTGATCGGCCTGCTCATGGGGATTCTGGGCGACCTCATGTACACCTTCGTCGATCCGCGCATCGACTTCGAGGCGCGCGGCTGATGAGTCCCCTCAACCGGCGGCGGCTCGCGGCCTTCCGCGCCAGCAAGCGAGGCACCTGGTCGCTCGCGCTCTTCAGCCTGCTGTTCGTCGTCTCGCTGTTCGCCGAGGTGCTGGCCAACGACCGGCCGATCCTGATCTACTATGATGGCTCCTTCTACTCGCCGCTGGTGCGGGACTACCCGGAGACGACGTTCGGCGGCGATTTCCCGACCAACACGATCTACACCGACCCCGAGGTCAAGCAGCTGATCGAGGAGAAGGGCAAGGGCTGGATGCTGTGGCCGCCCATTCCCTACCGCTACGACACGGTGGCCCGCGGCGAAGGACGGCAGGCACTGCAGCCGCCCTCCTGGAAGCACCTGCTGGGTACCGACGACCAGGCGCGCGACGTGATGGCCCGCCTTATCTACGGCTTCCGCATCTCGGTTCTGTTCGGCCTGGTGCTGACCTTGGCCAGCTCGATCATCGGCATCGCGGCCGGGGCGCTGCAGGGCTATTTCGGCGGCATGGTCGACCTCGTTTTCCAGCGCTTCCTGGAGATCTGGTCGAGCATGCCCACCCTCTACATCCTGATCATCCTGGCGAGCTTCATCCAGCCGGGCTTCTGGGTGCTGCTGGGCATCATGCTGCTGTTCAGCTGGATGGCGCTGGTCGGGCTGGTGCGCGCCGAGTTCCTGCGCGGCCGCAATTTCGACTACGTCCGGGCGGCGCGGGCGCTGGGCATGGTGGACGTGCGCATCATGTTCCGGCACATCCTTCCCAATGCCATGACGGGAGCCCTGACCTTCCTGCCCTTCATCCTCGCCGGTTCGGTCGTGACCCTGACGTCCCTGGATTTCCTGGGCTTCGGCCTGCCGCCGGGCTCGCCGTCGCTGGGCGAGCTGCTGCTGCAGGGCAAGAACAACCTCAACGCCCCGTGGCTGGCCTTCACCGGCTTCGCCGTGCTGGCCGTCCTGATGTCGCTGCTGGTCTTCGTCGGCGAGGCCGTGCGCGACGCCTTCAATCCGCGCAAGGTGCTGGCATGAGCGATATCCAGCAGCAGCAAGGCGGCGCCCTGCTCGAGGTCCGCGACCTGTCGGTCAATTTCGGCACCGGCGACAAGGCCGTGCGCGCGGTGCGCAACGTCAGCTTCGAGATAAGCCGCGGCGAGACCCTGGCCCTGGTGGGCGAATCCGGGTCGGGCAAGTCGGTGACGGCCCTGTCGGTGCTGCAGCTCCTGGCCTATCCGATGGCCAACCATCCGACGGGCAGCATCCGCTTCCAGGGGCGCGAGCTGGTCGGCGCTCCCCAGCGCGATCTGCTCGCCGTGCGCGGCAACCGGATCTCGATGATCTTCCAGGAGCCGATGACCTCGCTCAACCCGCTGCACACGATCGAGCGGCAGGTCAACGAGGTGCTGATCCTGCACAAGGGGCTGACGCGCGCCGCCGCACGCAAGCGCACCCTCGAACTGCTGGAGCAGGTCGGCATTCCCGACGCGGCCAGCCGGCTGGATGCCTATCCGCATCAGCTCTCGGGCGGACAGCGCCAGCGCGTCATGATCGCCATGGCGCTGGCCAACGAGCCCGACCTGCTGATCGCCGACGAGCCCACGACCGCGCTCGACGTCACCATCCAGGCGCAGATCCTGAAGCTGCTCAAGACGCTGCAGGCACGCTACGGCATGGCGCTGCTGTTCATCACCCACGACCTCGGCATCGTCCGCAAGATGGCCGACCGGGTCTGCGTCATGACGCAGGGTCGCATCGTCGAGGAGGGCCCGGTCGCGCGCGTATTCGACCACCCCGAGCATTCCTATACCCAGCATCTGCTGTCGGCCGAACCCAAGGGCCGGCCCGCCGCCGCCGATCCTGCGGCGCCGGAGATCCTGCGGATCGACGACCTCAAGGTGCACTTCCCCATCAAGCGCGGCGTCCTGCGCCGCACGGTCGGCCACGTGAAGGCCGTCGACGGCGTCAGCCTGGCGCTGAAGGAAGGCCACACGATCGGCCTGGTCGGCGAATCGGGGTCCGGCAAGACGACGCTCGGCCTCGCGCTGCTGCGACTGGAAGGCAGCCAGGGCGGCATCCACTTCGACCGGCAGGACCTGCAGGCGCTCAGCCAGCGCCAGCTGAGGCCGCTGCGGCGGCAGATGCAGATCGTGTTCCAGGATCCCTTCAGCTCGCTCAGCCCGCGCATGTCGGTCGGCGAGATCGTGGGCGAAGGGCTCGAGGTCCATCGCATCGGCAGCGAGGCCGAACGAGCCAAGATGATCGAGCAGGCGCTGGTCGAGGTCGGCCTCGATCCGGCGGCACGCGACCGCTATCCGCACGAATTCTCCGGCGGCCAGCGACAGCGCATCTCGATTGCCCGAGCCCTGGTGCTGAAGCCGCGCCTGATCGTGCTCGACGAGCCGACCTCGGCACTCGACATGAGCGTGCAGGCGCAGATCGTCGACCTGCTGCGCGACCTGCAGGCGCGACACAGGATCGCCTACCTGTTCATCAGCCACGATCTCAAGGTTGTGCGGGCACTGGCCGACGAGGTGCTGGTGCTGCGCCACGGCAAGGTGGTGGAGCGCGGCCCGTCGCGGCAGATCTTCGAGCAGCCGCAGACACCCTATACGCAGGCACTGATCGCGGCGGCCTTCAATCTCGAGGCGATCGGCGCCGACAAGGATGCGGTCGCGACCTGACGTCCCGCAGAACAGCAGCAAGCTCGACCCGGCGCCGGCGCCGAAGTAGTCTCCGCCGCGTGACTGAAACCATCGCCTATATCAGCCGCGACACCGACGGCCTTCATTGGAAGAAGGTGCTGGAGGCCGCCCTTGGCCCCATCGACTTCCGCACCCTGGACACGATCGGGAATACCGACGCCATCGAGATCGCGCTCGCCTGGAAGCCGCCGCGCGGCCTGCTCGCCTCGTTCCGAAACCTCAAGCTGATCGTCTCGCTCGGCATGGGCGTCGACCATCTGCTGGCGGATGATACGCTGCCGGCCGGCGTGCCCATCGTGCGCATCATGGATGACGGGCTGATCGGCCAGATGAGCGAGTACGCCATCTACTGGGCGCTGCGCCATCACCGCGACATCGACAAGTATGCCGAGCTTCAGAGGGCGCGGCAGTGGAAGCCGCTCGATTTCGTCGACACCCTGCACCGCCGCGTCGGCGTCATGGGGCTCGGCAGCATCGGCCAGGACACGGCGCGCAAGTTCGCGATGCTGGGCTTCCCGACGGCCGGCTGGAGCCGGACGAAGAAGGATCTGGCGGGCATCGAGACCTTCAACGGCGGCGACGGGCTGGCGGAATTCCTGGCGCGCAGCGACATCCTGGTCGACGTGCTGCCGCTGACGCGCGACACGCAGGGCCTGCTGGACGCAACAGCCTTCGCGCAACTGCCGAAGGGCGCGTACTTCATCAACATGGCGCGTGGTGGCCATGTCGTCGACGAGGCGCTGCTGGCGGCGCTGGATTCCGGCCATCTCGCCGGCGCCGCACTCGATGTGTTCAACCAGGAGCCGCTGCCGGCGGATCACCCCTTCTGGACACATCCGAAGGTCCAGGTGACGCCGCACATCGCCGGCGCCACCAATCCCCGCACCGCCTCGCCGGGCATCATCGAGAACATCAAGCGCCTGCGCGCCGGCCAGCCGCTGATCAACACGGTGGACCCCAGGACAGGGTACTAGCCGGAAACGCGCTTCTCGATCGCGGCGAAGATGGCGCGGGCGGCCTGCGCCTCGCCGCCTTCCGGGCGGCCGGGGCGGCTGCTGTTGTTCCAGGCCATCATGTCGAAGTGCGCCCACGGCACATCGTCGGGCACGAACTCCTTGAGGTAGAGCGCCGCCGTGATGGCGCCGCCGAACGCCACGCCGGGTGCGTTGTTGATGTCGGCGACCTTGCTGTCGAGCAGCCGGCGATAGCCGGCGAACAAGGGCAGCCGCCACATCGGGTCGGTCACGGCCTTGCCCGCGTCGATCAGGTCGTCGGCAAGATCGTCGTCGTTGCAGAACAGCGCCGGCAGGTCGGTGCCCAGCGCCACGCGCGCCGCACCGGTGAGCGTGGCGCAGTCGACCATCATGGCCGGCTTCTCGGATGCACCGTCATGAAGGGCGTCGCACAGGATCAACCGCCCCTCTGCGTCGGTGTTGCCGATCTCGACCGTGATCCCCTTGCGCGTCGGCACGACGTCCATCGGCCGGAAGGCGTTGCCGGAGACGCTGTTCTCGACGGCGGGAATGAGCAGTCGCAGGCGGACCCGCAGCCGTGCCGCCATCACCATGGACGCGACGGCCATCATCGTCGCCGCACCGCCCATGTCCTTCTTCATCATCAACATGCCGCTCGCCGGCTTCAGGTCGAGCCCGCCGGTGTCGAAACAGACGCCCTTGCCGACCAGTGTAACCTTCGGGTCGCCACTCCTGCCCCACACGAGATCGATCAGCCTGGGTGCGCGGACGCTGGCACGGCCCACGGCATGGATCATGGGATAGTTGCGCTTCAGCAGGTCATCACCCACGGTCACCCTGATTCTGGCGCCGTGCGTCTTGGCAAGCCGCTTCGCGGCATCGGCCAGCTCAGCCGGCCCCATGTCCGAAGATGGCGTGGTGATCAGATCGCGCGCCATCGAGATCGCTTCGATCATCGCCCTGGCGCGCGCCTTGTCGGCGCCTTCCGGCCACAGGAGCCTCGCACCCGGCTTGGCCTTCTTCGAGCGGTAGCGCTCGAATTTCCAGGCGCCGAGTCCGATCGCGACCGCCACATCCGTAGGCGAGACCGGCCCGGTGCCGCCTTCCACGCGCCAGGTCCCGGCCGGCAGGCGGGTGGCGAGTGCGCCAAAGTCCCACAGGGTGGGCTTATCGGATATCACAAGGACTGCATCGGCAGCCTTGCCGTCGCTGCCGGGCAGTACGGCAACATCACCCGGCTTGCCCTCGACTCCCGTCGATTCGAGCCATCCGCGACGCGACGCCGCCTGTCGCTTGAGCCAAGTCTGCCACGACGACTGCCCAACAATATGAATGGGCAGTGAAGAAGATGATCGGTCGACGAACGGCAATGCCATGGACATGCTCACAAATCTGTAGTGCAACGGTTAACATTGCCGGCGAGATTACGGCACTGGCAAGGAGGGCGTATGGCCGACTTCACTCTCGTGATCGGCAACAAGAACTATTCGTCGTGGTCGCTGCGCGGCTGGCTGATGGCCAGGATCGCCGGCATCGAGTTCGAGGAGGTCGTGGTCCCCCTCGACCTGCCGGAGACGCAGCCCACGATCCGCAAGTACTCGCCCTCGGGCCGCGTGCCGGTGCTGCTGCATCGCGGGCTGGCGGTGTGGGAATCGCTGGCGATCGGCGAGTATTTCAACGACATCAAGCCGGAGGCCGGCCTGTGGCCGGCGTCGGTGGCGGCGCGCGCCCACGCGCGCTCGATCTCGACCGAGATGCATGCCGGCTTCGCCGAACTGCGCGACAAGATGCCGATGAACATCCGCGCTTCCTACCCGGCGAAGACCCTGACCTCCACCGTGCGCGCCGAGATCGAGCGCGTAACCTCGATCTGGCGGGATTGCCGCAAGCGCTTTTCCGGCGCCAGTCCGAAGGATGAAGGCTTCCTGTTCGGCCAGATCAGTGCCGCCGACGCCATGTATGCGCCGGTCGTGACTCGATTGAAGACCTATTCCGTGCCGCTCGATTCGGATACCGAGGCCTACTGCAAGGCGGTGCTCGCCTATCCCGCCATGAAGGAGTGGGTCGACGCAGCCAAGAACGAGCCCTGGCTGATCGCGGCCTACGAGCAGCAATAGGCGGTCAGAGGAACCGGCGGGTTCGCGGCGGCCGTCGACATGCTCTTCACGGCCTTCGAGTTCGTCTTCCTCTTCCTGCCCGCGACGTTCCTGGGCTTCCTGCTGCTGCGCCGCGCCGGCGACATTGCCGGCGCGCTCTGGCTGACCGCGGCGTCGCTGTTCTTCTATGGCTTCTGGAACGCGGCCTATCTCTGGCTGCTGGTGCCGTCGATCCTGTTCAACTATGCGCTGGGCCGCGTACTCGACGGACAGCGACCCGGAACATCGAAGAAGCTGTTGCTGGCGGCAGGCATCACCGCCAACCTGGGCGTGCTGGCCTACTTCAAGTATGCCGGCTTCCTCGCCGCCAACCTCGACCTGCTGACGGGCTGGGACCTCGCGCTCGGGACCATCGTCCTGCCACTCGGCATCTCCTTCATCACCTTCCAGAAGATCGCCTATCTCGTCGACGCCTATCGCGGCCATGCGCGCGACCCGAGCTTCGTTCGCTTCGCGCTGTTCGTGAGCTTTTTTCCCCAGCTCATCGCCGGGCCCATCGTGCACCATGCGGAGATCATGCCGCAGCTCCGGCCTGGTCGCTGGAAGCGCGTGACGGCGGCTGCAGTGGCCAGCGGGCTGAGCCTGTTCGCGATTGGCATGTTCAAGAAGGTCGTGCTGGCCGACGGCGTCGCTCCCGGCGCGAACCTTGCCTTCGGCGAGGCAGCCCAAGGCCTCGCGCCCAGCCCGGCGGCGGCCTGGGCGGGCGCGCTCGCCTACACGCTGCAGCTCTATTTCGATTTCTCCGGCTACTCCGACATGGCGTGCGGCCTGGCGCTGCTGTTCGGCATCCGCCTGCCGGCCAATTTCTATTCACCCTACAAGGCGCGCAGCATCATCGACTTCTGGCGGCGCTGGCACATCACCCTGTCGCGCTTCCTGCGCGACTATCTCTACATCCCGTTGGGCGGCAACCGTCACGGCGCCGTGCGACGCTACGCCAACCTTCTGGCCACCATGACGCTGGGCGGCCTGTGGCATGGCGCCGGCTGGACCTTCGTGCTGTGGGGGATATTCCACGGCAGCCTGCTGCTGATGAACCACGCGTGGCGCCAGTGGGCAGGCAGGCGCTGCCAGCTTCCGGCACCTTTGTCGGTCGCCATCACCTTCCTCGCCGTACTGTTCGGCTGGGTCCTGTTCCGCTCGGAGAGCTTCGCCGCCGCCCGGTTGATGATCGAGGCGCTGCTGGGGCTCGCCGGCGATTCGCCGGAGGGCACCTACCGGCCCACGGCTCTCGAATGGCTGCGCCTCGCGATACTGCTGGCGGCGATCTGGACGCTGCCCAACACGGTCCAGCTCATGCGACGCGCCTTCCTGCTGTCCAACGACACCACACGCCAGCACCTTGCCGAGGACGGCGCTCAGCCGGGCTGGCTGGACCGCATCGGCCGTCGCCTCGCATGGCGTCCGAACATCGGCTGGGCGGCCGTCGCAGCGCTCTGCCTCGCCCTGGCGCTGATGCCGACGCGGCCGCGCATCGAATTCCTCTACTTCCAGTTCTGAGCCGTGCGCCTGCCCGCCCCGCGCTACCTGATGTTGCTCGCCGTCCTGTTCCCACTGTTCTGGCTGGTGGCCAGCGCCACCAGCTACTTCCTGGCGGTCACGAAATGCGACGGCCGTTCGCAGGCGGCCAATGCCTACATCGCCTACTGCCAGGATCGCGCCTATGGCGACTTCGAGCATGAGGCCTTCTACTTCGGACTCGAGCACGTTCCGCAAGCGTTGGCTGAAACCAAGGTGCTGTTCCTCGGGAATTCCAGGCTGCAGTATGCCTTCTCGCGCGACAACGTCGCGCCGTTCTTCGCCGAACGCGGCGTGCCGTTCTTCGTCATGGGCTTCGGGCACGGCGAACAATCGCGGTTCCCGCAGCTGGTGCTGGAGCGCCATCCGGCGCGGCCCGCACTGGCCGTCATCAACGTCGATCCCTTCTTCACCGACGGCATCACCGAGCCGGCGGCGTTCCCGCTTCAGCATCCGGTGGCTGGCTTCATCGACGCAACGTTCAAGTCGCTGATGCAGCGGCCGCGCGCCTGGCTCTGCCGCACCGGCACAACACCCGGCCTGTGCACCGGCGAACCCGCCATGATGCGGTCGCGGACGACCGGACAGTGGGACGTCGCGGCCTTCCGGCCGGGTGGCGAGCCGACCGTGCCGCTTCCGCCCCCAACAGCCATCGCCGACGACGAGATCGACCGCTGGCTCGTGCGGGCGCTCGAGATCGCGCCGGCCTTCCTCAGGACGCTGAATGCGCGCTGCGTGGTCTTCACTGCCGTGCCATCGGAGGCGGGCAGCCGCCCTGCACGCCGGCTCGCCGCCCGCCTGGGACTACCCTTCATCGCTCCCGAGATCGATGGCCTTGCGACCATCGACGGTGTCCATCTCGACGCCAGGAGCGGCATCGCCTGGTCGGAAGCCTTTCTCCGCGAACTCGACTCCGTCGGCCGCCAGTGCGGCGCCTGGTGAGCGGTCTCACGCTGCTGGCGCGCAGCGCCGTCGCACGGCGCGACCCGTTCCGATCGTCGTGTTGCCGGCACCGCGGCCCTTTACCGGCCCTTTACCGGACCGTATCGGCTCTTTACCTAGGGCCGGCATGGTAAGGGAGAGGATGATCGTGACGTTGCCGCTCGAAGGTATTCGCGTGATCGAAGTCGGCCAGGCGCTGGCGGGACCGCTGGCCGGCGTGCTGCTGGCCGACATGGGCGCCGATGTGATCAAGATCGAGAAGCCCGACGGCGGCGACGACGCGCGGATCTGGGGTCCTCCCTACGGGCCGGACGGTGTGACCTCGCTCTACTTTTACAGCCAGAACCGCAACAAGCGCTCCGTGTCGCTCGACCTCAAGTCGGCAGCGGACATCGAGAAGCTGCACAGGCTTTGCGATACGGCCGACATCCTGATCCAGAACCTCCGCCCCGGCGTGGTTGACGAGATCGGCATCGGCCCCGAGGCGATGCTGGAGCGCCATCCGCGGCTGATCTACTGCTCGATCTGGGCGTTCGGTTACCAGGGTCCGCTCAAGATGAAGCCGGGCTTCGATCCGCTGCTGCAGGCCTATGGCGGCATGATGTCGGTGACCGGCCGGCCGGAAGATCCGCCGACCTTCTGCGGCGCCTCGATCAACGACAAGGCGACCGGCATGTTCTGCACGATCGGCGCTTTGGCCGCGCTGCGCCTGCGCGACAAGACCGGCAAGGGATGCCTGGTCGACACCTCGCTGCTCGACTCCGCCGTCCACTGGGTCGAGGGACAGGTGAACAGCTACCTGGCCAGCGGCGCGATCTCGCAACGCCATGGCACCGGCAGTCCGGTGATCGTGCCCTACCAGACCTTCGACACCGCCGACCGTCCGCTCTGCCTGGCGCCAGGCAACGACCGGCTGTGGGCACGGGCGGCCAAGGCGCTGGGTCATCCCGAATGGGCCACCGACCCTCGCTACGCCAAGAGCGCGGCGCGGGTGCAGAACAAGGCCGAGCTGCTGCCCATGATCGCTGACGTGATGCGCACCCGCAGCCGGGCCGAGTGGATCGATGCCTTCGAGCAGGCCGGCGTGCCCTGCGCCGCGGTCAATGACATCGGCGAACTGGCCAGCACCGAGCAGTTCGCCGCCTTGGAGATCGTGCAGGAACTGCCGGGCGGCGGTCCCAAGGTGGTCGGCCTGCCGATCACCTTCGATCGCCAGCGCCCGCGCTCGGCACGGCCGTCGCCGGGCCTCGGCGAGCACACGGAGGAGGTGCTGGGCAGCCTGAAATAATCAGGCCGCCAGCACGGGCTCGCATCCGACGATCGTGGTGCGATGCATGACCCGGCGTTCGCCGGGGTCGTGCGGGGTGACGGCGTGCACGGTGCAGCGATTGTCCCACATCAGCACGTCGTGCGGCGCCCAGACATGGCGATACATGTACCTGGGCTGGGCGGCGAAATCCGAGATCTCCTCGATGAGGCGGCGCGCGGCGCCGTCTTCCATGCCCTCGATGGCATCGTTGTAGATGGAGCTGATGAACAGCGACTTGCGTCCCGTCACGGGATGACGGCGCACCATGGGATGCCAGACCGGCGGCATCGCGGCACGTTCCGCGTCGCTGGGCGGCGGCGATCCAACCAGCCGGCTCAACATCGCGAAGTCGTGGCGTGCCTTGCGGCCCTCGACCTGGCGGCGCAACACGTCGGGCAGGTCATCGTAGACCATGTACATGTTGATGAACTGCGTGATGCCGCCGGTGCGGCTGATCTCGATCCCGTGCAACAGCGAGCCCATGCTGGGCATCGGCCGGTAGCTCGAATCGGTGTGCCACTGGCGCGAGGACGAAAGCTGCTTCTGCGACGGTTCCCCGGGCGTCAGCAGGTTTCCGTTCTCATCAACGTTGGAGACCAGGAAGATCTCCTTCACGCGATCCGAGCGCAGATGAAGCGAGGTCTGGTGGAAGATCTCCGGCTCGCCGAAGTGGCGCGTGAAGGCGACGTGCTCGGCGTCGGTGATTTTCTGGTCGGGAAAGACGACGACCAGATACTTCATCCAGGCGTCGTGGACGGCCTGGCGGACCTCCCCATCCAGCGGGCGACTCAGATCGACGCCGAGGATCTCGGCCCCCAGCGCCGGATGTCGCGGCCTGACCGTGATGGCCATCGCCTCCTCCCTGACCATTCTTGTTGGAGGAACGATAGGCCCGTATGTGCGCGCCATGCAACCGCGCGACGCCTCCGACCTCAGCTCAAAACGAGCAGGATGCGCCGGTAAGGGCCGTTGCGGTCGCCGAGCGGGAAGGCATCGGCGGGGCTGCAGCTCGGCCGGCGCAACCCTCTGCCGGCGATCTTGTGCAGCAGCGCCCGGGCATCGGCGGAGAGCTGGCGAAGGACGATGTCATCCGTCGAGCCGGACGCCATCACCCCGGGCAGATCGGGCACCCAGCCCACGAACTCCCCTTCGCGGGTCTGCCGGATCAACGAATAGTAGCAGGCCTCCATCGCGTCCCGCTCCTCCTTCGGGCCGCAGGACGACGGGTTGGGCGGCGGATGTCCTTGATCCGGATCAAACACTTCCCCACCCGGGCCGTGATAGGGAACGCCAGAAAATGAACAAAGCGTCATTTTTCAATGCCAAACAGAAACGCGGGGAGCGGAGCGCCTCAATGACCACGCAAAAACTCTACCAACTGCCCGTCGACATCACGGAATGGCACTTCGACGGCCAGACCGAAGTCCTGTTCAACTGGGAATATGACGATGGGTCGGCGGACCTGCTGAAGCTCTACGAGAAGGGCAAGCAGCAGCAGTGGGATTCCTCGACCCGGATCGACTGGACGCAGGAGCTGTTCGAGGACAATCCGATGGGCATGGCCGACGAGTCGATCCCGATCTACGGGTCGCCGATCTGGTCGAAGCTGAGCGAGAAGGAAAAGCGCTGGCTGCGCTTCAACCTGCAGTGCCACACGATCTGCCAGTTCATGCATGGTGAACAAGGGGCGCTGATCGCGACTGCCAAGATTGTCAGCACCGTGCCGGACATGAACGCCAAATTCTATGCAGCCACGCAGGTTATGGACGAGGCACGGCACATCGAGGCCTACAAGCGGCTGATTCACGAGAAGTTCCAGTGCGCCTATCCCATCACGCCGTCGCTGCGGAACCTGCTCGAGCAGACGCTGAGCGACCGGCGCTGGGATTTCACCTATCTTGGCATGCAGGTGCTGATCGAAGGCTTGGCGCTGGCCGCCTTCCAACGCATCCGCGACAGCGCAAAGAACAACCTCGCGGCTTCCATAAACGCCTACGTGATGCAGGACGAGGCACGGCACGTCACCTTCGGCCGCATGGCCCTGCGCGACTACTATCCGCAGCTCTCCGACGCCGAGCGGGCGGAGCGCGAGGAATTCGCTGTCGAGGCGCTCTACTTCATGCGCGATCGCTTCAACCAGGCCGAGGTGTGGGAGCGCTCGGGCCTCCCGGTCGACGAACTGGTGAAGCTGGCCTACGAATCCGATGCTTCCCGCGCATTCCGTGGCCGGCTGTTCACCCGCATCGTGCCGATCCTGAAGGAGATCGGCCTGTTCGGGCCGAAGGTCCAGAAGGCACTCGGCGACATGGGCGTGATGGAATACGCCAAGATCGACGTCGAGAAGCTGATCGGCAACGACATGAAGGTCGCCGAGGACTTCGACGCCCGGAAGTTCGTCGAAAGCGCCGTCGCCAGCACTGCGATACCCTGATAGGATCCGGCGCCCGGCGACGAATGTTCGGCGGCGGTGCGTCACGCAAGATTCATGGACAGCGTGACCTGCATCAAACGCAGCTGCGAGGGGCTGATCTATCGGTCGGGCGAACGGCAGGTGACCGATGTCCGAGAAGTCCCAGATCATCCGCGAGCTCGGCGAGAATTCCTTACTGCTGCCCTCTCTGCTCGCTGACGCTCTGGCGGCGAACGACCGTCTCAAGCTGGCCCTTACCCTGCTGCAGGAGGCCGCCGCACACGCCGCCGAGCCGACGCGCGCGATCGATACTCTGGCTGCGGAGCGCCGAGCGGCAGGTCTCGGCAATCCGGAGTTCGATGCCATGGTCACCGGCGCCCGGTCGCTGGGGAGCGGCCGTTTGCACGTCCCCGGCGCACAGACACTGCTGGAGATGCTGGGGCACGACCTCGAAAGACTGCTGGCACCCCTGCATGCCGCAGGAGTCGCTGCTTTCTCCGATCTCGACGCGCGCCGAGCGGCCCTGCTGAAGACATTGCCAGCGGCCCATCACGACGATCTGTCCATGGACGGCATCCACGCCATGGCCTCCGCACGACGGGGAGGACCAGACAGCGTTCATCTGCTGGTCATGGATGCGCACAAGGCAATCAACGCGGTGGCCGCCGCATCGGCGCTCGAGGTGATCGACGGCGCGCACGTCCACCACATCGATTCCGCCGACCGGCCCCGCATTCGCGCCTTCATGGCCGGTCTCAGGCGCACCGCGATGCTGGCCTTCGGCCATCCTGGGCTGGGGACGACAGCAGCGCGCTCGGGCAGGCGGCTCAGCATCCAGAACGACATCGGCGAGACCGACACCCATGTGATCGTCATCCATGTCGAGGACCAGAGCGTCGAGGTGACCTATACCGACGTGCACCGCCGCCGCGCACGCTTCTTCATGTCGATGTTCGAGGGCTGCAACGTCGAATGGAGTCCGCTTGCCGAGAAGCGGGCGGGCGGTGACAAGGGGAATGCATTCTATCTGATGACCGGCCGCCATGCCGCCACAGACGAGGCGGCGCTGCTGCGCTTTCTTGAGCACCTCGGCTCGCGTCTGGTGTTCCTGATCGACTGGAACAAGGCGCGCAAGGCGTTACAGGGGTTCGTCGACAAGCCGGAGGCGGTGTCCGTCCTGGCCTGGGCGGCGGCGCACGACCATGGGCATCGCGCCTTTCTGGAACTGGGCGGCGCCGATCTCGTCTACGAGGTGATCCGGCGCACCGCGGGTGACCGTATCCCCTACGGCGCGCGGCTCGACGCGACGCTGGGCTCAGCGGCGTGCACGAAGTTCCTGCAGCGCGTACTGCGCCAGAGCAGCGAGGGCCTGCGGGCGAGCCGTTCGCTGCGCCTGATCCGCGACGAGATCCAGGCCGAGCTCGCCTCGCTGTTCGACACCGCGGAAAGCGCCGTACTGGCATTGCTGGTGCGCCACCTCGGTGTCACGCGCACGCTCGCCTCGGCGATCGCGGAGCATCTCGACGGCCATGGCGATGCTTCCGCAGGCGAACGCGCGCACCTGGCCCGCCGCGCCAAGCAGATGGAGGAGAAGGCCGACCGTCTCACCCTGCAGGCCCGCGAGATGTGTACGCGCATGCAGGGCGGAGAATCGCTCCGGCTTGTGGTCGACGAGGTGGAGAATTCGACCGATGCCCTCGATGAGGCGGCTTTTCTTTGTACGCTCGCGCCACCGCGCGATACGCAGGCCGGCCAACCGGCACTCGCCGACCTGGCTGGCGTCGTGCTGGACAGTATCAGTCAGCTCGTGCGCGCCGCTGAAGCCGCTGCATGCCTGCCTCAGGGCAACCGATTGGACTCGGCGGCGGCGCTGCAGGCGATCGATGCCGTGACTCTGGCCGAACGACGCGCCGACGCCGCCGAACGAACCGCGATTAGCGCCCTGATGGCCGCACCTGCCGCCGACGCCCGATCGCTCGTCCTGGGTCTGGAACTCGTCCGCGCGCTCGAGGGCGCGACGGACCACCTCGCGCACGCAGCACTGTCACTGCGCGAGCGCGTCCTGGAGGAGCTGTCCCAATGAGCTTCGACCCTCTTTTCATCGCCGCCGGATTCGAATCCGGGGACGTCACGCCAGAGCTTGCCGGCTCCAAGGCGACCGAGCTCTGGCAGATGGTCAGGCTCGGCCTCGACGTACCGCCTGCCTTCGTTCTGCCGACCACACTGTGCAGCGGCGTGAACGCCGGCGATTCCGCCGCGCTGGGCGCGATGCGAACCGGCCTCGCTCGCGGTATCGCCTGGCTCGAGGAGCATACCGGACGGCGATTTGGCGACGGACGGGCTCCTCTGCTGGTCTCGGTCCGGTCCGGCGCAGCGAAATCAATGCCGGGCATGTTGCAGACCGTGCTGGATGTCGGTCTCGACGAGGAGAGCGTGCACGGGCTGATTCGCCTCACCGGCAATCCGCGGCTCGCCTTCGATTCCTGGCGCCGGCTGATCCAGTCTCACGCCGAAGTGGTCGGCGGCCTGCCGGCAGCGCGCTTCGATCAGGCGCTAGCCGACATGGCAAAGAGCGAGCAGGTCGACGGCGAAGCCGATCTCGACGCGGAAGCGCTCGAACGGCTGGCTGCTTCCTACCGCGAACTGGCCCGGCGGCTGGGTCATGAGGTGCCGGACGACCCGCACCGCCAGCTCGGCGATGCGACCGTGGCGGTCTACCGATCGTGGCAGGCATCGCGGGCGGTAGAGTATCGCCGACTCAACGGTCTTTCGGACGAGGGCGGCACGGCGGTGACCATACAGGCGATGGTTTTCGGCAACGCCGGCCCGCGGTCGGGCGCCGGCGTCGTCTTCAGCCGCGACCCGGCAAGCGGTGCCAACGAGCCCTATCTCGACTTTCTGTTCGATGCCCAAGGCGAGGATGTCGTGTCGGGCAGGCGGACTCCCATAGACGCCAAACGCCTGGAGGCCCGCCTGCCTGAGGTCGCGCGCAGGCTCATCGATGGCGTGCGATTGATCGAGCGCGCGCGATGCGACGCCCAGGATGTCGAGTTCACGGTCGAGGAAGGGCGCCTCTATTTCCTGCAGACGCGCAGCGCGAAGCGTACGCCGATGGCGGCTCTGCGCATGGCAGTCGCCATGGTACGCGAGGGTCTGATCGACTCCCGTACAGCCTTGTCGCGGCTAGCCACACTCGACCTCGACACGCTTGTCGTCTCACGCTTCGCCGAAGAAGATGCTCTCCCCGCGCCGACACCCGTCGCCGAAGCCATTCCGGCGGCACCAGGTGTGGCGAGCGGCCGCGTCGCCTTTACCTCGGCAAGCGCCAGGAACCTGGCCCAGGGCGGGGAGCCGATCATTCTGGTACGCCCCGACACCTCGACCGAGGATATCGCGGGCTTCGCCGCTGCCGCCGGCATACTGACGGCAGCAGGCGGGCGTACCGCGCACGCCGCCGTGGTGGCGCGTCAGCTCGGCAAGGTTTGCCTGGTCGGCTGCCGGGCGCTCACCGTCGATGAGCCGCGCGGCGAGGCGGACATTGCCGGCACCACTCTGCATGAAGGCGACTGGCTGTCGCTCGATGGATATGCCGGCACCGTGATGGTGGGCAAGCGCACCATCCTCGCGCATCCGCCCGAAGAGCTGGCGGAGGTCGAGCGTTGGCGCAGGAACGATGCAGCGCCGACGACGACCATCTGAGCGCAGGCTAGTTTTTTTCGATCTGGCCGCCGGCGTCGACCCAGCCCTGGAAGCCGCCGAGATTCAGCACCTTCTCGTAGCCCATGTCCTTCAGCGTCTTGCCCACCAGCGCCGAGCGGCCGCCGGATGCACAATAGGCGACGATGGTTCTGGTCCGCTCAAAGGCCTTGTCATGCATGGGCGAGGCAGCATCGGCGCGGAACTCCACCAGGCCGCGCGGCACGGCGACCGCGCCCGGCACCTTGCCTGACGCGGCGACCTCCGGCGGCTCACGCACGTCGAGAAACAGCACGTCGGGCTTGCCGACCAGCTTCTTGGCCTCTTCGGGGCTGATCCGCGGCACCGCCGCGTTGGCTTCTTCGAGCATCGATTGGACGGTCTTCATCGAATCCTCCTTCAGTGCGCCAGCAGCAGCGGGATCGGGCAGGACGTTACCACTTTCGCGGTGGCGCCGCCCAGTCCAAGAAAGTTCGACAGCTCGCCGTGACCATAGGCGCCCATGACCAGCAGATCGGCGCCCTTGTCCCTCGCGTAGGACAGCAGGGCGCGGCCGCGGCCGCGTCCCGTCAACGCGCCGAATTTCACCGCGCCGACGGCAGCGGCGATGCCGTGACGCTCGAGAGTGCGCACCAGGAACGGCGTGCCGATCTCTTCGGATGCCATGTCGGCCGCCAGAACCGTCACCTTGCCGGCCCGGCGGAGGAACGGCAGGGCCGCACCGGCGGCGCGTGCCGCCTGCGCGCTGCCGTTCCAGGCGACGACCACAGAGGTCATGGGGCCGTGCGCAGGGTTTGGAGGCGCGATCAGCACGGGGCGAGCGCAGTCATAGATCGCCGCCTTGACCGTCTCGGGAGAGATGTTCTCCTCGTCGGCCCCCGGTCGGCCGATCACCACGAGATTCGCGAACCGCCCCATGCGGACCAACGCCTCGCGCGTCATGGCCTCGTCACCCGTGAAGGTCGCATCTTTGATCGGAGCAACCAGAGCGCGGAATTGGCGCTGCGATTCCTCCATCCGCGCCTTCAGTCGGTCATCGGACAGGCGCTTGAGGAAAGGCATGGCCTGGCTGGCGATGTCGACATCGTGCGGCAGCTGCTCGGAGAAATGCACTGCATCCACGGTGCCGTCGAACAGCGCCGCGACACGCGCGGCCAGGCGAAACGACATCTCGGCATCCGGACCGCCTTCCGATACCGCCAGAATCGACTTGTACATTCCCGAGTCTCTCCCCGTTGCCGGACTGGCAACTAGCACATCCGGCAACGGGTCGCGCGGCTGCCGTCAAGGGCTTCGCCATTCACCACTGGCCGAAGAAGATGCCGTGCTTCTTGTGGGTAGCGGTACGGGCCTCGACGTAGGCGTCGTCGACCGTGACGCGGGTCTTGCGGCCCTTCAGCCAGCTGGCGAGCCGCTCTTCCATCTCGCGGCGCACAGCGCCCTGGCCTGGATCGGCGCCCAGATCGCGCAGCTCGCGGGGGTCGTCGGCGAGGTCGTAGAGCATGGGACGGAAGCCGTCCCACCAGACGTACTTCCAGCGGTCGGTACGCACCATGATGGCGCGGCAGTCGCGCGGGCCGCGTTGCAGAATCCGGCGGGCCTCCCGAAAGGAATAGTCGAGTTCCGAGAACACCGCATCGCGCCAGACCTCGGCCGCACCGCCGCGCAGCAGCGGCAGCAGCGAGCGGCCCTCGACAAGGTGCTCGTAGGCCGGCTGGCCCAGCGCGGCGAGGCAGGTCGGCACCACGTCGATCGCCTCGACGAAGCGCCGGTCGACCGTGCCGCGCGTCGCGTCCGCGGCAGGATCCGGATCGTAGACGATGAAGGGCACGCGCTGTGCCTCCTCGAAGAACATCTCCTTCTCGCCCAGCCAGTGATCGCCCAGGAAATCGCCATGATCGGCGGTGAACACGATCAGCGTGTCGTCGAATCGACCGAGCTTCTTCAGATGGTCGAACAGCCGGCCGAGCCAGTCGTCGAGCTGGCGGATCAGGCCCATGTAGGCCGGCCGCACGACCCGCGGCGCATCCGCCCTCTGGAAGGACTGCGATTCCTCGTGCCGGCGGTAGGCGGCCAGCACCGGATGCTGGTCGGCAAGCTCGCCCTCGTCGCGATTGAGCGGCAGGCAATCCTCAGAGCCGTACATGCTGTGATAGGGCGCCGGCGCCATGTAGGGCCAGTGCGGCTTGACGTAGCTGAGATGCAGGAACCACGGCTTGTCGCCCATGTCGGAGACGAAGCGCATGGCCTCGCGCGTCATGTAGGCGGTTTCCGAATGCACCTCGGCGACGCGGGCCGGCAGGTGCACGTTGCGCATGTGCCAGCCCGACAGCTTCTCGCCACCCGGACCGTCGGCGGCGATCACATACTCGCTCCACGGATCATCGGCATTGTAGCCCTGCGCGCGCAGATAGGCAGCATAGCCACTCTCCTCGCCCGGCGGCGAATGGCCGTCATAGCGGTCGATCTCCTCGAAGCCGCCGTTGCGCATCAGCGCCGCCAGCGCCGATCCACCCTCGATGCCGTACCGCTCCAGCCCGTCGATATCCGGCAGCACATGCGTCTTTCCGGCAAGAGCCACCCGCAGGCCGGCCGGCCGCAGATAGTCGCCGATCGTCTTCTCGCGCACCGACAGCGGCACACGGTTCCAGGTCGCACCGTGACTGAAGACGTAGCGCCCGGTGTAGTAGCTCATGCGCGATGGCCCACAGACCCCGGACTGCACATAGGCGTGCGGGAACAGGACGCCGCGGGCCGCGAGGGAATCGATGGCCGGTGTCTCGAGATGCGGATGGCCGGCGCACGACAGGTGATCGGCGCGCAGCTGGTCGCACATGATGAACAGCACATTGCGGACTTTGCCCACGGACGCTTCCTCCCGTCTTGTCGCGCCGTACACAGGATGACACGGCATTCCCAAGCTTTACACTGCGCCGTGATGACCCTTCCTCCACTTCTTGCCAACAGCTTCTCCGAACGGGAGATCATCGACGAAATCATGCGCTGGGCGGCCGTCGAGAGCCCCTCGGTGACACCGGAGGCCGTGGCGCGCATGTTCGACGTGGCCGAGGCCGACTTCCGCGCCGCAGGCGCCGACATAGAACGCAAGGTGACTCCCGCCGGCGCGCCGGTGATGCGGGCGCATTTCCCGGGCCGCGAACAAGGGCCGGGCATACTCGTGCTGGGCCATCTCGACACCGTGCATCCGGTGGGCACGATCGAGAGCGATCTCACGCTGCGCATCGAGGGCGATCGGCTCTACGGGCCGGGTGTGCTCGACATGAAGGGCGGCATCTGCGTTGCGCTCTACGCCTTCAGGCGGCTGCGCGCCGAGAGCGGCGATACGACGCTGCCCGTGACCTTCCTGATGATCCCCGACGAGGAGCTGGGCAGTCCGGCAACGCGTGCGCTCATCGAAGCCGAGGCGCGCCGGCATCGCTGCGTGCTGGTGCCCGAACCGGCGCGGCAGGGCAAGGTGATCACCGGCCGGCACGCCTTCGCCCGCTATCGGCTCACCACGCGCGGACAGCCGGCGCATGCCGGTGCCGACAACCGCGCCGGACGCAGCGCCATCCGGGCCATGGCGCGCCTGATCGAGGCAATCGAAAGCGCGACCGACATGGAACGGCTGGTGTCGTTCAGCGTCGGCGTCGTCCAGGGCGGCCTGTTCGTGAACGTGGTCCCGACGACGTGCACTGCGGAGGTCCTGTGCGTGGCCTCGTCACCGGAGAACCTCCAGTACGTGCATGACTTCATGTCCGGGCTGCGCTCGCCTCTGGAAGGCGTAGGCCTGGAGGTCGAGCGGGGCCCGGAGCGGCCACTGTTCGCACCGTCGGAGGGGACCATGCGCCTGTTCGAGCGGGCCGCCGCGGCGGCGACGGCGGTCGGAATCACGTTGGAGCATGGGACCTTCGGCGGCGGCAGCGACGGCAACTTCACGGGCGCGCTGGGCATTCCGACCCTCGACGGTCTGGGCGCCGTCGGCGCCGGTCCGCATACGCTGGGCGAGCACGTGTTGATCCCTGAGCTCGTGCCGCGTGCGCGACTCTTCGCCGGCCTGCTCGCCGGACTGGCCGCCGGAGGCGCGCTGTGACCACGACGTCCTCCATCCGCGAGATTCTCGATTTCTGGTTCCTGCCGCTGGAGCATCCCGACCACGGCAAGCCGCGCGAGATCTGGTGGGCGAGCCCGGCCGAATTCGACGTCGAGATCCGTGACCGCTTTGCCGCGCTCTTCGTTCGCGCCCTCGCCGGCGACTTGGACCATTGGCGACGGTCGCCCGACGGGGCGCTGGCGCTGATCCTCTTGTGCGACCAGTTCCCGCGCAACATGTATCGTCGCTCAGCCCACGCCTTCGCCGGCGATCCGATCGCGATCGAGACGGCTCGCATGGCGCTGGCGCGCTTCTATCCGGCAGCCTTCAGTCCGACGATGCGGATGTTCTTCTACATGCCCTTCCAGCACAGCGAATCGCTCGCTGACCAGACGCTGTGCTGTTCGCTGTTCGCCGTCTTCGAGGACGAAGAGACGATGAAATATGCCATCGAGCACCGCGACGTGATCGAACGGTTCGGCCGCTTCCCTCACCGCAACGACGTGCTGGGAAGGCCCTGCACCGACGAGGAGCTCGATTACCTGAAGACCGCTAACCGGTTTGGCCAGTAGTGCCCTGCGCTGAGCGCTTGGGGCGGCGAACGACCCTTACCTTGCCGCTGGGGCCACCGCCGCAATAGAGACGGTCGCTGCCGTCGGCCTCGAGCCCCGACACGCCGACGCCAGGCGGCATGTCCAGCACCTCGAGAGCCTCGCCTGTCTGCGGATCAATCCGACGGAGCTGGCTTTCCTCACCTTCCCAGACGCCGTGCCAGAGCTCGCCATCGACCCAGGTGACGCCCGTCACGAAGCGATTGGACTGGATGGTACGCAGGATGCGGCCCGTCTCCGGGTCGACCTGGTGGATCTTGCGCTCCCGATACTCGCCCACCCAGAGCGTCCCCTCGGCCCAGGCCATGCCTGAATCCTTGCCGCCGGTCGGCGACGGAATGGTCGCGAGCACGCGGCCGCTCTGCGGGTCGATCTTCTGGATCCGGTCGTCGGAGATCTGGAAGAGATGGCGGCCATCGAACGCCGTCCCCGCATGCGCGGCGGCGGCGATCGACCGCGTGATGAAGCCGCTTTCGGGGTCGAGAGCATTGATCCGGTCGCCACTGGCGAACCAGACCTGCCGGCCATCGAAGCTCACGCCATGCACCGCATCGACGCCCGGGAAGGGGCCGTATTCGTGGATGATTTCGGCTGCTGTTCTGTTCATGGCGCCATCCTAGTCGCCGGAAAGAGAGGCGGGGAGTAACAAGGTCGTCGTGATTCCCGGCACCGGTGGCGTCGTCCATCGACGTGCCCGCCCCCGCCCGAACGACTGCACCTTGCGAGCCGCCGCCAGCGCATCGAGTCCGCGCTGCACGGTGCGCTGGCTGGCGCCCAACGCGAGGGCCAACGCCGAACTCGACCAGGCCTCGCCATCGGCCAGCAGGGCGAGCACCGCCGCATGCTCTTCGTCGACCGGCAGCGCCAGCACGACGACCTCGGGCGACTCGCGCGGCAACAGGGCAAACCCCTGCTTGGTCGCATGCACATCGGCCAGCGGTCGCAGCGCGATTCGCAACCGGCCGATCTCGACGCGCAGCCGGGCCCGATGCGATTCGTCGGCGACTCTCGCCCGGAAGGCCCGCATCAGAATCGTGCCTCTCGGCACGTCATCGGGCGATGCCTCGGCCAGCACGCGGGCGAGCGCGAACAGGATGGGCCGGCGTGTCAGTGAAATCGTCGTACGCGCGTCGCGCACCACATGGCGGCAGGCGTCGACGACCAATGCGCCCGACGCCAGCAGCGCCTCGACTTCCTCCAGCAGAACAGGGCGTTCTTCGCCTCGGGAGATCAGGCGCGCCGCGGGCAAGGCAAGGCCGCGGAGCACACCCTGGATTTCCGCCGCCAGTGCAGAGATGCCGGCCTGACGCGCCGACTGCTCGGCGCGCGACAGTGCGGCGCGCGCCACCGCTGTGCGCAGGCGCCTCATCGCGATGCCCGCGACGACCAGCTCGTGCGCCGCTCTCAATGCCGGCGGCAGCGGCGTCGGATCGAGAGCGGCCAGCGCGCGCTCGGCCGCGTCGAGGCGACCGATCAGCAGAAGGCGCCGGACCTCGAGGTGCCGGGCATGCGCGGCGTTCGTCCGGTCATCGTGCCGTTCGAGCGTTGAGCGCGCCGCCTCCAGCGCCTTCGCCGGCCAGGCGAGGTCGCGCGAGGCGAGCGCGATCTCGGCCTCGGCGACGACGCAGCGCGCGCGGGCCACGGCCTCCCGCGGTCCGAACGCGCGGGCAGCCCGCCGCAGGAGTTCCTTCGCCCGGACGAGGTCCCCGAGCTGCGCCATCGCGATGCCCCGCAGCGCCAGCGCCGGCGCATCGTCGCGCAGGGCGACCCGGTTCAATGCACCGAGGGGGTCTCCGGCCGCGAGCGCCCGCGCCGCCGCCGTGATCAGCGAGTCCATGCGAATCCCGTCACATTTGTCACTCTCACCATGCGGTGTCCGGGCCCCAGTCTACGGCCAACGACGTCTACGGCCATCGATGCGCATGTCGTATCGTGAACCGACTGTACGACGACTGCGACCGAAAGGGAGAGCGATGACCATGCATACGACCGTGGCCGGCGCGGCTCGTGCGGCCGGAATCCTCCAGTCGCCTCGCGCCTTCCTCGCCGCGTCAACGCTCCTGTTCGCCGCCAGCGCGGTGGCAACGATCGTCTGGAGCCTGTCGATGCCGACGATGGTCGGGACACCGATGCCCGGCGGCTGGACCATGTCGATGGCATGGACGCCGACGATCTGCGGGAGGACGTGGCCCGGCACCGCGGTGGCGTTCCTCGGCATGTGGGCCGTCATGATGGTGGCGATGATGCTGCCGTCCCTGACGCCGATGCTGTGGCGCTATCGCCTGTCCGTCACCGACTCCAGCAACATGCGCCCCGATCTGCTGGCGGCGCTTGCGGGCCTCGCATACTTCTGCGTCTGGACGCTGGTCGGCGCCGCTCTCTTTCCGTTGGGCGCCGTGCTGGCCACACTCGCCATCCAGCATCCGGAACTCTCCCGCGCTGTTCCCTTCGTGACCGGTGCCGCCGTCGTGTTCGCCGGCGCGATCCAGTTCACCGACTGGAAAGCGCGTTGTCTCGCCGGATGCCGCCAGCCGTCGGCGTGCGAGGATGCACCGTCGCCGGCGACGTACGCCGCCGCGTGGCGGCACGGTCTGCGCCTCGGCGGCCATTGCGGACGCTGCTGCGGCAACCTGATGGTGGTCCTTCTCGTGCTCGGCGTCATGGATCTCGCCGCGATGGCCCTCGTCACGGCCGCCGTCACGGCCGAGCGCCTCACCTCGTCCGATGACCGCGTCGCCCGGGCCGTCGGCGCCATTGTCGTCGGCGTCGGCCTGCTGATCGTCCAGCCCCTCGGCCGTGGCTGACTCAGACCGAAAGAGCGTCCCGATAGAGCGCCGCCATGTCGGCACCGAAGCAGCAGAAGATCACATGGCGGGCTCCGGCGGCTGCCTTGACCTCGCGGACGGCAATCTCGGTCGCCCGGTCCTTCGGGTAGCCGTAGATGCCGGTCGAGATCGCCGGGAAGGCGATGCTCATCACCCCGTGCACGCTGGCGACCGTGAGGCTGTTGCGGTAGCAGCGCGCCAGCAGCTCGGGCTCACCCGCTTCGCCGCCGCGCCAGACCGGCCCCACCGTATGGATCACGTGGCGCGCCCGCAGCCGGTAACCCTTCGTTATCTTCGCTTCACCGGTTGGACAGCCGCCGAGCGTGCGGCATTCGGCCAGCAGATCCGGACCGGCGGCACGATGAATGGCGCCGTCGACGCCGCCGCCGCCCAGCAGCGTCTCGTTGGCGGCATTGACGATGGCATCGACGTCGAGGCGCGTGATGTCGCCGTCGACGACCTCGATGCGGGTCATGGCGTTACCAGTAGCGGACGGGCCCGGTGTCGAGATGGACGAAGCCCGAGCGCGGATAAAAGCCGACACCGCCCATGTTGAGCGCCCGCGCCGCCTGCCGGATCTTGAAGACCGGCACGCCGGGAAAGCGGATGTCCATGGCATTGCCGTTCATGTGCTGGCTGTCGCGCGCCACGCCGCGGCTGACACTGGCCAGCCAGGCATTGGTGTTGGGTGAGCGGTAGGCGGACAGAACCTCGATCGTACCGCCGTAGCCGACGATCTGCGAAGTGTGCCACAGCACGTCGAACAGCAGCGGATCCATCTCCGTCTGGGCGCCCTCGCGCGTATCGCGCAGGAAATAGTTCAACTTGTCGAGGGCGTCGCGGTGATAGGCGCCGTTCGACCAGTAGGTGACGCTGAGCACTTCCTGGGTGTTGAAATTCACCAGGTTGAGCGTGCGCGGGCTAACGAGGTCGAGAGTCGGTGGCGGACCAGCCGGAGCAGGCGCAAAGCCGCCGTACCGCGAGGCGCGCAAATGCTGCGGCGTGGTCCGGCGCTTCTGGGTCGTCTTCTGGCGTGATGGGGCCTGAGCCGCGGTCCGCCGAACTGTCGCCTTCTGCGATGCGGTGCGCTGCGTCGAGCGGCTGACGCTGGCCCGCTTGACGGCGGGCTTCACGACCTTGGTCGTGGACTTCTTGGTGGCAGACGCCGCGTCGGTCCCGCGTACCACTGCTGGCGCGGAGCCCGACGACTTCCCCTGAGCGAAACTTGGGCCAGCGAGAGCCAGTGCGACGGCTAAACCGAGCACAATGCTGCGCATCTCTCGCCTCATTTGTTGCATTTTTGCCACATCTCTCCTTATCAGAGACCGATTCCCGACTCAAAGTGAAATTCACCGAGCCGCGATTTCGTGGCGTTGCAGAGGCGTTGAGAGATTATGCTCTGACAGAATAGAAAACCCGCAACGTCACCGTTACGGGTTTTCTGTCGCACGCGTTCGGACTAGCGGATGACCGTCGCCTTGATCGCTGTCTGCTGGCTCCACACCGTGACGAGCTGATCACCTGGCTTGATCGATGCGAGTGCGGTGCGGCCAGCCTGTGTCCGGACCTGGGGCATCTGGATGACCTCGCCACTGTTGGGAGCAGGTTCCTCGGGCCTGCCGCCCGACGCATTGATCAGGAAGACTGTCCCAGTCGACGAATCGACCTTGGTGCACATGCCGTCCATGCGCCATAGCCGGATCGGCTCCTGCGCGCCGGGGATGCCCTGCAGCCGCGCACCCTGCGCCAGCATGGCCTTGGCCCGCGCGTCGGCCTGCGCCGACTGCTTGGCGATCATGAAGTCGAGATAGTCGTACCAATGGACATCGACGATGTTGCCAACCTTGAGTTGGCTGTAGTTCGTAACCAGATCGGCCGCCCGCATCTTCACGCGACCCAGATCCTCCCAGATGATATTGAAGATGCGCCGGTCCGGATGAAGACTGTGAATTGTGCCACGCTTGAAATTCTCGTAGCTGTTCGTCACGACCAGCGTCGCTTCCTCGGCCAAGGCGGAAACCGGCGCGGCGACCGTCGCAACCGCGACGCCCCCCAGGATCCTCAGTGCCGCACGACGATTTGTCTCGAACATGATGGTAGTCTCCCGGACTGTCGGTTGGATGTTTCTACTGTCAGTTGTCCCTCGAACATCGGCGCTCGCGCGCCAGGCTCGGCGCAGCGAGATGTACAGAGTTTCTGTATCTCTACCGTGTTGCAGTCCGCCCGATTTGTATTGCGCGTGTCGCCGCTAGATCTCGGCCGGCGAAAACATCAGTGCCCGAGGCCGGCCGCGCCGCTTCCGAAATGGACTTCGGGATCGCGCGCGAGCGCAAGACCGATCACCTCGCCGATCATGCAGAGCGTGGGCCCATGCAGCCGCGCCCTCATTGCCTGGCGCTCGATCGTCGCCAGGGTGCCGACCACGCGCCGCTCGCGGCTGGTCGTGCCATTCTCGATCAGGGCCACCGGCGTGGCGCCCGGCAACCCGTGCTCCATCAGGCGCGCGGCGATGATCGGCAACGTGCCCGCCCCCATATAGATCACGACGGTCTGGCGCGGCCGCGCCAGCGTTCGCCAGTCGAGCGCGACCGTGCCGTCACGCAACTGGCCGGTGACGAAAACACAGGATTGCGCGTGATCGCGGTGAGTGAGAGGCACGGCCGTGCTCGCAGCGCAGCCCAGTGCCGCCGTGATGCCCGGCACGACCTCGACGGAAATGCCGGACCGGACCAGCGCCTCGATCTCCTCGCCGCCCCGACCGAAGACCAGCGGGTCGCCGCCCTTCAGGCGCACCACGCTGTTGCCTTCGCGCGCCAGGGTGATCAGGCAGGCATTGATCTCGGCCTGGGACAGGCCAGCCTCGCCGCGGCGCTTGCCGACACACAGCCGCTCCGCATCTCGTCGCGCCATGGCGAGAATCTCGGGTGAGACCAGCCGGTCATGGACGATCACGTCGGCACTCTGCAGCAGGCGGTAGGCCTTCATCGTCAGCAGGTCGGGATCGCCGGGGCCAGCGCCGACCAGATGCACCATGCCTACGGGCTCGGTCTCGCTGCGGGCAGTATCGAGCAGACGGATCAGTTCGCGCCGAGCCGCGATCTCGTCTCCCGCCAGCGCCAGCTCGCCGACACGCCCGGCGAAGACACGATCCCAGAGGCGGCGACGATCGCGCGGCCGTTCCAGCGTGCGCCGCACCTGGCCGCGGAAGATCTCGGCGAAGCGGGCCAGCCGCCCGACCGCCGCCGGCACGGCACGCTCGATCTCGGCGCGCAGGCGCCGGGCCAGCGCCGGGGCGGCGCCGCCCGTGGAGATCGCGATGGTGACGGGAGAACGATCGACGATTGCCGGCATGATGAAGCTCGACAGCGCCGGGCGGTCGACGACATTGACCGGCAGCCCATGCTGACGGGCCGCATGCGAGACACGTGCCTGCAGCGCCTCGTCGTCACAGGCCACGATCGCCAGAGCGATGCCGGCAAGATCGCCGTCGTCGAAGCCTCGTCCAGCCCAGACAATGCGCGCGTCGGCTATGAGCTGCGCGATCTCGCCCACCACCGTGTCGGCGATCAGGTTGATGCGCGCGCCCGCCGCCAGCAGGAGCTCGATCTTGCGGGCGGCGGCGCCGCCGCCGCCGACCACCAGCACCGGACGATCCTGCAACGAGAGGAAGATCGGGAAGGCCTGCATGGCGCGCCCTCACGCCACCTGTCGAGGTCGCGCCGCACGCAGAAGCGCACGGATTTCGGGCCGGCAAGAGCCGCAATTGGTGCCGGCGTGCGTGATCACACCCACGGCCGCGAGCGTCGCCGCACCGTCATCGATCGCCGCCTGCAGCGCCGCCACGGACACGCCGAAGCAGGCGCAGATCTCGCCGCCCCGATCCGCTGGGTCCGCACCGGCGGCGTCGCCCTGCAGCAGACGGCGTCTTTGTTCCGCGTCGAGACGCGGCAGCGCCATGAAGACCGCCAGGCGATCCCGCATCGTCTCGTCATGCCGCTCCCCCAGAGCGAGCACGCCTTCGAGGCGGCCGTCGCTCACGACGGCACCGATGCCGTGCGCCTCTTCCAGCCACGGGCCCGGATTGGCGGCGCGCAGACCGGCCGACAACGAGCGGCGGGCCTCAGCCATGGGTTGCGTTCCCGCCATGGCATAAGCGTGAAAGCCAGCGCCGCGAATCCGCGCCCAGTAGGTGATCTCGGGCAGCATCAGCGGCCTACGAGCGAGAATCGTGCCATGCCATTGCACGTCCGCACGGCTGACCTCGACGGGCGTGTGCTTCAGCTCCGGCTGCCCCGAGACGGGATCGACCGCGGGGTTGACCGCCGCATTGATGCGGCCTGCGCGCGATAGTTGCGCTGTCCAATGCATGGGAGCAAAGACCTCGCCCGGCCGCACAGCATCCGACAGGTGCACACGCAGCATGGCGCGGCCCCATTCGCTCGCGATTTCGGCAATGTCACCGTTCCGTAATCCGCGCTGGCCGGCATCCGCGGGGCCGATCTCCAGGGCCGGTTCGGGCCGGTGCCCGGCCAGCCGGGGCGAGCGGCCGGTACGGGTCATGGTATGCCACTGGTCGCGCACACGGCCAGTGTTCAATCGCAACGGCCAGTCACTGCTCGGCAAGTAGGCAGGCGCGCGTGGCACGGTGGCCACGAAGCGGGCGCGGCCGTCGCCATGGAAGAAGCCGCCATCGGCAAAGAAGCGCGTGGCACCTGGCGTCCGCCCGGCGCGGGCGGGCCAGACGAAGGGGGCGAGGCCGGCATAGCTCTCGTCGTCGATCATAGCGTGAGCGCCGATATCGAAGTCGCGGCGCCCCGCATTGTCGCACGCCGACAGTGCCGCGTGCTCGCGAAAGATGTCGGCGGGCCCCTTCCAGGCGAAGGCGTCGGCATATCCCAGGCGGTGCGCCACCCCGGCAATGATGCGCCAGTCCTGCCGAGCCTCGCCGGGCGGCGGCAGAAAGGGACGCTGGCGCGAAATGACACGCTCGGAATTGGTGACGGTGCCATCCTTCTCCGCCCAGGCCAGCGCCGGCAGCCGGATGCGGCAGGCATCCACGGTATCGGTCGCCCGCACGGCCTCCGACACGATCGTGAGCGGGCAGCCGCGGAGCGCCGTCCGCACCGCGTCGGCGTCGGGCAGACTGTCGACCGGATTGGTGGCCATGATCCACACGGCCCTGACGCGACCGGCACGCACGGCGTCGAACAGCTCCACTGCCTTCAGGCCAGGCCGGACCGCCATCCGTGCGGCGCCCCAGAAGCGGCCGACGCGCTCGACATGCTCGGACGTGAAATCCATGTGGGCGGCCAGGGTGTTGGATAGCGCCCCCACCTCGCGGCCACCCATGGCATTGGGCTGGCCGGTGATGGAGAACGGACCCATGCCCGGCCGGCCGATTCGCCCGGTGGCAAGGTGGCAGTTGATCAGGGCATTGACCTTGTCGACGCCGGCGCTCGACTGGTTGACGCCCTGCGAATAGAGCGTGACCGTCTTCTCGGTCCGCACGAACCAGTCGAAGAACAGGCCGAGCTCCCGTTCCGGCAGATCGCACTGGGCGAGATCGCTCGCGCGCGCGGCGGCCAATGCCTCGTCGAGGCCCGCCGTGTGGCGGTCGACGAAGGAGCGCGCGAGCGCGCTACGCTGCTGCAATTCGATCAGCAACGCGTTGAACAGAGCGACGTCGCTGCCCGGCCGCAGCGCCAGATGGAGATCGGCGATATCGCAGGTCTCGGTGCGGCGCGGGTCGACGACGACCACGCGCATCGAAGGCCGCTGACGCTTGGCCGCTTCCAGGCGCTGGAACAGCACGGGATGGCACCAGGCAAGATTGCTGCCCACCAACACGACGAGGTCGGCCTGCTCGAAATCCTCGTAGAGGCCCGGCACGGTGTCACTGCCGAAGGCGCGCTTGTGGCCCGCGACGGACGAGGCCATGCACAGGCGCGAATTGGTGTCGATATTGGCCGTGCCAAGGAAGCCTTTGATCAACTTGTTGGCGGCGTAGTAATCCTCGGTCAGCAGCTGGCCCGAGACATAGAAGGCAACGGCGTCAGGTCCATGCCGGTCGACGGTCTCGCGCAGCCCGTCGGCGACTGCGTCGAGAGCCGCGTCCCACGATACGCGACGACCATCGATCTCGGGATGCAGCAGCCGATCCTCGAGCGACAGCGTCTCGCCCAGCGCGGCCCCCTTCGAGCACAGCCGGCCGTGGTTGGCCGGATGCTCGCGATCTCCCGCGATCGCCGCAGCACCCTTCCCGTCCGGCGTCACCACGACGCCACAGCCGACACCGCAATAAGGGCAGGTCGTGCGGATCATGACTGTCGATGCGGGTCAGTAGACATCGCGCTGGTAGCGGCCGTCCTTCGCGAGGCCGTCCAGCCAGGCCTGCGCCTGCTCACGGCTGCGTCCGCCCTGCTCGACCGCGATCTGCAACAGCGTGTCCTCCACATCCTTGGCCATGCGCTTGGCATCGCCGCAAACATAGAAGTGAGCGCCCTGATCCAGCCACTGCCAGAGCTCGCCCGCGTTCTCCTGCATGCGGTGCTGCACGTAGATCTTGGCAGCCTGATCGCGCGAGAAGGCGAGGTCCAGTCGATGAAGCACGCCGCGACGCTGCCAGTCGATGATCTGGTCCTCGTAGAGGAAGTCGGTGCTGCGCCGCTGATCGCCGAAGAACAGCCAGTTGCGGCCCGCGGCCTGCCGCGCCTCGCGCTCCTCGAGGAAGGCGCGGAACGGCGCGATGCCGGTCCCGGGCCCGACCATGATCGCCGCCGCCGCGTCGTCGGCCGGCGGCGCGAAACCGTGGCTCTTCTGCACGAAGACGGGGATGACGTCTCCGGGCTTCGCGAAGTCGGCGAGATAGCACGAACCGATGCCGTGCCGGCGCCGGTCGTTGCTGTCCCAGCGCACCGCCGAGACGGTGAGATGCACCTCGCGTGGATGTGCCTTGGGCGAGGACGCGATCGAATAGAGGCGCGGCTGCAGCCGATCGAGCGATTGCAACAGGCCCGGCAGCGAAGGCGTCACCGACGGAAACGCCAGCAGCAGGTCGAGCAGGTCGGCATCCGTCAGTTCGGGCGGCCCTTCCCCACGCGACAATGCCTGCAGCCGCAGCGCCTCCTCGCCGTCGAAGGCGCGTTCGGCCAGGAACAGCATGCAGTCGTCGCTGGGCCGCGCGATATCGACCTTGCTGAGCAGCACCTGGCGCAGCGGCATCGCCTCGCCATCGAACCCGACCATCTCCTCGCCCGTCGCGCCGACGCGATCGAGCACGGATTGCACGAGCCGCGGATTCTTCCGCGCGAAGACGCCCAGACTGTCGCCGGCCTCGTACGAAAGGTCGGTGGCCGACAGGTCCAGCACGACATGACGCACGTCCTTCTCCGAGCCGGCGCGGTTCAGCGGATAGGCGTCGACCAGCGTGGCCAGCGCCGGCCGATCGCGTGAACCGAGCGGGCTCGCCGACCTGAGCGCGGGCGCCGCAATGGCGGCGCCGTCGCGCTGCGGTTCCAGAACCACCATCAGTTCCTTCAGCTTGCGCTGCGTCTCCTTGCCTCCCGGCACACAGCGGCCGAGATCGGGCTCGGCGCCCGACCACATGGCCTCGGCGTAGGTCTGGCAGAGATAGCCGCACTGACCGCAATCGAGCTGCGCCGTCGCCGCCATGAGTTGGCGATTCGGCTTGCGGTCCTCGGCGAGCTTCAGCCGCTCCGCCAGGGGTAGCGCCGGATCGTGCCAGGGGAAGTCTTCGTCCGGCTCGACCGCCGCGCCGCCATCGACGGCCGTCTCGGCCTCGACGCCGAGATAGGCTGCGAAGAAACCGTTCAGCCAGGCGCGCTGCTCGGGCGAGAACGGCGCGCTCTCAGGGACCAGCGACGGAATCGGCGCAATGGCGTTCATGCCGAAACCACGTTCAGCGACGCGCTGTCGGCCAGCACGCGCAGGGCCGAGATCTCGTGCCGGCGGCAGAATTCGAAGAACGTCTCGTCGACGCTCCGACGATGCGCCAGGTAGGCCGCCAGCAGATGCTCGATCATCACCGGCAGCTCGTCGAAGGCGACGGATCGCGCATAGTCGCGCGCCATCGCCTGTTCGTTGGTCGATGCGGCACCACCACCGATGAAGACATGGTAGCCCTCGACCTCCTCCTCGCCGCGGTCGACCTTGCAGGCCAGCAGACCGATGTCGCCGACATAGTGCTGGGCGCAGGAATGATGGCAGCCGGTGAGATGGATGTTGATCGGTGTGTCCACCGGCACACGCACTTCCAGGTGGTCGGCGAGGCGCAGCGCATGGCCCTTGGTGTTGGCAGCGGCGAACTTGCAGCCGGCATTGCCCGTGCAGGCGACCAGGCCGCGGCGGATCGCGCTCGCTTCGACGCCCAGCCCCAACGCATTGACCGCCGCGATGCAGATGCCGACGTCGCGATCCGCCACATCGGAGATCAGCAGGTTCTGCCACACGGTGAGGCGCAGCGTGCCGCTGCCGAAGCGTTCGGAGATCTCGGCGAGCCCGCGCATCTGCTCCGACGTCAGGCGCCCGACCGGCAGCACCAGACCGAGATAGTTCAGGCCCGGCTGCTTCTGGCCATGCACGCCGACATGGCCATGCTTGTCGGCCGGCAGCCGAGGCGCGATGGCCGCCCCCGTGGCCCGCCGCAGCTTCCGGCCATATTCCTTCTCGACCTCGACAACGAAAGCGTCCCGGCCCATCCGGTCGAGGACGTATTTCAGACGCGCCTTCTGGCGATTGGTGCGATCGCCGTGGGCGACGAAGGCCCGCACGATGGCGCCGGTGACTTTCACGCATTCATCGGGCCTGAGCAGGATGCCCGTTTCGAAGGCAAAGTCGAGATGGCCAGTAATGCCACCGAGCTGGAGATGAAAATAGATGCCGGGTTCGGTGGTGCCGCCCGTCACGCGGCAGGCGACGAAGCCGATGTCGTTGGTGTCCTCCAGCACCGGCACTCGCCCACCGCCGTCGAAGGCGATGTTGAACTTGCGCGGCAGCGCGTACATCTCGCGATGGTTGAGGATGTAGTGATGCATGGCGCTGCACAGCGGCCGCGTGTCGATCAGCTCCTGCGGATCGATGCCGGCTGTGGCGCCTCCGGTGATGTTGCGGATGTTGTCGGCGCCAGAACCACGCGAAGTCAGGCCCAACGCCTGTACCGCCAGCAGCAGGTCGATGGCATGGCGCGCCGGAATCTCGCGGATCTGCAGGTTGGCGCGCGTGGTGACGTCGGCATAGCCGCCGCCATAGGCGTCGGCCGCATCGGCCAGGCCACGCATCTGCCAGGCATTGAGGATGCCATTGGGCATGCGCAGGCGGCACATGAACGAGTCCTGTGCCGGCGCGACGTAGAACAGGCCCTGGTACTTGGTCAGGAAGACGTCGATTCCCTTGGGAAACTGGCCAGCCTCGGCGCGGTCGACGACCTCGTCCCAGCGGTCGAGCGGATGGCGCTGCCGCTTGGCCACCTCCTCGGCGACCAGCTTGCCGCCCCGCGCCACGGCGCGGTCCTGGGCGGCGTACTCAAGCGCATCGGGCCCGACGGGCGATAGGCTCGCCGGGCCTCCCGTCCGCCCCACCAGCTTGTCGGCGGCCTTGCGCGCCTCGAGGCCGCTGACGAAGCCCTGCAGCCACTGCTTCTGCTGATCGTCGAACTCGGTCATGGGCATGTGATCGGGCGACAGGATCGGAAACCGATTCAGGCAGCCGCGCGCGCGGGCACGCGATGGCGGGCGTAGAGGAACTCCAGCACCGCGGCGCGGCAGCGCGCATACTCCACGTCGGTCGCCAGCTCGAGCCGGCGGCGCGGACGCGGGAGGCCGATCTTCAGGATCTCGCCGATGGTCGCAGCCGGGCCGTTGGTCATCATCACGACGCGGTCCGACAGCAGCACCGCCTCGTCGACGTCGTGAGTGATCATCATCACCGTGTTGCCCAGTCGCGCATGGATCTCCATGACGCTGTCCTGCAGATGGGCGCGGGTCAGCGCGTCGAGCGCGCCGAATGGCTCATCCATCAGCAGCACCTTGGGCTGCATGGCGAGCGCGCGGGCGATGCCGACTCGCTGCTTCATGCCGCCCGAGATCTCGTGCGGGCGCTTGTCCTTGGCCTGCGCCATCTGCACCAGCTCGAGATTGTGCATCACCCAGTCGTGGCGCTCGGCCTTGCTCTTGCCTCCTGCCCTGGAGTGACCGAACACCTTGTCGACGGCGATCGCCACGTTGCCGTAGACGGTGAGCCAGGGCAGCAATGAATGGTTCTGGAACACCACGGCGCGATCCGGTCCTGGCTGGTCCACCACCTTGCCTTCGAGGAAGACCTCGCCGGTGGTCGACCCCAGGAGTCCGGCCAGGATGTTGAGCAGGGTCGACTTGCCGCAACCGGAATGGCCGATCAGCGACACGAATTCGCCGCGCTCGATGCCGAGATCGACGCCGCGCAGCACCTCCGTCTGCATCTGACCTCGACGGAAGCTCATGCCGATCTGCTCGAACTTCAGATAGCTCTGCTTCATGGCCGGTCTCCTACTGTGCCGAAACGCCGTGCGAGACGATGTTGCCGATGAAGGCGATCAGCTTGTCGAGCAGGAAGCCGACGATGCCGATGTAGACCAGCGCCACGATGATGTCGCTGATGCGCGAGCTGTTCCAGGCGTCCCAGATGAAGAAGCCGATGCCTACGCCGCCAATCAGCATCTCGGCCGCCACGATGGCGAGCCACGACAGGCCGACGCCGATGCGCAGCCCGGTGAAGATGTACGGCACGGTCGCCGGCAGGGTGATCTTCCAGAACACATCCCACCACGACAGGCGCACGACGGCCGCGACGTTGCGATAGTCCTGCGGAATGTTCCGCACGCCCACCGACGTGTTGATGATGATCGGCCAGATCGATGTGATGAAGATCACGAAGAGTGCAGACGGCTGGGCGTCACGGAAGCCGGCCAGCGACAGCGGCAGCCAGGCGAGTGGCGGCACGGTGCGCAGCACCTGGAAGATCGGGTCGAGCCCGCGCATCGCCCAGGTGCTCTGGCCGATCAGCACGCCCAGCGCGATGCCGACGACGGCCGCCAGGCTGAAGCCGACCGCGACGCGGCTGAGGCTCTGCATGATCTGCCAGAATGCGCCCTTGTCGACGCCACCATTGTCGTAGAACGGATCGACGATGAAGTCCCAGGCATCGCTCACCACCTTGGTGGGCGGCGGCAGCCGTGCACCGGGTTCCGAGCACAGCAACTGCCAGACGAGCAGGGTGACGGACAGCACGATCAGCGGCGGCAGCACCACCGCCGCCACGTTGCGCGCCATGTCGCCGGCGCGTTCCGCCATCGGCCGCGTAGCTGGGCGGAAAGGGGCGATCTCGGCCGTCGCTCCCGGCACGGGAATGGCGACGGCGACCGAATCGATGGCCTTCGCGGTCTGCATCACGCCACCTTCTTGATCTGGAGTGACGCCAGGTAGGCCTTGGGATCCTCGGGATCGAAGACCTTGCCGTCGAAGAAGGTTTCCTTGCCGCGCGAGACGCTCTTCGGCACGTCGGCGGGATCGGCGCTGATGTTCTTGGCGGCCTCGCGCCACAGATCTTCGCGGTTGACCTTGCCGATGATCGCCTTGGTGTCGAGATCCATGGGCAGCTTGCCCCAGCGCTGGTTCTCCGTGAGGAACCACAGCTCGTGGCTCTGATAGGGATACGACACGCCACCCTTCCAGAACTTCATCAGCTGGTCGGAATTCTCGACGACCTTCCGGCCGTCGCCATAGTTGAACTTGCCCTTGATGCGGTTGACGATGTCGGCGGGCGGCACATTGAACCACTGGCGCTTGCCGATGATGGTGGCGAGCTCGTCCTTGTTCTCCATCTTCTCGCACCATTGCTGGGCCTCCAGGACGGCCATCAGCACCGCCATCGCGGCCTTGGGATTCTTGTCGACCCAGTCGGCGCGCACGCCCAGCGACTTCTCCGGATGGTCCTTCCAGAGCTCGCCGGTCATGGCCGCGGTGAAGCCGATATCCTGGTTGACGAGCTGCTCGTTCCACGGCTCGCCGACGCAGAAGGCGTCCATGTTGCCGACCTTCATGTTCGCGACCATCTGCGGCGGCGGCACGACGATGGTCGAGACGTCCTTGTCGGGATCGATGCCTGCGGCCGCGAGCCAGTAGCGGATCCACACGTCGTGCGTCCCGCCGGGAAAGGTCATGGCGCACTTGACCTCCTTGCCGGCGGCCTTCTTCTTGGCAAAGGCCTCCTTGAGAGGCTTGGCATCGACGGTGACGCCCAGCCCCTTGAATTCCTTCGAGACCGACAGCCCCTGGCAGTCGTAGTTGAGGCGGCACAGGATATACATCGGGACCGGCTTGTTCTCCGCCGTCGTGGTGCCCAGCGATATCTGGTAGGGCTTCGGCGTGAGGATGTGGGCGCCATCGATGCCGCCCGCCCCCGAGCCCAGCACGATGTTGTCGCGCGTGGTGCCCCACGAGGCCTGCTTGGCGATGTTGGCGCCGGTGATGCCGTACTTGTCGAAGATCTTCTTTTCCTTGGCGATGATCAGCGGCGAGGCATCGGTGAGCGCGATGAAGCCGAGCGTGACCTTGTTGGTCTCCGGCCCCTTGGCCTGGGCGAAGGCGCCCGACGGAAAGGATGCGCGCGCCGAGGCCATGAGGGCCGCGGTCGCGGTGGCGCCTTTGAGAATGCGGCGGCGTCCAAGGTTGCTGCTGGTCATCTACGCGTCTCCTGGAAGAAAAGGCCTCTGTGTCGCGGGCTCAGGTTGACTGGCAGGCGGTGCCGGCAGCCCCCGTGTCCTTCTTGTTGTCGTCGCTCGTCGCCGGCAGTGGCTCGCCATGACCGCCGGGCGGCAGGCGGTCGAGCTCGGGGCAGGCCATGCCCATCTCGCGTGCGGCGGCGCGATAGATGTCGGTGCGATAGACGCGGTCTGCGACCGCCTTGATGTCAGTGTCGGCCGGTGCCTGCTTCCAGTGCACCATCTGCCTCAGGAACCAGTCGGCATGGCTACGCCAGGGGAAGTTGGCGTGATCGCGGTGGAACACGTGGAAGTCGGGCAGCGCCAGCGTGCGCAGCATCACGTCGACCGGCATGTTGAGATAGCGCGGGCTCGCCAGGATGCGCGCCGCCTCGGCGCGGTTGCCCGGCTCGTCGAGCCACTGACAGGCCTCGATCAGCGCCTTGATCAAGGCGCGCAACGTGTTCGGGTGATTGGCCGCCCACGATTCCGTGCAGCCCAGCACCTTCTCGGGCATGCCCTTCCAGATGTCCGGCCCGGTGAGCGCGATGCGCCCGATGCCGAGCGCTTCCGACTGCTGATTCCACGGCTCGCCGACGCAGTAGCCGTCGACCACGCCCCCCGACAGGTAGGCGACGGTGTGCGGCGGCGGCACCACGACCAGGCGGACGTCGCGATCGGGATCGAGGCCGGCCGACGACAGCCAGAGCCGCACCATGTAGTTCTGCACCGAGTATGGGAATACGGAGGCAAGCACCACCGGCTTCCCGCCGCTCGCCGCGCGCTTCGCGACCACGGCGGCAAGCGCGCGCGCGTCGACCGGCGCGCGACCGCCGTTCATGAACTGCGGCGCCGCCTCTTCCATCTCCTGCCACAGGCTCCTCGACAATGTCAGCGCATTGCCGTTCAGCTGCAGTGTCATGGCGTTCACCAGCGGCACGCTGACGCTGTCGATGCCGAGCGTGAGCGCGAGCGGCAGCGGCGAGAGGATGTGGGAGGCGTCGAGCGCGCCGACGGCGAGCTTGTCGCGCACGTTCGCCCATGACACTTCGCGCCGGATCTCGACCTCGAGCCCTTGTCGCTCGTACGCGCCGAGTTCCTCGGCCAGCACGATCGCCGCGCAATCGATGATCGGGATAAAGCCGACCTTGATTCTCGGTTTCTCCAGCTCCGCCATGCTCGACGCACTCCGCAGCAAAAAACAAGGCGCCCCGCTCGGCCGGCAGAGTTGCCGGTCGCTCAGGACGCCTTTGTCCAATTTTACGGACCGCCTTTGGTCCGCGCTTCTATATGAGGAGGGAACCCGCCGTTGGGCTCGCCGCGATTATTGGAGCACGAAGCGTGCCAAGTGGCGGAAGGCCGTTAACCCTCTGAGGCGCAACACTTCCGGTTGCCGGTCGCATCGACGTACCACCCGGCACGTTGATGCAGCTCTATGCAGCGTGACCGCTCAACGGGCAGAGCGCCGTTTCACCCCTTCAGGATCCTGGCGTAGGTCACGATCTCGCGCGCCACGTCGCCGATGCGCTTGTTCTGGTCCATGGCGAGCCTGCGCAGCAGCTTGTAGGCCGCGTCCTCGCCGAGCCCCTTCTGCTCCATCAGCAGGCCCTTGGCGCGCTCGACGGTCTTGCGCTCCAGCAGCGACAGGCGCGCGCGGTCGAGCTCCTCGCGCATGGCGTGATAGCGATTGAAATGTGCGACGGCGACATCGACGACGGGTCGTACGCGATCCTGCGCCAGACCTTTGACGACATAGGCGCAGACGCCCGCCTCCATCGCATCGGCGATGGTGGCCGGATCGGAGCGGTCGACGAACAGCGCGATCGGGCGCGGCATGACGTTGGTCGTGCGCCGCATGTCCTCGATCGTGTCGCGGCCGGGACTGTCGATGCTCACGACGACCACATCGGGCTCCAGCTCGCGCACGCGCCCGATGAGGTCCTGCGTGCTTTCGAGGCGTGCCAGCAGGCGATAGCCCGCCGCCGCCAGCCCCGCCTCCACGATCTCGGCGCGGGCGGGATTGTCATCGATCAGGAGCACGGACAGAGTCTTGGTCACGGCGACAGCTTGTTGTGTCGCGCTTGGCGCAACAACCATGCCATGCGCTTCAGGGTGCCGTTTCCACGGGCTCCCCGTTCTGCCAACGTCCCGATGTCACCTTGCCGTCGGCGCTCGTGAGCTGGCCGTAGCCGTTGCGGCGTCCGCCGCGGAAGCTGCCTTCGTAGCGTTGCCCGCCCACCGTCTCGACACCCGGCCCTTCGAGAAGGTCGGCGTGGAACTCGCCCGACTGGACCGTGGCGGGCTCGCCGAGCGAACGACGCACACCCGGCCCTTCGAGACGGCCGGCGGCGAACGTGCCCTCGGCCCGCTCCACACCCGGCTTCTCTCGCAGACCCAGCCCGGTCGACTGACCGTCGCGCCACTGGCCGGCATAGCGCACGTCGTCCGAGAGCCGCACGGTGCCGAGACCGTTGAGGCGATCGGCGCTCCAGTCTCCGGCTTGGCGCTCGCCGTTGGCGAGCTCGGCGACACCGAGGCCCTGCCGCTTGCCGTCGGCCACCTGGCCGATGTAGCGCGCGCCGCCGCCGTAGGACAGCCGGTCGGAATTGGCGAGATCGGGACTGCCCGCGCGCGCCGCGACGATGCGCGCTTCGCCGGCCAGCGCGCGCGCTGCCCGCGCCGCCTCCTCCGCCTTCTCGAGCGCGGCCCGCGCCGACAAGGCGGCGCGTTCCGCCTGATCGACCAGCGCGGCGTTTGCCGGCGGGGGTGATGGCTGCGTGTTTGACGGCTGCTGCGGGCCGGGCTGGGGATTGGAGGGCTGGGGATTGGAGGGTGAGGGCAGCGGTGTCGCCGACGTCGCGGCCTGCTGGTGCGGCGGCGACGGAGCCGTGCCCTGTTGCGTCGAGGCGTCGACGGCAGGCACCGGAACGACGGCCGCAGGTTCTTCGGCCTGCAGCCACCAGTGCCAGACCGCCGCGCCCGCCAGAATGATCACGACGGCGGCGATCGCGGGCCCGACCGGTCCGCGCCGGCGCGGCATGGGCGGCGGCGACTGGACAAGCTCCGGCTGCACCGTCGGCGCCTCGTCGCTCGAACGCGTCGCGCCGCCGAGACGCAGCGAATTGCCCGGCAGCCGTTGCGTCGGTGCGTCCTGCACGCGCGACAGCGAGGCGCCGAACAGCTTGGCCCATTCGCCGGTGCTCTGCGGCCGGTCGGTCGGTGCAAAGGCCAGCGCACGATCGATCGCCGCAAGGAACGCCGGCTCGAACCGGTCGGCCTGCGTCGCGGCGAGGGGCCGGTATGAATCCGACCCGGCGCGTGCGGCAGCGTCGGGGGGTGGCCGTCCGACGATGGCATGGTGAAGCACGGCAGCCGTCGCGTAGATGTCGCTCCACGGACCTTGATGGCCGTCGAGCGCATACTGCTCGATCGGTGCATATTGCGGCGTCAGGATGCCGGTCAGCGTGCGTGTGCGCTCGCCCATCGCCTGCCGCGCAGCGCCGAAGTCGATAAGAACCGGCACACCGTCTCGCCGTACGATGACGTTGGACGGTTTGATGTCGCGATGGAGGAAGCCCTGCGCATGGACGGCGCCCAGCCCTTCCAGCAGCCCGGCCGCCAGCCGTCTCACCTCGTCCGGCGCCAGGCTGCGGCCATCGCGCAGCAGGTCGCCGACGCTGCGGCCGTCCTCGAATTCCATGACGGTGTAGGCCGTGCCATGCGACTCGAAATAGCGCAGCACGGGCACGATATGCACATGGCGGAAGCGCGCCAGTGCGCGCGCCTCGTCGAGGAATCTCTCGCGCCCCCAGGCGAAATCCTCTGCGTAGCGCGCACCGCGCGCCTTGACCTCGCCGTCGGGCGCGCGCAACGCGAATTCGACCGGCAGATATTCCTTTATGGCGACGATCTTGGCGAGCTGGGTGTCGAAGGCGCGGTAGGTGATTCCGAAGCCACCATGCCCGATCACCGCGTCGATCCGGTAGTCGCCCAGCCGCGTGCCGGGGGGAAGAGCTTGGACATTGTCTGACATGGGCACGCGCAACCTCACCTCTAGATGCGCGTTCCGGCGCGGCGGCACAAGCGCCGCGTCGCCCGTTTCAGACCGGCTACTGCAGGCTGGCGGCGGCCGCCGTCGTGCCCCTCGCAGCCGGCGGACGCAAGGGGCCACCGTTCCGGAACTCCGGCACAAGATTCATGATCATGATGAAGACACAGAGGCCGATGGCGGTCAGCATCGTCGCAGGCCTCGTGCGCAGAACCGGCGCGGGGCTTCGCACCCGCAGGTCGTCCGACATTGACGGACCTCCAAAATAAACGACTCGAAAAAATTTGGCTCGCGTGACCCTGAATGATGGGTGGAGCCGGCGGGAACCCTACGCCACAGTCCCGCCGCAATCAATGAAAAATGTCTCAATTGCAATAAGTTAGACGCCAATATCTCATCTGGAACACGAGCATACCAATGCTCGTGGCACGGACCATGCCGCACCACTTCTTATTGTCTTGAAGGCTATTGCCAATATCTGTCGCGCCAATGCCGCAGGACCGGAGTAGGATTGCCCTATGCAGTCTGCCACCCTTCACGACAATGTCCGCACGCTGGTCCTCACCGGCGCGAGCCGCGGCATCGGCCATGCCACGGTCAAGAAGTTCAGCGCCACCGGTTGGCGCGTGATCACTGTGTCGCGCCAGCCTTTCAGCGCGCTCTGCCCCTGGCCGAGCGGCGGCGAAAATCACGTGCAGCTCGACCTCGCCGACCCTGTCGATATCGGCCGGGGCATCGAGCAGATCCGTTCGCGGCTGGCCGGCGGCCGCCTCGACGCGCTGGTCAACAATGCCGCGATCTCGCCGAAGAAGCCCACCGGCGAGCGGATGGGCGCCATCGACACGCCATTCGACCTGTGGCGCCAGGTCTTCAATGTGAACTTTTTCGCGCCGGTCGCACTGGCGCGTGGGCTGATCGAAGAGCTGGCCGCCGCGAAAGGTGCGGTGGTCAACGTGACCTCGATTGCCGGCAGCCGCGTGCATCCCTTCGCGGGTTCCGCCTACGCCACATCGAAGGCTGCCCTCGCGGCGCTGACTCGCGAGATGGCGCACGACTTCGGACCGCTCGGCATCCGCGTCAACGCCATTGCGCCGGGCGAGATCGATACCTCGATCCTGTCACCCGGCACCGAGAAGATCGTCGAGAACCAAATCCCCATGCGCCGGCTGGGCACGCCCGATGAAGTGGCGGACGTCATCCACTTTCTGTGCGAGAAGGGCTCAAGCTACGTCAGCGGGGCCGAGATCCAGATCAACGGCGGCCAGCACGTCTAGGAGACCGCGATGGACACCATTACCAGCGTCAAGGACGAGCCAAGCAAGCGCGAAACGGGTCGCGAAGCGCGCCGCCGCATCCGTGCCGGGGCGTTCCGCCTTCCCACCTCCGGCATGGCGCCGGGCTACGTCCAGGGCAACCTCGCGATCCTGCCCAAGGAACTGGCGGCTGACTTCGCCCGCTTCTGTCAGCTCAATCCCAAGCCCTGCCCGGTGCTCGGGCAGTCGGAGCCAGGCGACTGGCGCCTGCCGATGCTGGGCGAAGACCTCGACATCCGTACCGACATTCCGCGCTATCGCGTCTGGAAGAAGGGCGAGCTGATCGAGGAGGTCGACGATCTCAGGAAGGTATGGCGCGACGATCTCGTCTCCTTCGTGTTGGGCTGCTCCTTCTCGTTCGAGGAGGCCCTGATCGACAACGGCCTCGAGATCCGCCACCAGACCTGCAACGTGAACGTGCCGATGTACCGCACCAACATCGAGTGCCGGCCGGCCGGCCCGTTCCATGGCCCGATGGTGGTGTCGATGCGGCCCTTCAGGCCGGCCGACGCGATCCGCGCCGTCCAGGTGACGACCCGCTTCCCCTCGGTGCATGGCGCGCCGGTGCATCTCGGCAAGCCCGAGCTGATCGGCATCAAGGACATCGCCAAGCCCGACTACGGTGACGCCGTGCCGGTGCGTGACGACGAGCTGCCGGTGTTCTGGGCCTGCGGAGTGACACCGCAGTCGGTGGTGGCCACGGTGAAGCCCGATTTCTGCATCACGCACGCACCGGGCTACATGCTGGTGACCGACCTGCTCAATTCGCAGCTCGCCATTCTGTAATGGCGCGCCTGGAGCTCGAGGGCCGCAGCATCGGCATCGATGACCTCGTGATCGCCGGCTGGACCGGCCGCGATGTCGACGCGCTCCATCATCACATCGAGGAGCTGAAGGCGATCGGCGTGCAGCCGCCGTCCAAGGTTCCGCTCTATTATCGCGCCGGCGCCGCACTGATCACGCAGGCCGACCGCATCCAGGTCGTTGGCGACGATACGTCTGGCGAAGCCG
>QFCS01002012.1_pt1 | contig 50583 bp, 45 predicted proteins | sample 3576561 | NCBI WGS metagenome assembly QFCS01 | reverse complement strand
CCTGAACACGCCGTTGAAGCGCGCACCGAACTGCTTGTCGTCGCCGAATCTCCGCGCCATGTCGACATGGCCTCCGAACTGCGCCGAGGACGCATAGTTGCCGGTCACTTGCGTCAGCGGCTCGTCAGGCGCGCGCTTGGGCACGATGTTGATGGTGCCGCCGATGCTCCCGCCCGGCGACATGCCGTTCAACAAGGCCGTGGGACCCTTCAGCACCTCGATCCGTTCGGCCATCTCCGCCATGATCGACGTGTAGGGCAGCATGCCGTAGAGACCACCATAGGTCATGCCCGAGCTGCCGGTGACGGGGAAGCCGCGAATACGAAAAGCATCGACGCCGGCGCTGCCGTCGGGGAAATAGCTGCGTACCGACGGATCGTCGATCAGCACATCACGGACGGTGGCAGCCTGCTGGTCCTGAGCCTTCTTGGAAGTATAGCTGGTCTGGTTGAACGGCGTGTCCATGACGTCGCGATTGCCCAGCAAACCAAGCTGCCCCCCGGTCGCGACCTGTCCGCCGGCGTAAACCGGCGGCAGGTTGTCGATCAGCGCCTGCGCCGGTACGGCATTGCCCTGCACCTGAACCGGATCGAGCATCACGCCGCTACCAGCGGGCGCCGGGATGCTGCGCATCAAGGCGGTATTGCTGCCGGTCAAGGTGTAGGTGATTCCGGTGCCGGCGAGCAGGCGGTCGAGCGCCTGGACCGACGTCATCGAACCACTGGCCCCAGGCGATGCCACGCCCTGAACAAGGCCGGCGCTGACGGAGACCTGCATGCCCGACTGCTGGCCGAAAGCGGCAAGCGCACCTGCGAGCGACTGCGGCGGAATGTCGAATGTTCGACGCGCCTGCGCCAGTTCGCTGCCGACAGGTTGTCCGGAAGACTGCTGGGCGAGGACCATACCAGGCATCATCACGGCGGCGACGGCTGCCACCGTGAACACGCGTGTCGCCATTGGCGGCCGGAATTGCCGTCGCCTCATCACCATCGCAGTCTCCTCACCGTTCGTCGGCGGGCCGGGCACACGGACGTGCGCGCCTTCCCACGTGCAGCCAATCAACGCTCGGGAGGGCTCGACTTTTTGAAGAAAGTTTTCCGTCGGCGATTTTTTCTTCGCAGCTTCTTCACGACACGATCCGGTCAGCCGGCGAAGACGACCAGCAGCCAAGGCGAGAACCGATGCACGGTTCCGCCGTAGACGCCCACCACGGCACGGAGAGCCGCTTCCGGATCGGACAGATTGTAGACGCCCGTGATGCGCCGACGCCCGAACGCCTCGTTGGGCATGACGATGGCACCGGGAAAGGACCGCCGGATCTCGTCGATGACATCGGCGATCGCACGATCACGCGCGACGATGCGGCCAACCTGCCAGGCGGCAACTTCGGCCGGCGGGACGGCACCGCGGTCGACGATGTCGGGCGCCGCGATGCTTGCCCAGTCACCGGCCGCCAGAAGTTCGGAGACGCGCGTCGTGCCGGCATAGTCCACGCGCACCAGACCGTCACGGACGGTCACGACGGCGCCGTCTTGCTGCAGGCGGACGTCGAATGCGGTGCCGAGCACCGTCGTCTCGACGGCATTTGCGGCGACGCGGAACGGGCGCTGCGGGTCGCGCGCGACGCGGAAAAAAGCCTGGCCCTTCAGGAGTCGCACGGCGCGGCTCGGCCCAGGCAAAACCGCGACAGCACTATCAGGCCCGAGGTCAATCGTCGTTCCGTCCTGAAGTTCCAGGCTGCGCGTCTCGGCGACGGCGGTGACGAGATCGGCCTGCAGGCGCAGCACGATTCCGGGAAGCAGGAACAGCGCCACGCCTGCCGCGACGGCGAACCCGGCCAGCGCAAGCCCGGCACGACGACCGATCGGGTGCCGGCCGAGCAGCCGAACCAGCCGTCGGCCCGGCAGCGCCTGGCGCGCTGCACGATGCGCCACGTATTCCGGCGTGCCGATGAAATCGTACACTTCCGACGTCCCCGACCAGGCGTCGCGGTTTGCCTGACTGGCGGCCAGCCAGGCTTCGAAACGTGCGCGCAACGCGGCATCATCAGGCGCCTCATCGAGAGCCACCAGCCAGCAGGCGGCCTGCTTCACCGCTTCGTCTTCATCCCGACCGCGCGTCGACATTCACATCCCTTGGTCCACGGGCCCCGTCGTCCAGGCAGGACATGGCTTGACCATGCCTGCCTAGCAACAAACGCTTCGAGGCGAGATTTTTTTCGCAGATTCTTTCAGCGCCCGCGCCGCAGCTGGCGATGACAATGCGCGATGCCCTCGGCCACGATGTGGTGAGCCACCGGGACCGAGACGCCCAGCCGCTCGGCGATTTCCCTGAGCTTGCACCCGTCAAGCCGCCGCATCTCGACGGCGATCCGCGTGCGTTCGGGCAGTTCGTCCATGGCGCGGATCAGGCGGCGGAGGTCTTCCCGTGCAGCGGCGTCCACCTCCGGTGTCTTCGCATCGGCCATGCCGCCGGCCAGTTCCATGGCCTGCCTGGCCAGTACCTTGTCACGCAGCAGGCGACGGCGGGCATCGACCGCGAGATTCCGGACGATCCGGTAGAGATAGCCAACCGGCTCCTCCAGCGGCCCGCGCCCCATGGCGCTGCCGAAGCGCAACCAGGCATCCTGAACGACGTCCTCGGCGCTCGACGAATCGCCAACGATGCCGCTGGCATAGGACGTCAGAGCGCGACGATGGGCCGAGTAGAGGGCGAGTGGTGTCTTGTCATTCCCCACGCCCTACCTTGGCGCAATTGCGAATCGATCGCAATTGAAAAGCACACGAGATCGTCTTCCCATCGCGCGCGGCGCTTCAGAAGTTGGCCGTCATCGACAGCCGGAACGTGCGCGGCGTGCCCTGGACGAGGTAGCTGTTGGTCACGGTCGCCCAGTAGTTCCTGTCGAACAGGTTGTCGACATTGAAGCGGAAGACAAGGGGCTGACCGGTCGGGCTGGCCGGATCTTCCAGGATATAGCGCGCACCGATATCGATTCGCGCCCAGTCGGGGATGGTGCGACGCGGATAGGTCGCGTCGACATACTGCGCGCCGGTATAGATGAGGCGGCTGTTCAGAGTCAGGCCGCGCACGAAGGGCGTATCCCACTCGCCGCCGAGATTGAGCTGCACGCCAGGAACCCCGGGCGCCTGCCAGCCATCGGTCGTGCCGCCCGCCGTCTTCGCGAGCACGGCGTTGATCAGCATGATGCCGCCGAGAAGGCGGATGCCCGCTACCGGCTCGCCGAACATGTTGAGTTCGATACCCTGATTGCGTTGCTCGCCGTTGGCCGTGAGCACGTTGGTCGTCGCGTTCACGATGGTGCTGGGCTGCGTGATCTGGAAGAGACTGGCGGTCGTGCCGAACCGACCCCAGTCGACCTTCACGCCGACCTCGAACTGGGTCGACTTGTAGGGTGGCAGGATCTGGCCGGCATTGGCGAAGGCCGTGCCGACGATCGAGCCCTGCTGCAGGCCCTGGATGAAATTGCCGTAGATCGAGACGTGGTTCCACGGTTTGAACACCAGGGCGGCCGATGCGCTGAACGCACTCTGTGAATAGCTGGAGGTCTGTTGTCCGGTCGTGGTGTTGTAGTTGGCTGCCTCGATGCCCTGAAAGCGTCCGCCGACCGTCAGCTGGATGCGTTTTGCCGCCGCGGACAGTGTATCGGCAAACGCGATGCCGGACAGCGTGCCGGTGCTGCTCTTGCGCGCCGCGGGATCACCCAGGTTGGGCCGCGCCACGAAGGTCGGGGCATAGATGCTCGAGGTGAAGGCCGTGCCGTTGACGAAGCCGTAGCCCTGAGCCTGCTGGTACGTCATCGCGCTGAACGCGAACTCATGGTTGATCGGACCCGTGTCGACGAGGGCGCGCAGGCCGGCCTCGCCCGTCCAGGCATCATAGTAGTTGTTCTCGAGGTTCGGCGTCTGGGTGGTGTTGCCGTTCGCATCGATGATGGTCGGAAATCCGCCTGACAGGTACGCCGGGCGCAAGGCCGGCGCCGGGCTTCTGCAGCGTGACGGTGCCACTACCGCTGATTGAGAAGACGAGTCCGGTGCCGGCAAGCAGGTGGGCCAGCGCCTGCTCGGGGCTCATCGTCCCGTTCACGCCTCCGGTCGACGAGCCGCGCAGCAGGTCGCCGTGGACCGAGACCTGCAGGCCGCTCTGGCGGCCGAACTGCGTCAGGGCGTCGGTGAGCGGCTGCGCCGGAATATCGAAGGCGCGGCTGCACTGCGCCGGTGCAACGGCTGGCGCCTGGCCCTCCAGGCGTTGCGCACGCGCCATGGGCGCATCGAGGGCCACCACCAGACCGGTCGATATCATCAGCGCGACGGCGCGTGCACGCCTCGCGACTGCAATCGCTCGCATTCCCACTACTCCCCGTCCTATGCGGCCGAGCGCGAATGCGATAGCGATGCAACGTCAGCCCTCGATCACGAGACAACAGCGTGCACGATCATTTTCAATTTTTCCCGACCTCGATCAGTTGCCTGAGATGATGACGAGCCAGGGTGACAACTGGGACAGCGACGCGCCCTGTGCACGCGCGACGGCGCGGAGCGCGTCGATCGGGTCGGCGAGGTTGTAGACTCCGGTGAGCGGCTGGTTGCCGAGCGATGTACCGCGCAGGATGACGAGGCCATCGAAGTAAGGGCGCAGGGCGTCGACGACCTCGGCCACCGGCCGGTTCTTCACGACGAGCTGGCCCTGCGTCCAGGCGGCGATCTCGTCCGCCGTCGTCCGGCCACGTTGGTGCGGTCCCGTCCGGGTCACGCGCAGCCAGTCCCCGGCCTCGAGTCTTTCGGCAACCACTCCACTGCTTCGCGATGCCGTGACGTCCACGACGCCCTCGCGCACGGCGACGCCTGTCCCCTGCTCGTCGAGCCTGACCTCGAACGAGGTCCCAATGTCGCGCACGGAGAGACCGCCCGCCGACACGCCAAAGGGCCGCGAGCTTTCGTCGGCGACTTCGAAGAAGGCCGCCCCCCTGATCAGCCGCACCTGCCGCGCCTCGCTCGTGTTGGCGACGTCGATTGCGCTCTCTGGCGCGAGCAGGACACGCGTGCCGTCGGCCAGCGTCACCGAGCGCCGCTCGGCCGAGGCCGTCGCATGGTCGGCCGCCAGTCTCGGCAGCAGGCCGCCCACCACCAGCAGCGCAAGGCACGCCGCGGCGGCAACCGCGGCCACCCTCGCCAGCATCCGCCGACGAAGAGGCGGCCTGACGGCCGCCTTGACGGACGGAGTCGCTCCTCCGGATACGCGTGCCACCTGACGCCGCCTCAGGAACTCGCCCCATTGGTGATCGTGCGATGGCGGCACGGCGCGCACGAGATCGGCAGTGTGAGCGATCTCCTCCCAGTCGCGGACATGGGCCGGGCTCGCCGCCAGCCAGCGCTCGAAGTGGACGTGCAGATCACGGCTGCCTGGCTTCTCGCACAGGACGACCAGCCACCCGCTTGCCGTCGTCGGCACGTCTTCATTCGCCGGTTTTGCTGTCTCAGCCATGTTCTTCCGTCACGCGGCCGGATCCCCATCACTATCTACACGACGGCCGCCGGGCCCCTTTTCAGATTTTTCTTTTCCGCATCCCGCCCGTCGAGCCGTGGCGTACGAGCCTTTCCCGACAATGGTCCAGCCCGCGGACCACAAGGGAATGCGCCAAGCCGACCGATATCCCGAGATAGTCGGCAATATCCTGCAGCGTGGCGCCGCCGAAACGATGCATTTCGAGCGCGATGCGCGTCCGAAACGGCAGCTCCAGCATGGCCTCTCGCACCAGGCGCAGCTCGGCCCTGGCCGCGACCTCCGCCTCTGGTGACGGCCGGTCCTCTGCGACGCCCTCGGCCAGCAGATCGGCGCCCTCGACGACATGCCTGCCTTCCCGGGCCTGTCTGCGCCGCCCGTCCAGCGCCAGGTTCCGCACGATGCGGTAGAGATAGCTCAGCGGCTCGTCGAACAGATGACGGCGCGCTGCGTCGTCGAAACGCAGCCGGGCTTCCTGCACCACGTCCTCCGCCATGGCGCGTGACCCGACGATGCCAGTTGCATAGTCGACCAGCGAACGGCGGTGCTCGACGAAGAGATTTGTGGTGTCCGACCGCACCGAAACGCCCTGTTCCCCAACTCGCCGCCGACCCCGGGCTGGTTCGGCAAGGCGACACTATCGATATTGCGAATTATTCGCAAATACAAACCAACACTGTGACGCGATGAGCGCTGATCGGCTATCAACCTGCCCCATGAACGACAACGACCATCGCGGCCTGCTCCCTGCCGGCCTGGGCGACCTCCTGCCACCCGACGCAGCGCGAGAAGCGCGCGCCATCGACATCGCCATCGAGCGTTTCGCCGCCTTCGGCTACGAGCGGGTCAAACCGCCGCTGGTCGAGTTCGAGGAATCCCTGCTCGGCGGTCCGGGCGCCGCTCTGGCCTCCCAGACCTTCCGACTCATGGACCCGGTGTCCCAGCGCATGATGGGTGTGAGGCCGGACATGACAGTGCAGGTGGCGCGCATCGCCGTCACGCGGCTGAAGCACGAACCGCGGCCCTTGCGACTATCCTACGGCGGCAACGTGATCCGGGTACGCGGTGGCGCGCTCAAGCCGGAGCGCCAGTTCGCCCAGGTCGGCACGGAGCTGATCGGCGCCGACACGGCAGAAGCCGATGCCGAAGCCGTCCTGCTGGCGGTGGATGCGCTGCGCGCCGTCGGCGTCAACGACCTGTCCGTCGACCTCAATCTGCCAACCCTGGTCGCCGCGGTGGCCGCGGGACTCGGCCTGTCGGCTGAAACGCTCCACCGCCTGCGCCACGCTCTGGATCGCAAGGATGAAGGCGACGTCGCCAAGGTGCTGAAAGCCAATGACGAAGCGTCCAAGGTCTTCCTTGGCCTGCAGCGGGCGGCCGGGCCGGCAGAGCCGGCGCTCACCAAGCTCGCCAGGCTCACGCTGCCGCCATCGGCGGCAGCCGAAGCGGCGCGCCTGGCGGACGTGGTGAAGCTGGTACGTGAGGCCGACGAGGACCTGCCGCTGACGCTCGACCCGATCGAATATCGCGGTCTCGAGTACCAGACCGGAGTTTCATTCTCGGTCTTCGCCCTGGCAGGACGGCAGGAACTCGCCCGTGGCGGCAGATATTCGGCGGGCTATCCCGAAGACGGCGTGAGCGAGCCCTCCACCGGCTTCACGCTCTACATGGATGCCGTGCTGCAGGCCTCGGTCCCGCCCCTAGCCCGGCCACGGCTCTTCCTCCCGGCCGGCACGCCATGGCGTGACGCGAAGCCGTGGCAGGCCAAGGGATATGCAGTCGTTCGTGGCGTCGCGGTCGCTGCCGACATCCGCGTCGAGGCCCGACGGCTTCTCTGCGGCCACGCCCTCGTCGACGGCGAAGCCGTCCCCCTCTGAAGCGAAGGCGCCGTCCCGAGACGGCGCCTCCGACCGGCCAGCTCAGTTGGGCCGAGTCGTATCGGCAGCCGCCAGCAGTGAGCCATGCGGCAAGGTGAGCGTTGCCGTCCGCTCCTCGACCAGCAGCTCCATCATGCCGACCAGGAGATCCAGCTCCTTGTCGTTCATCTCCTCGGCCTCCCCCTTCATGTCCTGGAGCAGGTGCCAGAGCTGATAGAGCCTGGATGCCTTCTGCTTGGTCGAGATGCGTTGCCGCCGCGGCCTGCGCTGTGCTGCGATGCCTGCCGACTTGGTCATTGTGCCCCCTTGCCGCGGCAGATCCTGCCGCCTGTGCAGCAGAACCCAGATCGCAGCAGCCCTCTGTGACAAAACGCACAATCGTCACGCATTGACCACACGGTGGCTGCACAAGGCGCGGGAGAAGGTTTCCCTTCACGTTCCTCCCCCCGTCGTGCTATGCGCACTTACGCCTCCCGGGAGCACCCCTCCGGGGAGGCGTTTTCATGTGAGAAGCCGGGTTCCGGCGTGGGAAGGGCTATGGCCAACGTGGCGGTGATCGGCGCCCAATGGGGCGACGAGGGCAAGGGCAAGATCGTGGACTGGCTGAGCGAGCGCGCCGAGGTCGTGGTGCGCTTCCAGGGCGGTCACAACGCCGGACATACGCTGGTTATCGGCAACCAGACCTACCGGCTGGCGCTGCTGCCGTCCGGCGTCGTGCGGGCCGGCAAGCTGTCGATCATCGGCAATGGCGTGGTGGTCGATCCGTGGCACTTCCTCGAGGAGGTGAAGAAGGTATCGGGCCAGGGCGTGGCCGTGACGCCGCAGAACCTCAAGATCGCCAACCACGCCGTGCTGATCCTGCCGCTGCATCGCGATCTCGACGGCTGGCGCGAGGATGCGCCCGGCACGATCAAGATCGGCACGACGCGGCGCGGCATCGGCCCTGCCTACGAGGACAAGGTCGGCCGTCGCGCCATCCGGGTGGGCGACCTCGGCGAGCCTGACATCCTCGCCCGCAAGGTGACCACCCTGCTTGCTCATCACAATCCGCTGCGCACGGGACTGGGCAAGCCGCTGATCGACGCCGAGCAGCTCACCCGGGAGCTGCTTGAGCTCGCCCCCATGATTCTGCCGTTCGCCGAGGACGTCTGGGAACGGCTCGACAACCTGCGCGCCGCCGGCAAGCGCATCCTGTTCGAAGGTGCCCAGGCCACCATGCTGGACATCGACCACGGCACCTACCCGTTCGTCACCTCGTCGAACACCGTGGCCGCTCAAGCCATGATCGGCAGCGGCATGGGCAATGGCGCGGTGGGCTATGTGCTGGGCATCGCCAAAGCTTACACGACGCGTGTCGGCGACGGTCCCTTCCCGACCGAGCTGAAGGACGAGATCGGCCAGCTCCTGGGCGATCGCGGCAATGAATTCGGCACCAATACCGGTCGCCGCCGCCGCTGCGGGTGGTTCGACGCCGTGATGGTCCGCCAGGCGGTCAAGCTGAACGGCATCGACGGCATCGCGCTGACCAAGCTCGACGTGCTGGACGGCCTGAAGGAGATCAAGGTCTGCGTCGGGTACGAACTCGAAGGCCGGCGTATTGAACGCTTCCCCTTCACCATGGGCGCACAGGCCAAGCTCACGCCGGTGTGGGAGACGTTCGACGGCTGGAACGAGAGCACCAGAGGCGCCCGCTCGTTCGCCGAACTGCCGGCGACCTGCATCAAGTACGTGCGGCGCATCGAAGAGCTCGTCGGCTGCCCGGTCGCGCTGCTCAGCACCTCGCCGGAGCGCGAGGACACGATCCTGATGACGGATCCGTTCCGCGATTGACCTTGGACTACCTCAAGGAACTCGTGGCGCGCGCCGACCTCGGCACCTGGGAAACCTGGAGCACGCAGTATCGCGTGCTCGCCATCATCGTCGTGCTCGTGATCGCCTACACGGCGATCCGCGCGATCGTGCCGACGGTGCTGCGCGTCATGCGGCCGGCGCTTTTCCTCGCCATCGTGCTGATCGCCGTCTGGGCGCTCTATCCCGCCGAGGTCTGTTCGATCGAAGTGCTCGCCAAGCTGCCGTTCTTCTGCGTGCGCTGACGCTTCCGCACGCTGACGCCTCCACGACCGGCCCTCAGATGCTGAGGTCGAGAAGGTTGTAGTCCCGTATGTCGGCCCTGGCCGCGTCGTTCCAGCGATAGCTCAGCTTCGCATCGAGGTGCGGCTTGTAACGGTAGGGCGTCTCGCCGGGAAAGCGTTGACGCCGGGCATCGATGCCATAGCCGATCATCCTGGCCCGCGCGCGGATGCGCTCCTCGTCGTAGACGGCCGCCTTATTGTGAACGCCGCCACCCCTCACCCCGAGGACGGATTTGCGGCGGTGGAAGCCCATGTTCACCGTGACGCGCCAGTCCTTGCTGGTATTGGCAAAGGAGCCGTGCAGCGCCTGGCGGTTGGTGATGGCGACATCGCCCGGCGCGGCGATGATCGGCACGGCGTCCGGCAGGCGCTCGCTGCCGGCGGCGGCGACCTTCGCCTTGATGTCGATCCTGCCCAGCTTGTGCGATCCCGGCACCACCCAGACGCCGTTGGCCGCGGTGCAGCCATAGAGCTGCGCCATGAAGTTGAAGCCGTGGATGCCTTCGTCCCAGTCGGGACTGGCCCAGTGCGTGACGCCGTCCTGATGCCATGCGACGGAGGCACCCCGCCCCGGCTCCTTGATGAACAGCGCCTCGTTGAAGGGCGTGAAGTCGGGCCCGTTGATCGCGGCCGCCACCGCCAGGAGCTGCGGATGGCCGTAGACCCGCAACGCCGCCTCGGAGAACTGCAGCGAACCCAGGATGAGATAGACGACTTCCTTGGGCGCATCGGCCGCGGCCGCCGGCTCGAACATCTTCACCGGGTGGCGACCGTTCGCCAGATCGGTCCCGCCGAACGGATCGCCCAGCGGCTTGGCCCATTGCAAAGTCGGCGCCTGGCAGTCCGCCGCCAGCGCCGGCCGTCCCCTGGCATCGACGGCCGCCCCGCGCGCGACCGGCAGACGGTCGAGGATGTCGTGCACGTCACGTTCTATGTCGGCAAGCTCCTCGGGCTTCAGCACGCCTTCGAAGACATAGAAGCCGCAGCGCCAATAAGCCTCGAGGATATCGGGGTGCAGCCCGCCCGCCGCGGTGAAGCGGATCGGGCCGCGATTGCCCAGCGTGGCAGCACGCCGTTCGCCGTCCCGCAGATAGGCCTGCATCGACGCCTCTTCCGAGCCATAGTCGACGCGCGTCGTCGTGGAACCGTCCATGGCGCATCCTCCGGCGCTTGTTTTGTCCGGAGGATAGAGCGCTTCGCCCTGGCTTTAAAGGCTACTGCAGGTCGACCAGGGTCAGGTCCACGAACCAGGACTGCGGCGAGACGAAACCCTTCACCTTCTTGGAGAAGGCGCGCGGGTTGAGGTCGTGGACGATGTAGAGCCACGGCGGGTTGTCGACCAGCCGCTCATGGGCAATGGCGAAGTTCTTCTGGATGGTCGCCTCGTCCGTCGCCTCGGACAGGGTCTTCAGCGCCTCCTCGAACTTGTCGTCCTTCCACTGCTCCCAGTTGGAGCCCGTGGGCGAGAAGTTGGCCGCGGCGAAATAGCGGTACATCATGCCCACGTCGCTCGACGGCGAGCTGACATTGATCGCCAGCGCGCCCTTGAGCGACGGGTCGTCCGGCACGGCGCGGCTGGCATTCAGCAGGACCTGCCACTCCACCGCCTCGACCTGCACGTCGACGCCACAGGCCTGCTTCAGGTTCTCCTGCAGCGCCTCGTTCATCGGCAGCGGCAGCATCTGGCCGGAGCCCGACGTCGAGATCATGACCTTGAGGGACAGCGGCTTCTTGTCGGAGTAGCCGGCCTCGGCCAGGAGCTTCTTGCCCTTCGCCGGATCGAACGTGTAGCGATTCTCCGGCTTGCCGAACGCCGGATCGTCCGCCTTCAGCCAGCCGACCGACGGCTCGGCCGTGCCGTTCAGCAACGTCACGATGGCGCTGCGGTCTATGCAGTAGTTAAGGCCCTGGCGCACCCGCAGGTCGGCCAGCGGGCTGTTCTTGGCCGCCATGTTGTAGAACCACGGCCAGACATGCGGATAGGAGCCGGTGGAGATCACGAAGCCAGCCTGCTTGAGCGAGGGGATGCCGTCGGGCGGCGGCACCTCGATCCAGTCGACGCGGCCGGAGCGCAGCGCGGCGAGCCGCGTGTTGGCCTCGGGAATCGGCAGCAGCACGATCTGGTCGACCTTGGCCTTCTTGGCCGGATCCCAGTAGGCATCGTTGCGCGCCAGGGTCACGGACTGCCGCGGCACGACGCCGGTGATGCGGAACGGACCGGTCCCCGCCGCCGGCAGCAGCGCCACCTTCGCCCAGTCCCGACCACCCTTCTCCCACGAGGCCGGCGAGGCATTGAGCATGTAGGGCACCATCCACGGGAAGTACGACGCCACGATCGTCGTGGTCATCGACACCGTGTGGTCGTCGATCTTCTTGTAGGAGGCGAGGATCGGCACGCGCGAGCGCATGATGCCGGTCGCCTGTGGCTCGAACTGTGGGCTTTCCTTGTTGAAGATCCGCTCCAGGTTCCAGATCACCGCATCGGCATTGAAATCCGTGCCGTCATGGAACTTCACGCCCCGCCGCAGGTGGAAGATCCAGGTCTTCTTGTCGTCGGGCGCCTGCTCCCACTTCTCGGCAAGCCCCGGCCGCAACGTGGCAAGCCGGTCCGTACGCGTGAGGTCGAACAGGATCAGCCCCTCGAAGATCGGGAAACCCAGGAAACGCATGCCCTCGAAACCGTTATTGGGCATGCCCGTCGTCGTGGGGATGTCGGACGCCGTCATGGCGATGCGCAGGACCTTGTCCTGCGCCATGGCGGATGACAGCGGCAGCGCGCAGGCGGCAGCGAGGAGAGCGGTAGCAAGGCGATTCTTCATTCAACAGGCCTCCGGTACTGCGGAGGGCCATGCAAGGAGCGGGCCGCGATGCGAACCGAGGTTGCTAAGGCAACGCCGCCATCAACCTCTCGAAGCGTGCGAGAAACTCGCGCGCATGGGCCCCGTAGTCGACGCCCGGCGTCCGCAGATGGATATCCGACACCATCGCCCAGAGCGCCTCGCGCAGCGCACTGGCCACCTTCATGGCCAGGAACGCTCGGTACAGCCCGCGGTCGATCCTGCCCCGGAAGTAGGCAGCCAGCAGCGCCTCGTCCTCGGCCGTGCCGTAGTCGCCGTTGGACGACAGGTTCGCGAGGTCGAACATCGCCGTGCCGAAGCCGCCATATTCCCAGTCGATCAGCCACAGCCGGCGGCCGTCGTCCAGGATGTTGCCGGGCAGCAGGTCGTGGTGGCCGAACACGATCGGCAGCGGCACCTGCATGTCCTCCAGCCGGTCGGCGACCTCGATGTAACGGCGGTCGGCATCGATCCGGCCGACATAGTCGCGGATGACGTGGAACACCCAGAAGGCGCCGGCCGGGCCGCGCAGATGACGGCCGACCTCGGCATGGCATCGCCCCAGCAGATCGGCCAGGCGCAGCACGTCGGCACGCAGGTCGGCCTCGCCGAACGTCCGGCCCTCGATGAACCGCAGCACGGCGATACCCGGCTCGGCATGGACCATCTCGGGGGACAGGCCTGCCGCGAAGGCCGCCCGCGACGCCGCGCGTTCGCGATCGCGAAAGACATGGTGGACCGCGATGTCGTCGCCGCAGCGCGCGACGAACTTCTCGCCGCCGTCGGTCACCAGGAAGGAGATGTTGGTGAGACCGCCGTCGAGCGGAGCGATCTCCACCGGCCCCCTCCAGCAGGCCAGACGGGCGACCTTGTCGGCGAGGTCGGTCATGGTTCCTTTCGCATCGCGGCGCCGCCACTCGAGTCGCCACGCTGCATCATTTCACGCGGCCGCGCACCACGCTACGCTACGTCTCCCAAATGGAGGAACCCATGCCCGACGCGCGCGTGTCCAACACCATCACCGGTCGCGACGCCTTTCTCCGCGTGCTGAGCGACGAAGGCGTCACCAAGATGTTCGGCAACCCCGGCACGACCGAGCTGCCCATCATGCATGCGCTGAGCTCGGCGCCGGAGATGGGCTATGTGCTCGGTCTGCAGGAGGCCATCGTGATCGCCATGGCCGACGGCTATGCGCGCGCCTCCGGCAAGCTGGTTTCCTGCAACGTCCACGTGGCGCCCGGCCTCGGCAACGCCATCGGCTCGATCTACACCTCGTTCATGACCGGCACGCCGATGATCGTGACGGCGGGCCAGCAGGAGCAGGGACACGGGCTGACCGAGCCGCTGCTTTACGCGCCGCTGGTGCCGATCGCCCAGCCGGTCGTGAAATGGGCGACCGAGGTCAACCGGATAGAGGACCTGCCGCGCATCCTGCGCCGTGCCGCCAAGGTGGCCATGACGGCACCGACCGGACCGGTCTTCATCTCGCTGCCCGGCGACATCCTGAACAACGAGGCGGCCATCGATCTCGGCGCGGTGACCCGGGTCGATACCGCCGTCCGGCCGTCGGACGCCGCGCTGGAGCAGCTTGCCAGGCGCCTGCTGGCGGCGAAGAAGCCGCTCATCCTGGCCGGCCACGAGATCGCCACCTCGGACGCTTTCGCCGAGGCGGCCGAACTGGCCGAGACGCTGGGGGCGCCGGTGCTGCAGCAGACCGTCGTGCACGGCGCGCATTTCCCCTCCGAGCACCCCGCCTTCATCGGATCGCTCAACCGCGACCAGAAGTACGTGCACCGCGTGCTGTCCGACTACGACCTGATGCTGTGCGTCGGATCGGACGTGCTCAAGATGTCGGTGTGGAGCGACGTCGAGCCGCTTCCCGAGACGACCAAGGTGGCGATGATCGGCCTGCGCGACTGGGAAATGGGCAAGAACTTTCCGGCCGAGATCGCGCTGCGCGCCGACGTGAAGGAGACGCTGAAGGTCCTGGTGCCGGTGCTGCGGAAGCTCGGCGGCAAGGCGCTGACCGACCGCGCCAAGGCGTCGCTGGCCGAGATCGCGCCACGCAACTGGACGGCCCAGCGGGCGGCGCGCACGGCCAAGGTGGCGGTGCCGCCGGCGGAGAAGCCGCTGCCGGCCGAATGGCTGATGATGCGTTTGTCGGAAAGCCTCCCCGACGATGCCATCATCGTCGACGAAGGGCTGACCAGCGCTGCCAGCCTGATGAGCTACTTCCCGTTCCGCGACCGCAACAGCTACTTCGGCAATGTCAGCGGCGGCATCGGCTGGGGCATCGCGGCAGCGGTCGGCGTGCAGATCGCCGAGCCCGAGCGGCGCGTCGTGGCGCTGATCGGCGACGGCAGCGCCATGTACTCCATCCAGGCCCTGTGGAGCGCCGCCAACCAGAAGCTGCCGATGACCTTCCTGATCTGCAACAACGGCGGCTACCAGATCCTCAAGAACCGCCTGAAGCTGTTCCACGGCAACGACACGCCGATCGGCATGGATTTCAAGGACCCGCCGATCGACGTCACGACGCTGGCCAAGGGCTTCGGCGTGGCCGCCGAGCGGGTCGACACCGCGGCGGGCTTCGATGCCGCGCTCGCGCGCTCCCTGGCCAAGACCGACGGACCAAGCCTGCTCGAGGTCATGGTCAAGAGCTGATCACGACCGATATCGAAAAGCATTGACGGTGAGGCCGTGCGGGCCGCTAAGCTCGCGCGGCATGGATTCGCTCTCCCCTTCCCTCGTCGCCCCCTGGCGCATCGGCGTCGATGTCGGCGGCACCTTCACCGACATGGTGCTGCGCGACGCCGCCGGCGCCGTACGCATCTTCAAGTCGCCGTCCGTACCGGCCGATCCCAGCGAAGGCGTGCTGGGCGTGCTGCGGCTGGCCGCCCAACAGCTCGACCTGCCGCTCAGCGCTCTGCTGCGCGACTGCGCCCTGTTCGTGCACGGCTCGACCGTGGCGACAAACACCATCCTGGAAAAGAAGGGTGCCAGGGTCGGCCTGCTCACCGCCGAGGGCTTCCGCGACTCGCTCGAGATCCGCCGCGGCATCCGCGAGAACCAGTGGGACCATCGGGCACCCTTCCCGCCGGTGCTCGCCCCTCGTTACCTGCGATTGCCGGTACGCGGCCGCATCGCCGCCGATGGCGCCGAACTGGCGCCGCTGGCCGAAGAGGATGTCGACGCTGCGGCGAGGGTCTTCCGCGACGAGGGCGTCGAGTCGGTGGCGGTCTGCCTGTTCAACGCATTCCTCGACGGCCGCCACGAGCGCCAGGCCGGCGCACGTCTGGCCGCAAGCTGGGGCGGCGGGTGGATCTCGCTGTCGAGCGAGGTGATGCCGACGATGGGCGAGTACGAACGCAGCTCGACCGCCGTCGTGAACGCCTATGTCGCGCCCAAGGTGACCAGCTATCTGACCGCCCTCGACCAGCAGCTGCGCCAGCTCGGCCTGCCGCGGCCGCTCCTGCTGCTGCAGAGCAACGGCGGTGCGGTGTCGGTCGAGCAGGTCGCCAGCCGGCCCGTCATGCTCGTCCTGTCCGGCCCGGCCGCCGGCGTCGGCGCCCTGAAGGGCTGCTCGGCCCCAGGCGACTCCGCCAACCTGGTATCGATGGAGATCGGCGGCACCAGCTGCGACGTCATGGTGATGGCGCGTGGCGAGGTGCCGGTCACCGACGAGCTGGTGATCGACGGCTATCACCTGACCACGCCGTCGGTGGAGATCCACACCGTCGGCGCCGGCGGCGGCACCATCGCCTGGGTCGACGATGCCGGCCTGCTCCATGTCGGTCCTCGCGGCGCCGGCGCCCGGCCCGGCCCCGCGGCCTACGGGCTGGGCGGCGAGGAGCCGACGGTCACGGATGCCCAGCTCGTGCTGGGACGGCTGAAGCCCGGTCCGCTGGCCGGCGGCGCCGTGACGCTCGACGGCGGGCTGGCTCGTCTCGCCGTGGAGAGCAAGCTCGCCCGGCCGCTCGGCCTGGCGATCGAGGATGCCGCGGCCGGCGTGATCCGGCTGCTGGAGCAGAACCTGCTGCATGCGGTGGAACGGCTCAGCATCGAGCGCGGCCACAATCCGGCGACCTTCACTCTGGTGGCTGCCGGTGGCGCAGGCCCCATGCACGGCGCCACCGTGGCACGCGCCCTGGGCTGCCAGCGCGCCCTGCTGCCGCGCGCGGCCGGCGCCTTCTGCGCGCTGGGCATGCTGCAGTCCGACGTCCGCCAGGACTACATGCAGGTCTACCTGGCCGACCTCGGCAAGATAGACCAGGCTGGACTCGACGCGGCTTTCGCGCGGCTCGAGAAGCGCGCCCGCGACGCCTTGGCGCGCGACGGCTTCACGGGCGACAGCGCCGCCATCGAGCGCGAGGCCGACCTGCGCTACGAAGGTCAGCAATGGCCGGTCCGGGTCTCGCTCGGCGAGAGCTTCGATCCGGCGCGCGCCCGCGCCACGTTCGAGGCCGAGCACCAGCGCCTGTTCGGCCATATCCAGCCTGGCGGCCGCATCGACATCACGGCGTTGCGCGTGGTCGGCCGCGACCTGCTCGACTGGACGCCGGCGGCGGCCCGCCAGCCGCAGAGCTCTGCACCCGAACCGCGGGAGAAACGCAAGGTCTGGATCGATCCTGTGCACGGCTGGCGCGAGATACCAGTCTATCGCGGCGTGGATCTGCGTCCGGGGTGCATCCTCGACGGTCCGCTGCTGATCGAGGAGCGCACCACCACCGCCTTCGTCGGACCACGCGACCGCCTCGAAGTCGATGCGCGCGACGACTTCCTGGTTCACATCGGAGCCGCCGCATGACCCCCGCCCCTTCGCTCGATCCCGTGACTCTGGCGCTGGTGCAGAACCGGCTCGATCACATCTCGCACCAGATGGGCTGGGTGATGACGCGCACGGCGCGCTCGCCGATCTTCAGCCAGAGCCACGACTTCTCGTGCTTCATCGCCGATGCGCGCGGCATCCTGATCAGCCAGGCCGACGGCATCCCGATCCATACCGGCGGCGGCGGCTTCGCCGTTCGCGCCATCCTGCGTGACTTCAAGGACGCCCCCTCTTCTCCCGGGATCGAGCCGGAAGACGTCTTTCTGCTGAACGATCCCTATACGGCGGGCGGCAACCATCTGCCGGACTGGGTGATCGCGCGGCCGGTGTTCGTCGCGGGCAAGCTGGTCGCCTTCGCATGCAATCGGGCGCACCAGGCCGACATTGGCGGCGGCGCTGCCGGCACCTACAATTCCGCCGCCACCGAGATCTTCCACGAGGGCATCCGCCTGCCCGTGCTGAAGCTGATCGAGCGTGGACATACGCGCGAGGATCTGTGGCGCCTGCTGATGATCAACACCCGCCTGCCCGAGGCGCTCGACGGCGACCTGCGCGCCATGATCGGCTCGACCCGCATCGGCGCGGAACGCCTGGCGCTGCTGGTCGATGAGCTGGGCGTCGATCGCGCGGACGACTTCTTCGAAGGCGTTCTGGCCCATGCCGACCGCCGCTTCCGGACCTGCATCGACCGGCTGGCGCAAGGCGTCTGGCGGGCCGAGGAGCCGGTCGACAACGACTGCTTCGAGCCGATCGACGGCCGCATCGCGGTCACGCTCACGGTCAAGGACCAGCATCTCGTCGTCGACTTCGCCGGAACCACGCCGCAGCTTCGCGGCTTCAAGAACAGCTCGGTCGCCAACAGCACGTCCGCCGTGTTCATGGCGTTGTCGTCGTTCTTCGAGCCCGACCTGCCCAAGAACGAAGGTACCTTCCGCAGCGTCGAGATCCGTCTGCCGGAAGGCACGATGGTCAATGCGCGCCCGCCGGCGCCGATGACGATGAACACTGTCTTCGTCGCCCACGAGATCGTGCATGCTGTGTGGAAGGCGCTGGGACAGGCGCTGCCGGAGCGCGCCTCGGCCGGCTGGTCGAAGGCCGTGCATGCCGTCACCGCCGGCCTGCGGGCCGACGGAGGCCGCTACGTGATGTATCAGTGGGCCGGTGCGCCGGCCGGCGGCGGCGTCGAGGGACGGGACGGCTTTCACCTGATCGGCCACCTGATCACGCTGGGCGGCCTCACGCTGCCCAACCTGGAGACCTACGAGCAGCTCTACCCCGTGCGCTTCCGCCGGCAGGAGATGCGCTGCGACACCGCCGGTCCCGGCCGCTTCCGCGGCGGCGCCGGCTGCGACTATGAGGTCGAGGTGTTCACGCCGGCCGACTACGCCTTCCGCGGCGAAGGCGTCGGTGCGCCGTCGAGCTACGGCGCGGCCGGTGGCCGCGCCGGCTCGAGCGGTGACGTCACCCTGACTCTCGACGACGGAACCCAGGTGCACGCGCCGAAGTACGGCGTGCAGCGCCATGGACCCGGTATCTACCACGCGCTGTCGCCGGGTGGCGGCGGCTACGGCGACCCGCGCACCCGCGACCCGGCGAGCGTGCTGCGCGACGTGCGCGACGGCATCGTCAGCACCGCAGCCGCGGAGCGCGACTATGCCGTGGCGATCGGCAGCGACGGACGCAGCATCGATGAGGCACGCACGGCCACGCTGCGCGCGGCGGCCGAATAAGCGTAGCCTCAGACGAACTGCACGACGTTCTCCGTTCCGATGAGGTGACGGCCGACCATCTCGGCCATCGGCCACATCGCCTGCAGGTGCTGGCTGGCACTCATCGCGTCGCGGAAGCGGCGCTCGAACGGTCCCTTGTCGAGGATGGCGCCGGTACCGGCGCCCCGGTAGCAGGCGATCGAAACCTCCGTCGCCTCGTTCATGCCCCAGGTCGTGGCGAGCCGAAGGCGCATGCGCCGGTCGAGATCCAGCGTGCCGCTGGTCGAGGCATCGTAGACCGCGCCCGCGGCCTCGTGCAGGAAGGCACGCACGGCCGACAGGCGGGCCTCGAGGATGGCGATCTCGCGATGGACGGCATGGTTCTTCGCCATCGCCATGGTTGCGGCACGGCTATGCCGTCCGCGCGCCAGATCGATGTAGGTATCGAGCATGCGGCGCGCGATGCCGATGGTCACGCTGCAGAAGCCGCAGGCATAGAGCAGTGTCGAGCCGATCGGATAGATCGGTCCGTGCTCCCGGCGCTCCTCCGGCACATCGCGTGCCGGCGCGCACTCGTCGGGAACGAACAGTTCCTCGACGGTGTAGCTGTCGCTGCCGGTGCCCCGCAGGCCGAGCACGTGCCAGTCGTCGACGATCCTGGCCTGCGACCGCAGGAACAGGAAAGATCGGTCGTCAGGGCGACCGTACCGGACATGCGGCGTGCCATCGGGATTCTGCACCGCGCTGTGCGCGCCCAGCCATCGGGTATGGCGCCCGCCACTGGCGAAGCTCCAGGTGCCGCTGAGGCGATAGCCGCCCTCGACCCGAACCGCCTTGCTGTTGCCGTGCTTGGCGCCCCAGGCCAGACCGGCGTACGGCCCTTCGAACATCGCCGCCGCCGTGGCATGCGGCATGGCCGCCGCAGACGATCCCATCGAGACGTTGGACTGGTTGACGAACCACCCGGTGCTGGCATCGCCCCAGGCGATCGCCTCGCAGGCCGTGCAATAGTCGACCAGCGGGGTCTCCTGCCCGCCCATGCTGCGCGGCAGGAACATGCGCAGGAGGTCCTGCCCGGCAAGCGCGTCGACGACCTCCTGGGTCAGCTCGCGCCGGCGATCGATCTCCGGACCGTGCGCATCCAGTATCGCCTGCACGGCGCGCGCCCGCTCCGGAGCGCTGGCAAGGACTGGCGGAACACTCTGCTGCATCGGGCGCTTCCTCGGTTTTCCTACGGACGACTATAGAGGGCTTGCTCGACGCAGTTCAAAACTCCGCTGCGACGGCGTTCCGACAGGCGTGGTGTGGAGGGCCTGGCGCGCGCGAGCCGTCGATCCGCCGACCGCCCGAACGGCCCGCCTCACCGCTGCCGTCGACTGGTTCCGGGCGCACCACCGGTCGGCAGCCGGTTTGCAACCGGCGATACGTGGAACACTCTTGTCGGTTGAATATTATATTAAAATACTACCGTTTAGATCGAAGCTGCTGAGGATCAGGCATGCACAGGATTCTACCGGTTCTCCTGCTACCGATGGCGCTGTCCGGATGTGCGGCCGTGCTGGTCGGCGGTCTCATCTATCACGACAGCAAGACCCGCGATCAGCGGCTTGCCTTCACCCAGGACTTCCGCAAGCAGAACCTGGAACGGGAGAAAGTCGGTCTGCCACCCCTGAACTGGTGCGAGGAGGTCTACAAATTCGACAAGAGTTGGTATCGCGAGGACGCCACGTGCAGCAGGGCGGCCGGCGGCAGCGGACGGCCAGACAAGCCGTGACGCCATCTCCCGCCGCGGAGCGGCAGCGGCACCGGCGAGGCGGCGTCGCTGCCCGGCAGCGGATTCCGCCTACTCCGCCGCGATCGCGCCGGTCTTCGTGGAGAGCTTGGCCAGCTCTTCGGCGATCTGGACCGCATTCCAGGCCGCACCTTTCAGGAGCTGATCGCCTGCGACCCAAAGCATGAGCCCGTTGGGATTCGACAGGTCCCGGCGGATGCGGCCGACATGCACGTCGAGATCGCCGCTGGCCTCCAGCGGCATGGGGAAATGATTGCCGACGGGGTCGTCGACCACCTTCACGCCCGGCGCCTTGGCGAGGATGGCACGCGCCTCCTCGGGCGTCAGCGGCTTGTCGAGCTCGAGCGTGATCGCCTCGGAATGCGCCCGCAGGACCGGAACGCGGATGCAGGTCGGCGCGATGGGGAGATCGGGCGCATGGAACATCTTGCGCGTCTCCTCGACCACCTTGTTCTCCTCCTCGTTGTAGCCGTTCTCGGCCACCTTGGTGTTGTGCGAGAAGACGTTGAAGGCGATCTGATGCGGGAAGATCGAGCGCTTGATCTCCTGACCGGCAGCGAAGTCGCGCGCCTGATCCTCGAGTTCGCGCATGGCGGCAGCGCCAGCCCCCGACGCCGACTGGTAGGTCGACACGATGATGCGCTTCACGCCCACCGCCTTGTGGATCGGCCATACCGCGACGGACAGGATGGCGGCCGTGCAATTGGGATTGGCCACCACGCCCTTGTGGTGCGCCAGGTCACCCGCGTTGACCTCCGGCACGACCAGCGGCGTGTGCGGATCCATGCGGAAGGCCGAGGAATTGTCTATCACCACGCAACCGGCCGCCTTGGCGGCTGGCACGAATTCGCGGCTGCGCGTCGCGCCAGCCGAGAAGAACGCGATGTCCATCCCCTCGAAGGCGTCGGCCTTGAGCTCTTCGACTTTGTACGGTTTGCCCTTGAACGCCAGCGTCTTGCCGACCGAGCGCGCCGAGGCGAGCAGCTTGAGGGAAGCGACCGGGAAGTTCCGTCGCTCGAGCACGCGGAGGATCTCCTCTCCGACCGCGCCGGTGGCGCCGACAATGGCGATATTCTGGGCCTTCATGGTGCGCGGAACATACAGAAGACAGAAGACGCTGCAAGCCTGTCCCTTGCCGGTCGGCCTCCCCGGGGAACCGCGCCAGGGTCCCTATTCGGCGGCCTTCTCATGCTTCCTGATGGCCGGCATCAAGCCCGTGGGGTCCACCAGCTTGCCGTGGACCAGCATGTTGTGGGCGTGCGCCAGGTGATGCAGCGCAAAGGAGGTCTGCATCGCGCTCGCCCGCCCTTGCGCATCCTGGGCGGCATTCACCGCCTGCTTGACGAGCCTGAGCGCGAACAGCGGCTTCTGCGCAATGCGCTCGGCCATCGCAAGGCCGAACGTCTCCAGCTCGGCGCGTGGCACGACATGGTTCACCATGCCCAGCCGGTGCGCCTCGCGGGCGTCGAGCCAGTCGGCCGTGAACAGGAATTCCTTGGCCTTGCGAACGCCCAGCTCCCACGGATGAGCGAAGAACTCGGCGCCTCCGACGCCCATCGCCACGGTGTGGTCGAGGAACTGAGCGTCTTCGGAGGCGACGATCAGATCGCACGGCCATATCAGCATCAGGCCGCCGGCGATCACCTTGCCCTGGACGAGAGCCAGGGTTGGCTTGGGGATGTTGCGCCAGCGCTCGCAGAAACCGACATAGATCTCCTGCTCGCGCGCATACTGGGCCTCGGCGCCCGGCTTGCCGAAGCCCCCCCATGTGCCGACCGTCTCGTGGTTGCGCATGTTGGCATGCCCGTCGGCCTCGCGCAGGTCATGACCTGACGAAAAGTGCGGTCCATTGGCCGACAACACGATCACCTTCACCTCGTCGTCCTGCGCGGCACGGTCGAAGGCATCGTTGAGCGCATACAGGAAGGCCGTGTCCTGGGCGTTCCGCGTCTCCGGCCGGTCGAGGATGATGCGCGCGATGCCGGGCCGCGCCGTGTCATACTGAATAGGAGCGGTCATCTGTTCCTCCCACGGTATTTGCGAGCACTCTAGCCATGCCGACGGTCCAGCACACCTTCGTCGAGATTCGCGGGTTCAAGATACATGTCGCCCAATGCGGAAGCGGCGCACCTCTGTTGCTGCTCCATGGCTGGCCGGAATTCTGGGCAACCTGGGAACCCATGTTCGACCGGCTGTCCGACCGCTATCGCCTCGTCGCCCCGGATTTCCGCGGCTTCGGCGAGAGCGACAACCCGGCCGGCGGCCGGTCGGACCAGGCAGGGCCCGACGTGCTGGCCGACGACATCGCCGCCCTGATGGACGGATTGGGGATCGCCCAGGCCGGCTTCGTCGGGCACGACGTCGGAGCCTACGTGATGCAGCGGCTGGCTCTCGGCCATCCTGGCAAGGTGGCCGGCCTGTTCTTCTTCAACTGCGGCACGCACGGCATCGGCGCACGCTGGCGTGACACACGGCAGATCAACGAGATCTGGTACCAGACCTTCCACCAGATGCCGTTCGCGCCGGAACTGGTCGGCGCCTCCCGCGACGCCTGTCGTGCCTATTTCGGCCACTTCCTCAGACACTGGTCGCACCGCAAGGATGCTTTCGACGGCGTTCTCGACCGCTGGGTCGACAATTTCCTGCGGCCCGGAAATCTGCAAGGCGGCTTCAACTGGTACATCTCCCAGAATGCGGGCCGACTGGCGGTGATGGCTGGCACCGCTCCCAAGCCCCCCCGAATCGTCCAGCCGGCCCGCGTCTTCTGGGGCCGGCACGACCCGGTGCTGCGCAGCGACTGGATCGACCTGGTCGGCGACTATTTCGACGATGTCGAGGCAAGCATCGCGGAGGATGCCGGCCACTTTGTTCACTACGAGATCCCCGACGCGGCGGCCGAGGAGATAGACCGCTTCTTCGTGCGGATCGGCCATCGCCGGCGCTGACGGCCACGCGCGTCTGCGCAGGGTGGCCACCCGAGACAAAGGTTTGCCGCCCGGAAAACCAATCTTGACTCTGATGCGCCCCTCGAATTAGTTCGCCATATGGGAAACTTTGAGCATCGCCTGAGCCTGGCGTTCGCGGCCCTGGCCGATCCGACCCGGCGTGCCATCGTCGCTCGCTTGTGCGGCGGAGACGCCACGGTCGGCGAACTCGCCGAGCCTTTTGAGATCGGGCTGCCGACACTGCTGAAGCACATTCGCGTGCTCGAACGCGGCGGCCTCGTCTCGTCGGAAAAATCCGGGCGCGTACGAACGTGCTCCCTCACCCCTGGGGCGCTTCGGAGCACCGACGATTGGCTTTGCACGCACATCGCGGCGTGGGAAAGCCGGCTCGATCGGCTGGAGGCTCACCTATCCCGCAAAAGGAAGGACACAAAGAGATGACTGACAGCTCCGCACGGACAGCCTCGCCCTGGGCCGCCTGGCCGCTCGATCGCGAAATCGTCCTCGCCCGCGTCCTCGATGCGCCCCGTGAGCGCGTCTTCGACGCGTGGACCGATCCTGAGCAGCTCGCGGCGTGGTTCGGGCCCAGAGGCATGACGATCGAGACGCATGAGATCGACATTCGAGTGGGCGGGTCGTGGCGGTTTGACATGGTCGGCCCGAACGGCGTTCGCTACGACAATCGAATGACCTTTCTGCGCATCGACCGGCCGCGTCTGATCGAGGTCGATCACGGTTCCGACAAGGATGACGACCCGGGCAAGTTTCGGATGCTCGTCACGTTTGACGAGCAAACGGACGGAAAGACGGTTCTCACCTTGCGTCAGATGCATCCGACACGCGCGCGGCGCGACGCAGGCGTTGCCTTCGGCGCGGTCGAATTCGGCGCCCAGACACTCGACAAGCTCGCCGGCCACCTGGCCGCGCGCAAGTCGTAGGCCGGCGACTGTTCCGGGCCACGAGGTTCGGCTTTCCGGCAACGCATCTTCGTGTTGCCTGGGCCTGATGAGGCTGGCTGATCCGGCCAGACTCGTCAGGCTCCAGGCTGTGCGCCCGACTTGCCCGTGCGCTTCGGCCACAGCCCGGCGATCAGCAGCATGGCGGCGACGATGGCAAAGCCCGTCGACAACGTGCTGTGAAAGAAGATGGTCGGATCGCCGTCGGAAATGGCCAGCGCCTGACGCACCGACCGCTCGAAGATCGGTCCCAGCACATAGGCCAGGATGACGATGCCGAGATCGAAGCCGGCGCGGCGAAGCACATAGCCGACAAGGCCGAAGATCCCCGCGATCACCACGTCAGCCGGATTGCCGTTCGACGAATAGACGCCGATCAGGCAGACGGCCAGGATCATCGGCGCCAGATAGGCGCGCGGTATGTCGAGAATTCTCACGAACAGACCGATCAGCGGCAGATTCAGAATCAGCAGCATCACGTTGCCGATATACATGCTGGCAACGACGCCCCAGAACACTTCCGGCTGGCGCTCCAGGATCGTCGGCCCCGGCGTGACGCCGTGGATGATGAACGCGCCGAGCAGCAGGGCCGTCACGGCATTGGCCGGGATACCCATGCAGAGCAGCGGCACGAAGGCGCCGGCCGTGCCGGCATTGTTGGCCGATTCGGGACCGGCCAGCCCCTCGACCGCGCCTTTGCCGAACTCCTCGGGCCGCTTCGAAAGCTTGCGCTCGATGCCATAGGACAGGAACGACGCCAGCACCGCCCCACCGCCCGGAAGCAGGCCGACGAGGAAACCCATGAACGTGCCCCGCACCACGGGACCGACGGAGCGCCGGGCCTCCTCGCGCGACGGCATGAAGCCCAGAAGCCGCGACGGCGGCGGCAGCACCTTCATGTCGTCCGGCTTCTGTCGCGCCATGAAGAGCACCTCGGAGATGCCGAAGAGCCCGATGGCCAGCGGCACGAGATTCACCCCGTCCCCCAGCGCCAGGATGTCGAACGTGAGGCGTGGCGTCATGTTGAGGGGATCGCTGCCGATCGTCCCCAGCAGCAGGCCGAACGCAGCCATCAGCAGCGCCCGCGGCAGCGAACCGCTCGACATGTAGGTGACCATGCAGAGGCCAGCGAGCATCAGCATGGCGTACTCGGCCGGGCCGAACTTGAGCACCAGCTCGGCGAGCGGCGGCGACAGGAACGAGATGCCGATGACGCCGACCGTCCCCGCGAAGAACGATCCGATGCCGGCGATACCGAGCGCGGCGCCGGCGCGGCCCTTGCGGGCCATCTCGTAGCCGTCGAGGCATGTCACGACCGACGACGCCTCGCCGGGGATTCGCATCAGCACCGATGTGACCGTCCCGCCGTAGGCCACGCCGTAATAGATGCCGGACAGCATGATGATCGCCGACGTCACGTCCATCTTGAAGGTGATCGGCAACAGGATGGCGATGGTGGTGAGCGGCCCGAGCCCCGGCAGGATGCCGACGACGGTGCCCAGCAGTACACCAACGAAGCAGTAGAACAGGTTGTCGACAGAAAGCGTGGTCGCAAAACCACCCAGCAGCGCTTCCATGGATGGGCCCTAGCGGACGAGCATGTAGAACTGGCGCTCGATCGGTCCTTCCGGCAGGTCGACCCGCAGCAGCCATCCGAAGCAGACCAGTCCCACCGCCGCGCAGACGACGCCGTAGCCGATCGACGCCCGCCAGGAACGACGCTCGGCGAAGCGCATGATCAGCACGGCGACGGCGATCGTCGTGACGGTGAAGCCTGCATACATCGCTCCCGCGGCAAGAACGCCAAGCGTGACGACGTAGATCGCGAAAGTGCGATTCGTATCAGGCGACCGTTCCGTCTCCTCCGTGTCGCCGCCCTCGGTCTCACCCGCCCTGCCGGGAAAGACCACGACGACGATGGCGAGCACGACGCAGATCCCGGCCATGAGCTGCGGGAAGAAGCCGGGGCCGGGGCCGTCGAAGCCCCAGCTGTCCAGCTGCAATGCCTGCCACAATCCGACGAGAGCGACCGCCAGCAGCCCCAGAGTGACGAGCCGAGTGACGAGCCGCGCGACCAGCCGCGTGCCGCCCAATTGCGTCATGCCGGCTTCTTGGCCATGCCGGTTTCCTTGAGGATCGGAACGAGCTCGCCTTCAATCTTCTTCAGGAGTGCCGAGTAGTCCTTGCCGTCGCGATAGATCGGCTGAATGCCGAGCTTGGCGATCTGGCTGGTCACGGATTCGTCCTTCATGACGTCGGCGAGCGCCTTGTCCATTCGCTCCTTGATGGCCGGATCGACGCCGGCCGGAAAGGCGTAGCCGAACGGTCCGTTGCTCACGGCATTGAAACCGAGCTCGCGCAGCGTCTTCACGTCCGGATAATCGGGCCAGCGCGCCTCGGCCGCCGAGGCGAGGAAGCGCAGCTTGCCGGCCTCGATCTGGGGACGCATCTCGGCGACCGTCTGGATGACGGCATCGACATGACCGCCGACGGCCGCGGTCACCGATTCGACGCCGCCGGGAAAGACGACCCAGCGCAGCTTGGCACCGGTGAGCTTGGCGAGCTGGAACATCGCCACGACGTTGGTGACGTTGTTTGAACTGTAGGTCAGCTGCTTCTGCTTGCCCTGGGCGATCAGATCCTCGATGGACTTGATCGGGCCGTCTGCCCGGGCGCCGACGCCATAACGCAAGGCGGCAACCTGGCCGATGATGTCAAACGCCTTCCACGGCTCGTAGTTGACCTTCATCATGTTGGGCACGGCGATATGGGAGGAGATCGCCACGAGACCGATCGTGTGACCGTCCGGCGCGGCCTGGGCGAGCGTCGTGGGTCCGAGGGCTCCCGCCCCGCCGACCACGTTCTTCACGATCACCGTGGCGTTCAGTCGCTTCTCGAGAGCCTGCGCGACGATTCGCGCAGTCAGGTCCGTGGAGGCGCCGGGCGCGTTGGGATTGATCAGCGAGATCTCGCGGGCCGGCCATTTGCCGGTTTGGCCGATTGCCGGCGCTGCAATCGAGACGGCAGCCATCGCCGCGCCACCGCGCAGCGCACTTCTACGCTTCATGATCGATTTCACCTCCCTGAGTGGAGGCAAAGTGCGGGCGGTGTCGCCCCAAGGTCAAGCGCACGGTGCCGATACGCGAACCGGTGCAGCCGGAGTGCGGCTCTGCACCGGCTCGTGCTGGCCGCGCCAGCGGCGAGCCGGACCCGAAAAAGGTGTGGCCGGCATCGCCAGGATGCCGGCCACCCGCTTCACGACGGAATTCTTCGAGCCGAACGGCTATCGGGCTGCGTGCGGCTCGAGCTTGCGCGCCGACTGAGCGGCCTCGACGACCATGTTCTTCATGGCCTTCTGCAGCTTGTCGAAGGCACGCACCTCGATCTGGCGGACCCGCTCGCGGCTGATGCCGTACTTGGCGGACAGGTCCTCCAAGGTCTTCGGCTCATCGACCAGCCTGCGCTCGACGATGATATGCCGCTCGCGATCGGTCAGCTGCTTGAGCGCCGCCGCCAGCATGTGCTTCCGCTGACCCAGTTCCTGGCTTTCGGCCAGCCGGGCCTCCTGGTTCGGACTGTCATCGACCAGCCAGTCCTGCCATTCCATGTCGCCCTCGGCCTTGACCGGAGCGTTGAGGGAGGAATCCGGCGCCGACAGGCGGCGGTTCATGTTCACCACCTCCTCCTCGGGCACCCCCAGGCGTGTGGCGATCTTGGTCACCTGCTCGGGCGACAGGTCGCCCTCCTCGATGGCCTGCATCTGGCCCTTCAGCTTGCGCAGGTTGAAGAACAGCTTCTTCTGCGCCGCCGTGGTGCCCATCTTCACCAGTGACCAGCTATGCAGGATGTATTCCTGGATCGAGGCGCGGATCCACCACATGGCATAGGTCGCCAAGCGGAACCCACGGTCGGGATCGAACCGCTTCACGGCCTGCATCATGCCGACGTTGCCCTCGGAGATCAGCTCGGCCACCGGCAGGCCGTAGCCCCGGTAGCCCATGGCGATCTTGGCGACGAGTCGCAGATGGCTGGTCACAAGCTTGTGTGCGGCCTGGGTGTCGCCGTGCTCGCGCCAGCGCTTGGCCAACATGAATTCCTCCTGCGGCTCCAGCAGGGGAAACTTGCGGATCTCCTGCAGATAGCGGCTGAGATTGCCCTCCGGGGTGAGGGAGGACGGGAGGGCGGGAAGATTGGCGGTGGCGCTCATCGGTTCCCCTTTCTTCATACTCTGGTGGGCTGAACGAGCGTTTAGCACTCTCGCTCATTGACTGCTAACGACGACTCTAAGGGTCCGGCGGACCTTGGGTCAACAAAATCCGACTAATACTCTCGGATATAAAAGCTATTACTTAACGGTGTTCAGTTCATCCTTGAGCGTCCTCATATCTTGCGGCATTTCTGAGGCGAATCGCATGATCCGCCCGGTGCGAGGGTGGCGGAATTCCAGGACGGCCGCATGCAGGGCCTGACGTTCGAGCGGTTTGAACGAGCCGGATGGACCGGCGTTGCGCGCCTTCCGCCCGTACACTGGATCACCGATCACCGGACAGCCGAGATGGGCCAGATGCACTCTCACCTGATGGGTGCGGCCCGTTCCCAGGCGAGCCCCGACCAGGCTCGCCACAGGCGCCAGGGGCGGCCCGAACGTGCGCTCGACCCAGTACTCCGTGAGCGCGTGCCGGCCGCCCACGCGGCGCACCGTCATACGCTTGCGGTCGACGGGGTGGCGGCCGATCGCCGCCTCGATCATGCCCTTTGGAGGTTTGGGCGCCCCCCAAACCAGCGCCTGGTAGATCCGGGTCAGATCATGGCTTGCAAACAGACGGGCGAGAGCCTGATGGGCCATGTCGTTCTTGGCCACGACCATGACGCCGGACGTATCCTTATCCAGCCGATGCACGATGCCCGGGCGACGGACGCCGCCAATGCCCGACAGGCTGTCGCCGCAATGGGCCAGCAGGGCGTTGACCAGGGTCCGATCGGGATTGCCGGGCGCGGGATGAACCACCAGGCCGGCCGGCTTGTTCAGGACCAGGATATCGTCGTCCTCATGGAGGATGTCTAGGGCGATGGCCTGCGGCTCGGGCTCGGCCGGTTCGGGCGGCGGGATATCGACGATGAAGCGCTCGCCGGTTTTGACCTTGCGGGACGGCTCTTCTATCGTCCGGCCGTTTTCAAGCGCCACTCGGCGGCTTTCGATCAGCGCCTTCACGCGGCTGCGTGTGAGGCTGGGCATGGCGGCCGCCAGGGCGCGGTCCAGCCGCTCGCCCGAGGCGCTGCCATCGATGGTCACGACGTGGCGGTCCGCGTTGCTCATGGAGACTTCTTGGCGTCCCGCACACAGGCCTCCGCGCCGTTTTGGCTGAAGATGCTGGTCGTCGGCATGGCGCTGGTGATCGTGGTAGGCTTCATCGTCATCGTGGCCGAACTCGCCCGCCGATTGTCTACGCCCAACGCCAGCCGATCGCCAGCCGGCGCGTTCAGCGAACGTGTCGCGCTGCCGGCCGGCGCGCGCGTCGTATCGATGATGTCCGCCGGGGACCGGCTGATCGTCCATGTCGAGGCCCCCGGCGGACCGGCGGCCTACATCGTCGATCCGCGGACCGGCTCCCTGCTCGGCACGGTCGAATTTCCGCCGGGTGCCGGGCGCTGACCGTGTTCGACCACCTTTCGATCGCGAGCAGCGACCCGGCGGACAGCCGCCGGGAAGCCATCACGTGCCGCCCAGAGGAATCCCCATGAATTTTCGCAGCGACAACGAGGTCGGCGCTCATCCGGCCATCGTGGAGGCTGTCGGCCGTGCCTTCGCCAGCGGCTCGGCCCCTTCCTACGGTGCAGACGACTGGACCCAGCGCGTGGAACGCCGCCTGCGCGATCTTTTCGAGAAGCCCGACCTGACCGCCTTCCCTGTCGCGACGGGCACGGCCGCCAACGTCCTGGCGCTGGCCTGCTGCACGCCCGCCTGGGGGGCGATCTACTGCCACCCCCAAGCCCATATCAACGTCGACGAGGCCAATGCACCGGAGTTCTTCACCTCGGGCGCCAAGCTCATCCCGATCGACGGCCCTGCCGGCAAGCTCGATCCGAAGCGACTGGCGCAGGTGCTGGCGGAACCCGTCTACGGCGTCGTGCATCATCCACAGCCCGCGGCCGTCAGCCTAACCCAGGCGACGGAATGCGGCACGGCCTACGCGCCGGAGGAGATCGCGGCCATAGCCACGGCGACTCACAGGCATGGCCTCAAGCTGCACATGGACGGTGCTCGCTTCGCCAACGCACTCAACTTCGTGGGCTGCGCCCCGGCAGAACTCTCATGGAAGGCCGGCGTCGATGTCCTGAGCCTCGGCGCCACCAAGAACGGCGCGATGGCAGCCGAGGTGGTGATCTTCTTCGACCTGGAGCTCGCCCGTGAATTCGAGTTCCGCCGCAAGCGCGCCGGTCACCTGTTCTCCAAGATGCGGCTGCTGTCGGCGCAGCTCGACGCCTATTTCGCCGATGGCCTGTGGCTGGACAATGCGCGCCACGCCAACGCCATGGCGCGGCTGCTGGTAGCCGGCCTCACGCCATTGCAGGGCACCCAGCTCCTCTATCCCGTCGACGCCAACGAGGTGTTCGTCGTGCTGCCGGCGCATATGCATGACGCCCTGCAGGCCGCGGGCGCCCGCTACCACCCCTGGCCGTCCGATCGCCCCGGCGAGCGCGCCTACCGGCTCGTGACGGCTTTCGACACGGATCCCGGTGACGTCGATCGCTTCCTCTCCGTCGCCAAGTCGGCCTGAGCCGCATAGCGCGAGTACATCATGACACACCAGCGCACCCTGACCGCCGCCCACTGGGGCGTATACGAAGTGGAGTACGGCGAGGACGGCCAGGCCGCCCGCCTCCATCCCTTCTCGCGCGATCCGGATCCTTCGCCGATCGGCCTGCACATGCTGTCCGACGAGGTTGCGCGGCTGCGGGTGCGCCGGCCGGCCGTGCGGAAGAGTTGGCTCGAGAAAGGGCCTGGCGCCCTTCCCGAACGGCGCGGCCAGGAGCCCTTCGTCGAGGTTTCCTGGGATGAAGCCCTCGGCCTCGTCGCCGGCGAACTGACTCGCGTGAAGGAGGCCCACTCCAACCGGGCGATCTTCGGTGGCTCCTATGGCTGGTCGAGTGCCGGGCGCTTCCACCATGCGCAGAGCCAGGTCCATCGCTTCCTGAATTCGATCGGCGGCTATGTCAGGCATCAGGACTCCTACAGCCTCGGTGCCGCGCGTGTGCTGATGCCGCATGTCGTGGCGCCCATGGAAGAGCTCATGGCCATGCACACGCCGTGGGACGTCCTGGCGGAGCACTGCAAGCTGTTCGTCGCCTTCGGCGGCGTGCCCCGCAAGAACAGCCAGATCAATGCCGGCGGCGCCACCCTGCACCACGTCAAGGGCGGGCTGGGTACGATGCGGGACAAGGGCGTACGCTTCGTCAACGTCACGCCGACCGCCGACGACCTCGATACCGGCGGCGAGATCGAATGGCTGGCCATCCGGCCCAACACGGACGCCGCTCTGCTGCTGGCCCTGTGCCACACGCTGTGGGTCGAGAAGCTGTACGACCGCGCGTTCCTCGATCGCTGCACCGTCGGATTCGACACGTTCGCGGCGTCGCTGGCGGGCAAGGACGCCGATTGGGCCGAGAAGATCACCGGTATTCCGGCCGATCGCATCCGCACCCTGGCGCGTGAGATGGCGGCGACCCGCACGACCGTCAGCATCAACTGGTCGCTGCAGCGCAGCCACCACGGCGAACAGCCCTTCTGGGCCCTGGTGACGCTTGCCTGCATGCTGGGCCAGATCGGCCTGCCGGGCGGCGGCTTCGCGGTGGGCTATGGGCCCGTGAACCTGATGGGCAGCGCCTTCCCCAAATATCCCGGACCGACCCTTCCGCAGGGAACCAATGCCGTCCGGGACTTCATCCCGGTGGCGCGCTTCGCCGACATGCTGCTCAATCCCAGCGGCACGGTGACCTACAATGGCCAGATCCTCACCTATCCCGACATCCGGCTCGTCTACTGGGCAGGCGGCAATCCCTTCCATCATCACCAGGACCTGAACCGGCTGATGACGGCGTGGCGCCGGCCGGACACGATCGTCTTCCACGAGCAGTTCTGGACCCCGGCGGCGCGCATGGCTGACATCGTGCTCCCGGCCACCACCAGCCTGGAGCGTGACGACATCGGCTACGGAAGCCGCGAGCCCTTCCTGATCGCCATGAAGAAGGCCCGCGAGCCGATCGGCGAGGCGCGCGACGACTACTGGATCTTCGCGCAGCTTGCGGAACGCCTGGGCCACGGCGAGACCTACACCGAAGGCCGCGACACCATGGCGTGGCTCAGCCACCTCTACGAACTGTCACGCGTGAAGTCGGCGGCAGGCGGCGTCACCATCCCGAGTTTCGAGGAATTCTGGCAGGCCGGCATCGCCGAAGCCGAGGGCAAGAGCCGTGAGACGGTGATGCTGGCGTCATTCCGCGCCGATCCGGCGAGACATCCTCTCAAAACGCCTTCGGGGAAAATCGAGATCTTCTCGGAGAAGATCGCTTCCTTCGGCTATGACGATTGCCCGGGCCACGCCACCTGGCTGGAGCCCGTCGAGTGGCTGGGCTCGAAGACGGCCGAGCGCTATCCGCTGCACATGCTGTCGGACCAGCCCGCCGACAAGCTTCACAGCCAGCTCGACCACAGCCCCCATGCCCGGGCCACCAAGGTCAAAGGCCGCCAGCCGGTGACCCTGCATCCCGACGACGCCGCGGCGCGCGGTATTGCCGACGGCGACCTGCTGCGCGTCTACAACGACCGCGGCGCATGCCTGGCCGCAGCTCGGCTCTCCGACCGCATCCGCCGCGGCGTTGTCCGGCTCTCGACCGGCGCCTGGTTCGATCCCGCCGATTCGGGGTCCAACCAGCCGCTGGAGAAACACGGCAACCCGAATGCGCTGACGCTCGACATCGGCGCCTCGAAGCTCAGCCAGGGCTGCATCGCCCAGACCTGCCTGGTCGAGATCGAACGGTTCGACGGGCCGGCTCCACCGGTAACCGCCCATCTCGTGCCCGAACTGCTGAAGCGCTCCTGACGCTAGCCGCGCGCGCTGATGGAATGAGATGGCAGTGCATGCGCTTCCATCTCATCCGTCCCGTTCTAAAGCATGATGAGTCCGGATGGAATCAGCCGGACTCATCATGCCCTGTCGAACCGCGATCACCTTTGCGCGCGAATGAGATGAGGTGCGAGCGCACCTCATCTCATTCCGCTCTAGCGACGGCCGGCACGGTTGACGGGGCCGCCGCGATTCACTTCTCCGTCGACGCCATCCCTTCCGACGCCGACGCCGGGCTCAACGCCGACGCCGCGGGCGCCCACACCGACTCCGGGGGTGACGCCAACACCGGCGGCGCCCACACCGGCTCCAGGAGCAACGCCAACACCAGGGGCACCTGCTCCGACGCCAGGCACGACGCCAACACCGCGTGCCCCGCGGTCCCAGACACAGCCCGGGGGCGTGCCGTCCGCGTTACAGTAGACGGTGGCTTCCGCCGATGATGCCATCAACGTCAGCCCAAGCGACGCACATGCAATCGACCGAATCATGATTTGGTCCAATCTCTAAAATATCTGAGTTGTAGGGCTTGAAGGAAAGGTGGCTATGCCACCCGGCATGCGCAATGGGCGCGCCGTGATACAGGAGGGAGTGGCGATGGTTATCGCCACGGCCTCGCCATCGACCGGACAATAACCATGATTATTGAATAGAACTGTCGTTCATGGTAACATCCACGACGTTGCCGTTCTATCCATTGTCGATCTGACCCTATGCGACGGGCGTGGCGCACGCGATGGTGATTGCAGCCTGCGCGCAACGTGGCGGCGCAAGAGCCACAGGGACCGAGGCCCACGGCGCGCCGTGAAAACCGGTAGCGGAAATAGCGATAATTGCGGAAATGCCCCTTGAGCTGCCCTTTGGACTGCCCCCCTGGGATGAGACAGCAAAACTCCGGACAGCGTCGGCTACGAGGCGCCGTCGGCAGCGCCCCGCCCGTCGAGCTTGAGCTTCTTCAGGATGGCCTGGAAACGTGGGGTAGCAAACAGGGGCCGGAAATAGGGATTCTGGGCCGCGAAGCAGAGATAGGTCGTACGCGACTGCACACAGTGCTCCAGCGCGTCCAGCGCACGCGCCGGCTCGCCGACCGCCATCCACTGCATGGCGGCGCCCTCCCAGCGGTTGGTGCGCTCGAGCAAACCGATCCACATCTCCATGGCGTCCCGCCATCCCTTGCGCTGCTGGACCGCTTCCAGCTGCTCGGCCAGGCCCTGGGCGACGCTCAAGCCTCTGAGCGTCGCCAGCCGTTCGACCATCGCATCGTCGTGCCGGCCGATCTGGTCCAGGATCATCATGCTGCCGTAGCGGCCGAGGACCGATTCGGGGGCATTGTCGAAACTATCCCGGACGATCCGGAGCGCTCGGTCCGGCTCGCCGGCCATCCAGTAGACGATGCCCAGATGCTGGAGCGTCTCGACACGCCGCGGATCGAGTTTCCTCGCCCGCTCCATGGTCTCGACAGCCTCCTCGTGCCGCCCCATCGCACTCAGAAACTGGCCCAATGTCGCCAGCGCCTCGACGGAACTCGAATTCAGGGTGACCGCGTGCGCGAGATCGGCTTCGGCCCCCTCCCAATCCCAGTCGTACTCCATCTTCACACGCCCCAGGACGGCCCAGGCCTCCGCCAGGCTGTCGTCGAGCGCCAGCGCCCGCTCCGCGGCCCGGCGGGCCATCGGCATCGCCTCATCGACCTGCAGAGGCCGAAGCATCGCCGTCGACGCCATTCGCAGATAAGCTGCCCCCAGCCCGGCATGGGCCATGGCGTAGTCCGGATCGAGCGCCAGCGCCTGTTCGAAGAGCGTCAAGGCCTTGAGGAGCGGAAGCCGCGTAAAGGGCTTGAGATGAGCGCGAGCCTGCAACTGCAGGAAGTAGGCCTCTGCCACACGGGGCCGGTAGCTGGGCAGGGCCCGATCGGTAGTGGATGCCTGGGGGAGAGTTGCCGCGACCCATCCGGCAATCGAATCCTGCAGCGCGGCGCCGTTCACGGGAGGCTGATCGAAACGCTCGCTTCCTTGCGGCAGGCCGCTCGTCACCTCGACAAGGCGTGCCGAGACATGGAGCCCCCCGTCGCTGCGCCGCACCGTCCCTTCCAACAGATGCTCAACGCCGATCAATCGCGCGCCGGCGAGATTCTCCGCGGCGTCGACGGGTGAAACCCTGAGCCCCTGCATCGTGCCGAGAACGGTGGACACGGCGTCGGCTATGCCGACCCCTAGGTAGGCATCCGCCTCGGGCAGGCCCGGCGTCGCGAACGGCCGTACTGCGATCGTTCCCGTCCCGGCGTCCGCCTGGCCATCGGCCGCCGCTCGCAGGTCGGCATATGCCAGGACACGCACGGCCAGCGCCAGACGATAGCCCGTCCGGGCAACCGTTTCGATATAGTCTGAAGCTCCCTCGCCCAGGGCCTTCCGCAGGGTCGACATGTGGACGGTGAGCGTCCGGTCCTCGACGACGACGTTCGGCCAGAGCCTGGCACGAAAGGCCTCATGAGACACCAGCCCGCCGCCGGCCTCGACCAGCATCACCAGGATCTGCCAGGCCTTCCGCGCAACGACCAACCGGCGGCCGTCGCGCGTCAGCCGATGACCGGCAACGTCGAGAGTGAATGGACCGAATGCGTACAACGGCATGGAACGATTTCGCACGAACGCGCCCCTACGCGTTCAATTATTCTATCGCGTGGAAATCGCGTCGTCTGTAGCCGCCAAGCTCCTGACAAAGCAGCATTATTTCACCGAAGAGCGCACCGCGAAGAGTCGCGGCCGCGTTGTGCCCGCGGTGCATCAGTGAAGCTGCAAGCCAGGGCCGAGGGGAATCTTGATCCTTTCTTGACGTCGGAAGTGGAGCCCCTCGCATGAACATGCGGTGCACGAAAGTCGTCCAAGCGGGGGTGGGGGTGGCCTTCGGGAGTTTCGTTCGGTGGAGCTGTCCGGTCGTCACCGCTCGCAAAGCGCTGCTGGAAGTCGGATACGACCAACCGTCCTGACCCGAATCCAGCCGGAGGATGGCGAAGCTCCATGCATGCCTCCGCTGCCCCATACGCCCTGTCCACTTCCGCACGCTTCGACACACGTGGCGGTGCATTCTCCCGGATGCACCCAAGGTCCTGTTTTGATGGCCCAAGACGGGCCGGGAATGGAGAAATGGATGCATAAGGCGCTATTGCGACTGGGCGCGGCCCTGCTCGCGGCTGGACTTGCCGCAGGTCCGGCATCGGCGCAGACGCCGGCCAACCTGCCGGCGTATCTCGCCAACATCTCGGGCAACACACCGTCGACACCCAGCGACATCGCCACGCGCGACCTCCTGCAGCTCGATATCGGCATGTTCTCGCTCTACGACAGGGCGTCGACCATCTACCGCCGCAACATCCTCGCCAAGCATCCGATCATCCTGGCGTTGTTCACCAACCAGGGTGGCAACATGATGCTTTTCCGGCCCGGCCAGGCGCCGATCACCGCGCCGTCGGTGCCAAAGGTCTACCAGATCCTGAAGTCGACCGGACACAGCACCATGGCGCTCAGTCAGGTCGTCATCCCGTCGGTCAACAACCCTGCCGACAAGCGCTGGATCGCACCGATGGCGGCCTATCGCACCCAGATGAAGACCGCGCTCGACGGCCTCGATTCCAGCACCGACATCCAGGCCGACTGGAAGCCTGCAGTGAAGGAAATCCTGGCCAACAACGTCGCCTACATGGACGACTGCCTGGCCAAGGGTTCGGTCACGCTCGAGCCACTGCTCGCCTTCGCCAAGAAGCAGGCGCCCAACATAAAGCTGATCATCAACTGGGCCGCCTCGACCCAGGTCAAGCACTGGATGGGCGTGATGGACGAGTGGTCGGCCATGCTCGGCCCCGACCTGGCCAGGACCTACGCCGCGTCGAACACCATCTACGTGGCGCGTCAGAACAACGTGCTCTTCTCGGTGCTCGCGCAGTATTTCGGACCCGAGGCAATCAACGATCGGCTGATGCTGATCGAAACGATGGGCTTCACCACCACGCCCGAGGAGATGCTGATCTCGATGACCCGTATCATCGGCGACCGCTCGGTCGGCGAGCTGTTCTTCGGCAACTACAACGTCATGGACTTCGAGCTGATGGGAGGCGACGGCCGCAAGACCATCATCTCGGAGATGCAGCGCCGCGGGAAGCAGCCCGTCCTGCCGCCTGCCGTGCCGTTCGGCTCCAGGCAATGGCCGACGCTCATCACGCCGGGAGCAGGCCCGACCTCGCTCGACGACCTGAAGTAGGCAGCAGCCGGGGCGAGCGAGCGCCTGTCGCCCGCTCCGGCCACGGACGACTGCACGGGAGAGACGGCATGAATCTCAACACGATCGTCGAGGTGAAGAGGCCCAAGTCGTTCGAGGAGATCGAATGGCGCGACGGCCACGCCTTCCTGGGCGGCGGCACCTGGCTGTTCTCCGAGCCCCAGGTGAGCACCGATACGCTGGTGGACCTCGACCAGCTTGGCTGGCCGGCGCTTACGGCGACGGCGGAGGGGCTGGAGATTGCCGCGACCTGCAGGATCGTCGAGCTGCACGAATTCAAGGGTCCTCCCGAGTGGCAGGCGGTACCGCTGTTTGACCAGTGCATCGACGCGTTTCTGATGTCCTTCAAGATCTGGAACGCGGCGACCGTCGGCGGCAACGTCGTCATGTCGCTACCGGCGGGCGCCATGGTGTCGCTCACTGCGGCGCTCGAGGGCGTCTGCACCCTGTGGCCGCAGAACGGCAAGCCGCGCGAGGTGCCGGTCGTCGACTTCGTCACCGGCATGCACGCCAACGTCCTGCAGAAGGGCGAGCTGCTGCGCTCGATCTTCCTGCCTGCCTCGGCGCTCACGAAGCGCCATGCCATGCGTCAGGTTTCCCTCACCCACCTCGGCCGGTCGGCCGCCCTGATCGTGGCCACCGTCAACGACGACGGCAGCGACTTCCTGCTCACTGTCAGCGCCGCCACGCCGCGCCCGGTGCACATCCGCTTCGGGAAGACGCCGTCGGCTGCCGAGCTGCGCCAGACGATCAACGAGCGCCTGCCGCCGGACGCCTGGTTCCAGGACGTTCACGGGACGGCGCCGTACAAGCGGCACGTCACCCACTACCTCGCCGAACAGATTCGTGCGGAGCTTTCATGAGCAGCTACGAGGTCAACGGCCGTCTCTATTCGGCCGCACCGGCACCAGGCCAATGTCTGCGCACCTTCCTGCGCAGCCTCGAGGTCTTCGGCGTCAAGAAGGGGTGCGACGCCGGCGACTGCGGCGCCTGCACCGTCTGGCTGGACGGCACGCCCTTCCATTCCTGCCTGGTCCCCGCCTTCCGCGCCGAGGGCAGGAAGATCACCACCATCGAGGGCCTCGCCAAGGACGGAAAGCTGCATCCCATCCAGCAGGCCTTCCGCGATGCCCAGGCCTTCCAGTGCGGCTACTGCGCCGCCGGCATGATGATGACGACGGCCTCGGCGGCGTTCGATGCAGGCCGCAAGGACGATCTGGCCCATGCGCTGAAGGGCAACATATGCCGCTGCACGGGCTACCGCTCGATCGTCGACGCCCTGCACGGCCGGAAGAACATCGAGGAGGACATTGCCGGCAGGGCGCTGGGCGCCAGCCTGCCGAATCCCTTCACCGACTCCATCCTGACGGGCACCGCCCGCTACACGATGGACGTGGCCGTCGACGGCCTGCTCCATCTCAAGGTGCTGCGCTCACCGCATCCCCACGCCCGCCTCCGGCGGATCGACAGGAGCAAGGCGCTCGCCGTTCCCGGCGTCGTCGCGGTCTACACCTGGGAGGACGTGCCGCGGCGACTCTACAGCACGGCCCTCCATGAGGATCACCTGGTCGACCCCGACGACACCTACATGCTCGACGAGGTCGCCCGCTTCGTCGGCCAGCGGCTGGCGGCAGTGGTCGGGGAGAACGAGGCAGCGGCGGAGGCCGGCGTGCGCGCGCTGCAGGTCGACTACGAGATCTTGCCGGCGGTGTTCGACCCTGTCGCCGCCATGGAGCCGGACGCGCCGCTGCTTCACGACAAGAAGGAGATCGTCACCGAGAACGGCAACATCTACTGCATCCTGCAGGGCGAGATCGGCGATGTGGCCAAGGGCTTCCTGGAAGCCGACGCCGTCCATGAGATGACCTATTCGACATCGCGCGTGCAGCACGTCCATCTCGAGACCCACGGCTCGATCGCCTGGCGTGGCGACGACGACCGCTGGCATGTGCGCACCAGTTCGCAAGGTCCCTTCGCGGCGCAGAAGAAGCTGGCCTACCTGATGGGCATTCCGGCCCGACAGCTGCACATCTTCACGGAACGCGTGGGCGGCGGCTTCGGCGGCAAGCAGGAGATGGTTTCGGAGGATCTGCCGCTGTTCGCCAGCATGAAGCTGGGCGGCCGTCCGGTGAAATGGGAGTGGACACGCGAGGAGGAATTCATCGGCGCAACAACGCGCCATCAGATGACGACCAGGGTAAAGATCGGCGCGAGGAAGGACGGCACGTTGACCGCCATGGACGTGCATGTCGTCTCCAACACGGGCGCCTACGGCAACCACGGCAGCGAGACGCTCGCCGCCGCCATGGCCAGCCCGATCGCCGCCTATCGCTGCGACAACAAGCGGGGCGTCGGGCACGCCGTCTACACCAACATGATTCCCGCCGGCGGCTTCCGAGGTTACGGCGCCTCGCAGACGACCTTCGCCGTCGAATGCGCCATCGACGAGATGGCGCGACTGCTCGGCATCGATCCCTTCGCCATCCGGCGCAGGAACATCGTGCGGCCCGGAGACAACGTCGAATCGATCTGGAAAGAGCCCAGCGACGCGAGCTTCGGCAGTCACGGCATCGACGAGTGCCTGGACATCGTCGAGCGCGAGCTGGCCAGGGGCAACGGCATTGCAAAGCCGGAAGGGGACGACTGGCTGGAAGGCAAGGGTGTTGCCTTGGCGATGCTGGAATGCGGGCCGCCGACCGAGCATCGTTCAGGCGCCGAGATGAAGTTGTTGCCGGACGGCACCTATCACCTCGCCTGCGGCTCGTCGGAGATGGGCAACGGCATCACGACGGCCCACCAGCAGATGGCTGCTTCGGTCGTCGGCGTCCGGGCACGCGATGTCGCCATCATCAATGCGGATACCGACCGCACGCCCTACGATACCGGCACCTTCGCCAGCACCGGCACCGTCGTCGCCGGCAAGGCGGTGCTGCTCACCGCCGAGGCGATGCGCGACGACGTTCTGGATTTCGCCGCGCGCCATGCCGGAACGCCGAAGGACCAATGCCGGCTCGATGCCGACGCCGTGATCTGCGGCAACAAGCGCATCCCGCTGAGCGAGCTGCATGCCGCAGGCCTCAAGGTCGGGCACCGCTTCGCGGTCGGGCGGCGCGCATACCTGTCACCGCGGACGATCGCCTTCAACGTTCAGGGCGTGCGCCTCGCCCTGCATCGCGTCACCGGGGAGGTCCGTGTCCTGCACAGCGTGCACGCCGCCGACATCGGCCGCCCGATCAACCCCATGCAGTGCCGCGGCCAGCTCGACGGCGCCGTGGCCATGGGCTACGGCTGGGCGCTGATCGAGAACATGGTGCACGAGCAGGGCCACATGGCGAACCCCCAGCTGCGCAACTGCCGGGTGCCGGCTTTCGCCGACACGCCTCACACCGACATCTTCTTCGCCGATACGGTCGATTCGATCGGGCCGCTGGGAGCCAAATCCCAGGGCGAATGCGCCATCAACCCGGTGGCGCCTGCCGTCTCCAACGCGCTGGCTGACGCGACGGGCGTGCGCTTCGCCCACCTGCCGTTCACGCCGGACCGCCTGTTCAGCGCGCTGGCCAACGCCGAATGACCGTCAGCATCGTCACCCAGACCAGCGTGCGGCCGGAGCGGGCCGAGGACTTCGCGCGCTGGCAGGGCGAGACGAGCACGGTCGTCGCGCGGTTCCCTGGCTTCCTCGAGCAGCGGCTGATGCCGCCCAATCCGCCGCTGCAGGTCGACTGGGTGATCCTGCAGCGCTTCGACACGGCGGAAGACGCCAAGCACTGGCTGGCCTCGCCGGAGCGCCAGTCGCGGCTCGAAGGCGCCGCACCGATGCTCATCGGCCGCGACGACGTCCATCTGGTGCGCGACGACGAGGGCGGCATCAAGCCTGCGCCGGTTTCGGCGGTCATCAGCACCCGTGTGAAGCCTGGCCGGGAGCTCGAATACCGAGCCTGGGAGCGCCGGATCGCGGCCGCGCAATCGAAGGCAACCGGCCTGCAGGGCTACCGCTTCGAACCGCCGGTGCCCGGCGTCCAGGAGGATTTCGTCGCCATCCTGCGATTCGACAGCGAGGCCAACCTGCAGGCTTGGCTCGATTCGCCGGAGCGCCGGAAGTTCATCGACGAGGCGGCCCCCCTGACAGAGGAGTTTCACGCCCGCATGGCGCGCACGGGCTTTGAGCAGTGGTTTCGCGACCAGACCGGCGCACCGTCGAACATGGCGGTCTGGAAGATGGACATGATCGTTCTGTTGCTGCTCTATCCGATCGTGTTCCTGTTCGGGGTGTTCGTCCACACGCCCCTGTTCATGAACGCCTGGCAGCTGCCCTTTCCCGTGGCCCTGTTCCTCGGCAACGTCGTCAGCGTCGGTCTCACGGGCTTCCTGGTGCCGTGGGTGGCCAGTCGCATGACGTGGTGGCTGCAGCCGACCGGCAGCGTCGTGCTGGCCAATCTGCTCGGTGCCGGCCTCATCGCGATCATCTACGCCGCATGTGTCCTGGTCTTCTGGAAGTACTTCTGAGAGTTCCAGGCCGACGGCGCATCACTGGCGCCAGCTGGGATCGGCCTTGTCCAGCTTGCGGACCAGGGCCGCGAACTCGAGGTCGCCGATGCCGACAGCCGATTCCATCTCCGAGAAACGATCCATGTCGGCGCCCGACTTGGCAGCCAGGTTGTCGCCCATGACGTTGAGGGCGCCAGCGGCCGCCGCGTCGAGCTGGATCTGGCAGGCCCGTTCCAGGCGATAAAGGCGCAGGAACGCCTCGGGCACGCTGCGGCCGGTGGTGAGCAGGCCGTGGTTGCGCAGCATCATCGCCTGGTTGTCGCCAAGATTCTTCAGCAGCCGCTCGCGCTCGTCGAGATCGAGGCTCGGCCCCTCGTAGTCGTGATAGGACAGCTTTCCGTGGAAGGCCGTCGAAACCATCGAAACCGGCAGCAGCCCTTCCTTGAGGGCGCAGACCGCCATGCCGGCGCGCGTGTGGGTGTGCATCACGACCTTGTGGCGCACTGCATGCGCCATGTGGATGGCCGAATGGATGACGAAGCCGGCGTAGTTCACCGGATAGGGCGAATCGTCGACCTTGTTGCCGTCGAGGTCGATCTTGACGAGGTTCGATGCCGTGACCTCGTCGTAGTTCAGCCCATAGGGATTGATCAGGAAATGCGGCTGCTCGCCCGGCACACGCGCCGTCAGGTGGCCGTAGATCAGCTCGGTCCAGCCAAAATGGTCGACCAGCCGATAGGCCGCCGCCAGCTGTCGGCGCAGGACGGCCTCCCCCTCGGCCGGCGGCAAGGCATGAATGTCGATGCCGGTGACCGGCAGATCCGCAGCGATGGGCACGTTCATGGCTTTCCTCCGCAGGCTTTCCCGAAAGCTTAGGGCGGTCCCGCCGCGCGGTCATCGCAAATTGCGGCGGCTTGGCCTTGGGCTGTGTGGTCGGGGTTGCGCCAGGGCGGCGCTTCGATTATCTAGCGCGCTTCCGCCTCTGCTCCCTTCGTCTAGAGGCCTAGGACGCGGCCCTCTCAAGGCTGAAACACGGGTTCGAATCCCGTAGGGAGCGCCACTTCCGTCAATTGCATTTTGCTGCCGGTTTCCGGCGGGCTCGGCACAAGGCTAGGCTCTCCGCCTTGCAGGTTCATGATCGGCGGCGCCGCGCGCAAACTGTCCCGGTGGCTGTCCCACGTGACGGCTGAAGGCGGTGCTGAACGTGCTCGCCGAGCCATAGCCGACGCGTCTCGCCACTTCATCCAGGGCGATGGTCCTGCTGCGCAGGAGATCCTTGGCGACAGCCATCCGCCACGAAAGAAGGTACTCCATCGGCCGGAGCCCGACCATACGCGTGAACCGATCGAAGAAGGCCGAGCGCGACAGCCCCGCCTCTCTCGCAAGTTCGTCCGCTGTCCACGAGCGTTCCGGATCGCCGTGCATCTGTCGCAGCGCTTCGGCAATGCGCCCATCCGCCAGTCCTCGCAGAAGCCCCGGCGGAGCATTCCCGCTCTGTGTTGCTCGCAGGGACTCGATCATCAATACCTCGACCAGACGCGCGAGCACGAGATCGCGCCCGGCCCGCTGCCGATCCGCCTCGTCGCCGAAAAGGCGCACCAGCGCGGCGAGCCGCTCGTCGCCGTGGATGTGGATCAAGGCCGGCAGAAGCGACACGATGAGGCCGGCATCCGGCGAGTCGAAGACGAAGTAGCCGCCCCGCAGACGGACATCCGCCGGACCGTCGGGACGGCCGTGGCGGACCTCCTCGTCTGCCGTCTGCGCCTCCCTGGGGTCGATATGCCGGGCCACTGCCGGTTCGAAACCCGACATGGTGAAGGCCGGCGTCGCGGGCAGGAGCACGAAGTCGCCCTCTTCCAGGATCACCTGCTTCTCGCCCGCGACGGCGAGGCGGCACCGTCCCTCCAGCACGGCGCAGAATCCGGGATGTCCGAATTCGGTGTAGCTCACGGCCCAGCGTCCCGCGCCGCTGATCCCTTTGGAAAAGACGGTGCGGGGCCGAAGAAGCTCGATCACTTGCGCCAGCGGATCTGTCATTTCGGACTATTGCGAATGAAATTAGGATCATCGATTGATGTTAGTCCAGGATGGCGAGCCTATCCTCCTCTCGTCAACCCGCGATGGAGAAGGAACCCATGAAGACCGTCCTGATCACTGGCTGTTCGTCCGGCTATGGTCTCGAAACCGCGCGCCACTTCCATGCGCAGGGCTGGAACGTGGTCGCCACCATGCGCACCCTCAGGGAGGATGTCCTGCCTCGCTCCGAGCGGCTGCGCGTGCTGGCACTGGACGTCACCGAGACCGAAAGCATCGCGAGGGCCCTCCGGGCCGCCGGCCCGATCGACGTGCTGGTCAACAATGCGGGTATCGGCGTGGTCGGCGCGTTCGAGGCGACGCCCCTGTCGCATGTGCGCAAGGTGTTCGAAACGAATACCTTCGGTGTCATGGCGATGACGCAGGCCGTGATCCCGCAGTTCCGCGCCCGGCGGTCAGGAGCGATCGTCAACATAACATCAAGCGTTACGCTTGCTCCCATGCCGCTGGCGGCCGCCTACACCGCCAGCAAGCAGGCAATCCAGGGCTTCACGGGATCCTTGGCCCATGAACTCGGGCACTTCGACATCCGCGTGAAGCTGGTCGAACCCGGCTATGCCCCTACGACACGCTTCACGCACAACACCGGTGTGCGGATCGAAGATTTGATTCCGGCAGCTTATGCCACCTTCGCGGCCCCGATCTTCGCCGGCTTTGCCCAGCCGCCCCTGGTGACGACGGAGAGGGACGTCGCCGAAACCGTATGGCAGGCCGCAAATGACCTCTCCGACCGGCTCCATTTCCCGGCAGGCGCCGACGCCGTGGCGCTGGCACGCGCCGCCTGACCGAAGGCAGAGGTTACGACCTCTTGAACATGGGCATGTTCACTTCGACAATCTGCACTGCATGGTAGCACTTATCGATCTTTGCCCAGGCACGTCCGGAGGCCGCTTTGGTCGCCTCCTTCTGATCATCGAAGGGACCATGCCATGCGATCGTATCCTTGACGGGCTTGTCCCAAAGAACCTTCCGATTCTCCGGAGGAATATTGGGGTCGGTTTCGACCTCGAACTCAGCCTCGAACACGTACCACATGGCATTCTCCTCTAGCGCTTACCTCTCCCAGGTCCAAGCAGAGTCTGGATGCCGATTCTCAGTGTGTTCGAGGGGCCGGAGGTCATGGATCGGTTACGGAACGCGGACATACCAGTCATCGACAGCCGAGAGGTCCTGATGCTTCCTCACGTAGCCTTGGCGGGCAAGGAGCGTGGCAATGGACTCGCGCTGGGCCGCAAAATTGTGCTCGCAGACGATGACATTGAACTGATGTCTTGCGAAGTCGAAGCTCTTGAGGATGTCGAACTCGCTGCCCTCCGTGTCGATCGACAAGAAGTCGATGACCTTGGGCGCCTTGTACTTGGCGAGAAGATCATTGAGGGAGATGGTCGCCACATCGTACCGGGCTGCCGTCGCCCTGTCCCTTCGCAAGGCATCGTCAGCGTTCATGCCGCTCACGACCGACAGTTCGGCATAGTCGAACTCGTCGAACGACAGATTGACGTCCGAGCGGCTCCAAACACAGCGCGTCTCGATATTGGCGGCTCTGTTGCGGCGGAGCGCGTCATGCCAGACCCTTGCCGGCTCGGCGAGGATTCCCGTCCAGCCGAATGCCTTCTCCAGAAGATAAGTATTGCTTCCGCTCAGCCCGTCGGCAGCGCCGAACTCCACGAAATAACCGTTCCTCCGATAATTCGTTTCCGCCAAGGCGAAGAGATCCTGCCGAAACTGCGAGGTCGAGTATCGTAGATTCCGTATCAGCTCGGGCGGGTACCCATGGTCACCGTGCAGCGCTTTCAGGACCTTCAGAAGCCTCTCGATATCCTTGCCGACGTGAGCGTCCCGAGCCAGTTCCTTCATGGTGCTGGCACGAATGATCTCGAAGCCGAGCTTTCTCGCCGCGGATTTTATGGTGCTGGCAACGACGCGCTTCATCCTTACCCGTCGTGAATCGCGCATGCCCAACTACACCTCGTCGCCCGACGCAACCTAGGACGTTTTGCCGCTAGTCGGCAAGGAGCCAATGCGCTGAGCGGCGGCGATTAATGAGATGCGCCACGAATAGTTTCGGTCTGACGCGCCTGCTGCTCGAACGGCCAGGAAAATACAATTCATACTATATGCGATTCAGGCTTCCTCCGAACGACCACGAGCCTCTCGGCCAACCGTGCCGCAAGAGCTAGCAGGGTGAGGGTAGGGTTGGAATGTGATGCCGTCGGGAAAACGGCAGAGCTGCAAACATAGAGGTTGGGAATTCCCCAGACCTGCAGTTGATCGTTGACGACGCCGTCGGCCGCAGTCTCGCTCATCCGTGTGCCGCCCATGTGGTGATTGACGTCGCTCAGCCGCGCTTCGTAGTCCGGCGCGTCGAGCCGCAGGTCATCCGTCAACCGCGCCCTTCCCAATCCGAGCCGCTGCAGCTCAGCCGCCAGCGTTTCGCTGTATCGAACGGCGGTATCCCAGGTCCGTTGGCCGATACGCCAATGAAGCAGGGCTTTCCGGGCGCCGAAAGAATCCTTCTGATCGCTCAGCGCGACATAACTGTCCCGCAGGGGTTCCTGCTCGCACATCAAGGATATCGTCGCCACCGTCCCTGGCTTGTAGATCAGCCCTTCCCGCACAAGCTTCCACAGGATCCGGGCAAGCTGCCCGCTCCTGGCTGCCACCTCCATGGCACCGTCCAGACGCGGTCGCCGGGCAAGCGACCTCACTGCCGCGATCGGCCCCGCATCGTCGCCGTCGTACAGCCACATCAAGCTCGCCGAGACATTCAGCAGGCGGTGCCTTTCCTGCCATGCAGCACTGGCACTCAACCGAACGGAATATCGGCGCAGTCCCCGAAGACGCGTGCCGAAGCACTCCTGCAGTCGAACCATGTCGTCGGACTCGACATGGCCACCGACGAGGCATGGATGCTCCATGAAGGCCTTGCCGAGCCATCCCGACCCACTTCCCAGCCCACCCTTCACCTGGTGGTCGTTGAGAAGAAGAATCCGGTTTGCCTCTATCCCGCCGGTCGCCAACACGAGATCCCTGACGGGAATGGAACGCCGACGGCCTCGGAAGTCGCCGATCTCGACCTGCGCCACCTGGCCACCTTCGCCGAGGTCGATGCGCAGCAGATGGGCGTTGTAGAGCACCGTCGCTTCACGCTTGAGGCTGCGCCTGGCGAGCTTGAAGAAGTCGGGCTGCCAGTTCCATTTGCAGTAGTGGTAGTCGACGAGGGCGGGATCAAAGCCCGGATTCTCCCGGCTGAAGAGTTCGAGTATGTCCGAATCGTAATTCCGATCGTCCACTCCCATGAACCGATTGACCGGACTGAAGTAGGGAGACAGCGTGTCGTGCGTGATCGGCCAGCCGCTGTGCTCAACCCAATCGCGTTTCTTGAAGTCGAGCGGCGAGAAGGGAAGCGTCCCGCCACCCCAAGCCGTCGTGGTGCCTCCAAGAATCCTCTTTCGATTCCATAGGGCATTCGCCATCGCCTTGCCGGTCTGCTCGATATCGTTCAATTCCTGACGGTCGCCGTCCTCCGTGAAATGGCCGCTTTCGATCAGCAGCACCCGCTGCCGGCGGCGTGCCAAGGACACGGCGAGAAAAATGCCCACCGCTCCCGCTCCGACGATGACGACGTCGAATCCCGTCCAGTCGCCCTCCAGCAGCTGCTCGTTGGCGTCAATGATCGGCATCGGCTGCTGCACACGCCTTCAGGATACGAAGGTTCTCGCGAACGTGCTCGAGCTTCGTCGAAGAAAAGAGGACCCTCGCCGAGGGACTTGCGGAGAGGCATCCGGCGAGCACTTCGCCGGGCGCACGGGCGCTTCCCACGACACCCCGGAGGCAGCCGTGAAAGATGTGGGATTTTGTCGGGAACTGCCGGGGCAGACCCGCGTGCGCGGGCCATGCTGGCCCGTATTCGTACTGCAGCACATCCCAATGAACCAGATCAGGCTCGGATAGCGGGAAGTACTGGCTCCCATTGGCGGCCAGGCCAAGCTGGCGCACGCGTCCGGACGCCTTCAGGTCGAGCAGAAAATCCATTGCCCCTGATGTCAGCGCAGAGGGCACGTGCTCGTGCAGCAGATAGAGGTCGACATAGTCGGTGCCGAGCGCTCGTCGGCTGCCATCAAACGCGGCCTGGATGGCGGCGCGCTCGATATGCGGGACGCGAGTATCTTCGATCGGCGGCGGCGGAGACGGCACAGCCGTCGCGACCGGCGTCGGTGACAAAGATGCTTCCGGCGGCGCCGATCGTCGCTTCGCTATCCATCGACGGAGGGCATTGAGGCCCATGGCCACGCCGACAGGTAAAGGTGGCACGTAGCCCGCCAGAAGGCCGAACTTCGTCGCCACGCTCACGTGCTCCCGCTTGCCCCGCAGGAACTCGCCCAGCAACCGCTCCGAGTAGCCTCTCCCGTAAAGGGGAGCCGTGTCGAAGTGATTGATCCCCAGCTCGAGAACGCCTTCCAGGAGACGGCGCGAGGCTCGCGGCGTTCCGAGCGTGGACAACGCGCCGCAGCCGAACCCCAGTCGCTTCAGAACACGTGCCTCCTCGACCTTGACGATCATCCCGCCCCCAACGCGGATCATGCTATCTCATTCTTGCGATACCCCAAATTCGCCTGTGGCGCCGTCACGAAACCTTGGACATTCTCGATTCGTGCCCGCCCCTTGCGTAGGATAGGGCCATCGGCGAAGCGTTGCCGCGTGAGAATCACAGGACCGACACCATGAACCAGCTTACCTGCTGCCGCACTGACGTCGCTGCCGCGGTGCAGCGTCCCTTCACGAGCAGGCTGCTGCTGGACAGGATTGTGTCGGAAATCACCGACCGGATGTTCGCCGCACGGACCAACAGCGGGAATCTGCAGTAGCCGCGCCGTTATTCCAGCCGCGACGGACAACGGCGCTTGGCGTTCCTCCCTCGATCCTCGCCCCGCACGACCAGCAGCATCGGCACAACCGCCGCCGACCTCGCGCTGATCATCGTCGGCGGCAGCGCGTTGCTGATCGCCATCATCCTGTGGTTCGACAATGCCCAGGGCGGGCTGACGGGCAACGGCGTCTTCAAGAGCCTCGAGCTCAGGCCGTGGGTCGTCGATCCTGACAGCGCCCCACTCTACCCGGCCAACTACCTCTTCTATCCCCTCTACGGCGCACTCTGCCGCCTGCTCGACCTCCTGGGCGTGTACCCAGGCGATCCGCGACGGCAGATGACCATCCTCAATGCCGCGAGCTGCAGCCTCGGCCTCGCCGTCGTTTACCTGCTGATCCGGGCGGTGACGCACGACCGCGCTGTGGCGCTGCTGGCAGCGGCCTTCCATCTCGCTTCGAGCTTCGTGATGTTCCTCGCGATCATCAACGAGGACATCATGCCCAGCTATACGGTTCTGCTGGCCGCCATGGCGCTGGGCAGCGTCTGGCTGGCCCGACCGACGGCGTTCCGCGTGATCACCGTGGCAGTGCTCTTCTCGCTGGCCTGGCTGATGGAATGGCGGCTGATGTTTCCGACCTTGCCGGCCATGCTGGCGGCAATCTGGCTATGCGAACCAAGGCTGGGCCGCCGCCTGGCCTGGATGGCACTGTTCCTCGCAGCCATGATGGCGACGGCCGCCATCGTCGCCTGGGCCTGGCAGGGTCATGACAAGGCCGTCGGTCCCTTCGAACTCATCTGGACCGGCAAGGCGGTGCGCTCGGTCTGGGCAGGCTTCACCTGGGCGAAGGTCGGCTATCTATGGGACGGCACGGTAGCTTACCTCCTCGGCGCAGGCGTCGCCGCCATCCCCGGCATTCCGGGCTGGGATATCTGGCGCTATACGGCAACGGTCTGGATGGCCACCGTCGCCGTCCTCGCCCTGCGTCTGATGTGGCGCACCCGGGACGAGCCGCAGACACGAGCGCTCGCCGCAATGTTCGGGGTGACTTTCGTCGCCGGCTGCGTCTTCAACCTGTACTCGCAGCCACAGGATCCGCAGATGCAGATCAACGTCATGGGATGGCTGACCGTGGCCTGG